>OBLU010000847.1_pt1 | contig 28580 bp, 19 predicted proteins | sample 1518681 | NCBI WGS metagenome assembly OBLU01 (sample SAMEA3539304, study PRJEB22396) | soil metagenome | biome: tundra; feature: field; material: soil | place: USA | collected 2010-05 | depth 0.15 m
GCGCGCCGTGAGGCGGCCGGACGATAAAAGCGATCGCGGGACGTCGGTAGCCGATCACTCGAAATGGGCGACGGGAGAAGTCGGCCGGCGGCGCTGGCTCTCGCCCTCACGCGAAAGCAGCCGCCCGCGAAATCAGGTGATCCGCTTGCAGCAGGCTCGCTTTGGGCGATTCAGCTAGCACACGAACCTGCTTGCTGGGCTCGGCGGTCCAGCAAGCGAGGCGATCGAGGCTGCAGGTCCGAGGAGGGTCGACGCCAGCGCGTGCCTTTCCACGGGCACATCGAGCCGACCGGCGTACGAATAGCCCCACCAAGTGCGAATCTTCAACGAACACGTCTAATGCGACGGCCACCGGCGCGTAGACGCTGGTCGCCGTCACAATCGAGATGAGTTCCACACGCGCGCGCTGGTCGATCCCTTTTGCGACGAGTCTCAGGCCTGGTCGGAGCGTCGGCCTCTCCATCCGTCGCCGTCTCAGGGCGGGATCCTTTCGGCCGTCTCGACGTCCTGGTGAACGCGGAAATCAACGGACGATCCTCGCCATATGACCTGAGGCAGCGAGCTCCACCTCGGCGAGGGTGGCCATCGATGTGTCCCCAGGGGTGGTCATGGCGAGCGCCCCGTGGGCCGCCCCGATCTCGGTCGCGCGTTGGGTTCCGAGTCCCTCGAGGAGTCCGTAGATGAGTCCAGACGCGAATGAGTCGCCGCCCCCGACGCGGTCAAAGACCTCGATGTCGCGCACCGGCACGACTCCCGCGTCGTTGCGAGTCACGCACACCGCGCCCCACCCGTTCCGGCTCGCCGAGGTGGCGACACGCAGCGTGGCGGCCGCCACTCGGAGATTGGGGTAGGCCTGCAGAACCGCCTTCAACATGCGAATGTAGGCGTCGGTATCCAAGGCGCTGAACGAGGCGTCGGTGCCTTCAACTTCGAAGCCGAGCGCTGCGGTGTAGTCCTCCTCGTTGCCCACGACGAGGTCCACCAGCGCGACGAGCTGGCGGTTGAGCGCCTGAGCGGCCTGCGCACCCCCGTGGTGGGCCCACAGTGACGGGCGAAAGTTCAGGTCCAAAGACGTGATCGTCGCGTGCTCGCGCGCCAAGATCAGCGCCTCTCTCGCGAGCGCAGCGGTCGAGTCGCTCAGCCCGGCGAAGATCCCGCCCGTGTGCAGCCACCGGGTCCCGTCGGCTTCGAACACGCGACCCCAGTCGATGTCTCCCGGACTCAGCAGCGATGCGCCCGAGTGACCACGATCAGAACAGCCCGTGGCGGCACGCGAGCCGAAGCCGCGCTCCGTGAAGTTCAGCGCGTTCCTTGCCGCGCGCCCGATGCCATCGAACGGGAGCCACCGGACGTACGACTGATCGACGCCGCCTTGACGAATCAGGTCCTCCAGCAGGCGCCCGACGGCGTTGTCAACGAACGCGGTGACGATGGCGGTGCGAAGCCCGAACACGCGCCGCAGTCCGCGAGCGACGTTGTACTCGCCACCGCCCTCCCAGACGGCGAACTGCCGTGTGGAGGTGACCCGCAGATCTCCGGGGTCCAAGCGCAGCATGACCTCACCAAGCGAGACGAGATCCCAGCTGCATGAGGTGGCGGTGGGCACCGGGAGCCCAGCGTCTACGTCGTCGGTCATATCTCTACGCTTTCCCTCCGAGCCCGATGGCGATCGCGCCCTTGGCCAGCTCAGAGATTTGCTCGAAGTCCCCTGCGGCGATGAGATCCGGTCTCACAATCCAGCTTCCGCCGACAGCTGCGACCGCCTGTATCGACAGGTAGTCTTGGGCATTGTCGGCGTCAATCCCCCCGGTCGGGACCCAGGACACCCGAGGAAACGGTCCGGCCAAGGCCTTGAGATACGCCACACCCCCCGCCTGCTGGGCGGGAAAAAACTTCAGGAGGTTCAGGTCGAGCTCGAGCGCCGCCAGGATCTCGGTCGGCGTGCAGACGCCGGGAACGAACAGCACCTGGCGCTCGCGACAACGGCGCGCGACCGCCGGGCTGAGCCCAGGCGACACCACGAAATCGACGCCAAGGTCTGCGACGGTGTCGACCTGTTCTGGCGTCAGCACAGTTCCAGCGCCTACGGTGAGGCCGGGGCATCCGTCGACCAACGCCGCCAGCGCCTCCAGGGCCGATTCCGACCGAAGGGTGAGCTCGATCACGGGAAGGCCAGCATCGTGAAGGGTCAGTCCGAGGGTGGCCGCTAGTTCCGGCGCCACGTCGGTGACGACGGGGACGATTCGAGCGGCGGTGAGTTCCGTGGCTGTGATCATGATGTTTCAGCGATTGTCCGCGGCCGGTTCGCACGGCTTCGCTCGCTGGCGCTATACACGGCTGTACGCGCGGTCGATCAAGATGTTGGCTCCAGTCATAAAGGCTGCGTCGATCAGCATGAGGTTCGGTCACTCCAGTGCCCCTCATGGGCCGGCCCGGCGTCCTGGCAGCCGACGGGCGGCTTTCCGATGTCTGGGATGTTCTCTGCCGTCACCTCACAACCATCGGCTTCTCCTGGGAGGCTTGATTGCCGCTTGGCGAGCAACCGGTGCGTCCTGGTCAGCGACGGTTAGCTCGTGGCGTGCGCACGGGGACCCGTGGCGGTGCGGTCGATTCGCGCACCACGAGGCTGGTGGCGAGGGCGATTCGGTGACTGATCGGCTCGCGGCCATCGCTCATGGCGATGAGCTGGCGGGCCGCCGTGGCAGCCATTTCGCTCAGGGGCTGGCGGATTGTGGTCAGGGGCGGACCGACCCAGCGTGAGAGCTGCAGGTCGTCGTAGCCGATGACCGACAGGTCGTCGGGTATGCGCACGCCGTGAGGGCGCGCGTACTCGTAGACCCCCACGGCCTGCAGATCGCTTCCGGCGAAGATCGCCGTCGGTGGGTTCTCGAGGCTCATCAGCTCAGCGGTACGTTCGCGTCCGCCATCGACACCGAAGTTGCCGATCCGCAGGAGCTCGGGATCGAAGCGGATGCCGGCCCGCTCGAGCGCCGAACGGTAGCCGTCGACGCGGGCGACGGAGCAGAGCATGTCCTCGGGCCCGCTGATCATCGCGATGCGCGTGTGACCGAGCTGGATGAGGTGCTCGGCGGCCGCGAAGCCACCCTCCCAGTTGGTCGAACCAATTGAGGCGACGTCCTGCTCGGGCTCGCCGGCCGGATCCATCACCACAAAGTTGATCCCTCGGCTGCGGAGCTTGTGCTTCTCGAGCTGGTCGAGATCGGAGAAGACGAGGATCACGCCGATGGGGCGCCGGCGAAGCACGCCTTCGATCCACGCGCTGCCGGGACTGTGGCGATCGCCGCTCTCGGTGACGATCAGACTGATCCCCTCCTGCCGTCCCACGCGTTCGACGGCCGGGATGAGCTCGGCGGGCCATTCTCCGGCGAGCTCATGGAAGACGATCTCAAGCATCCGTTCGCCGCCGGACTCGGTACTCGCGCGGCGCAGGTAGCCGTTCGTTAGAAAGATCTGCTCGACGTGGGCACGCGTCCGCTCGGCCACGTCAGGACGGCCGTTGAGCACCTTCGACACGGTGGCGAGAGACACTCCCGCCTCCCGAGCGACGTCGGCGAGGCGGACCCGGGCGTTGGGTTGATTGACCTTCTCGCTCTGCCTCGTACTCATCCTGGCGGCCCCCTGTTCCGGAAGTTTCGGATCCCCTATCCATCGTAATCGCGATGTCGAGTAGCGGACTTGACATCCTAGACGCCACTGCGTTAATCTCCGATCCCGATAGTTTCGATTGAGGGTCGAGAAGTTTCGCACGTCATGAACCGGACGTGCGGGAGGGAGGCAGCATGTCTGTTTCACGCAGGCTGTTGTGGTGCGGCGCCATGGCCGCGCTCGTTGTCTGTGCCGCGCTTGCGGTCAGCGCATGCGGGAGCTCGGGACCGGGGTCGGCGGCGAACCAGAAGGGGTCGTTCGAGATCGCCGACTACGGGGACGCCAACGACTCCCTGGAGCAGTCGGCGGTCAATACCTACAACGCGACGCCCGAGGGCCAAAAGGTCAAGGCGGTGCTGCAGACGTTCCCGGGTGCGAACTACTCGGAGAAGCTGCAGACCGTCATCGGCTCCAGCGAGGCGCCTGACGTCTTCTTCAATTGGGGCGCCGGCTCGATTCAGAGCTACGTGAAGGCCGGCCTGTTGCAGCCGCTCAATAGCTTCTTCCAAACCGATCCGGAGCTGAACTCGAGCTTCCTGCCGACGATCATGAACGCCGCGAAGATCGGCAGCAACTACTACGGGGTTCCGATGCGCGGGGCCCAGCCGGTGTTTCTGTTCTACAACAAGACCGTCCTCGCCAAGTATCACGTGAGCCCCCCCACAACATGGTCTCAGCTGCTCTCCGCGGTCGCGACGCTCAAGTCCGACGGACTCATCCCGATCGCCCTCGGCGGCGGAGACCAGTGGCCCGAGCAGATGTGGATCGAGTACGTCTACGACCGGGTGGCCGGGTCTCAGCCCATCCCGCAGGCGCTCGACGGCAACCACAGCGTGTGGAAGACGGCGGCGAGCAAGGAGGCGCTCGCTGACCTCAGGCAGCTCATCCAGAGCGGCGCCTTCGGGCACACCTACGACTCCGTCAAGTTCACGACCGGGGCATCCACGAAGCTGCTCGTAACTGGAAGGTCGGCGTTCGAGCTGATGGGCTCGTGGGAGTACTCGACCGTGCAGAGCATCAGCCCGTCGTTCGCCAAGAACGATCTGGGATACGTGACGTTCCCGTCGATTCCCGGTGGCGCCGGGAGCCCGACTGATCTCGTCGGCAACACGCAGAACTACTACTCGGTCCTGAAGACTGCTCCTCACCAGCAGGCGATCGCCGACTTCTTCAAGGTGATGTACACGCCGAAGTTCCTCGGGGATCTGGTCGCCAAGGGCTGGTTGCCGACGACGACGGACGCGGCCAACTTCATCAAGGCCTCCCCGTCTCCGAGCTGGCTCACTTGGCAGTTCGACAGGGTCAAGCAGGCGGCTCACTTCCAGGAGTCGTGGGACCAGGCGTGGCCACCGCAGCAGATCACGCCGATCCACGACGCGGTCGGGACGTTCTTCGACAACATGAACGTCCAGGGGTTCCTGTCGGCGATGGCGGCACTGCCGCCGGCCTGACCGAAGGACGGACGCAAGATGGCCGTCGTCGTCCAAGACGACCGCGGTGGCTCCGAGGGGACCAGTGGGCGGCGGGTTCGCCGCCCACGCCTGCGGTCTCGCGCACAGGACGTGGGTCGCCCGAGCATCATCTGGGCGATCCCCGCGACCGTGTACTTCACGATCCTCGCGCTGCTGCCGTTGGGGTTCGTGGTGTGGCTGTCCTTCACCAGCTGGTCGGGCATCGGGTCGCCCACCTGGGTGGGATTGTCCAACTGGAGCAGCCTCGTGTCGGACCCGGTCATGCGTCAGAGCATCTGGCTGATGCTTTTGCTGACGGTGCTCGGCGTCGTCACCCAGACGCCGGTGAGCCTCCTGCTCGGGGTGTGGGCCGCCGGACGCCAGCGCAACCGCGCGGTTCTCACCGCGCTGTACTTCATCCCCCTGCTCATGTCCTCGGCGGCGGTTGCAATCGTCTGGAGAGCGCTGCTTGACCCAAACTTCGGTCTTCCGCATCAGTTCCCCGCGATCTTCGGAAATGGTGACCTGTTCGGCAACGCCGCTGACGCGATCGGTGTGCTCACGTTCGTCGGACTGTGGCAGTGGACCCCGCTGTACACCCTGATCTTCCAGGGCGGAGCACGGGCGATTCCGACGAGCCTCTATGAGGCGGCGGCGATCGACGGCGCCGGCACGATCCGCCAGTTCTTCACGATCACTCTGCCGCAGCTGCGCAACACGATCATCACGTCGACGATCCTGATGGTGATCGGTGGTATGACCACATTCGAGTCGATCCTGATCCTCACCCAGGGGCACCCGGGGCACTCGACGACGACCACGGCGTATTACATGTACGAGGAGGCGTTCGACAACTTTGACTTCGGCAAGGCGTCTGCGATCGCCGTCGTGCTGGTCGTCGTCGCCACCGCGATCGGCATCGCGATCTCGAAGGCGACCGGCTACGACAAGATGAGAAGCACGCTGGAAGGGGTGTAGATGCGCCGGCGTCGGCCAAACTGGATCGCCGGGATCCTGGCCACGGGGTGGCTGGTCATCATCCTGCTGCCGGTGTACGTGCTGGTGCTCGCGGCGGTCCAGACGCAGCCGAACTACAGCAGCCAGGGTCCGCTCTCGCTGCCCAAGGCGCTCACCGGTTCGAACTTCTCCGCGGTCGTCCACGCGGGGTTCTTGCGCTACTTTCTCAACACGCTGATCGTGTCAGCGGCGGTCGTCGCGATCGTCGCGCTCGTCGTGCCCCCATTGTCGTTCGCGATCGTGCGCGGGCGCGGCAAGCTGAGTAGTGGGGCCTTCCGCCTGTTCCTGCTCGGTCTCGCCGTGCCGGCGCAGGCGGTGATCGTGCCGATGTTCTACCTGATGATAAAGGTGGGTCTTTATGACAGCTTCGCGGCAATCATCCTCCCCACCGCGGCATTCGTGCTTCCGGTGACAACGCTGATCATGAGCGGGAATATGCGCGACATCACCTCCGAACTGTACGAGGCAATGGCAATGGATGGCGCATCGAGCTGGCGGACGTTCAGGCAGCTGGTGATGCCGCTCTCGCGCGGCGGCCTGGCGACGATCGTCGTGTTCGCCGCACTCAACGCCTGGAACGGATTCCTGTTCCCACTCGTCCTCACGCAATCGTCTAGCGTGCGCGTGTTCACGCTGGGGTTGTTCAACTTCGAGACGAGCTATGGCATCAACGTGCCCGAGATCTCGGCCGCGGTGATCATCTCGATCGTGCCGATCCTGTTGGTGTACCTGTTCGCGCGCCGGGCGCTCGTGCAGGGTCTGATGGGCGTCGGGGGCCGGTGAGGTGCGGATGGTGACTCGGTCCGATGTCGGTGCCGGCGCGGCACCCTGGAACGACCAGCGGCAGCCAGCTGAGGCCCGTGTCGAGGCGCTGATCGGTGAGATGACGCTGCGGGAGAAGGTGGCGCAGCTGTATGGAGTGTGGGTCGGTGCGCCGGACAGCGGTGACGACGTCGCTCCGTTCCAGCACGAGCTCGGCGACGAGCTCGATCTCGACGCGCTGCTTACCCAAGGCCTGGGACAGCTCACGCGCGTGTTCGGCTCGGCTCCGGTCGAGCCGGCCGTCGGCGCGGCCCTGCTCGCTCGCACGCAACTGCGCGTCATGCGTGCGAGCCGGTTTGGTCTGCCGGCGATCGCGCACGAGGAGTGCCTGGCCGGCTTCACCGCCTCAGGCGCCACCGCATACCCGGTCCCGCTCGCCTGGGGAGCGACGTTCGATCCCGAGCTCATCGAGCAGATGGCGCGACGGATCGGCGAGAGCATGCGCGCGGTGGGCGTACACCAGGGCCTGGCGCCGGTACTCGATGTCGTCCGCGATCCACGCTGGGGCCGCGTCGAGGAGACGATTGGCGAGGATCCCTATCTCGTGGGTTCGCTCGGCGGCGCATACGTGCGAGGTTTGCAGGCGGCCGGGGTGATCGCGACGGTCAAGCACTTCGCCGGCTACTCCGCGTCGAGGGGCGCACGAAACCTCGCCCCGGTGTCGGTCGGTCCTCGCGAGTTCGCGGACGTCCTCGTGGCACCGTTCGAGATGGCGATCTGCGAGGCGGGAGCGCGGAGCGTGATGCCGGCCTACACCGATCGCGACGGGGTTCCGGCATCCGCCGATCCGACGCTGCTCACGCAGCTGCTGCGGGGGCGCTGGGGGTTTGAGGGCACGGTTGTCTCGGATTACTTCGCCGTCGCGTTCCTGAAGCTGGAACATCGGCTGACTGACACGTTGGGTGGCGCCGGCGGGCTCGCGCTCGACGCCGGCATCGACGTCGAGCTGCCAAACGTGAGGGCCTACGGCGAGACGCTCGTCGCCGAGGTGGAGGACAGCCGCGTAAGCGAGGATCTCGTCGACCGCGCTCTGCGGCGGGTCTTGCGACAGAAGCTCGAGCTGGGGATGCTCGATCTCGACTGGAGCCCGCTGCCGCAGGGATGGTCGGCCGATGACCTCGACGATGTGAACGGCGTTCGGGGCCGCATCGAGCTCGACCGGCCTGCCGATCGCGCGCTCGCCCGCAGGATTGCCGAGGAGTCGGTGGTCGTGGTGGCGAACGCCACCGTGCTCCCGCTCAGTCCTGAGCGCCTGGCCGCAAAGCGCGTGCTTGTCACCGGTCCCACCGCCGACGATCCGCTCACGCTGCTGGGATGTTATTCGTTCCCGGCCCATGTCGGCGTGTTGCACCCGGACACGCCATCCGGGATCGAGATCGCGACGGTGCTCGATGGTCTGCGGACGGAGTATCCGCAGGCGGCGATCGACTACGTGCCGGGGGTGAGCGTGGACGGGGCGGATGTGGCCGGCATCGATCCCGCGGTGCGGGCCGCCCGTGACGCGGACTACGTCTTCGTGTGCCTGGGAGATCGCTCAGGCCTGTTCGGACGCGGCACCTCGGGGGAGGGGTGCGACGCTCGCCACATGCGGCTGCCCGGTCGCCAGCAGGACCTCCTCGAGGCGCTGCTGGACACGGGGACGCCGGTGGTGGTGCTGCTGCAGGAGGGACGCCCCTACGCACTCGGGTCGGCGCCGTCGCGGGCGGCGGCGATCCTGATCGCGTTCCTCCCCGGTGAGGAGGGCGCGTCGGCGATCGCGGGCGTGCTGAGCGGCCGGGTGACGCCCGCCGGGCGGCTTCCGGTGAGCGTGCCGACCAAGCCCGACGGGCAGCCCTGGACATACCTCGCCCCGCCCCTGGGAGAGCCGAACGGCGCGTCGAGCATCGATCCCACACCGGCCTATCCCTTCGGGCACGGGCTCTCCTACACGTCGTTTCAGTGGGGCGATCTGACCGTGGCCGGCGACAGCGGCGCGACGCCGGACGCGGCTGTGGCGCCTGCCAGTGCCCCGACGGACGGCGCCTTCGAGCTGTCCTTCACGATTCGAAACTGCGGTGACCGAGACGGGATCGAGGTCGTGCAGCTTTACCTGCATGACCCCGTCGCATCCGTTGTGCGGCCAGTGAACACGCTGATCTCCTATGCGAAGGCGCGGCTCGCGCCGGGCGGGCAGGCCGTGATCCGATTCGAGGTGCCGGCTGACGTCACGTCGTTCACCGGCGCCGACGGGCAGCGTCGCGTGGAGCCCGGCGCATTGGAGTTGCGGCTCGGCGCCTCCAGCCGCGACATCCGACTGCGTGCGCCCGTCGAGTTGACTGGCCCGACGCGGATTGTCGATCACACTCGACGCAGGCACTGCAGGGTCGAGGTGCACCCCCGATGACGGCGGACCCACGATCGCAGCCCGCGCGTGCGCGGGCCCGGAACCGGGCCAGGCCGCAGCTCGACGCAACCAGTCGAAAACTCGGTGCATGCCGGGCGCGGCGCGGCCGGCAGCGAGGGGAGATGTGGGATGAAGACGGTTGTCTTTGACAACGCGACGATGACCTACGAAGGGGCGTCAGAGCCGGCCGTGAAGGATCTGAGCCTCACCGTCGCCGAGGGGGAGTTCCTCGTCGTCGTTGGTCCGTCGGGGTGTGGCAAGTCGACATCGTTGCGGATGGTCGCGGGACTTGAGGAGGTCAACGAAGGGCGCGTGCTGATCGGCGACCGCGACGTCACGAACATGGTGCCGGCAGAGCGCGACGTGGCGATGGTCTTCCAGAACTACGCGCTGTACCCGCATATGACCGTCGCGGAGAACATGAGCTACGCGCTGAAGATCCGCCGGGTCCCCAAGGAGCAGCGGCAGCAGCGCGTGCAAGAGGCGGCGCGGATGCTCGACCTCGAGGACCTCCTGGACCGCAAGCCCAACGCCCTCTCCGGCGGCCAGCGCCAGCGGGTCGCGATGGGGCGCGCGATCGTGCGGGATCCAGAGGTCTTTCTGATGGACGAGCCGCTCTCCAACCTCGACGCGAAGCTCCGCGTGCAGACGCGGGGGGAGATCAGTGCCCTGACGCGCCGCCTGGGCGTCACCACCATCTACGTCACCCATGACCAGACAGAGGCGGTGACGATGGGTGACCGGATCGCGGTGCTCGACGCCGGCGTGCTGCAACAGGTCGGCACGCCGCGCGAGCTCTACTCGGCGCCGTGTAACACGTTCGTCGCCGGATTCATTGGATCGCCGACCATGAACCTGCTGCGCACGGCCGCGACCGAGAACGGGATACGGCTCGGCGAGGTGGTGCTCAAGGTCGACCGCCAGACGCTCGACGCGGCCGGCGGGGGCAAGATCGTGCTCGGCGTGCGCCCTGAGCATCTGCGCCGCTGCGCGGACTCAGAGCCGGGAGTGCGAGTCGTGGTCGGGATGGTGGAGGAGCTCGGCGCCGACACGTACGTCTACGGACGGATGGACATAGAGGGGGAGAGCACCTCGATCATAGCCCGTCTCGGCGGCAGTGACGTGCCGGAGGTCGGCAGCACCGTCATGCTCGCTGCGGACGACAAGCGCCTGCACCTCTTCGACGAGCGGTCCGGCGAGCGCATAAACGAACCCGCCGTCGGAGACCCGGTGGCGGCTCGCGCCCTGTCTGCCCAAGGCAACTGACGCGGAGGTGCCGCGTGCGTGATCCGCCAGGGACGATGATCGCCGCTGGCAGCGACGGCCACGCTGCGTGGCTCGAGTATCCGGTGCTCACGCGCTCCCCGCAGGCCGACGTGGCGCGCGCGCTCGGCCGCCAGGTCTCCCTGCACGGAGCCTCGCCTACGCTGCGCCAAGCCGGCGACGAGCTCGTCGCCGGCATCGAGGGCCTGCTCGGTGTGGCGGTCGGGCTCGTGTGCGGTGGCCCCGTCGCTGACGCCGGGATCCTCATGGGAACCGCCGCCGTCCCGGAGCTCGCTGCGCTCGTCTCCGACGCCGGGATCGGTGACGGTGGCGAGGTGGGCCCCGAGGCGCACGTCCTGCTGCCGCTCGCCGCGGGTGAGCGTCCGCGGCTTGCGATCATCGGCGGAGGTGACGTCGGCTGCCTCTACGGCGCCTTCGAGCTGCTGCGGCTGATCGGCACCGGAGCCCCACTGCCCGACGAGCCGGTGCGCGGTGCCCCGGCGGCGCCGCTACGGATGCTCGACCACTGGGACGACATCACCGGAGACGTCGAGCGGGGCTACGCGGGGAGCTCGATCTTCTTCGTCGACGGCGAGGTCACGCGCGACCTCGCACGGGTGCGCCAATACGGTCGCCTGCTCGCCTCCATCGGCGTCAACGCACTTGCGATCAACAACGTGAACGTCCATCGCCCTGCGGTGGAGCTGCTCACCGGACGGCATCTGGACGCGATCGCCGATGTCGCGGCGACGCTGCGTCCGTTCGGTGTGCGTCTGGCCCTCAGCGTGAACTTCGCAAGTCCGGTGCTGCTGGACGGGCTGCCGAGCGCCGACCCCGATGATCGGGACGTCGCCCGGTGGTGGCGTGAGACCGTCGCGGACGTCTACGCCCACGTTCCGGACCTGCTCGGCTTCGTCGTCAAGGCGAGCTCCGAGGGGCAGCCCGGCCCGCACAGCTACAGGCGCAGCCAGGCCGCCGGCGCCAACGTCATCGCCGCCGCGCTCGAGCCGTTCGGCGGCATCGTCCTCTGGCGAGCGTTCGTCTACGACTGCGAGCAGGACTGGCGGGCCACCGTGACCGACCGGGCGAAGGCCGCGGTCGACGAGTTCGTCCCGCTTGACGGCGCGTTCGCCGAAAACGTGGCGGTGCAGATCAAGAACGGGCCGATGGACTTCCAGGTGCGTGAGCCGGCGTCACCGCTGTTCGGCGCGGCGCCGAACACCTCGAAGCTGCTCGAGGTCCAGCTCACGCAGGAGTACACCGGACAGCAGGTACATCTCTGCTACCTCGTTCCAGCCTGGAAGAGAGTGCTCGACTTCGACACGCACGCGTTCGGCGAGGGTTCAACGGTCTCCGATCTCGTCGTCCGAGGCCGTCGCGAGGCCGCCTCCTCCCCGGCGACAGCCGGGAGCGGGCAGAAGGCCGCATCAACGGGTGCGCCCATCGCGGGCATGGTCGGTGTCGCCAACGTCGGCGACGAGCGCAACTGGACCGGGCACCTGCTCGCCCAGGCCAATCTGTACGGCTTCGGGCGGCTGGCGTGGCAGCCCTCGCTCGAGGCCGAGGTGATCGCCAGAGAGTGGTCGCAGCTCACGTTCGGCCTCGATGAGGCGGTGACGGATGTTGTGACCTCGATGCTGATGCGTTCGCCGGAGGCGTATGAGTCCTACACCTCGCCGCTCGGGCTCGGCTGGATGGTGACCCCCCACGTTCACTACGGACCTGCTCCCGAGGGGTACGAGTACTCACGCTGGGGCACCTATATCCGTGCTGACCGTGACGCGATCGGGGTCGATCGCGGGGTGACCCACGGCACCGGCTTCACGGCCCAGTACCACGAGCCGTGGCGCTCGATCTTCGAGGACCCGGCGCGCTGCCCGCAGGAACTGCTGCTCTTCTTTCACCGGCTCCCCTACGACTACGTCCTGCCCTCCGGCACGACCCTCGTGCAGCACGTGTACGACAGCCACTTCGCCGGAGCCGAGACTGTCGTCGACTTCATCGAGCAGTGGCAGAGCATCGAGCACAGGGTGGATCCGGTGCGCTTCGGGTCGGTGCAGCGGCGGCTGCGTGCCCAACTTGCGAGCGCCGAGCATTGGCGTGACGTGATCAACGCATACTTTCACCGCTACTCCGGCATCCCCGACGAGCGGGGACGCCCCCTCTTCTGAAGATGCGATGAGGGGAGCTGGTGATCACCGGGCCGCGGTGTCGCGGGGGCGGGTCGCGCCCGGGTTCGAGCCCGTGCGGGAGGCATTCGAGACGCAGCTCCTCGCGGACAGCTCCCACAGCGCCCAGCTCGCCGTGTACTGGCGCGACGAGCCGGTGGTCGACCTGGTCGGTGGCCCGGGGCTCGATGCGGAGTCGATCACCGGCGTCTTCTCCGTCACCAAGGGCGCCGCGGCGCTGGCGTTGGGCACGCAGGTGCGGTCAGGCGCGATCGACCTCGACGAGCGTGTCGGCTACTACTGGCCGGAGTTCGCCCAGCGCGGCAAAGGAGAGGTCACCGTGCGTCAGCTGCTCTCGCATCAGGCCGGCCTAGTGAGCGTGGACGGCGGTCTCACCACGGCGGAGGTACTCGACTCCCGGCAGGCCGCGGCGAAGCTCGCGGCCCAGCGCCCAGCCTGGCGTCCCGGCTCGACGTTCGGCTACCACGGGGTGACGCTCGGCATCTTCATGGAGGAGCTCCTCCGGCGCGTGACCGGCGTGACCCTGCAGGAGCTCTACGCGTCGGAGGTCCGTGCGCCGCGGCAGATCGACTTCCACGTCGGGCTGCCCGAGTCGGAGGAGCGGCGCTACCGGCCGCTTCTCCTTCCAGCCACGGCACAGGCGGAGCCCTCCGATGAGGAGTGGGGCATCAAGGATGGCCTTACGTCGATGATCTACCGGGTGCCGAAGCGATCCGGCGCGCCTGGCCGCTCGGACTTCGGGCCCAACGACCGAGATGTGCGAGCGGGCGGGCCGGCGGCGATCGGGGGGGTTGGATCGGCGCATGGCCTCGCTCGGCTTTACGCAGCTGCCCAGGGCTTCATCGGCGAGCCGCTGCTGGACGACGAGACGATCGGCGAGATGAGCCAGCAGCAGGTCTGGGGCCAGGACCGGATCCTCTGTCAGGAGATGTGCTTCGGGGTCGTGTTCCAGAGACCGCATCCGCGGGTGCCGTTCGGCAGCTACCACGCCTTCGGGCACGACGGCGCCGGCGGCGCGCTCGCGTTCGCCGATCCGCTCTACGAGATGTCGTTCGGGTACATCCCGAACCCGATCGTCGCCCCCGGTGGCGCCGATCCGCGTGCGATCCATCTCTCGGCGGTCACCCGTCGGACGATGCGAGCCCTGTGGGATTGACTGCACCGTCTCACACAAGGGCCGGGCTCGCTGCGCCCCAGATCTCTGTCATCGCCGCTCACCGCGAGGATTCCGCAAATGAGCGCCGCCAGGGAATCGTTTAGAGGGGACCGGCACCGGGACCACGCACGACGAAGTTGCCCATGCAAACGCGAATCGCCGGACCGGACCGTAGGGGACGTCGTGCACGCTGATGCGATCCGAACGCGCGCAACGTCGCCATAGACATCGTCGCCGCGCTGGCCCGACGTGTCGCCGCTTGGCGCGGCCGAGGCGTCGCCAAGTGAGTCGTCCGACAGGCCGACGCGATCGCGATCGTGGCGTTGCCATCGTCCGGCGCTGGCGACTGCGGACCGCTCCTATGTCGCGAGGCTGTCGCACAAACCAGAGCCGTTGTGCCACCGCCACAAATGTCACCGGGGCCCCGGGAATGCGACCTCATGGGAGGCCGTCTGGCCGCCTCGGAGGCGTCCGTGCATCCGATTTGCCCTGGCGTCGTCGAGGGCCATTGGTATGACGTCACAAACAATTTCCGGCGCGTTGCCTTTGTGCGACAGCGTCCCGGGCGGCTGGCGCCGCTACCTCTGAGGGATGAGAATCCCTGGGGCCCGGATAGACGCCGGTGAGGCGTGGTGCGTTAGAGCCCGTGCGACAGCGTGGCGCGGGGACCTGTGGGACCGTTGATTGCTGCCGTGAGCGCGAAGGACAGACTCATCCTCGGGAGGTTCCCACCGGGCGACATGTCAACCGTCGTCTCGAAGGGAGCAGCACAATGGATGTGATCGTGGAGCGGTGCGCGGGACTCGACGTGCATCGCGACAACGTAGTCGCGACCGTCCGGGTGCCGGGCACCGGTCGTCGCCAATGGGACAAGCAGACCCAGACGTTCAAGGCGACGCTCGCCGGGCTCGCGGAACTCGCTCTGTGGCTGGCGGAGGCCGGGGTGACCTTGGTCGGGATGGAGGCCACCGGCGTGTATTGGAAGACCGTGTTCCAAGCGCTGGAGGATCGGTTTGAGTGCTGGCTCTTAAATGCTCATCACTTGCGCAACGTCCCTGGCCGCAAGACCGACGTCAAGGACTCCGATTGGATCTGCCAGCTCGTGCAGCACGGGCTGGTCAGGCCGAGTTTTGTGCCGCCGCCGGAGATCCGTCGGCTGCGTGACCTCACCCGGCTGCGCAGAGCGCAGACCAACGAACGCGCCCGCACGATCCAACGGCTCGAGAAAGTCCTCCAGGACGCTGGGATCAAGCTCTCAAGCGTGGCGTCAACGACCTACTCCAAGTCAGCGCGGGCGATGCTCGAAGCGCTGCTGTCGGGCGTGACCGATCCCGAGCAGCTTGCTGAGCTCTCCAAGGGCAAGATGCGCGCGAAGATCCCGCAGCTGCGCGAGGCGCTCCAGAGCCGCTTCCAGATCGAGCATCACGGGATCATGGTCGCGCAACTGCTCGCGCACATCGACACGCTCGACCTCGCGCTGGCGAACCTCAGCGAACGGATCGAGTTCGTGCTCACCCCGCACGCACACATCATCGAGCTGCTGAGCACGATCCCCGGTGTCCAAGCCCACGCCGCGCAAGTGCTGATCGCCGAGTGCGGTCTGGACATGAGCCTGTTCCCGACCGTCGGTCACTTCGCCTCGTGGGCCGGCGCGTGCCCAGGACACCACCAGTCAGCCCGCCGCCGGGGCTCAGGGCGAACCCGCCCCGGACCACGGTGGCTCACCGACCAGCTGACCGAATGCGCGAAGGCGGCCGTGCGCACCAAAGAGACCTACCTGGCCGCGCACTACGCCCAGCTCCGCGGACGCCGCGGCGAAGCCAAAGCGATCGGAGCGATCCGTCACGACCTCCTCGTCGCGTACTTCCACATCGTCCGCGACCAAGTCCCTTACCGCGACCTCGGACCCGACTGGCAACGCAAGCGCTACTCCGTCGAGCACCGCGCTCGCCGCCTGCAACGTCAGCTCGAAGCGCTCGGCTACGCCGTCACCCTCGACCAGATCCCGCAGCCCGAACAGGCCGCCTGACCCCACAACCACGCAGCCGGGCTACCGCCGACCGATCGCCGGCGCGAACGACCCTGCCCGAACCCGACCGCCAACTCGGGGATTCACAGGACAGCCTCTCGCCAATCCGATCGCTGGCCGCGAGGAGGGCGGAGCGACGAAATCAGTCCGCTTGGATCCACTCGGGAACGCGGTTCTCGCCGGAAGCGCGACTTTGGAGCCGCCACCGGGACTCGACAACCACCGCCCGCGGGGCGCATCGCGTCACGCAGAGCTCACCAGTCGTGCATGGTGCCGTCGGTGAGCCGGTTGTAAGGGAGGTAGGCTCGCTGATACGGATACCTGGAGGCCGCGTCCAGATGCAGTTCGACACCGAGCCCGGGGTTGTTTCCGGGGTGCAGGTGGCCGTCGGCGAAGGTGTATGACTGCTCGAAGACGTCATTGATGTGCGTGGCGTGCGGCATGTACTCCTGGATCCCGAAGTTGTGGATCGCGAGGCCGAGGTGCAGCGCCGCGGCCATTCCCACGGGTGAGACGTCCGTCGGGCCGTGTATGCCCGACTTGATCTGGTACAGGGCGGCGTAGTCGAGCAGCTTCTTTAAATGCGTGATGCCGCCGGTGTGCGTGACGGCGCTGCGCACGTAGTCGATCAGCTGTTCGCGGATGAGGGTCTGGTAGTCCCAGACCGTGTTGAAGATCTCCCCGATCGCCAGTGGTGTCGTCGTGTGCGCTCGCACCAGCCGCAGCGCCTCCTGGTTCTCCGCTGGGGTGCAGTCCTCCAGCCAGAACAGGTCGTAGGGTTCGAGGCTCTTGCCGAGCTGGGCGGCTTGGATCGGGGTCATGCGGTGATGCCCGTCGTGCAGCAGTGGCAGCTCGGGGCCGAACTCGCCGCGCACGGCCTTGAACACGGTCGGAAGGTGGTGCAGATACGCTCGGGTGTCCCACGTCTCCTGCGCCGGCAGGTCGCCTCGGCGGGCTGGCTCGTAGTCGTAGCGGCTGTCGGTGCCCGCTCCGGTGCCGGCGGCGGCGTTGGCGCTCGAGGCGACGCCGTAGACGCTCGGCAGTCCCGGGATGCCAATCTGGACGCGGATGGCGCGGTAGCCCTCGTCTAGGTGCTGCTGGATCGAGTCGAAGAGCTCAGGGAGGTCCTGCCCGCTGGCATGCCCGTAGGCGAGCAGGCTGTCGCGGCTGGCCCCGCCGAGCAGCTGATAGAGCGGCATTCCCGCAGCCTTGGCCTTGATGTCCCAAAGGGCCACGTCGACGGCGGCGATTGCGGCCATGGTGACGGGACCGCGTCGCCAGTACGCGCCGCGATAGAGGAACTGCCAGGTGTCTTCGATGCGATCCGCATCGCGGCCGATCAGCAGCGGAGCGACATGCTCCCGCAGATAGCTGACGACGGCGAGTTCACGCCCGTTCAGGGTGCCGTCCCCGAGACCGACGACGCCATCGTCGGTCTCAAGCCGTAACGTCACGAAGTTACGGTCCGGGCTGGTGACTATGACCTCGGCCTTTTCGATCCTCATGCTCGGGTCCTGCCTCGTCGTTGTGGGCGCTCAGACGCCGCCGCTCATCGTATCTTCGCAACCGGTTGCTCCCGTTGCGCCGCCCCAAGCACTCCATCGGCGCCGCGGCGGCAACCGATTCATGGCGTTCCATGCCATGCTATAGCTGTCGACAGTGTTCGCGTCGTCGAGCCTTCATCCGGATCGCTTGTTACCCGGCGATCCCGCGGCGCTCCCGATCGCCCGCCGGCTCTACCAGCAGATCTCGGACGCTCCGATCATCTCGCCGCACGGACACGTGCCGGCGCGGCTGCTGGTAGACGACGAAGGTTTCGGAGATCCGGCGTCGCTATTCGTGAGTCCCGATCACTACATCACCCGCCAGCTGCACGCGCTCGGGGTCCCGCTCCAGGCGCTCGACACCAGGCGCGGCGCCGATCCACGCGAGGTCTGGCGGACCCTTGCCAGGCGGACACACGCGTTCGCCGGCACCGCCTCCTCGTACTGGCTGCACGACGAGCTGGCGACCGTGCTCGGCATCGACGATGAACTGACCGCCGCGAACGCCGACGAGCTCTTCGACGTCCTGTCGAAGCGGCTGCGGGAACCCGAGTACCGCCCGCGGGCGCTGTTCGAGCGCTTCGGCATCAGCGTGTTAGCGACCACCGACGACCCGCTCGACCCGCTCGATGCTCATCGTGCGTTGCGAGAGGACCCCTCGTTCGGCGGCCGGGTAGTGCCCACCTTCCGGCCGGACGCGTACATCGATCCCGCGGCGCCAGGCTTCCGGGACAACGTCGAGCGACTTCTCGCGGTCACCTCCTGCCCGGCCACGTTCACCGGCTACCTGACGGCGTTGCGCGAGCGACGCCAGCACTTCATCCGTCACGGCGCGGTGTCGGCTGACGTCGGCGTCACCGACCCGACCACGCTCGATCTCGATGCCGCGGAGGCGGGACACCTCTTTCAGCAGGTCCTGGCCGACTCCGCGACCCGCGCCGAGCAGGCCGCGTTTCGAGCTCACCTGCTTCTGCAACTCGCCGCCTTGTCCGTCGAGGACGGCCTGGTGCTGACGGTCCACGCGGGCGTCTACCGCAACCACAGCACACTCACCTACGAGCGCTTCGGTCCCGACACCGGTCACGACATTCCGATCCGGACGTCGTTCACGCGCGAGCTCAAGCCGCTGCTTGACCGGTTCGGGCTCGAGCCGGGCTTCCATCTCGTCCTGTTCAGCGTGGACGAGACCACCTACTCGCGCGAGCTTGCGCCGCTCGCCGGCTTCTATCCCAGCGTCTACATCGGCGCGCCTTGGTGGTTTCTCGATGCTCCTGACGCGATCCTGCGCTGGCGGGCGGCGATCACCGAGACGGCAGGCTTCTACCGCACATCCGGCTTCGTCGACGACACCCGCGCCTTTCTATCGATCCCCGTCCGGCACGACGTCGCGCGACGCACCGACGCCGCCTTCCTAGCCCGATACGTACAACAAGGACGAATCACGCTGGCAACCGCCGAGCGCATCGCCGCCGATCTCGTCGGCACGATACCGCGTACCACTTTCAAGCTGTGAGCACCAAGCGGCGGGCGGTGCAGCGAATGACGAACGACAAGCCGCGGCTCTGCCGCTCTGGAGCGAGTGTCCTGGGAATCCGGTCACAGCGCGCACCGACGCGCATCGTGCACTTCGGGCTCGGGAACTTCCACCGCGCGCATCAGGCCTGGTACACGGCACACGCCGCCGACGCCGCCAACTGGGGCATCGCGGCGTTCACCGGTCGCAGCCCCGCTACGGCGCGGGAGCTCGCCGAACAGGACGGCCTATACACGCTAGTGGAACGCGGCCCGTCCGCCGACCGAATTGAAGTCGTGACGAGCCTGGTGGAACCGGTGGACGGTGCGGACGTCGGTCGGCTCTTGGACCTGTTCGAGAGCGCCGCGATCGCGCTCGTCACGATCACCGTAACCGAGGCCGGTTACCGGCTGGTTGCGGACGGCTCTCTGGACACCGGTGATGACCAGCTCGCGGCCGACCTGACGATGCTGCGCACCGCGACGGCCAAGGGTGCGTCGCTCCGTAGCCTGACCCCGAGAACGATGCTCGGACGTCTGCTCGCCGGACTAGAGGCGCGCCGTCGCCAGGAGTTGCCGGCACTGGCTGTCGTGCCATGTGACAACGTGCCTGCCAACGGACGCTTCGTGCAGACGGGGGTGCTGGGCGCAGCGCGCACGGTCAGCCCCGAGCTGCACAACTGGGCGGCGGCAAACGTTTCGTTCGTGTCCACCTCCGTCGATCGCATCACCCCCAGGGTGACCCGCGAGGACCGCGAAGCGCTGAACGCCGCTCTCGACTGGGTCGACACAGCCCCGGTGGTGACCGAACCGTTCCACGACTGGATCCTCTCGGGCACGTTCCCCACGGGACGGCCACGCTGGGAAGACGCCGGTGCCCGCTACGTCGAAGACATCGAGTCTTGGGAGCGACGCAAGCTCTGGCTGCTAAACGGTGCCCACACCCTGCTCGCGTTTGCAGGGCTGCTGCTAGGTCATCGAACGGTCGCAGAGGCGATCGCCGATCCCTGGCTGCGGTCTGCGGTGGAGCTGCTGTGGGGCGATGCCTCGCGACAGCTTCCGACAAACCTGGACCTCCCGGCCTACTGCGCTGCGCTTTCGGAACGGTTATCGAACTCACGGATCGAGCACCGCCTGACCCAGATCGCCGAGGACGGCACCCACAAACTGCAGCTGCGGATCGTCCCGATCTGCGTGGCCGAGCTCGACGCCGGTCGCCTTCCGGTCGGTTGCGCGCTCGCGGTCGCCGCGTGGGTCGCGTCTGACGCCACGCGCCTCGCCGACCCGCATCGTGCGCTCGGAACGCTCACACCGGCGCTGACATGTTCCGAGCAGGCCGCCGAGTTCGCCGCGGCGGTCGAGCAGGGCATCGCTCAGTTGCGCTCGCGGTCTGCCGGAGTCGCATGACCCTTGAGGAGCGCCGCTTCAGGCGTGCTCGAGCAGTTCGCCCGCGGCGAGCGAACGCTGCTGTGTTGGTGGTCGGCCCGGCGTCGTTACGTCTGCTGACTCGACTAGGGTCCTTGGCATCTGCCGGAAAAGGTCTAGCGAGACGTCGGCGAGGCGGCCGATGTGGGGGCTCAGTCCAGCGCGGCGACGGTGACGAACTCGGCTCCGTCGGGACGTAAAGCGTCCAGCACGCCGGTCAGAGCGTCAGGCGTTCGGTCCGGCCAGGAGTGAAACAGCACGATCGCTGGTTGCGGCCAGCGCTTATGAACGCCAGCGATCGTCTCCACAACGATCTGATCGACAGCAGCGGTAGGGTCCCAGTCGCTGCCGTGCGCATGCCACCTGACATGGCGATAGCTGGCGCCTTCGACTGCGTCGTAGATGCGTCCGCCCTCCTCGCCCATCTCGCCGTAGGGTGCCCTGAACCAGGGGCGAGTCTCGATCCCGATCGCAGCGATAGCGTCGTGACCATCGGTCAGGTCACCGACGATGCCCTCGTCGGTCATCTTCTCCAGGCTGCAATGCGAATAGCCGTGGTTGCCAACCAGATGCCCCGCCGACTCGATCGCTTTCACGCGGTCGGGATATGCCTTCGCCCAACTTCCGACCACGAAGAACGTGGCGGGCACGTGCTGCGCCGCGAGGATTGCCAGTAGACGGTCGCACGTCCCGAGCGGGTCCCCGACAGGACGATCGGGGAACTCCGTGTCGATCGTGATCGCGACCTTAGACATGTCGATCTACGAGGGGTCGCCAACGGAACGGTCGGCGTCGGACACGACCCCAGTATCCACTCTCGACTGCTCGCGTGTCGCTTGTTGCCTCCGGGCTAGCCGAGGTCGGAATCAGCGAATCGCGGCCGGCCCGCGCCCTCCTCAACATGTTCCTTTGCCCTTGGGCGATTGCGACGGGCTCAGGAACCGTCGCGGACCGACCGTTGGCCGGCAAATTTGTGCGGTGGTCGATCCCGTGTGAGACGCCGCCTTCGTCACATGGCTGCCTTCGGCCGAGAGCAGCCGCCTCGTCGAGAGTGCCGGAAAGGCGACGAAGCAGAACCGGCGCCCACCGCCGCTCAGGCGCTCGCAATTTTCCGAGATGGCAGCTATCACCGAACGCGTCGCCGAGGTCAATTCGGGAAACGACGTCGACTTCGAGCCGGCCGCCGCCGTGCCCGAGATTGGCGAGGAGGAGGTGCGCGCCGGCCGCGCGCCTGAGACTTGCATTGATGTGGACTGGGGCCTCCGCTGCCGCGAGGCTCGCCAGTCTGCCGGGCACGCCAGAATCGACGCTTGTCTGACCCACGAAGCGTTTGCGTTGCCCACGGCCGCCCCTATCGGTCCTCGGTGGTGCGTGTTGCCTGCGGGAGGTCCTGGCAGTGCGAGTTGCCTGGGGATAGGCTGTCGTTTCGTTTGGGCGCGAGGAGCATTGGTGGTCTGTCCCGTCTGTCAAGCGGAGAATAGGGAGAGCGCGCGGTTCTGCAAGGAGTGCGGGTCGGCGCTGGCGTTGCGATGCCCGTCGTGCGGTGCAGGGCATGACGCTGGCCAGAAGTTCTGCGATGAGTGTGGGGCGTCGTTGGCGGCTGCTCCGGCGGCGGCGTCACGGTCAGCGGGACGCACGACAGCATCGGTGTCGGAGCGGCGGTTGGTGTCGGTCCTGTTCGTGGATCTCGTCGGGTTCACCTCGCTGTCCGAGCACCGAGACCCCGAGGCGGTGCGGGAGCTCCTCAGCGTGTACTTCGATCGATGCCGCACGCTGATCGCTCGGTATGGCGGGACGGTGGAGAAGTTCATCGGGGACGCCGTGATGGCGGTGTGGGGCACGCCGGTCGCCCGCGAGGATGATCCCGAGCGGGCCGTGCGGGCGGCGCTGGGGTTGACGGCGATGGTCACCGCTTTGGGTGCTGAGGCGGGAATGCCGGAGCTCCGCGTTCGAGCGGGTGTTCTGACGGGAAGCGCCGCGGTCGAGATTGGCGCAGAGGGTGAGGGGATGGTGATCGGCGACAGCGTCAACACGGCCTCGAGGTTGCAGTCGATCGCGGCTCCCGGAACGGTGCTGGTGGATGATGTGACCCGGCGCGCATCGGAGGCGGCGATCGCGTATGACGATGCCGGCACGCATCAACTGAAGGGGCGTGAGGCGCCGGTGCATGCGTGGACGGCGCTCAGGGTGGTGGCGGGTACGGGCGGCGCGAAGCGCAGCGCGGGACTCGAAGCGCCGCTGGTGGGGCGCGATCGTGAGAGAGCGCTGATCATCGAGTCGTTTGAGGCGAGCGAGCGGGAGGGCCGCGCTCGGATCATCACGGTAGTCGGCGAGGCCGGCAGCGGGAAGTCGAGGTTGTTGTGGGAGTTCGAAAAGTACATCGACGGGATCGAGCGGAGCGTCAGCTGGCACAGCGGACGCTGCCTCTCCTACGGCGAAGGTGTCGCGTACTGGGCGCTGGCCGAGATGATCCGGGCGCGCGCCGGCATCGTTGAGGAGGAGGCTTCTGCGACGGCCCGGCAGAAGCTTCGGGACGCTGTCGAGGAGCATGTGGGTGATGAGCGCGAGCGGCGGCTGGTCGAGCCGCGGTTGGCTCATCTGCTGGGGTTGGAGCAGCGGACGGCCGTTGATCGCGGCGATCTGTTCTCTGGGTGGCGTTTGTTCTTTGAGCGGCTCGCGGAGGAACAGCCGGTGGTGTTGGCGTTCGAGGATCTGCAATGGGCCGACAGCGGTCTACTGGACTTCATCGACTATCTGCTGGAGTGGTCGGCGGAGTTCCCGTTCTTCATCCTCGCGCTCGGACGGCCTGAGCTGCTCAACGCGCGCCCCGGTTGGACAGCCTCGATCACACTCGAACCGCTCGGTGACGGCGCGATGGGTGAGTTGCTGGTGGGATTGGTGCCGGGCTTGCCGGACGAGCTCGTGAGCAAGGTCCTCGCCCGGGCTGAGGGAACGCCGTTGTATGCGGTTGAGACGGTGCGGATGCTGCTCGATCGGGGGCTGCTCGCGCAGGAGGGCAGCCGTTATGTCGTGACCGGCGAGGTCGGCGAGTTGGAGGTGCCCGAGACGTTGCATTCGCTCGCTGCCGCACGACTTGATGGTTTGACGGCGGTGGAGCGTTCGGTGTTGCAGGACGCGGCGGTGTACGGCACCTCGTTCACGCCGGCCGGGGTCGCGGCGCTCGGCAACCGCAGCGAGGAGGAGGTCCGCGGCATCCTCCAGGAGCTGGTCACCAAGCAGATCGTTGCGTTCAACGACGACCGGCTGTCAGCGGAGCGCGGACAGTTCCACTTCCTGCAAGGGCTGTTGCGGACCACCGCGTATGGGACGTTGTCGCGCCGTGATCGCAAGAGCCGCCATCTCGCGGTCGCAAGACATCTCCAGGAAGCGTGGGGCGATGAAGCTCCCGAGCTTGCCGAGGTGCTGGCCGCGCACTTCCTCGACGCCGCCGATGCGGAGCCGGATGCGGTGGACGCGCCGCAGATCCGGGCGATCGCGTGCGAGACATTGGCGGACGCTGGTGAGCGGGCGCTGTCGCTCGCGCTCGGCCCTGAGGCGCAGCGCGCATTCGAACACGCCGCCGAATTGGCCGAGCGCGACAGCACTCGTGCGACGCTGCTTGACAAAGCCGGGCAAGCGGCCCATATGAACGCGGACCTCGTGGCTGCCTGTGAGCGGTTCGAGCGGGCAGTCGAGCTGTTCGAGTCGCTCGGGGATCGCGAGGCGGCGTCACGCTCGCTCGCCGGGCTCGCCGAAGCGCTGCTCGTAGATGACCGTCTCGACGAGGCGATCGAGGTTAGCCGGCGGGCGGTCGCCGGCCTCGCCGACGGGAGTGCGGAGAAGGCGGCAGCGCTCGCGGCGCTGTCGCAGAAGCTCTTCTACCACGGTGATTCGGCCGAGGCGGAGGAGATGGCAACCGCCGCGCTCACGATCGCCGAACCACTGCAGGAGTCGCGGACGATCATCCAGGCGTTCGGCACCTTGGCGATGGTCCGACAGAGGCATCAGGGACGCTTGGAGGAAGGGATCGCGCTTTATCAGCGCGCGCTAGAGCTCGCGCTCAAGCACGAGCTCACCGACCAGGCGCTGCGCTTCTACAACGGTCTCGCTGATTTGTCGTTGCAGCTGGACCGGTTCGCTGAAGCGGTCGCCATCGCTGAGCCTGGCCTCACGCTCGCCAAGGAACGTGGCAACCGGCGATGGGAGCAGATGCTGAGCTTGAACATCGCCACCGCCAAGGTCGCAATGGGCGACTGGGACGGGCTCCCTGAGCTGACCGACGGCGGGCTGCTTGCGCTCAGCGGGATCACACAGATCGGGTACCTGCCGGCGCTTGCCCGTGTCCACGCAGCACTCGGCGACATCGACGGGCTCGAGCAGATCCTGACGCTCTCACGCGAACATGCAGGAAGCAGCAACCTCGAGTACGCCGCCAGCCCGACCGTAGCCAGCGCGATCGCCTTGCGCGCGCTCGGCCGCGACGCCGACGCGCTTCAGGTGGCGCTGCCGATCGCGACCGGACCACCCGAGATCCTCAACGAGGACCGTCGCGAAGCATATGTCGAGGCCGGGCTCGCGGCCGTAGCACTCGGCGACGAGGCCACCGTCAAGCGGTTGATCGCGTGCGTTGCCGACATGCCGCCGGTGATGCGCACACCGCTGCTTTGCGCCGGCGCATTGAGGTTCGCCGGCCTCCTCGCCGAACGACAAAACGACACCAGGACAGCAGACGAACACCTCGAGGCAGCGACCCGCGCGCTTCGCTCAATCGACGCGCCGTTTGTGCTCTCACAAGTCCTGCTCGAACACGCCGAGCTGCTGCACGCTCAGGGGCGAGACGAAGCGGGCGCGCCCCTGCTGAGCGAAGCGACTGAGATCTTCACCCGGCTGCGCGCTACCCCCTATCTCGATCGCGCTCAAGCGCTGGGCGCGGCCGCGGTCCCGTAAGGGAATCGCACAAACCGGTGTCAGGTCTCTGAGGGCGGCGAAGCCGGCGCGGTCGGCCTCGCGGCGGCCAGCTGCCCGAGAAGCCCGCCCCGCACCTGCACAACGGCTCGCTACGCGTCTCCTGAGACGGTCAGCAGCCTGCTTGGCTGATCCGCGATCACGGTTGCGGTTCGCGGAACCCCGTGCAACACCGCGGTCTCACCGAAACCGTTGCCCGGCAACAGCACCCTGCGTCGTTCGGCGGCGACGGTCACCGTCGCGCGTCCGGTCAGGAGCATGTGGTAGCCGTCATCAAGGACACCTTCGGTGACGATCGGTGACCCAGTGGCGACCTCGGGCACGAGCGCGCCCCTAGGCGAGCTGTTCGAGTGCTCGCCGCGGAAAGCGCGCACGTCGTCGGCGGCGGGCACGTGGCCAAGGCCGCGCTGGATGATCGAGCCCGAATCGCTGTAAGCGCGATACTCGAGGTCGTGCCATACCGCCTTGAGGTTCATGTGTCTATGCGGTGCCTGCAGTCGGCGGGAGCGCTCACTTCTCACCCCGGAATCGTGCTTGATGTCGGAAGTATGATCTCGCTTGCATGGCCTGCCCGAGCACGGCACGGAGAGCCATCGGCGGCCTAGGTGGCGCGGCGAGCGCGGCCCGCCGCCCTCGGTGCGGGCGGTCCGCCCAGGGTCACCGGGTTGGTCGGCCGAAGGTCCCGTGATCGGGGCGTACCGAGGCGTCCTCGCCATTCGGGACGCGCGTGCGCTGATCGGGGCGAGTGCCGCCTCACAACTCGGAAACTGGCTGTATAACGCTGCCCTGCTCGGATACGTGTACAGCGCGACCCGATCCGTCGGCTGGGTTGGCGCCGCGACCGTCTGCCGGCTTGTCCCCTACGTTGTGCTCGGACCAATCGGGGGTGCCGTCGCGGACCGCCATCCCAGGCGCGCGGTGTTGCTGGTCGGCGACATTTCGCCTGCTGCTGATGTTCCTGCTCGCCGCTATCGTGGCGGTGGACGGCCCGGTGGCGCTGGTGATCGCTCTGACCGCCTTGGCCTCGGCGGCGGGGACCGCGGAGAGGCCAGCCGCGATGGCGCTGCTTCCGCGCTTGGTCGGGGAGTCCCGGCTCGGCCCGGCCAACGCCCTGCTGCACACCGTGCAGGATATGGGAGTCGTTATCGGCCCGGCGATCGGAGCGGTCCTGCTCGCTGTCGCACCGGCCTGGATTGCGTTCGCCACCAACGGAGCCACGTTCGCCCTATCGGCGGTGCTGATCTCCACGATGCGGCCCGACGCGGTTCCGGCAGGCGCGGGATCTAGTGCCGCCGCGCAGCTGGCCAGCGGGTTACAAACGGTTCGTCGCACCCGCTGTGCAGCATGGCTGATCATCGTCGTCGCGATGGTCGAGTTCACCTATGGCGCCCAGACCGTGCAGCTCGTGGTGTACGCGACCGAGTCGCTTGGCCTCGGACGCGGTGGCTACGGCGTCCTGTTATCCGCCGCCGGCGTTGGTGGACTGCTGAGCGCGGTTGTCAACGGGGCTCTCTCTACGAGCAGACGCGTGACGCTGATCGTCGTCGGCGGTGGGTTACTAGCGTGCGCCACGCAGCTGGCCTACGCGAGCGTCGAGGTGCTCGCGATCGCGCTCGCCGTATCCGTGATCGGAACCGCGGGCGTGGTTTCATGCGAGGTTGTCGGCGAGACCGCGCTTGCACGCGTCGTTCCGCGTGATGTGCTGGGGCAGGTGATCGGGATCTTCGATGCAGCCTCGGCCGCAGCGATGGTCGCGGGAGCGTTGCTCGCGCCGGTTCTGATCGCCTCTACGTCGTTGCGCATCAGCCTGATCACGCTCGGCACAGCCAGCGTGCTGATCACCGTTCTCTGTCGGTTCCGCCTGCGTGGGCTCGACGCGCTGAGCGCGCGACGGGTCGACGAGCTCGCCTCGAGGGTCAAGGTGCTCGAGACGCTCCCGGTCACGGTTGGCGTGCAGCAGATAGTCCTCGAGCAGCTCGCGGCAGGCGCGCAATTCTGTCCTCTGCCGCCCGGTGTCGACGTCGTTGTCCAGGGCGCGCCGGCACACGCGTTCTACGCCGTGACCGAAGGCCGCGTGGCCGTCCACAGAGACGGCAAGGTCCGGGTGCATCTGGGTCCCGGCGACAGCTTCGGCGAGCGCGGACTGCTCGACAATGCGCCGCGGAACGCCACCGTGACCACGGAGGTGGAATCCATCTTGCTTCGCGTGGAGGGCCACGCGCTGCTCGAAGCGCTCGAGGCGGCACCGACGTTACGCCCATCGCTCGATCTCTCCAGCACCGCGCCCGGGGTCCAGGTCCGAGCTGGGGACACCGTGCTCGTCGACGATCTGCGCTGGACGAAGGCGTAACAGCAAGACCGGTGCCGCACGGCGGTTGAGCGCATCTCGACGCGCCAGGGAACCTGGGCGATCGCATCGAGCGCGGACGACGCCACCGACGAACCTCCCGCGAAGGACAGATAGCCGCGCGTTCGGACGCCGGCTTGGATTCGCCCGGTCGCCGGACGAGCGCGAAAGCTTCCGCTCCAAGCCGCGTGCTCCATATGTCGTTTGAGTCGTTGGATCGATACCGGGACGTGAACCGGGCTGACTGGGCGACCCTGCCTCACTGAAGGACCGCCCCCCGTATAAGCCCCTGCCAGCCAATCCGTCGCCGAGTTGGTCCGTTGTCGCGGAGCCCGGTTGCGGCCAGTGTCGATCGGCCCCCCTCGCACTGTCCGACACGGCTCTACCGAACGAGGCCAAGACGGCCTGACCTGACGTCCGGGCTCGCTACAGCTTTGAGCTCATAGGAACACTCTCGGGCCCGTCGCCGAAGTAGTGGTTTGATCGAGAAAGAGCAGCGAGCGCATCGCTTCCGATCCTGTCGTGATTCAGTTGCTCCTGAGGCGCCGAGCTCACTGCTGCATCCACGAAAACTGGGCAGTCTCGACGAGGCTCCCGCCCGCGCGTGAGACAACCGCATTCAGCCAGATTCGGCGGCACCGCCTCGTCGCGATGAGCCTTGGGTATTGAGACGCGCGCCGAGCGGAACGTGACGGCCCAAACAACCATCCACGAACGTCCGGTTGTCGATCCCCGCTGAGACGCCCGGACCTTGCTTTGGGTGGGACCACCGGCTGACCGAGACCTCAACAGCTCAATCGACCTCGGGCGC
>OBLU010000848.1_pt1 | contig 28568 bp, 35 predicted proteins | sample 1518681 | NCBI WGS metagenome assembly OBLU01 (sample SAMEA3539304, study PRJEB22396) | soil metagenome | biome: tundra; feature: field; material: soil | place: USA | collected 2010-05 | depth 0.15 m
GCGCTGGCCAGTCTTACGCGAGCCTGGACGTGTTCGTGCACAGCGGCCCGCACGAGACGTTCGGCCAGACCCTGCAGGAAGCGGCGGCAAGCGGCCTGCCCGTGGTCGCTCCGGCTGCTGGCGGCCCGCTCGACCTGGTGGACCAGGGTGTCACCGGGTTCCTGGTGCCGCCGGGCGACTGCGGTGCGCTGGCCGCCGCGGTTGCCCGGCTGGCCGCCGATCCTGCGCTGCGCGCTGCGCAGGGCCTGGCTGCCAGGGAGAAAGTGCTCGGCCGCGGCTGGCCGGTCTTGTGCGAGGAGCTGATCGGCCACTGCCATGCCCTGCTCGAGGCGGCCAGCGCGCCTGCGGCGGAGGTGCCGGCATGACCACGTTCGTAGCCCTGGGCGACTCGATCACGCAGGGCATCGGCGACCCGGTCGGCGGAGCCTGGCGCGGCTGGGCCGTGCTGCTCGCCAAGGGCCTGCGTGATCCGAGCCTGCATGTCCTCTCGCGGTCCTGCGGCGCCTGCTGCGCTGATGTCGAGCGCCATCAGCTGGCCAGGGCGCTGGCGCTGAGCCCGGACGCCGCCAGTGTCGTCGTCGGCTTCAGCGACACGCTCCGGGTCGGCTTCGACCCCGCCCGGCACCAGCCACCGGGCGGTCGGCCGCGCCTGACCGGCCGCCCCTGACCGGCCTTCCCGTTAGTCTTGGGCAGGTGACAACCGGCCAGACGCTGCCGCTGCGGGCCGACCTGGCCGGGAATGAGCCGTACGGGGCGCCCCAGCTGGATGTTGCTGTCCGGCTGAACACCAACGAGAACCCCTTCCCGCCGTCGGGCCGGCTCATCCGGGCAATCGCCGCCGCCGCCGCGGCAGCAGCCGCCGGGCTCAACAGGTATCCCGACCGGGACGCCATGGAGCTGCGGTCCGACCTGGCGGCATATCTGGGCCACGGCCTCACCCCCGAGCACACCTGGGCGGCTAACGGGTCCAATGAAATCATCCAGCAGCTGCTGCAGGCCTTCGGCGGACCCGGCCGCAGCGCGCTTGGCTTCGAGCCCTCGTACTCGATGCACCCGATCATCGCGCAGACCACCGGCACCCGGTGGCTGCCCGCCCGTCGCGAGGACGATTTCAGCCTGGACATCGGCCGGGCTGCCGCCGTCGTCCGTGACCAGCAACCGGACCTGGTGTTCCTGACCTCGCCGAACAACCCGACCGGCACCGCGGTCCCGCTCCGCGTGATCGAGGCTGTGTGCACGCAGGCGCCCGGCATGGTGGTGGTCGACGAGGCATACGCGGAGTTCGCCCGTGACCGGTCGGCCACCGCCCTCGCGCTGCTGCCGGGCTTCCCGAGGCTGGTCGTGACCAGGACCATGTCCAAGGCGTTCGCGCTGGCCGGAGCCCGGGTCGGCTATCTTGCCGCTGATCCGGCGGTTGTGTCGGCGCTGCAGGTGGTGCGGCTGCCGTATCACCTGTCGGCGATGACCCAGGCGGTGGCCAGGGTGGCCCTCGCGCACGCGGACGAACTGCTGGCGGCGGTGGCAGACCTTCGGGCAGAACGGGACCAGCTGGTCGACTGGCTCCGGCAGCGCGATCTTGCCGTAGCTGACTCCGATGCGAACTTCGTCCTGTTCGGCAGGTTCGCCGACCGGCAGGCGATATGGCGCGGGCTGCTGGACCGAGGGGTGCTGATCCGGGAAGTAGGCCCGCCAGAGTGGCTGCGGGTCACCATCGGCACGCCGCAGGAGATGTCGGCGTTCCGGGCGGCGCTGGCCGCCGTGCTGGCGGGGCAGCGAGCCGCGCACCGGGTTGTCAGAGCACAGGGGGCGTCGTGACCAGCCAGACGGGCCGGACCAGCCGGGTAGAGCGAGTCACCAGGGAGACCCAGGTGCTGGTCGAGCTGGATCTCGATGGCTCGGGTGTGACCGAGGCCGATACCGGCGTGCCTTTCTTCGACCACATGCTCGCCCAGCTCGGCAAGCACGGCCGGCTGGACCTGACTGTGCGGACCCGCGGCGACACCGAGATCGACGCCCATCACACCGTGGAGGACACCGCGCTCGCGCTCGGCCAGGCGCTGCGCGAGGCCCTGGGCGACAAGGCGGGCATCTGCCGGTTCGGTGACGCGCTGGTGCCGCTGGACGAGACGCTGGCGCAGGCCGCGGTCGACCTGTCCGGCCGGCCCTATGCGGTGCACTCCGAGCCGGCTGGCATGTCGCCGCTGATCGGCACCTACGACACCACGCTGACCCGGCATTTCTTCGAGTCACTCGCGATGTCGGCGGGCATCTGCGTGCACCTGAACGTGCTGGCCGGGCGCAATCCGCATCACATCGTCGAGGCCCAGTTCAAGGCCTTCGCGCGGGCGCTGCGGGCGGCGGCCGCGCCGGACCCGCGCGGCGGCGGCGTCCCCAGCACCAAGGGCGTGCTGTGACCAGCGCTGAAATGAGACCGCGGTGACCCGGCCGCGGGTCGTCGTGCTCGATTACGGCTCCGGCAATCTGCGCTCGGCGCAGCGGGCGCTGCAGCGGGTCGGCGCCGATGCAGAGGTGACCTCGGACGGCCGGGCGGCCCTGGACGCCGACGGGCTCGTGGTACCGGGCGTCGGGGCTTTCGCGGCGTGCATGGCCGGGCTGCGCTCTGTGCATGGCGCGATGATCATCGGGCGGCGGCTGGCGGGATCCCGGCCGGTGCTGGGCATCTGCGTCGGCATGCAGGTGCTGTTCGCCGAGGGTGTCGAGCACGGCCAGCGGACAGCCGGGTGCGCGGAGTGGCCAGGGGTCGTGGACCGGCTCGCGGCCCCGGTTCTGCCGCACATGGGCTGGAACACCGTCCAGCCGCCCGCCGGATCCCGGCTGATGGCCGGGATCGGCCCGCAGACCCGGTTCTATTTCGTGCACTCCTACGCTGCCAGGTCGCTGCCGCTGTCGGACACCGAGCGGATGGCACAGCCGCTGATCACCTGGGCAACGCACGGCGAGCCATTCGTCGCCGCGGTGGAGAACGGCCCGCTGTGCGCTACTCAGTTCCACCCGGAAAAGTCGGGTGATGCGGGTGCCGTCGTCCTGTCGAACTGGCTGGAGCTGCTGCGATGACCACGACCGGGCACGACGGCGACGCAACACTGACCCTGCTGCCCGCCGTCGATGTGGCGGACGGCCAGGCAGTCCGGCTGGTGCAGGGCGCGGCGGGCACCGAGACCGGTTACGGCGACCCGCTGGATGCCGCGCTGAACTGGCAGAAAGCCGGCGCGCACTGGATCCATCTGGTCGACCTCGACGCCGCCTTCGGCCGCGGCTCCAACGCCGCGTTGCTCGCGGCTGTGATCGAGCGACTGGATGTGGCGGCCGAGCTGTCCGGCGGCATCCGGGATGACGCGTCCCTGACCGCCGCGCTCGCGACCGGATGTGCTCGGGTCGTCATCGGCACGGCGGCGCTGGAGAACCCGGCATGGGTACGGAAAGTGATCGCCGAACACGGCGATCAGATCGCCGTGGGCCTGGATGTGCGCGGCACCCGGCTGGCCGCGCGCGGCTGGACCGCAGACGGGGGCGAGCTTGTTGACGTGCTGACAAGGCTGGAGGCCGACGGCTGCGCGCGCTACGTGGTGACCGACGTGACGAAGGACGGCATGCTGGCAGGTCCCAACCTCGACCTGCTGCGCCAGGTCTGCGCGCTGACCGACCAGCCGGTCATTGCCAGCGGCGGCGTCGCCCGCCTGGCCGACCTGGGTGCGATCGCGATGCTGCTGCCGCTGGGCGTCGAGGGTGCAATCGTCGGCAAGGCGCTCTACGCCGGGGCCTTCACGCTGGAGCAGGCACTGGCGGAGGTGGCCGGATGACGGTCGCAATCCGGGTGATCCCGTGCCTGGACGTGGACGCCGGCCGCGTGGTCAAGGGAGTCAACTTCCGCGACCTGCGGGACGCGGGCGACCCCGTCGAGCTGGCCGCGGCCTACGACCGGGACGGGGCAGACGAGCTGGTCTTCCTCGACATCACCGCGTCCAGTGGCCGCAGGGAGACGATGTATGAGGTGGTCCGGCGGACGGCTGAGCAGGTCTTCATACCGCTGACCGTGGGCGGGGGAGTGCGCAGCGCGGATGATGTCGACCGGCTGCTGCGGGCCGGGGCCGACAAGGTATCGCTGAACACGGCGGCGATCGCGCGGCCGGAGCTGCTGACCGAGGCGGCGGTCAGGTTCGGCTCGCAGTGCATCGTGCTGTCGGTGGACGCCCGCCGGGCGCAGTGCCCGAGCGGTTTCGAGGTCACCACGCACGGGGGCAGGCGCGGCACCGGGATCGACGCGGTCACCTGGGCGGAGCGCGCGACCGGGCTCGGGGCGGGGGAGATCCTGCTGAACTCGATGGACGCGGACGGGACGCGGGCAGGGTTCGACCTGCCGCTCATCAGGGCAGTGCGGGCCGCTGTGCACGTGCCGGTGATCGCCAGCGGCGGCGCAGGTGAGCTCGCGCATTTCGCTCCCGCGATCGAGGCCGGCGCCGATGCGGTGCTGGCCGCCAGCCTGTTCCATTTCGACAAGCTCACGATCGCCGAGGTCAAGGAGGCGCTGGCGGCGGCCGGGTATCCGGTCCGCAGCAGCGAGACGATTCCGGTGCCGGACCGAGCAGCCGAGAGCCGGACCGGGCACGATCGAGCACGGCCGCGGCAATCCGGGCAGGACCGAGCAGAGGCGAGAGGCGAATGAGGATTGATGCCGAGGCCTCCGGGCTGGACCCGCGCATCGCCGCCAGGCTGAAGCGCGACGCCGCCGGGCTGGTGCCGGCCATTGCCCAGCAGCACGACACCGGCGAGGTGCTGATGCTGGGGTGGATGGACGATGAGGCACTGCACCGAACCCTGACCACCGGCCGCTGCACCTACTGGTCGCGCAGTCGGCAGGAGTACTGGGTCAAGGGCGATACCTCCGGTCATCAGCAGTGGGTGAAATCGGTCGCGCTTGACTGTGATGGCGACGCAATCCTGGTCAAGGTCGACCAGGTCGGCGCCGCCTGTCACACCGGAGACCGGACCTGCTTCGATGCGGCCCTGCTCGATACGGTCACCGGCGACCGGTCCGCGCGCGGCTGAGCCCAGCTGGATCCGCGCGCAAAGCACCATCCGAGGGACGTGAATGCAGGCAACCATGTCGTTCAATGTGATAGCAATGCGGCTGCTCGCGGCGCGGGAGAATGGTCAATGCGGTGCAAGGAGGTACGGCTATGGCGGCCAGCGGCAAGAAGGCGGCGGACGCGGCCAGGGACCGAACGTCGGGCAGGGACGGGACCTCCGCGAAGGACGGGTCGCGGGCCAGGGACGGGTCGCGGGCCAAGGCTGAGCGGATGCCGCGCAAGCTATACGAGACGGAGCTTTACCGGCTGCAGGCGGAGCTGGTCAAGCTGCAGGAATGGGTGCGGACCGAGCGCGCCCGCATCGTAGTGATCTTCGAGGGACGGGACGCGGCGGGCAAGGGCAGCACCATCAAGCGGGTGGCCCAGTATCTCAACCCGCGTATCGCCCAGATCGTCGCCCTGCCCGCGCCGACCGAGCGCGAGAAGACCGAGTGGTATTTCCAGCGCTACATTGAGCACCTGCCCGCCGGCGGCCAGATCGTGCTGTTCGACCGCAGCTGGTACAACCGCGGCGGAGTCGAGCGGGCAATGGGCTTTTGCACTAAAGAGGAGTACGGGCGGTTCCTGCACCAGTGCCCGATCTTCGAGCGGCTGCTGGTCGAAGACGGGATCTTGCTGCGGAAGTACTGGTTCTCGGTGAGCGACGACGAGCAAGAGCGCCGATTCCGGTCGCGGCTGGACGACCCCATGCGGCGGTGGAAGCTCTCGCCGATGGACCTGGAGTCCATTTCCCGGTGGGAGGACTATTCGCGCGCCAAGGACGAGATGTTCGTGCACACCGACATTCCGGAGGCGCCCTGGCTGGTGGTCGACAGCGATGACAAGAGGCGCGCCCGGATCAACATGATTGCGCACCTGGTGTCCACGATCCCGTACCACGATGTCCAGCGGCTGCCCCTGTCCCTGCCGAAGCGCCCGGTCTCGGGCGGGTATGTGCGGGCACCCAAGGACCTGCAGACCTTCGTGCCCGACCATGCGGCGGACCTCGCCCGGCTGAAGCGAAAAGCAGCGGGGCACGGCTGAGAGCGGACAGCATCTCACTGCGCAGCCCGGCGGCTATATCACCCTGCGGGGGTGGCAGCCGCGGCCGGACCGGGGGTCGGGGCGCCAGTCGCGGCGCGAGTCGCAGCCGGGCTGGGCGAACTGGTCGGGGTCGGGCTGGCTGACTGGCCCGCGCTCGGTGACTGCGTCGGGCTGGCGGTCGGAGAGGCGGACGGCGAACTAGACGGCGAAGGCGTCGCCGAAGGCCCAGATGACGCCGGACTGGTGGAGCTGCCGGTCCCCGGCACTGGATGCGATCCGTGCCTTGGGGTCGTGGTGGACCCGCCCACGTGCCCGATGATGCTGGTGCCCGAGCCGGGCCGATTCGATACGACCGCGGCCAGCGGCTTTCCCGCGAAGACCTCGATCGCGGTGATGCCGGCCATCGCGATGACGAACACAACCAGGGCTGCCCCGGCGAGGTTGCGCCAGCGGGGGCGGCCGTTACGCGTGCTCGACCGCAGCCAGGCAAGGATGTCCTGCCATGGGCCTTCCCGGCCGACTGCCGCCTTAGCGTCGTAGTCGTCTGGCCCCCAGCCGCCCGGTCCTCGGCTGCCCAGGCCGGTGACGGTATCGGCAGGGCTGCCATTGTGCCGGCCCGTCGCGCTGGTGGAGGTCTGCGTTCGCGTGTGGCTCTGCCGGCCAGCCCACCCGTCGCCGAACGCGGGGAACACCTGGGTCTCCGCATCGTCGGCCCGCTGGGCCCGGCTGCCCGGCTCAGTCTGGTTCAGCTGAGTGGTCCCGTAATGCTGGCTCAGCGCAGCAGCCGCGGCGCTATCGCGAGCCAGTGGCGCAATCTTGTCCGACGCTGCCGAGCGGATCCTCTCGTGGCCCCGGTCCAGGAAATACCGGTACACCGCGGCGACCACGGTGCCGGCGACGCTCATCAGGGCGGTGCCGATGATGGTTCCCGCAACGCCAAGGAACGAGGCTGCAAGCGCGCCGGTCACGGCGGCCAGCACACTGGCTACGACCTGGAGCGTGCTGACGTCGACCCGCTGCCCGCTGCTCATCGCCCCTCCTTTCACAGCATCGATCTCCCGTGGCACGCGCCACCAGGGAAATCAGCAGAGGCAGGTTCCCAGCGTATGTGGCGCTGCCGGCCGCCTCGTCCGTTTTGCCCTTCGCAGAGGCAGGTTTGGCCCCCGTTTGGGCCCCGGAGCGGATCAGTCAGCGGGCGCGTCCGCCGCCGGTCAGGCCGCGCTCGAACTGGCCGTCGCCGCGGCCGGGGACGGCTGGGCAAGGCCCGCCAGACGGCACTGCGGCCTGGTCAGCAGCGCGAGCCTGTCGTCCTGGGCGAATGCGTTGCGGCAGGTCATGCGCGCCTGCGCGCCGCACTGATGCAGCAGCCCGCCGCCCGTGCTGCTCGGCACGCTGACCGTGATGCAGCCATCGTGCGAGCGGTCATAGCTACCTGGACGGACTGCAGCCCAGACGCCGACCCCGGCAAGCACGGCCAGGAGAAATCCGCCGACGACGGCCAGAATCCGCTTGTCGCGGCGCGTCATCGGCCGTCCGGCCGGCTGGGATGAAAATGGCATTAAGGCAAAATTATAGTTTCGAGCCTATGTTTTCCGGCCGTTGACCTGAGCGCCCGGCCGAGCAGCGCCGGCTGGTCACGGGCGAGCAGGTCGAGCAGCCGGCCGCGCAGCAGGGCGAGCGTCCGGGTGGCGACGATCTCCGCCCGAGGTAGCGGGACGCCTGGCTGAGCGGTGCCCAGAATCTCGATCCAGTCCCCGATCGAGGCTTCGGCGAAACCTTCCCAGGCGCCCGGCCCGGGCCGCACTGAGGCTGCGTTCGCCTCGAGGAACAGCTTCGGCGCCGACCTGGCGGGCCAGACCTATGCGCTGGACCTCGCCAAGCGCTAGCCGTCAGCCTGCCGGCGTCAGGGCTACCGCCGCCTCGCTGGTGTAGACCAGGAACGTCAGGCTCTCCTGCAGGTAGAGCTGGACATCGGCGTCGGTGTGCCCGAGGTAGCCGATCGACACGTCCTGGCCGAGCTGCAGGTCGAAGTCGCCGCCGCGGGTCGTCAGGACGTATCCGCCGGTGATCGCCGGCGCCCAGATGATGTCGCCGCTGACGAGCCGCTTGATGTGCTCGATCACGGGATAGCCGTGATCACTCGTCTCGGTGACGGCGGTGTAGGCATCGGCGCTCAGCACCGCGGCGTACGGTCCGTTGACGCCGGCCACGCGCAGCTGGCTCAGTGCCTTCGCGATGGCGTCGGGGTAGTCGCGGGCATCCGCGGGGAACGGCAGCGAGGAGTTGCCTGACTCGGGCCCGATGCCGCCGATGCCGCCAGCGGCGTAGCCCTCGAAGATAGCCTGGTCCTCGGCGAAAGCGAGCTGCCGGGCAGCGTCCTTGGCCGGCTGCCAGTCGGAGTCCTGCGAGCCGCGGGCCACATCGTCGATCTGCTGGCGGTCCAGCCTGAACGGCACCCTCAGCTGCAGTAGCGCGGCTGCCTCGCGCTGCTGCGCCTGCACGCCCGCACGGGGCGGATCGATCGGGCGCAGGTGGCCGGTCGGCACGGCGCCGAACGCCTCGCCCGCCGGTCCGTGCACGTCCACGACCCGACGTCCGGCCAGATGCCGCCGGAGAGTGCGCGCGGCCTCCTCGTCGATCTGTGCCCAGGCTTCGTCGGATACCGGTGCGAGCTCGCGGTGCAGGTTATTCATCCTGGGATGCTCCCCTCAGGCTGCCAATGTTCAGTGATCCGTTGTTCACCGATCCGTGCTGTGATCCGCCGCGGGCATCCGGGTCTGGTGACGCGGTTGCCAGGGTTGCATCGCTGACCGACGCCGCCGGCTCGCCCTCGCCGGCGCCGGCCTCCAAGCCGGCGTGGGGGCCTGCTCCCTGCTGCTCGGCCACGCTCGCCAGCAGCGGCGCCGACGGAACAAAGAAGAGGCTGCCGGTGACTGCCCGGCTGAAATCAAGCAGCCGGTCGTAATTGCCCTCAGGGGACCCGACGAACATGTTCGTCAGCATCTTCTCGGTCACGGCGGGGGTGCGGGCGTAGCCGATGAAGTAGGTCCCGTACTCGCCGCTGCCGACCGCGCCGAACGGCATGTTGTCGCGGAGGATCTGCACCTCCTCGCCGTCTTCCACGATGGTGGTCAGTGCGTTGTGCGCGTACCCGGGCTTGACCGAGTCGTCCAGCTCGATGTCGGACAGCTTGGTCCGCCCGATGATCTTCTCCTGCTCTTCCGTCGGCAGCGCGTTCCACCCCGCGAGGTCGTGCAGGTATTTCTGCACGATCACGTAGCTGCCGCCCGCGAAGGCGGGCTCCTCGGCGCCGATGATCGTGGCCTTGGCTGCGGCGGCGCCGACCGGATTCTCCGTGCCGTCGACGAAGCCGATCACATCCCGTTCGTCGAAGTAGCGGAAGCCGTGTACCTCGTCTATGGCGGTGACCGCGGTCCCGAGCCGGGACATGATCTGCGCCCCGAGCTCGAAGCACAAGTCCATGTGCGCGGCGCGGATGTGGAATAGCAGGTCGCCAGGTGTGGACACCGCATGACGGCCGCCGGCGCTGATCGGGCGGAACGGGTGCAGGCCGGCTGGTCTCGGCGGCCCGGCCAGCCGGTCCCACGCGTCCGGCCCGAAGCCGGCCACGCAGGTCAGGAACCCGTCAGGATCGCGGAAGCCGACGCCGCGGACCAGAGCTGCCAGGTCCCCGCACAGCCCGCGTACCGTCTCGGTGCTCTGGCTGCCCGGTTTTATCAGCACGACCAGGAAGATGGCGGCGCTGGTGAGAGGACAGAGCACGGCCTGGGGCTCGCCCTCGGCCGAGGGCCCGTCAGAAGTCACCCGGCTATTCTCTCCATCCGCCGGACGGGCCTGCGCGGCGCCCACCTTCCGGCAGCGAGTCGCGCGCGGGTTGCTGGCTAGTTCGAGAAGTCCTGGGTCATCCAGACCGTGCCCGAGCTGCTGAGATAGACGGCGATTCCGATGTGATGGAATGCCGAGCTCAGGATGTTCAGCCGGTGACCGTCGTTGGGCGGCTGCTCCGCCAGCATGTCGCTGGTGAGGCCGTCCGCCATCGCCGCGATGGCGCTCTGGGCGTCGGCTACCGGGCCGCCTTCGCCGATGTTCTCGCCTGCCGAGGTCCAGTGCACGCCGGCCGCGGTCTCGCGGGCGCCGAGCGAGGGCTCGCCCGGGCACTGATGAGACAGGCCGCAGCCCTGCGCCATCAGCAAGTTGTGCCCGGTAGCACTGGTGACCAGCCCGGCTGTGACCGTATAAGCCGGCAGTCCCGCCTGGGCACGCGCCTGGTTGATCAGGGCCAGCACCTGATCGGCCGCCGCGCCGCCGGGCTGGCTGGGGCTGGGGCTGGGGCTGGGGCTGGGCTGGCTGGTCGGAGCGGGCGCAGATGGCGGGCTGGCTGAGGACCGGCTCGGCTGCGGCGCCGGAGTGCGGGCGGCCGGGCTGGTGCTGCTGGGCCCTCGGCCTGGCTGGGTGTGCGCCGGAGTCGCTGCAGCCGGCAGTCGCCCGCACCGCCGGGCGCCGCCCGATGTGGCGAGCGAGCAGCGGCCTGTCGCTGGCGTCGATGACCGGGCTGCCCGTGCCCGCGCTGTCAATGGCCGCGCCCCGCTGGAATGCGCCGTTCTGGCCAGGGCCGCAGTGGTCTGCGCAGCCGGCGCCGCGCCGGATCGCAGCAGCAGCGAGCCGACGAAGACCAGCGCGGCAACCGTCCCGATGGTGGCGCTGACGCGCAGGTAAAGCCATTTTCGGCCGCCTGCTGGGCGCGCCGACCGATGAGCTGGCATTGGCACCTCAATCGCCGTTTCGCATGCGAAAAATTGGCCCTCCCGGTGATCCGCTCAGCGCAGTCACCAGCGGCCCGGAGGTCCCGCCCACCATGGTCCGGGCGCAATATTAGCGATACTCGATGCGGTTACGGGCGAAGAATGCCGATTGTTAATTCGGCGCTGCCGGCGTCGGCTCCCGTGCCCGCGAGGCCCACCGGTAGCTCTCGCCCCGCGCCAGATAGCGGATCTGCGTCGGCAGGCGCGCGTCCGCCGCCGCGCGCTCGAAGTCCGACAGCGGGGACTTGAGCAGCGTGTAGTCGCCGTAACGGATCGGGATCGCCTCGCGCGGCGCGACTGCTGAGCGACGCCCGGCGTGAGCGCGCAGCGCCTCCCTGCCCTGGCGGGCATCCATCGTGAGCAGGATGCCCGCGATCTTGGCGCCGCCCAGATAAATGAGGCACAGGTCAATGCCGGGATAGCCGCGGGCGATGTCACCCAGCCGTCGTGGAGCAGGGTGCCGCCGCGCACAATGGTCTGCGATTCCCAGGTCGACAGCGCGATGGGCCGGCGGAAACCCTGGGACCGCAGTTTGCGCGCGGCGCGCGGCTCGGTGATGACCGTCAGGTCATGATCAAGCTGCGCCGCCGCGATGCGGTCGAAGTGGTCGCCGTGATGGCGGGAGAGCGCGACGAGTCGAGGTGCGGCAGCTGGTCGATGGACATGGCCCGGCTCGGTGTGCCGTCTGGTGGTCAGTCCCATGCCCACAGAGACCCGGCCGCCCCGGTGCATGAAGTTCGGGTCAGTGAGGATCGAGAAGCCGGCGATCTGCAGGAGGGCCGTCGCCGTGCCGATGAAGGTGATCTCAGCGGCGTCCGCGTCGCTGCGGGTGGGGTCCCGGCGAGCCGGAGCGCGGGGCGCTGGGGCATCATCGCGCTCTACCCAGCGATGCCCGAAATGCACGCGAACCGACCAGGCCGTTTTGAGCGGGGGCGGTTCGACGCCCGCCCGGCGCGGCGCCTGCGCGACAAAGTGGCTCTTGGCGTTGGAGCAGGCATTGCGGTTGGCGGGGTGCTGCCGCGCGAGCCGGTCCTTCAGCGCGGCGTATTCATCGCGGCGGCCGGCGTCGGCGCGCAGCGCGTCGCGGAAGGCCAGGAGCGCCTGGGCCTGCGGGTGCCCGTTCTAGATGACGTGCAGATGATGGGTACGGGACTGCGGCCTTGGCCGCAGGAACCACAGCCGGTAGTAACGGCAAGGGACCTCCGGCCAGAACAGCCAGCCTGCGTCAGTCAGCACCGGCACCGCAGCTTGCGCGTCCGCTAGCGACCGGACCTGGGCGAGCATGTCGATGACCGGTTTGGCGCGCAGCCCGGGAACCGAGGTCGAGCCAATGTGCTCGACCGGGCCGGCCTGCCACTGCCGCAGTACCTCTTCCGTCTGAGCCCGCTGCTCGGCAAGCCGGTCAGGCCAGACTTCAGGTCGCCCACCGCTCGCTGAGTTCCTGCCAGGTCGGCGGGGACCCGGCAAGCGGCTGGCGCTCGCGGGCCCGAAGTCCGTCGAGGATTACCGCGAGATACCGCTGCCGCAGCTGCTGCGTGCGCTCGGGACTGGAGCCTTTGACGGCAGCGACCATCTCGAAGACGACCGAGATGTCATGGACGTCGACGTCCGGTCGCAGCACGCTGCTGACGCGGTCAAACAGCACCTGCAGCAGCTGGTTCGCGCGATCGGCCAGGGCGAACATGTCCTTGGTGGGCGCGAACGTGCCGGCCAGTGCCAGCGTCATCGAGCTGGTGTCGGCATCGACGAGGCGGCGCATGAAGTCGGCGAAGACGGTCCACGTGTCGCGCTCGTCGGCGAGCGCAGCCCGCGTCTCGTCGACGAATCGCGCCAGGCCGTCGGTGCACAGCTTGCGCAGCAGCTGCTCCTTGCTGCCGTAGCGGGAGTAGAGCGCGCTGATCCCGACGCCCGCGTGCTTCGCGACTGCCGTGATCGGGGCAGTGTGGTCGGCGAGAAAGACCGCTCGGGCCGACCCAAGTATGCGCTCGTCATTGCGTGCTGCCTCGGCCCGCCGGCCGCTCAGCGGCACCCGCGCCGTCTGGCTCACCGCGTCCGTCTGGCTCACCGCGTCCGTCTGGCTCACCGCGTCCGTCTGGCTCACGGCGCCAGTTTCGCTCACGGCGCCAGTTTGGCTCGTGCCTTCGGTGCTGCTGATGGCGGCCAGTTTACTGGAACAAAGAATTCCGTTCTGCTGTTCTCGGAACGGAACAGTTTGTTCCGGTCAACTGGATGTCCCGTGCTCCCAATCGCTACCCCCGTAAACCGATGGCGCTGGCCGGCGTTCGCAGGTGCTCAGGCGCGGCCTCGCGAGCTGACAGGCTGGTGACGCCGGGCACCGCCACTGCCGTCTTGACCTGAACGGTCTTGTACTTGCGGCTGTTCTTCTTGCGCCTGCGGACCTTGCGGGTGACATAGCGCTCGATCAGGAACACCTGCGCGGCGTGCGGGAAGATCGCCGGATGTGACCGGGAGCATCCATCACCTGGATAGTGCGTTTCTCCTCGTGCCCATGCCCGGTCCCGGTGGCCTGGTGGCTGATCGGGACGCTGGCCCAGTCGAGGCTGTCGATGGCATCGAAGAGTCAGGCCCCAGCCTGATCACCAACTACGACGCCGGCACGCCCACCGGGTACGGCGCGGGATACCGGGCGCACCTGCGCTCGCTGAAGCCTGGCGCGGTCATCTTCCGCGCATGTTCGGGCCCGAGCGCGCTGCTGCCGATGCCACCTGCCGGAGCTGCGACTGACAGATTCCTGCTCGCTATCCCCGCCAGCTACCCTGCCCGGTGCCTCCCGTAGTGTCGAAGATGCCGGACTGGCCTGCCAATCGGCCTGGGGACCGCAGGCCGCCGCGACGCCCGGGGTTTGAAACGAGGTGATCGGCGCGGAGCAGCGCGGCCTGCCTGGCCGGATTCAGCCGATGCTGGCCACCGCCGGCGAGCTGCCGGTCGATGACGGCAGCTGGGCCTACGAGATGAAGTGGGATGGCGTGCGGGCCATCGCCTACCTCGACGGCGGCCGGGTCCGCCTGCAGTCCCGCAGCGGCCGCGACATTACCCGGACCTACCCTGAACTAGGCGGCCTTGCCGCAGCATGGTCAGGGAACGGAGCCGTGCTCGACGGGGAAATCGTGGTCCTCGGCAGCGGCACGTCGCCGAGCTTCGGGGCCCTGCAGCAGCGGATGCACCTGACCGCCGCGGCGGAGGTGCGGCGCCTGGCGACAGCGGTGCCCGTCACGTACCTGGCGTTCGACCTGCTGTATGCGGACGGACGGCTGCTCCTCGATGCACCTTACCGGGAGCGGCGCGCGCTGCTGGACGCCCTGGCTCTGGATGGACCGCGCTGCCAGAGTCCGCCGTCGTTTGCCGGCGAGTCCGGCGCCGACATGCTGCGGGTCTCGGTGTTGCAGGGCCTGGAGGGCGTGATAGCCAAGCGGCTGCATTCCCGTTACGTGCAGGGCCGGTCTGGCAGCTGGCGCAAGATCAAGAACATCCGGCGGCAGGAAGCCGTCGTGGGCGGCTGGAAGCCCGGCGAGGGCGGCCGCGCCGGGCGGATCGGATCTCTGCTGATCGGCGTGCACGGGCTGGAGGGCCTGAGCTACGCCGGTCACGTGGGAACCGGGTTCAGCCAGCCGACGCTGGCGCTGCTCGCCCGGCGGCTTGCCCCGCTGCGCCGCGGTACCTCGCCATTCGCGGGGGTAGTACCGGCCGGGCACGCGCGCGGTGCAGTCTGGACCGAGCCTCTGCTGGTGGTGGAGGTGGCCTTCGCCGAGTGGACGAGCGCGGGACGGATGCGCCACCCGTCCTACAAGGGCCTGCGCGACGACAAGGACCCGGCCGAGGTGATCCGCGAGCCGTGACGCCGACAGGCCTCTGTCCAGCTCGCAGGGCGTACGGCTATCTCGCCGCGTTCGGCGGCTGCTCAGCCAGGCCGTTGTCCTGGATGACCTGCCGGTACCAGTGCGCGCTGTCCTTGAGCGTCCGTTCCTGGGTCGTGTAGTCCACGTGCACGAGGCCGAATCGCCGTTCGAGGCCGAGGGCCCATTCGAAGTTGTCCAGCAGCGACCACACGAAGTACCCGCGCAGGTCCACCCCGTCGCTGATCGCGCGGTGCGCGGCCCGCAGATGCGCGTCGAGGAAGTCGATGCGCTCTTTGTCGGGCACGGTGCCGCCCGGGCCCGGACGGTCGTCGGATGCCATGCCGTTCTCGGTGATGTAGAGCGGCGGGACCCGGTATTCGCGGGCCACCCAGGTGAGCAGTTCGTGCAGCCCGTCCGGGTCGATCTCCCAGCCCATCTGGGTCTGGGGCCGGCCGCGGTCGACCATCTCGGCTTCCGGGCAGGCCACCCAGGGCGAGGGCCGGCCGTCGGCGTCGGCGATCTCCGCCGCCGTCCGCGCCCGGGAGTAAAAGCGGCGGTAGTAATTGACGCCGAGGAAGTCGATGGGTGCGGCGATGTGCGCCAGATCGCCGTCCTGGATGTGGTCGGCAAGCCCGAGGTCGGCGACCTCGCTGAGCAGCCGCGCCGGGTAACCGTCGGCGAACAGCGGATCCAGGAAGAAGCCGTTCTTGCGTGCGTCCAGTTTCGCTGCGGTCTCACGATCGGCGCTGGCGTCGCTGGCCGGCAGCATGGGGGAGATGTTGAGTGTGATGCCGAGCCGGCTATCAGGCCGCGCGGCACGCATCCGCTCGACCGCGAGGCCGTGGCCCAGCAGCAGATGGTGGCCCGCCGCCAGGGCAGCGGCGGGCTCGGTGCGACCGGGCGCATGCACTCCCTGGGCATATCCGTAGAACGCCGAGCAGAACGGCTCGTTCAGGGTGGTCCACCAGTCGACGCGATCGCCGAACTCCTCGTGCACCAGCGCCGCGAAGTCGGCGAAGCGCAGCGCGGTGTCGCGCGCTGGCCAGCCGCCCGCGTCCTCTAGCACCTGCGGCAGGTCCCAGTGGTAGATGGTCACCCAGGGCCGGACGCTGGCCTTGTCGAGCTCGTCAAGCAGCCGGTGATAAAAACCGGCACCCGGCTTGTGCAGCGGTCCGCGCCCGGTGGGCTGGAGCCGGGGCCAGGCCATCGAGAACCGGTAGTACTGGGCACCGAGCTGGCCCAAGATCGCCGCGTCGCGCGCATAACGATGGTAGTGATCGCAGGCCTGGTCGCCGGTATCGCCGTGCAGGATTTTGCCGGGCTGGTGGCTGAACCTGTCCCAGATTGACGGCTGCCGGCCGTCCGCATCGACGGCACCCTCGATCTGGTAGGACGCCGTTGCGGTCCCCCAGCCGAATCCGTCGGGAAAGTTGATCACAGCCACTCCGATCCGTATTGGCATCTGGCCGACCGGCTGAATACCCGGTCCAGTCGATGAAGTCGCCCGGTTTATGGCATTGTGCAACGGTCGGCCAGCCTGTCTTAGTCAGGCCGGCAGTCCGCCGCGCGCGATGAGCTGCCGGGCGATCACGCCGCGCTGGATCTCGTTGGTGCCCTCACCGACGATCATCAGGGGGGCGTCCCTGAAGTAGCGCTCGACGTCGAACTCCGTCGAGTAGCCGTAGCCGCCGTGGATCCGCACCGCGTCCAGGGCGATCTGCATGGCGACCTCGGAGGCGAAGAGCTTGGCCATCCCGGCCTCCATGTCCGCACGCTGCCCGCCGTCCAGCCGGCGGGCGGCGTGCAGGACCAGCTGCCGGGCAGCGGTGAGCTTGGTCGCCATGTCCGCGAGGTAGTTGCCGATCGACTGGTGCTGCCAGATAGGCCGGCCAAAGGCCTCCCGTTCCTGCGCGTAGCGGAGGGAGTCCTCGAAGGCGGCCCTGGCGACGCCCAGCGCCCGGGCGGCGACCTGAATGCGGCCGGTCTCCAGCCCGGTCATCATCTGCGCGAATCCGCGGCCCTCGGTGCCGCCGAGCAGCGAACTGGCCGGGGCGCGGTAGCCGTCGAGGCTGATCTCGCACGACTCCACGCCCTTGTAGCCGAGCTTGGGCAAGTCGCGGGACACCGTCAGGCCCGGCCCGTGCTCGGCCAGCAGCAGGCTGATGCCGCGGTGCGCAGGCTCGGCGGCGGGATCGGTCTTGCACAGCAGCGCGATCAGCTGCGCCCGGCGCGCATTGGAGATCCAGGTCTTGGTGCCGTCGACGAGGTAGTCGGCGCCGTCGCGCCGGGCTGTGGTGCGAATCGCCTGCAGGTCCGAGCCGCCGCCTGGCTCGGTCAGCGCCATCGCGGCGCGGATCTCGCCGGTGGCCATCCGGGGCAGGTAGCGCTGCTTCTGCTCGTCAGTGCCGAAGGTCGCGATGAGCTTGGCCACCACTGTGTGACCGCCCATGGCCCCGGCCAGGCTCATCCAGCCGCGCGCGAGCTCCTCGGTCACGTGCACGTAGCACGCGGTGGAGACCTGCACCTCCCCGTAGGGCTCGGGAATGGCGAGGCCGAATATGCCCAGCTGCTTCATCTGCTCGATCAGCTCGCCGGGATAGGCGTTGGCATGCTCGAGCTCGCGTGCCACCGGCCGCACCTCGCGGTCCACGAAATCACGGACCGTCTCCACGATGGCGCGCTCTTGGTCGTTCAGTTGATCCACCAGTGACTCCAGTCAGGACACGTTGCATGTTGCGGAAAAACTCGTTCACGGCACCGGGAGCACCCTCGTGCAGTGTGCCAGCGCAATGCCGACGTGTGACCGCCGGGACCAGCCGCTGCGCCATGACCGGCCGAGTCGTGAAGCAGTACGAGCAGGGAGTGCTGTTCCGGCTGGGCCGGGTGCTGGGCCCTCGGTTGCCGGGCTGCGGATGATCGTCCCGTTCGTCGATGTGCTGCACCGGGTGTCGCTGCGGATCGTGACGATGCCGATCCAGTCGCAGGGGACCGACTTCACCGCATCGACCACCCGGAAATACGCCACCGCCGACACGTCCGCACTCACGTTGTCCTGCGTGATGATGGTGGCGATCGAGAACGTCTACTCCGCGATCGACCAGATTGCCCAGACGACGCTGCGGAAGGTCGTGGGGCAGCACAGCCTGGACCACACCCTGTCGGAGACCGACAAGATCAACCTGGATATCTGCAAGATCCTCGACGTCAGCACGGTCGAGTGGGGCGTCGAGGTGACGCTGGTGGAGCTGAAGGACATCCAGCTTCCCGCCAGGATGAAGCGGGCGATGGCCCGGCAGGCCGAGGCGGAGCGGGAGAGCCAGGTCGAGATCGGCGCGGACAAGAACACCACCGTCGTGTTCCCCGCGCCGCTGATGACCACCATCGCCGAGCTCGGCACCTTCCTGGCCCGCGAGACTGCCGCAGCAGGGCCGCCCGCCATTTCCGCTGCCATCGGCCCGCCGGTCCGCGGTCGCCTCCGCCAACGGGGGCGCCGCCGCCGATAGCAGCGGGCCAGCGGCCGGCTAATACCCGCGGAACCCCGTCCCGGCCCGCCCCTGGGCGGCCGATCCGCCCAGAACTGGGATCGGCGGCGGCAAGACCTACGCCCAGCTCAGCGCCGAAGCCATCGCCAAACCTGGTGACACCGCGGTCGCAGCAACCGTCAACACCGTCTTCAAGGGCGAGACCCTTCGCGTCCGGTGGAAACCTTGATACCAGGAGCAGCGGGCCGACTGCTTGGAGCACTGGCCAGAGTTGACGCGGAGCTGCCGGTGACCACGCTCGCGGCAGTTGCCGGAGTGGGGGCGTACCCGGGCGTCGGCCGCCCTGAGCGTGCTGGCGGACCTGGGGGTGGTCCACTGTAGGCAGGTCGGGCCGACTGCGCTGGTCAGCCTGGAGCGGGGGAATGCGGCCGGGCAGCTGGTGGCTAGCCTCGCCGACCTCCGGGGTGAGGTGATCGAGCAGATGCGCGACCTCGCGCGTGACCTCGATCCGCCGCCCCTCAGTATGGTCCTTTTCGGATCGCTCGCTCGCGGTGACCCTGACGCCGCGACCGACATTGACATTCTCGCTGTCGGCCCGGCAGACGACTGGCGGGGAGCGCTGGCCGGCGAGTCTGGGCGAATTTTCCGTCCGAGTACGGGTGCTTACCGGCAATCGTATTCAGATACTCGATTACGAGCTCTCCGACCTTCGGCGCCGTTATGCCGCGCGGGACGACGATGCGGGCGCTCAGTTCTGGCGATCCGTCAGCGAGGATGCGCCTAATCTGGCGGGATCCGATCTCACGGAACTCCCGGGAGCGGCAACTGCCGCGCGGTAGCACCCGGCACCCGGTCAGCAGGGCTGACGCGGCTGCTTACCTGGCGAAGTCGCGCAACTGGCTCGAGGCGTCGCGGGAGAGCCTTGCCGTGAAGCGATGGGATGTAGCCACGGGCAGTGCGGTAACCGCGGCGCCGATGTCGTCGGCCGATGCTCCGAAGGCTGTCGAACTTGCGGGCCGCCTAACGGAGCGGGCCGCTGCCATCCTCGGCCGCACTTCACGCTGAAGGCCGCAATAGCACCAATCGGCCCTGGCCTGGTCGGCACACTCGCCGGATTCTAGACAGGAGTACGGCGGTCGGCTAGCGGGGCGGCGGAAGGATCTGGCCGGTTTCCAGTACCGGGGCGAATAGGTCGCCTCGCTCAGCGACGCGGTCTGGCATGGTGCGAATGGTGAAGGTGTCGGACCGCAGCGAAGGGTCGTCAAGCTCGTTCCACTCGATCGGCGCTGACACCGGCGCGCCTGCGGCGGGGCGCGGGCTGTAGGGCGCGACGAGGGTCTTGTTGATGACGTTCTGGGTGTAGTCGAGCCGGGCCAGGCCGCCCCGCTCGCGGACATCCCACTTCCAGCTCACTAGGTCGGGGACCACCGCGCCGACGGCCCTGGAGATCTGCTCAACCCAGGCGCGGGTTTCGTCGAAGCTGGGTCCCGGCGCCACCGGGACCCAGATCTGGATACCTCGCTGCCCTGTGAGCTTGGGCTGGGCCGCCGCGCCCAGGTGCTCCAGTGCGGTGCGGTGCAGCCGGGCAAGCACCACGAGATCCTGCCACGACGTGGACGAGCCGGGATCGAGGTCGATCAGGGCGTAAGTCGGGAGATGCGGCTCGTCGGTGCGGGACGTCCAGGCGTGCCATTCCAGGGCGCCGAAGTTGGCCGCCCACACGAGCGCAGCCGGCTCGTCCACCACCAGGTAGGTCGTGGTCTCGTCGCGGTCGGCCTCGGGGTTCTGCCAGCGCGGGATCCAGGCCGGTGCGTGCTCGGGCAGCTGCTTGTGCCAGAAGCCCTTCGTGCCGGCGCCGGCTGGGAAGCGGTGCATGTTGAGTGCGCGGCCGGCCAGGTAGGGGAGCACGACGGGGCCTATCTGAGCCGCGTAGCGAATGAACTCGCGCTTGGTCACCGGCGGCTCGCCGGAGCGGGCCGGGAAGAGGACCTTGTCGAGGTTGGTCAGCCGGAGTTTGCGGCCGAAGACTTCCCAGCTGCCGCCAGACCCGAGAGCGCCGAGAGCGCCGAGCTCCTCAGCGCTGGGACCAGCGGCTGCGGCGGGCGCTGCCGCGGCGGACCTGTGCCCCGTTGCGGCGGGGCGGGGAACGGCGACCGAGGCCTCGGAAGCAGGCAGGTCCGAGCGCCAGATCCGGTCCGGATCGGCCTGCACCTCGTCGTTGGTTCGGCCGCTGAGCACTGACCTCGGGTGATCCTCGGGGTTCCAGTCTTCGGCGGCGAACTCGTCATTCTTATGCAGGAGCAGCCATTGCTCCTGGTCCGACCGGTCATGTCCGCGTCGCACCAGCACCAGGCGACCGCGCAGCTTATGGCCGTGCACGTCGGCGTGCAGATCGCCCGCGGCCACGGCTGCGGCCGGGTCATCGGTGCCATGCGGTTCCCACGTTCCGGTATCCCACACGATGACGTCACCGCCGCCGTACTCGCCGGCCGGAATTACGCCCTCAAAATCGAGGTACTCGATCGGATGGTCCTCGACGTGCACGGCGATGCGCCGCACGCTCGGATCGAGGGTCGGGCCCCTCGGCACGGCCCAGCTCACCAGCACGCCATCGATCTCGAACCGGAGGTCGTAGTGCAGTCGCCGGGCCCGGTGCCGCTGAACGACGAACCGGCGGGCTCCTGTGGCGGGGGCACTGGGCGGAGCGCCGTCCGGCTCGGGCGTGCGCCCGAAGTCCCGCTTCTTCTGGTAGCGCGTGAGCTGCTCGGGAATATGCCACCTCCGGTGATACTTCCAGCCAGTTCCCGGGACGGGAGCCGTTCACACACCGCGGCCCGCATAGGGTGGCAGCATTCCGGCGCCCGCGATGTGGAAGGGAAGCGTCCGGCGGCACCGGGCCGCATCGGGACCATCCTTGCCGACCTAGGCCACTGGCCGAGGCCACCATGACCGACGAGGGGAACAGATGGACGAGGATCAGGCACGACCGCGGCTGCTTGCTGAGCGCGAAGAGGTGCAGAGCCTCCTCAAGGACACCCGCGCGGCAGAGCAGCAAGACCGGGACGCGGAAGCAGAGACCGGAGACACTGGCGATGCTGCCCAGCCGCTGACCGCCGAGGGAATGGACGACGCCATCGCCGAGAGCCTGAGCGACCGGCTGGGCGCTCTCGACCGCGCTTTGCAGCGACTGGACGACGGTACCTACGGGCGCTCTGTCCGCAGCGGGCTGCCAATCCCGGACGAGCGCCTGGACGCCGACCCAGCAGCCGAGCTCACTGTCGAGGAGGCGCGGGAGCTGTCCTGACCTGCCTGTTCCCACCGGCCGCCGATCCCGGCCGGCGCGGTGGGTCAGGGCGGAGCTGCCCAGGAGCCTGCACATGCCGTTCTACCCTGCCGTGCTGCCGTATGTCACCCCAGATGCCGGGCACGATGGCGCCTTCGGGCTGCTGGGCCGGGCGGGCGTGGTCGCGGTCCGGGTGGCGCGCACGTCGGCGCTGGTTTACGTCCGCGACGGCAGGGACTATCTGCTGGTCGCCTCCAACGGGGGCTCGGACCGGCCGCCGGGCTGGCTGTTCAACATCGAGGCTAATTCGAGCGTGGCGATCCAGGTCGGCCGGATGAAGACGGCAGCCACCGCGCGGGTCGTCCAGCCGATGATCCCGGCTATCCACGGCTGTGGCAGGCGGTCAACGACAACAACCACGGCCGGTATCGCCAGGACCAGGCCAAGACCAGCCGGAAGATACCGGTCGTGGTCGTCACGCCAATTACCGCGCGGGAGTGATCCCCGCTACCGCACTAGCTCGAGGATCACGACCGGAATAGTGCGCGTGGTCTTCGTTTCGTAGTCGGCAAAGCCGGTGTAATCGCGCTTCTGCGCGTCCCAGATCTCTGCCCGCTCTTCGTCGGGGGCCACCCTCGCGGTGAGGTCGACGGTCTCGGTGCCTATCTCAGCCCGAACCTGCGGGTTGGCGACCAGGTTGTGGTACCAGTCAGGGTTCGTCGGAGCGCCAGCCTTGGAGGCGAAGACCGCGTACGCGTCGCCGACCGTCCGGTACATCATCGGGTTCACCCGCTCCTGGCCGCTCTTGGCTCCCACGGTGTGCAGCAGCAGGAGCGGCGCGCCCTCGAACTGGCCGCCCACCTTCCCGCCGTTGGCGCGGAACTCCTCGATGATCTTACTGTTCCAGTCGTTGGCTTCAGTCACTCTGGCTCCCATTGGCTTATCGGTGCGGCCACTGCGGCGGACCGTGATAGCAGTGTGCCCTGCGCAGCCCAGCCGGACCGCACCAGGCTGTCCTGCAGGCCGCGTAACGTGGTCGATTCTGGCCGGCGGCACGGCATGGCGGCCCGCATTGGTCCCTCGACGTGATCCATCGGCATTGACGATGAATATGCCAGCCGGAACGCTGGTCGCGTGACTGGAGCACGGGCGCAGGCTGAGCGATTTGCTGAGTCTCCGCGCCGTGGACCTGACTTTTGCGGCAGGACCTGCTCGAGCGGGAGGGCGACCCTGCCGATCAGCGCAGATCGGCGCAGCGCACGAATACATCGTGCGCGTCTACGGGCTTACCCCAGGCGTGCTCGAACGCGACGGTGTCGGACGGGTCATCCACGGCGAGGTCCGGGCCGGTGACCGGGCGATATGGCTGCATCCCGCGTCGCAGGACTTCCAGTCTCCCCGGTCACTTGGGGCAGTCACGGGCATGACCGTCATCACCATCGAGGACGCTGACGGCCACTATGCCCGCAGCGTGCAGGCCGGGGCTGTGATCGTCGAGGAACCTGTCGATCAGCCTCGCCTGGAACTCCTATAACTACGGCCAGGGGCAAAGTAGGCGATAAACCTTAGGGTCTACCTGGAGCTTCCCAGCTCGGCGCGTGATTCGGGGACGTTGAGGGCGGGGCGACCGCCGATCTTGAGCTCGGGGATGTACTTGTAGATCGTTGAGCGGCTGACGCCCAGGAGCCGTGCGATGGAGGCGATGGTCGCGTCGGGTTGGGTGTGCGTAGCCTGCCTTTGGCCGCACCTACCTGACCGGTTTACTCCGCCGCGGTGAGGTCCAGACGGGTAGTCATGTCGAGGCGGAACCGCCCGTAGGGGTTGACGTGCGCCCAGAACAGCGGCGACAGCGCCCGCCGGTCCTCCTCCGTGAGCCTGTTCGCCCACTTGGGGTCCCGCAGGACGGCCCGCAGAAGTTGGGTGTTGATGAACACCAGCGAGGACTGCAGCAGGTGCAGGGCGAGCATGGACACCTCGGCATGCTCACGGTCGGCGCCACCGGAAGCCCGCTGCACGATCACCGAGGTCCCATCAGAGGATTCCGGATCTGCTGCGTGGCCCCACGGCCCGTCCGGGCTGGCGGTGATCCCGAGGATATGGACGTGGCGGCTGCCGACCTCCATGACGAAGAAGCAGTACAGACGCCGGGGAGTCACCGCGCAGTCCAGGTGGAAGAAGGCCGGCGGGCCAGCATCGTCGTGGCCTGCGAGTGCAGGAGCTGACGCCAGGTCGTATCTGTATTCCGCGCCGGCGTCGGGGGGATCTTGAGGGCCTTGAGCACACGCCGGATCGTGGACGCGCCGACCCGGTGACCGAGCTTGAGCAGCTCACCCTGGATCCTCTTGTACCCCCGGCCGTGATTCTCGGTGGCCAGCCGCTCGATCAGCGCGGTGATCTCGGCGCTGACTGGCGGCCGGCCCTCCGCTGCGGATAGGTCCGCTTCCGGCTCACCAGGGGGCGGTGCCAGCGAAGAACGGTGCCAGGCGTGATGAGCCGGTGCGCCCGCAGCCATCTGGGCAGGACCCGGATCAGTCCGGCGAGGATCGCGCGGTAGGCCCAGTCCAGCCGGGGACGCGGATTGGTGCGGCGCAGCACGGCGATCTCATGCCGCAGCATCAGCAGTTCCGCGTTCTTGGAGCCCGTCGAGCGGCCGGGCAGGGCAAGCCAGCTACACAGCCGAGGCCGGCAGGAGGGGTCAGCGCTTCATGATGACGGTCGTGACCGGGAGCTTGAACCTCCGCTCGGCCTGATGGGGAAGGTCGGTCCCGAGCCAGCGCGAGATGGGCTGGGGCAGCGTGGCCACGATGATCTCGTCGAACTGATGATCAGTGAAAACCTCCTGCATCGCCTCGAGCGGCCGAGAACTCCCGAGGTCGCCCTCGGCGGCGGCGCCGTGCGCAGCGAGGTCTGCTAGCGTCTCGCCGAGCCGTTGCCGGGCCTGCGCGCTCGCCTCTTCGTCGGTGGCGGGGCCACGGTAGTTCGTCGCCCACCATGCCAGGCTGGGCGGGAGAACGCCGCTGTCGGCGGGAATCTGGTAGTCCGCGGCGCTGGTGTTCGGGACGAGCACGTAAAAGGAACTCGGTCCTGATTCGATCCGCTGGCGAAGCTCTTCCCGTAGCTCAGCACTCAGCAGTGTCCGGTTGGCGACGACAAGGCACCGGCGCATGACTACCATCCAGTTGGTCTAGGCCTCCCGCGTGATATGCGGTACCAGCTCAATGTAACTCTCTGCCGAACGGCGCTCTACGAGCAAAATGGCGGGGCCGCCAGCCGACTGGCGCCGCCGCCGCCGGATACCTCATTTAGCTGATCTTCGGCGGGCTGGGCCTCATCCCGGCCGGGCGGCACGCCAAGTGGTCGAGGCATCCACCGAGTGGAACTACACCACCGTCCTCAACACGAGCGTCTGTGACACTGCTCTGACACTTGTCATGACTTGCTCGCCGGGCGCAGTAGCCGAGCCGACGCCTCCAGGAGGCTGGCCAGGGCCGGGAAGTTCCGGGTCACATCCTCACCCTCGAGCGGATTAGGCCAGACGATGCGATCGCCGCCGCTGGGGCCTCGCAGTTCGTCCGCCGCGATGGTGAGATCAACCTGCATGGTGCCGACGATAAGCGTCACGTGCTTGGGGGATGCTCACGCTCCGCTTGTCTCCTTGACTAGCCGGGCGAACATGTCTGTCCGGTCCGGGCATTGTCTTCAGCGCTGCTCGTCGCCGATAGCGGTGAGCTCGAATACTGGATGGCGGTGCGCCTCGGCGACGAAGTCTGCTGCCGGTGAGTCCTTGCTCGCCTGGAAGCAGGGTCGCGTGGCAGGGGCGATACGGATGTAACGCTGGAGGATTTGTCGCGACTCTGCAGGGGAAACTCCCGGATGGTGCAGTCCTGCCTGCCGGCATTCTCCTCGGCACGGCGCTGCGGGATACCGCGGCCGCGATCGTCCTCACGCTCCCGGGCACGGCCATCATCCCGGCGGCTCCGGCACACACCGCTGCTGGCCTACCGCTACCCTCGGCCAGTCACCGGCCCGGGCCTGTCCATGCCGCACGGCGCGGTTCAGGCAGCGGCTTTCTCCGCCGACGCAAGGTCATGCCATCTACATGGCCGGCTATCAGCCGCCGAGCAGGTTCTGGCCGTTCCAGTCCGCCGGGGCCGGCGGCCTGCTGATCGTCTCGGTGCTCCTGGGCGCATGAGCCGTCTGGCTCGTCCGCCGACATTCCGCCTGATTCAGTGCGATCTGGGTGCAGCCGTCGGCGCGGTTTCGTGTCAGGGTGATCGTATGCGGAAATACGTCATCATGGGCGTGCAGGGCAGTGGCAAGGGCAGCCAGGCAATCATGCTCGCCGAGGATCTCGATCTCGTGCACATCGCCGTGGGCAACATCTTCCGGTGGAATGTGCAGCGCCACACCAAGGTGGGCGCTCAGGTCAGGCGCACGATGGCGGCGGGATTGCTGGTGGGTGACGACCTCGTCGAGGGCGTGGTGAAGGAGCGGCTCAGCGAGCACGACTGGAACTACGGCTTCATCATCGACGGCTTCCCGCGCAACGAGCGCCAGGCGGAGTTCTTCCTGGAGAGCTACGACATCGACGGGGTGATCCACCTCGACCTGCCCGACAGCGAGGTCCGCCGCAGGGTGCTCGCCCGGCGGCTGTGCTCGACCTGCGGGGTGGACTACAACCTGATCATGAGCAGCCCGCGAGACGCCGGGAAATGCGACGCATGCGGCGGCGAGCTGATCACCAGGGAGGATGACACCGAGGAAGCGCTCGCCGTCCGGCTCCGCGAGTACCACGAGAAGACCAATCCGGTGCTCAACATCTTCCGCCGCAAGGAGTACGTCTTCACCGTCGACGCCCGGCCGGGCAAGGAAGAGATCCAGCAGTCGATCAGAGAAAAGCTCGGCCTGCCGCCCCGCCGACCGCGAGTGCCGGAGAGCGAGACAGCCGAGGCGCCGCCGGTCGCAGCCGCGAGGTAGCGAGCGCTGCCGCAGATGCCGATCGTGATCGCGCCGGACGCTGGTCTCAACCGGTGGAAGCTTGAGAGCCACACGCTCAGATCCAGCGGCGGCTCGCCCGGTGGCAGCCTGTACTGCAGTCATCGGGCTTGGAACGACGAAGCTGGGTCCTGGCGCGTGTTGGCGATGCGACTCCCGCAGCGCCCGAGGGCTCCCCTGGTACGCCCCGGGCATGCGCAGGCTGCGGGAGCTGGCGGTGCGCACCGTTCATGCGGGTCGCGGGCCGGGAACCTCGTCATGGACCTCGGTGACAAGATCGCCGCGGTCCGCTTCTTCATCCGCAACCGTGACACCAGGCTCACCCGCGCGTTCGACGAGATCTTCGCCAGCGAGGGCGTGAAGATCATTAAGACTCCGCCTCGGACCCCACGTGCGAACTGCTATGCCGAGCGGTGGGTGCGCACCGTCCGGTCCGAGTGCACCGACCGGATGCTGATCTACGACGAACAGTACCTGCGGACCATGCTCCGAGGGTGCGCCGACCTTTATGACGTCCGCCTGCCGCACCAGTCCCGCCAGCAACGACCAGCCGACCACCACGAGGAGGTCGCCGCGCCGCTCAGCGCACCGGTGCAGCGCCGGAAATGCACTCGGCGGCGTGATCAACGAATACCACAGAGCCGCGTGATCGACTCCATAAACCCGCAGGTCAGACACGGCGACGAATTTGGAGCGGTACAGGCCGTCTCAGGTCACGCCGACACGCCAGTGCCAGGCGGAAGCAGTCACAGCCGGATCAGCTACCCCATGCACCACTCCCGTGGACGTGAACAAGGACGCCCGGTGGATGCCGCCGCCGAGCGCGCAAGCTTGTGTCAGCCCGGCATGGCTGGATTCATTCCTTCACTGCCTTCGCGACTGCCTCGATAATTCCGCGGGCGTAGAGCAGCGCATCCTGAATTGACACCGCTACCTTACTGGTCACATGCGGGTTATCCCGTGGTCCTTCAAGAGTCTCAAGGACCACGTAGGCCTGTCCGTTGTCCTTGTAGTAGCCCACGCGCCACATCTGAATGTCGGGGCCAAGATCTACATGCCTGATGGCTGGCGTAGTCTTGCGTAGCTCGGCTAGCTGCGCGGCTATCTCTCGTTCAGCTTCTTCATCTTGCCTTCGCACGTCTGCGAGCAGCTCGTCATCGTTCGTCATGATGTGCCCCTTCCGCCCAGACCAACCGCTGGTGGTCCTGAGCAGTCTTACACGGCAGATGCCGCCCATGCATTCCCAGGGTTACCGGCCTCCGGCCAGCAGCGCGCAGCGGGCCAGCGGCCTGGCCGAGGTCCCCCCGATCGCAGTGTCACCCGCAGCTGGGCGCTCGACCCTGGCCGACTCGCTGTTTACCGACGCCCGCCCGCTGGTGATCATCTGCGGGGCGCGCCGGCCGGGCTGGCCGAGATCATCACGATCGGGGATCGCGAAGTCGACCTGCGCAGGGCGCTGGACGCCCTCGCCGACCGCGGACTGCGCCGGGTCAGCTGTGAGGGAGGGCCGACCCTGCTGGCCCAGCTGACCGCCGCCGGGCGCCTCGATGAGCTGTCCTTGAGTGTCTCCCCGCTGGTGCTCGCCGGCCCCGCGATCCGGATCACGCATGGCCGCCCCTCGACCCGCCGGACGCGGGCCGCGGCGGCACCCGTCCCGTGTGGCGCATAGCCGATAGCCGCGCGCACGTGCGAGATCGCGAGATCATTGATCACCTGGCGCCCCGTCAGGGCACAGGCCCTGCACCGCGCCGGGCTGGACGGTTAGTGTTAGTGACCGGGATGTACGCTGATGAAGGCGCCCAGGTTAGGGCATGCTTGCTCGGCTCCGGCAAGATTCGGGCTTGCGGCAGCCCGGCTTGCGAACGGGTGTTCCCTCCGCTGAGGGACCGGGGCGCATGCGGCGGGGCGGCCTGGCGACATATGCAGCGCAGCCGGCCGCGGCCTAGCGGTGTCACCGGACCAAGGCCAGGACGGGGGAGTCGCGTTGCTCAGCTCGC
>OBLU010000849.1_pt1 | contig 28565 bp, 24 predicted proteins | sample 1518681 | NCBI WGS metagenome assembly OBLU01 (sample SAMEA3539304, study PRJEB22396) | soil metagenome | biome: tundra; feature: field; material: soil | place: USA | collected 2010-05 | depth 0.15 m
GCTCCCTGCAGTCCACTCAGCCGGCGGACCAGGTGCCCGCGCAGGGTGCCGGTTTTAACGGCTTGGGTGCGTCATCCGGACCAGCCGTCCGTCCGGTGAATCCCGCAGAAAACTACGCTCTGTTCCATGCTCCGGAGGAGCAGATCGCCCGGCTCAATCTCGATGGCAAACTCTATACTGCGGTCGAAGAAAGAGGTGTCGCCCGCCAATCCATTCATCTGCCAATGGCCGACGCGGTAATTTCATTTGGCTTCCCTCAGCCCGATGGCACCTACCCTCCCGGGACATCAACTTTCCAGGGCCGGGCCATGGTTGCACAGGTTGGTTCGCTCGAGTTCCTTGTTACCGGCTTCGACGCCAGCGTCAGTTTCACACTCTCCGCCGCCGAACTTCAGAAGGAGCCCAACCAGCAGATCGAGATTCTGCAGGCCGAAGAGGGCCAATATGTTGACGGCGTCTGGCGGGCCACCCGCATCCTGAACGGCGACCAGACCGATCGTGGGCTGAACTTCCGCAGCGCAAGTCCTCCGCTGGTCCGCATCCGTTTGCACAAGCTGCCCCTCTATGATCAATCCGTCCATCGCCACGCGCAGTAAGAGCGATGGAGGTCCCACGAGAGCACGAGAAAGGATTTCCAGTGGCGGCGCTTACGATCAAAACGCTGAGATGCCGGTGATGCTGTGCCCGATGATGAGCGTGTGAATGTCGTGGGTGCCTTCGTAGGTCTTGACGGACTCGAGATTCATCATGTGGCGCATGATGGGGTAGTCGTCGGAGATACCGTTGGCTCCGAGGATGTCGCGGGCCAGGCGTGCGCATTCCAGAGCCATCCAAACATTGTTCTTCTTCGCCATGGAGATGTGCTGGAAGCCTGCCTTGCCCTGATCTTTTAGCCGGCCCACTTGGAGTGCCAATAGCTGCGCCTTGGTGATTTCAGTAATCATCCATGTCAGCTTTTCCTGCACCAGTTGGTGGCTGGCGATGGGCTGATTGCGGAACTGCTTTCGCTGTTTGGCATACTGCAAGGCGACGTCATAGCATGCCATTGCCGCTCCGATGGCTCCCCAGCTAATGCCGTAGCGAGCCTGGTTGAGGCACATCAGCGGAGACTTCAGCCCGTCGGACTTTGGCAGCAGGTTCGCCGCCGGAATCCGCACCTCCTGCATGGAAAGTCCGGACGTGACGGACGCTCGAAGAGACCACTTGCCATGTACGTCTTGCACGGAGAACCCGGGGCGATCCGTTTCGACCAGAAAGCCGCGAATCCGCAGATCATCGGGAGCGACGCCGGGCTCTTCCACCTTGGCCCAGATCACGGCGACATCCGCAAGGCTGCCCGACGTGATCCACATTTTTTCGCCGTTGAGAACGTAGTGGTCGCCGTCTTTGCGGGCGCGGGTTCGCATGCCGCCGGGATTGGAGCCGAAGTCGGGCTCGGTGAGGCCGAAGCAGCCCAGCTTTTCGCCTGTCGCCATCTTCGGCAACCAGAGAGATTTCTGTTCGTCTGAACCGAACTCATGGATGGGATACATCACCAACGCGGACTGCACGCTGACGAAGCTGCGTATGCCGGAGTCTCCGCGTTCGAGCTCCTGGGTCAGGAGGCCGTATTCGACGTTGTTCATCCCGGCACAGCCGTAGCCGTCGAGGGTGGCTCCGTAGAAGCCCAGTTCGCCCATCGGTCGGACCAACTCCCGGGGGAAGCGGCCGTCGCGGGTGCACTGCTCGATGATCGGGATCAGTTTGTCTTCAATGAAGGCGCGAGTATTCGCGCGGACGAGAAGTTCCTCTTCTGAAAGGAGCGAATCGAACTCGATGAAATCAACGCCTTGAAAGCGAAATGCCATAGCCGCACATTCTAATCCATCGCGAGCTTATCCCCGGCCAGAATTGCGTCAGGCACAACGAACGACGGGCGACGCCCGAAGAACTCACGACAACTTCAGATGTTTCCGTTATGGTGGTGCACATCGCCAATTCGGGCTTCTGCGTGACGCGGCCGGCGAGGAATCGATCGTAGGAGGGAACTCACTTGGAACTCAATCGTCGCAGTTTTGTGGCAATGTCGGCAACGGTCGCGGCAGCGGCCTCTTTACCTGGGAGTTTGTTTGCGGCGGAGACGCAGGATGGAAACACCGTGCCATGGCATCAGCGGATTCGCCGGGTTGGGCAGCTCAATATTACGGAGCATGATCCTGCCGTTCTTGACGTCGAGCAGTGGGGCAACTACTGGGCGAGCCTGAAATGCGATGTGGTGTTCGCTTCGGTGACTGGCATCGTCGCTTACTATCCGACTGAGGTTCCGTTCCATCGGCGCAGCCAGTTTCTCAATGGCCGCGACCTGACGGGCGAACTGGTGGCCGCTGCGAAGAAGCGCAACATGCGCGTGATCGCGCGGTTCAGCCCCGACCTCAATTGGGGCGACGCGCTGGAGGCACATCCGGAGTGGTTCAAGCGCGACCGGCAGGGCAAAGCGATTCCGCATAGCGAAGACAATCGTCTGTACGAGACGTGCATCTTCACCAGCTATATGACCGAGCACATTCCGGCCCTGATGCGTGAGGTCAATGGTCGATATGCCGTGGACGGACTGTTCACCAACGCATGGCCGCCCATCGGCAGGGTGCCCGAGTGTTATTGCGATGCCTGCAAGGACCTGCCGCACTTCGACACACCGGCCTACTGGGAGAAGTTCACCGAGCGCGTGGTCTATCTGTGGAAGATGTGGGATGGGATCGCGAAGGAGAAGGGCCCGGACAATCTGTTCTTCGGAAATATGGGCGGAGCAATTCAGGGCGGCCCGAACATGAAGGCGCTGACGGGGATCGCGCAGTGGTACAACTGCGACAACCAGGGACGCGGCGGCCTGGAAGAGGCGATCTGGGGATGCTCGTTGCAGGGCCGCGTGTGCAACGCGATCCTGGACGGACACACCGCGACGAACGTGACTGCGTCTTACTCGACCGGCATTCCGCGGTGGAGGAATATTCACAAGTCGACCGACGAAGCGCAGATGTGGATGGATGAGACGGTCGGCAGCGGCATGGTTCCGTGGTATCACTTCATCGGAGGCGAAGAGGGGTTGGGCGCCGATCGTCGCTGGCAGCAGCCGGGGCGCGACTATTACAACTGGCTCGCAAAGCACGATCAGCATTTCATCAATAAGGAAACGATCGCCGACATCGCTGTGGTGATGGGTCAGAGTACGCAGCGTTTCTATCATCATGCCGAACTGGGCGACCCGATGATGCACATCCACGGAATCTACCTGGCGCTGCTGGAGGGTCGCTTCCTGTTCGATTTCCTGCACGAGCAGGACCTGATGACGGACAAGCTGAAGAAGTACAAGACCGTGATCCTTCCGAACATCGCGCTGTTGAGTGATGCGGAGTGCGCGGCGCTGAAGAGCTTTGCGGAGCGCGGCGGATCAATCATGGCGTCGTTCGAGACCAGCCTCTACAACGAGAAGAATGAGCGGCGCAAGGATTTTGGCATTGCGGAGATCTTCGGCATTCATGCGACGGGTGATCGGCGGACGCGAGTTGGCAATGCGTTCATGGGCCGGATCGAGCGCAAGCATCCGATCCTGGACGGCTTCGACAACACGGACTGGCTGCCGGGCGCGCAATGGCTTCAGCCGACGGCGCCGGTTGAGAACCCTGTGATGACGGTGATACCGCCATATGTGAACTATCCGCCGGAGCTGGCGTATCCGCCGGTGCAGAAGACCGACATGCCAGACCTTGTGGCGAAGGAGAACGGGCAGAGCCGCCTGGTTTATTTCGCGGGCGATATCGAGCGGACGATGTGGCAGTCCGGCAATACCGACCTGAGCATGCTGCTGCAGAATGCGATTCGCTGGGTTTCGAAGAATGACACGCCGGCAAAGATTGCGGGCAAAGGGTTGGTGGAGACTTTCGCGTGGGAGACGCAGGCTGGCTTTGCGCTGCACGTGTTGAACTACACGAATCCGGGCGCATTCAAAGGGTGGATCCGCGAGTTCTACCCGATCGGAGAACAGCATGTGACGATGGCAGTTCCGCCGGGACGCAGGGTTTCCCGCGTGGAGTTGCTGCGCGTTGGAAAAGACGTTCCGTTCCGGATGGCGAATGGGAGGATCGAGTTTACGATTCCCAGCGTCGTCGACTACGAGGTTGCTGCCCTGTACGCGAAGTAGTGGCAGGCGCTGTGGCGGCTTTCACTTGAGTGGGGTGGCGGAGGGGGTCCGCACGAAGAGAACGGAGAGATCGTCCGAGTAGACCTGCGTCCAGCCGGGCAGTAGCGGCAGGACGAACCTCATCGGAGAGTCCTTGCTCAACAGGCAGAGATTGACGTGGTAGCGATCGAGAAGGCTGGCCGGCGGGCTTTGGAGAGTCGCCCAATTCCCAAAGTCGGCGAGCACGCCGGTCTCCTCGAAGACATCCGCCCGGCCATCGACAAACACGGGGAGTTCCGGGACCGCCCAGATGAGGTATCCGCCGTACGAATACTCGTTCATGATTGGCCCGGAGAGGTGATGGGACTGGATGAATTCCACTGCCTTGGCGGGGCTCTTTGCCTGTACCTGTGCCGTCAGATCCGGACGTCGAGGGAACGCCAGAAAAACGGCGAGGAGAGACATTGCGACGAACAGCGCATTGGCCAACGGGAGATCGTGCTCGGCGTCGTATCCATCCCAGAGGTCAGTCAGCAGCCGACAGAGAATGGGCGCCGCGAGGATGCCAAACGTGAACAGCATGCGCCGATGACTCGCGGCCAGCCATGTTCCCAGGGCAAGGAGCAGCAACTCATGCCAAAGGATCTCCGACCGGCGAACGATGATGACGAGCGCGATGCAGGCGAGCGTGGCTAGCAACGCGAGCCCGCGCGCGTCGTTGAGTTGGAGAGCCTGCCACTCGTCTGAGTTCGCTAGTCCGATGGGTTGATGCAGCAGGGTGTCCAGCGGATAGAGGATCTGCTTCACGCCGATGGGATTCAAGAACAGGGCGCAGAGCGACAGCAGCAGGGCGAACCCCAGAATCTGGCGGCGATGCAGGTCCCAGCGATGGGACACAAGCGACCCCACCCGGAAATCGAAGAACGCGCTGAAGAGGAAGGTTGCCGCGAGAATCAGGCCAAGGAAGAATGAGCCATGACAGTTGACCCAGACTGCAAACAGCACGGAAAGCGCGAAAAACCAGCGCGGGCTTCGAGTTCGGCCCAGGTGCAACAGCAGTAGCTCCACGGTAAGCAGAAGATAGCCGATCATCTGCGGTCGTATCGAAAAGCCGACCGTTGCGAATAGCCAGATGACCAGGGAACCGAGAAACGCAACCTTCGCATTTCCGGAATAGAGCGAACAGAGGAAATACCCCGCAATCAACTGAGCTGACGTGAAGAAGTAAAGCCAGGCCATGAGGCCGGAATAGCCTGCGACTCTGAACGCGCCGTAGATGAGGATCTGGGAAAGCCACTCATGCGGGACGTAGGCGTGGTGGTTGGTGGTGTAGGAGAAGAGATCGGTGGCGGGGATGCTGTGGGTGTTCCAGATGATCTGACCGGTCTTCAGGTGCCACCACATGTCGGGATCATCAAAGCGCGACCGCACAGTGAGAACGGCAAGCACCAGGAGCAGGCCTGCAAGCATCGTGGGAAAAGAGAAGACACGTCTCCCCAGGGAGACAGGTGATGGACTACCCGTGGAATCAGACGGCATGAGGACGGAACTCGGCCACTGCCTGTTCCGTGTCCTCCGGTTCTGTCACGAGATCCGGTTCGGCGACCCGGATGAGGCGATGCAGATACGCCCGGGAGATGTTGAGGCTGCGAGCCGCCAGCGTCTTGTTTCCGTGGTGCTCATTCACGGCGGCGATTGCTAACTTGAGCTTATAGTCGCGAATCTTCCGTTCAAACGAACCGGCGGGTTGATAGTCTTCGATGCTGACAACGCCGTCCTCCTGAATCATCTCGGGAAGGTCGTCGACGGTGATGTTCTCGCCGTGCGCAACGATGATTGCGCGCTGGATGACATTCTCCAATTCCCGCACATTGCCGGGCCATGAGTAGAGCTGAAGCGCCGACATTGCCTCCGGATCAATTCCGGTCATGGGCTTGCTGTACATCTGGGAATACTCGCGCAGAAAATGGGTCGCGATTTCGGGGAGATCCCCGGGACGTTCCCTCAGCGAGGGGGCGTCAATCCTCATGACATTGATGCGGTAGTAGAGGTCCTGGCGGAACTTGCCTTGCGCAACCATCTCAGCCAGATCCTGATGAGTAGCAAAAATAAGGCGCGCCTTGAGCGGGATCAGCCGGTTGCTGCCCAGCCGGCTGAATTCGCGCTGCTGCAGGACGCGCAGAAGCTTCACCTGAGTTGCCAGGCTCAGTTCCCCGATTTCGTCCATGAATAAGGTGCCTTCGCCCGCCTGCTCCAGCAGGCCTACCCTCGCTCCTACCGTGCCGGTGAAGGCGCCCTTATCGTGGCCAAACAACTCCGCTTCAATCAGGGTTTCGGGAATGGCCCCACAAGAGACGGCCACAAAGGGGCAATTGGAACGAGTACCGAGATTGTGGACGGCGTTGGCGATCAGTTCCTTACCGGTGCCGCTCTCTCCTATAACGAGCACGGAGGCATTGATCGCGGCAACTCGGCGAACGAGATCATAGACCTGCTGCATCTTTGGACTGGAACCGATCATTCGGTCGCAGGCGGGGACTGGCTTAGGCCGCTGCTGTGCATTCCGAAGTTCCAGCTTCAGCGATGCGTTCTCGTAGGCTCGCAGGAGCATTGCCTTGAGATCGCGAATAGAAGGGGGCCTTCGGCAGTATCCGAACGCGCCGAGCCGCACCAGTTCGGCCGCCGCGGACCTCATGCTGTCGTCTGCCAGAAGGATGATGGCCGCCGTGGGTCGAGACCCGACGAGACTCCGCAGGCTCTCCATTTGCTCGGGCAGAGATTTGGGCTCAGGGCCCATGTCGACGATAAGAACGTCATTTGCAGGGGTTTCCCTAAGTTCCAGGGACTCCAGAACGATCAGGAAGTCTCTCCCCAAGGCGGAGGAAAGGATGGACTTCAACGCGCGATCTTCAGAAAGTAGCCCAATTCGGATCATTTATCCAAAAGCTCCTGGGAAGAAGAGGAATAGCTTCTCGACGTACTGGAAAGCTCTGCCAATCATCTTTCGAATCACGCACCCGGGGTCTTTTGGTTTGGAATACGACTCGAGGGTGCAAGTCGGAACATTTTGCGGACTGCTAATACTTGACGGTTGAGGATACTCACCATAATTCAATATGGGGGGGATGTCCATGAAATGTGTTGGTTGCTCACCAGGGTAATCACCAGATAGGTTACATTGGTAACTATATTGCCATTAGCTTGGCAGGCAATCTGGGTCGCCTCAGGGGGTCCGTGTGGGTAATAATGATGTTCAAATTACTTCGTTCCGGAGGTGAGCGGTTTTTCGACGGGATGCGACAGTTCGAGTCGGAGCGAGGTTTTGCGAAGTGGCGCGATCTTATAGTCACTAGGGGATTTCCGTTGCTTATCCTATTGCACGAAGGGTGTATATCCTCCGCTTCACTCGAGGATGGACCATGTAAACAACAGTGAACACCGACGGCTGTGGAAGCTGCGTAAGGCCTTGAATCCAATCTTCATAGAGGTCCAGGCCATTTGGATGACGAATTGCAGGTCAATTCCCATCCTCAGGATTGGGGAAAGGAATGTGAAGATGCACTCGATCGCCTGGTGGCCGACTCTTATCGTTCTCGCGGTGGCGACCTTCACGGATCTGCGAAGTCGCCGCATCCCGAACTGGCTCGTGCTGCCATTCCTGGTTGCGGGGGTTGTCACTTGCACCTGGCTTCGCGGATGGCATGGACTCGGTCAGAGCCTCGCCGGCCTCGGACTTGGAGCGCTGCTTTTTGGCATACTGTTCCTGATGGGGGGGATGGGAATGGGCGATGTGAAATTGTGCGCTGCGATTGGCGCGTGGATTGGCCCCTCTCAGTTGGTGACGGCGTTGGTGATCACCGGCATGGCCGGAGGGGTCATGGCGCTGTGTTGGGCCGCCGCCGGCGGATTTCTCGGCAGCTTGTTCAGTGGTACCGGCGATATCATTTTTGGTTTGAGAAAGCGTGGTTTTCGTCCCCACCCAGAACTTGTTCTGGATAACCCCTTGGCGCGCAAGATGCCTTACGCTCCTGCAATCGCTATAGGAACGCTGGTGTCATTCTTCTCTCGCTGAAGACAGGAAGACGCGCATGGTGATCTCAACTGAAAGTTGTCAGCCTCAAATAGATTGGCGGGAAGCATGCAAGATAGAGGGAGCAACGCATACATGATCCCAGGCTCTTCCAAGGACCCGGACGCTCTGGGCAGCAAGGTGCTGTTTGTTGGGTTGATTGGGCCTGAAGAGTCCCGGCGGAAGAACATCGCTAATGCTCTTGTAGAACTGCGCGGCAGTGTAACCCAGGAATACTCAACCTATCCCGACGTGGATGATGTTCCCCGCATTATCGAAGCGAACTACGACGTTGTGATCGTCGAACTGGACACCAATCCGGAGCACGCGCTCGACCTGGTGGAGGGCATCTGCAGCGGCAGTTCAGCCACTGTGATGGTGTACTCGGAGCAGGTACTTCCCGAGATGCTGGTGCGCTGCATGCGGGCTGGCGCTCGCGAGTTTCTGACCCACCCCATTACCCCGAGCACGATTGCGGAAGCTCTGGTGCGTGCCTCGGTCCGACGCCCATCCGTTCCGGTTGTCAGGAAGGCATTGGGAAAAATACTGGTGTTTGTAGGGGCCAAAGGCGGCTCAGGGGTGACGACGATCGCCAGCAATTACGCGGTCTCCCTTGCCCAGGAGTCAGGCCAGAATACGATGCTGATCGATCTGAACCTGCCGCTTGGGGACGCAGCGCTTGAATTGGGAGTGCAATCACAGTATTCGACCGAGAGCGCGATCCAGAATTACAGCCGTCTGGATGCAAACTTTCTATCGAAACTCCTGGTGAAACATAGCTCGGGATTGTCGGTACTTGCGGCGCCAGATACCTACACCGAGTTTCATGCCTCCCACGAGGCAGTTGAAAAACTGCTCGCTGTAGCTCGTCAGGACTTCGATTACGTAGTCGTGGACGCGGGATCGCGATTTGATCCAACCTGCAGGGCTTTATTCGAATCGGGGGCTGTCGTCTATCTTGTCCTGCAGGTCGGAATCTCTGAACTGCGAAACGCAAACCGCCTCGTCACGGAGTTCTTCAAGTCCACCGGCGCCAAGCTCGAAATCGTTTTGAACCGCTACAGCCCTCGCGTCCTGGGTATCGACGAGGACAGCATTACGAAGGCATTGACCAAGCCGGCCACGTGGAGGATCCCGAATGACTACTCCACCGCCCGGAATTCAAAGGATGCAGCCAGTCCACTAGCGCTGAGAGATTCCCCCATTTCGCGGGTGATTCGACAGATGACCAGGGCGATATGTGGCGGGACTGCTGAGACGAAGGATAAGAAGAAGTTTAATTTGTTCGGATAACGAGTCAGGCCCGGCGAAATAAGGATGGGGCAGCGTGAATTTTCTGGACCTTGAGCAGTTCAAAACGGAATTGCATCGGATTCTGATCTCGAAGCTGGATCTGGAGAAGCTGTCGCGCGTCAACTCCAGTCAGGCTCGGAGTGCAGTTGCCGGCATGATCGACGAGATTGTCGTCGAACAGAAAGTGCCGCTGACCTTTGAGCAGCAAGAGAAGATTCAGGCCGATCTCCTTGACGAAGTCTTCGGGCTTGGCCCGCTCGAGCCTCTGCTCCGGGATCTAACGATCTCGGACATTCTGGTGAACGATAAGGACCACGTGTTTATCGAGCGTGCGGGCCTGATTACGAGGGTTAACACGACCTTTCGTGACGATCGCCATTTGTTACAAATTATTGACCGCATTGTGTCGCGGGTGGGACGCAGAGTGGACGAGTCTTCGCCGATGGTGGATGCTCGCCTGCCCGACGGTTCCCGTGTGAATGCCATCATCCCGCCGCTGGCTCTGGACGGACCTGCGTTGTCCATCCGGCGCTTTGGAACCGGGCCGCTTGCTCCGAACCAACTGGTCGATCTGAAGAGTATTTCAGCGGAGATGATGGAAGTCTTGTCTGCGGCGGTGCGCGCACGCATCAGCATCCTGATCTCCGGAGGTACTGGCGCCGGCAAGACGACGCTCCTGAACATCTTGTCGCAATTCATCCCCAAGCAAGAACGCATAGTCACGATCGAGGACGCGGCTGAGTTGCAGCTTGCGATGGAGAATATAGTGCGGACGGAAACCCGTCCGCCCAACATCGAAGGGCAGGGCGCGGTCCGCCAGCGTCAATTGCTGATCAACAGTCTTCGCATGCGCCCCGACCGGATCATTATCGGGGAGGTTCGCGGCGAAGAAGCCTTCGACATGCTGCAGGCAATGAACACCGGCCACGAAGGCTCGATGACGACGATTCACGCAAACACTCCTCGCGACGCTCTATCCAGACTTGAGTCCATGGTCGCGATGTGCAATTTGAACCTGCCGGAGAAAACCGTGCGCCAGCAGATTGCTTCGGCGATCGCCATCGTCGTACAAGTTGCCAGGATGAGTGATGGGACTCGGAGGGTGACCAATATCTCCGAGATCACCGGTATGGAAGAGAACATTATCAGCATGCAGGAAATATTCACTTTTACCAGGAAGGGCGTCGGCCCGGATGGAAAAGTAGTTGGCGTATTTGGACCAACGATGATCCGACCCAAGTTTCTCGAACGGCTGCGCATTTCGGGGATTTTCCTGCCGCCTGCGTTGTTCGAGCAGACCACGGAAGTGGGCTGAGAAAGCCGAGGATGGGATGCTACTTATCGTAGTGGTGGTATTCGCGGCGGTATTTGTGGTGCTCTCCCTGCTGTTGTTTGCGGGCGGAGCAGGCGCGTCCCAGCAAGCCAAGTTGGCTCGCGCCAATCTTGAAACGGCGCTGGCTTCCAGAACGCGTTCCTCAAGCGATCAGATTGTCGATGTCAGAAAGAGCGAACTGCTGAGCGCGGTTCCCTGGATCAACCGCTGGCTGTTGCAGCTTGAGCTTGCTCCGCGCTTGCGCACGCTGCTTCACCAGGCCAATCTGCAGTGGACTGTGGGGCGTCTGCTTATCATCTCCGCGATTTGCTTCGTCGTTCCCGCGTATTTGGTTTATCTGCGCACCGAAGCGGTGGTTCTTGCCATCTTGATCGGTGTCGTTGCGGGCTATCTGCCATTTGCCCTCGTGCTGCAACGACGCAGCGCACGTTTTGCCAAGTTTGATCAGGGGCTTCCCGAGGCTCTCGACCTGATGGTGAGCGCATTGCGGGCCGGTCATAGTCTGGTTGCTGCTCTGCGCCTGGTGGCGTATGAATCTACGGACCCAATCGGTACCGAGTTTCGGATCTGTTTCGACGAGCAGAACTATGGGCTTGAGCTCAGGACGGCGATGGAAAACCTGGTTACTCGGGTTCCGCTACAAGATCTGAGGATTGTCTCGACGGCCATTCTCATTCAGAAAGAGAGTGGAGGAAATCTCGCCGAAGTTCTCGAAAAGGCGGCTTATCTCATCCGCGAGCGATTCAAGTTGAAGCGGCAGATTCGTGTTTATACTGCCCAGGGACGCCTGACAGGATGGATTCTTACGATTCTTCCTCCTTTGCTGGGAGTAGCTCTCTATCTCGTCAGCCCCAACACGATGAGCATCTTGTGGACTCGCAAGATTGGTATCGAAATGCTGTATACGTCGGTGGGTATGACGATTTTAGGTGCAGTTATCATCCGCAAGATTGTCAACATGAAGGTGTGAGGCATGGCACTCGTCGTATTTAGTTTCGCCGTAATCTTTGCGCTCGTCGTGAGCGGCGGCCTGCTGCTGTTCTATCGGCAGGCTACCATCCAACGCATCTCGTCTGTGGTGACACAGCCGGACCGGCGGAACCGTTTGCTGAGCGGCATCGAGCAGACGAGGTTCTCCGTGGGTGGCGCGTTGACTTACCTGGGCCGCGCTTTGCCGAGGAGCCAGGCGGAGTCGTCGGTTGTGCAACAGCGACTGGTCCGCGCAGGATACCGCAACTCGTCTGCCATAAAGTTATTCTATGGGACCAAGATTCTGGTTCCCCTGATCCTCGTGCTCGTGGCGCTGGTTACCGGTTTTGTCAGCTACAGCCCAATTTTTGCGTATGTCTCGACCATTGGGCTTGGATTTTTGCTCCCGGATTTCTGGCTGGGGAGGAGAATAGCAGCCCGCCAAGAGCAGATCCGCCTGGGCTTGCCGGATGTACTGGACTTTCTAGTGATCTGCATCGAAGCCGGTCTAAGTATGGATCAGGCCACCGCGCGCACCGCCGATGAGTTGCGACTCGCGCACCCGGCGGTTAGCGACGAACTTGACATCGTCGTCTTGGAGCACCGCGCCGGCCGCGCCCGCTCGGACTCATGGAAGCAATTCGCCGAACGCTCAGACGTAGACAGCGTTCGCAATCTTGTGTCGGTGCTCGTGCAGTCGGAAACGCTCGGAGCGAGCATCGCGAAGACATTGCGCGTCCATTCCGACACTCTTAGATCGCAGCGTCGCCAGCAGGTAGAAGAGCAAGCGGCGAAGACCACGGTCAAGCTTGTATTTCCGCTTGTCCTGCTAATCTTCCCCTCTCTCTTTTTAGTGACTCTGGGGCCGGAAGCTATTATTATTGCGGAACAATTTGGCAATGTTCTATCTCACTAAGAAAGGAGAGCTTATATGGACAGCATAGACATTATCCGAATAGTTGCTGGTGTTCTATGTGTAGTCGTGCTGCTGTTTCTCATTCAGCGCCGTCGCACAAAAGTTCGCTAGTCTGACCGTCCTGCTGAAGCGGCGAAGGTGCCGCACGATGCAGGGATGGAGTGGAGGGATCGAGAACGCCGGTACGAAGTATTGATGTCGGGCCGGAAAATGCGCTGCCTCCACTCTTTCCAAGTAACAGCAGTTTCGGATTTGGATGATCATGTTTGTCTGGTTCCGTGTGTAGGAAGAGTTCACGGTCATGGCCGTTCAACCATGAGAGATTGAGTACTTGCTCCGGTGTATTACTTGAGGCCACTTCACGGAAAGCGAAGTAAGAGGGTAACGGCGTGAATCAATCAGCCATTACGGAAAGTAGCACCTCGAAGGCCCAGTCAGGTTGGCGGGAACTCGCCGAACGCTGGGGACTGATCAACACGCGCAGATACTGTGTATACAACCAGACGCGCGAATGCTTCCTCGGGTTAGAAGTTGCTGCGGCCGATACGGTGCTTTCGCGTCTGAGGGGATTGATCGGACGGTTGAGTCTGCGATCCGGTCGCGGCATATGGGTTGTACCATCGCGGGGTATTCACACGTTGGGAGTGCTATTTCCTCTCGACCTGATCTATCTGGACGCGAACTATCGCGTTATCCATATGGTCGAGCACTTCCCGAAGTTCAGTATTGCACCGTGGAAGACCAAGGCAGAGAGTGTGTTGGAACTGCCAACCCATACGATTTATTCGTCACAGACACAGCCAGGGGACCAGTTTGTCATATGTGTCGTCGAGGAGATGGAGAAATGGCTCGAGCATCATCTACAAACAAAACAGACTGAGTAGGCATTGACTGCGAGGGCTGACATGACACCGGTCACGACTTGGTTTAGGTCGCTGTTTTCGAACGACCGCCGCAAATCTAAACGGCACCAGGCTCTGCCAGTTGTCGCTTTTTATTGGGATGGCGCAGTTCCGACGCCGCATTCGATTCGGGATATCGACGTTGCGGGGATGTTTCTTGTGACGGAGGGGCGCTGGTATCCAAACACGCTGATCACGATGACATTGCAAAGGACAGCGGCAACCGAGAGTGATCCCGACCGCGCGATTGCAGTGAATGCGAGGGTAGTCCGGTCCGGTGCAGATGGCGTGGGTTTCCAATTTATGTTGCCTAGGGTAAGTGGTTCCCGCAAGCTTGACGGCTTTCCCGCGAACGAGGCGGACGAAGAAACTCTGATAAGATTCCTGGCGCGGCTACGGGCAGACGCAGGTACGTCGTGACTCCGTGTATCTTCCTGCCGCCGTGGGTAAATTTTGCTAATCTCGGGCTCGGTGATGAGGGAAGGAATGTCATGAAGAGATTAGGTAACGATGTTGGACAAGTCTCGATCCTCACGGTTCTCTGCTTGACCTGCCTGCTTGGGTTTGTGGCTTTTGCGGTGGATGTCGGAATACTTTTGCGCGCAAAGCAGGTAGCGCAAACTGCAGCCGACAGCGCTGTCATGGCCGCTGTTGCGGAGTTCAACTATGGAGATATGACGGCGGCGGCGAATGCGGATGCGGTACAGAACGGCGTGCCGGCGTCGGCGGTTACGGTGAACTATCCGCCGCTGTATGGGCCGCACGCGGGGAATAGTAGCTACGTAGAGGTGATAATCTCTCAAAGCCAGCCGACGTTTTTCATGAAGATGTTCAAACGGAGTTCGATGACGGTGGCCGCCAGGGCGGTGGCGACAACCGTCCCCAGTCCGAATTGCGTGTATACATTGGGCTCTGCGGGGACGGACATTGGTGGGAATCTGACATTACCAAACTGCTCGATTCTCGTTGACTCGAGTTCCAGCAACGCACTTAATCTAACTGGATCTGGTAGCATTTCGGCAAAGTCGATCGGAATAGTCGGCGGCTATACCAAGACCGGTTCCGGAACCATTTCACCCACCCCGGTCACCGGTATGACTGCGGTGAGCGACCCGCTGTCCCTAACGGCTCCCGCTTTCAACGCAGGGTCGTGCAACGCAGGCATCAGCTACACCGACAGCACCAGCCACACGGTGACGGGGCCATCCACGCCGGGTGGAACGATTTGTTATAACGGGTTCTCCAACACGGGGAGCGGCTCGGTAACATTTCCTGCGGGCACTTACATCATCAACGGAGATTTCAAAACTACTGGATCCGGGAATCTGTCGGGAACTGGAGTCACATTCTACCTGCCCTCGGGCAGCAACAAATTCTCAGTTGCCGGAAGCGGAGACCTCACTCTTTCGGCTCCGACAAGTGGGACCTACAGCGGCATCCTGTTCTATCAGGACTCGGGTGACACGCAAGAAATGTCAATTACTGCCAGTGGCGCTTCGAACCTCAGCGGGATTGTTTATGCCCCAACGGCAGAGCTTGACTTGACCGGCAGTAACAGTGCAGCCTTCAACACAGATATCGTCGTCGGTTCCCTGAATATCACCCCCGGAAGTATCAACCTGAGCGACTATGTCCCCCTGGCTGGCTCGTCCCCTCTATCCTCTCCGAGGCTGGCGGAATAGACGGAGAGCAAGTGGAGCGAAATAATGAGACGCCTAATTGCAACAAAGTTAGGGGATTATGGGAACCGTCGGATCAACCTATCTGCGCGCCTCGCAGCGATACGCGAAGACGCCGGTCAGGCCCTCATAGAACTTGCTCTCATGGTGCCACTTTTCATCCTGCTGCTGCTGGGAGCGACCGAGTTCGGAACCCTGGCGTACGACGGCATCGAAGTTTCCAGCGCTGCACGTGCCGGAGTCGCGTATGGCTCTCAGTCCTCTGCTACCGCAGCGGACATAGCAGGGATACAGTCGGCTGCAACCAACGACGGCACAGATGTTGATGGAATTAGCGCGACGGCAACGCAATTCTGGTCTTGCTCAAGCACGCCATCTACTCAGAACTCGAGCCCCCCCACTTGTTCTGGTACCGGCAATCATGTTCTCCACTACGTTCAGGTGAAGACCACTGCTGTGGTGAGTTCTACGATTCACGTCTCAGGGCTCCCGAGTTCGTATACCCTGCACGGGCTTGCAATTATGAGAGTCGTGCAGTAACAGGAGTAGCCGGGGAGTGGTATTTCCGGAGGTAGTTGTGATGGTGAGACTATTCCCAAATGCAATAAACCTGCGGAAGTGCAGACTGCGCGCGCAAGGTGCTGAAATGCTTGGTAGCGCGGGCAACGAACAGGGTTCAGCCCTCGTAGAGTTCGCACTTTCTATAATAATCCTGTTAACCTTGGTGTTCGGCGTTATCGCAATGTGTTTGGCGATTTATGCGTACCACTTTATCTCCGACGCCGCGCGAGAAGGAACGCGCTATGCGATCGTTCGAGGGTCGTCGTGCGCAACTTATGGTAACTTCAGCGCTCCGTGCCCGGTCATCACGTCAGCCCAGATTCAGACCTATGTTCGAAGTCTCGCCTATCCCGGAATCAACCCGAACTATATGACCATAACTGCGACCTGGCCCACGACTGGGGCAAGTTGTACGCCATCAGTTTCTCCCTGCAACAATCCGGGAAACGTGGTTAAAGTGACAGTAAGTTATGCATTGCCACTGCCAATTCCATTTGTGTCGGCCAGGACGCTAACCATGACTAGCAGCTCTCAGATGGTGATTGCGGACTAGGACTGGGACGTCACTATTCCGGTGGGTTCCTGCATGCTCATTGAGCGGCATGGATCCGTCGAAGACCGGCGGGTGGCAATGCTCAGCTGAGATAGAGAATTCAGCCCTCATTCCGTTTCGCTTGGGATAATCAGCAACACTTCCACAGGGGTTGGCTGGCCGTTCTGCGTGGCAGGCCTGAATTGCCATTGCTGCAGCGCGTGCAGCAGAAAACTCGCCTCTGCCAAACCGGGCGGAAAGGCGACGGCAAGTTGTTCGAAGTGACCTGCGACCGTCACGAAGCCGTGAACCAGGATGGCATCTGCATTGGGGTCCGGAGCAACGCTGGGCCTGACGATGTCGTACGGCCACGGAGCCGCCGGCTGAGTGGCATTGCCGCCCGAGGCCCCGCCCGCCGAACGGGGCACAGAATACTGGAGAATCCAGTTCTTTTTCAAACCTACATGGAGATACACGGTGTAGATGAGTCGCCCCCTCCACAGATCGACTGTCTCCGGATACTTGTCCGCAAGCGAAGATCCAACCACAACTACGCCATACTGCCCGTCCTTCGGCAAGTGAATGTGGACGAGCGGAGGTTCGCCCAGCCCAAACCCCGCGATCGAGCCCGGACTGGTTCCTGCGGCCGTACCGTTCTGCGCAACGGCTGCGTTACCCCCGGCGGCCGTACCGTTCTTATCAACGGCTGCGTTACCTCCTGCGGCCGTGCCGTTCTTATTCACGGCTGCGGTGCCTCCGTTTGGATTGTCGGAATGCCCGGCTGCGTCTTGTCCGGCGCCAACTCCAGTTTGCTTGCTGGCTGGATTGCCACTGCCCGCCTCTGAGGACGCCTGTGACTGGCCCGGCGCAAGCGAGTCTGAAGAGGCCTTACGCCCAACACTGTTCGCAAAGGGTATCGCCGCATTGTCCTTCGCTTGTGTATCCGACAGCGACACCACACGCGCCGGAGTCGGTTCCGCAACCGGCTTTGACGCGGTCTGAGGCACCTGTTGCGGGGGATCGGGTGCGCGAACGACGACAGGTGAGGTGGTGCTTGGCGTAAACATCGGCTTCTCGGTGGTGAAGCGGGTGGATGAAAGCCTGATGTCCGCGGGTGCTGCTTCTCGATTGGGTGGAACGATCGAAGCGTGTGCGGCGACTACGGAGACTTTCGGGGGTGCGGGCGCCACAATCGTCATGCTGCGGCTATTTTCGGCGGACCATACAACGGCCCGCGGAATCGGGATTGGTTTTGGCGTCGTAATCTGGGGAGGGGCGTCCGGTTGAATGAGAGTTTGCGGGCCGGGAGGCAGTTCCGCGAGCTTTGGCGAGAGAAAGGGAAGGGATGCGAGGTGGCCGCCGGGATCCGCGCCGTGCTGAGCCGATGGCTTGCCGATTCCTGGCGTCGCGCTCCGTGCGGATTGGCGCATAGGCGGATCTTCAAGCGGTGCGCTCAGGACTCGGACGGTATACCGGAGGGGCGGGGGCTGGATCGCGAGCCGTGGCGCGTGAGAAACGCCGAAAGCGAGCCAGCCGAAGCCTAGGCAGTGCAGCACAACTGAGACCATGAGGCCGTAAGAGTTCGTGCGCTCGGGCTTCGGCTCCGTAAAGAGAGTGTAGATGCGCAAAGGCGTCATGATCGGCCAAGTTTCAATGAGGATACAACCGAACTAAATGCAATTGCTACGCCATCTTCAAACGCGCTAAGTTTGTGCAAAATGAGGCTATAAGTAGTAAACGGTGTCTACCTTGCTATACATAAGCGATAGTTGGTATACATACGTTCACACCCGACTTACAGGGGTGGCTGCTAAACCGCTGATTTTAGCGGAACAGCGGACAACAGCTATTTGGCACGCGGATTGCCAGTAGATATCAGCAGGGCAGAATTGGCGCTACCGACAACTCGAATGGGTGTCCTGAATGAACAAACGTGTTCTGACGATTCTCCTGACCGCTTTTGTTATTGCCGCAGCGTGCAGCTATCTCGTTTACCGGATCGTAGGCAATCGTCTCCTGTTAGTTTCGCAAAAGGCGACTCCGATCATTGTCGCTAACCAGGATGTCAAGCTAGGGAGCGTTCTTCGCGATGTTGATCTGGGGACCGCGGAGATTTCAGGCGCTTTGCCCAAAGGCGCCATCCAGGATCGTCAACAGGCCATCGGTCGCGGAGTGATTTCGAATCTCTACCAGGGCGAGCCGATTCTCGAAAGCCGGCTGGCCGCTCCCGGAGCGGGTGGGGGACTGGCGTCGACCATTCCGCCAGGAATGAGGGCGTGCGCGGTGAAGGTCGATGATGTTGTCGGCGTAGCCGGATTCGTAACCCCAGGAATGCACGTGGATGTTCTTATCTCCGGCAATCCTCCGGGATCGACGGAAGTGAACACGACGAACGGCCCAAAGGTGAAGACGCTGCTGCAGAACATCGCAGTCTTGTCTGCCGGCACGGATATTCAAAGGGACGTGGACGGAAAGCCGCAACAAGTTCAAGTGGTCAACTTGCTGGTGACGCCCGAGCAGGCTGAAGAGCTGAGTCTTGCCAGCAATCAGACGAAAATCCAGCTGGTCCTGCGGAATCCAATGGATACAAAGATTGCCGAGCCGCCAGGAACTGTGGTGGCCAATCTCTATGGAGACAAGAATGTCGTGCCGCCTACGAAGCCACGATCGACGGCTGTTCCTCGTGTTGCGCCGAAGAGTGCGCCGCCACAGGTTTACGTGATCAAGGTCTTCAACGGATCGAAGCAGACTGAAGAGAAATTTGCACCTGGTGAGGAGAAGCAGTGAGAGCAAGAACTTGCATTCCCATCGCCTGTCTCTGCGTTTTTACCTTAGCGGCCTGGGTAGGGCTCACTGCGCGTGGGCAGGTTCCGGCTCCGCCTGCGCAGCAGCCCGAGGTCGCGACCCAGGACTCGGCAAATGATCTTGTAGTGTCTGTGGGCAAATCTGTCTTAGTCGATTGCGCTCATATGATCGAGCGAATTGCGGTGGGTTCCGGCGATCTCGCGGAGGCTACCGCCATCAGCCCGACAGAGATCATGCTCAACGGCAAGGCTGCGGGCGAAACGAGCCTTATCGTTTGGCAACAGGGCGGCGTTCGGCAGTTCTTCAACGTGGAGGTCCGCGCGAGCAGTTACGCCACGAACGATCGCCTGGATTCGCTACGTCGTGAGTTGAGAACAGAACTTCCCGGGCAGACGCTGCGTGTCACTTCAGAAAACGGCCTCGTATTTCTTCGCGGTACGGTTAAGGATCTCACCAGCTCCGATCGCGCAGTACAGATTGCCTCCACCGCGGGCAAAGTCGTCAATCTGCTTTACGTCGCCGTTCCTCCGGCAGAGCCGCAGATTCTCCTGAAGGTGCGCTTCGCCAGCCTCGATCGCACGTTGAACAATCAACTCGGCATTAACCTGTTCAGCCTGGGTGCAGCGAACAGCATAGGCTCGGTGACAACCCAGCAGTTCTCTCCGCCGTCGATTAGCACACAAGCCGGCGGTGGTGGTACTGGTGGTGTGACAGGCTCTGGATCTACTGCAACATTTTCCAATCTGCTGAACCTCTTTGTTTTCCGCCCGGACATAAATCTCGGCGCCACGATCGAGGCACTGGAAGCGAAGGGAGTGGTGCAGATTCTCGCCGAGCCAAATGTGCTGACTGCGAACGGCAAGCAGGGAAGTCTTCTCGCCGGCGGACAGTATCCTTACCCAGTTGTTCAGGGAGTGAGCGGCGGTACGTCCGGTGCGGTCACGATCCAGTTCAAAGAATTTGGAGTACGCCTGAACTTCATCCCCACGATTACTCCCCGAGGTACCATCCGCCTCCAGCTTTCCCCTGAGGTCAGTTCCCTGGACTTTGCCAATGGCGTGACGATCTCAGGATTCACCGTTCCCGGTCTGGACATTCGCAGAGTGAAGACAGAGGTCGAACTGAGTGAGGGGCAGAGCTTCGCCATCGGGGGATTGCTGGACAATCGCGAGACCCAAACCCTTTCCAAGATTCCCTTCATCGGAGATGTTCCAATCCTGGGTAAGTTCTTTCAGTCGATCACCAAGACAAAGTCGAACACTGAACTCATCGTGATTGTTACCCCGGAGATCGTAAATCCCATACCGGCCGGTACGCCTCTGCCTGAGATCAAGTATCCGGATAAGTTCCTGCCTTCGAACTCGGGAATTCCCATGACGACACCGGGTGCCGACGCTACGGCAGCAAACCCTGCCGCCGCGCAGCCTGCGACAATGCCCGTGGAGAAGCTGGTTCAGAGCATGCAGCCCGAGCAGCCGCTTGTGATCGATAGCGGGATGTCCCCTACGTCGGGCTCCTCTTCGGCCACAACCGGGGCTACGACTGCAACTACGCCGCCAACGCAATGACGAGCGCGGTGTCGGGATGCCAGCGTACGCCAACGAGGTGTAGTCGCGATGAACAGCATTCTCGATGCGGGACGATTCCATTTGAGAATGCACCAGGTGACACAACATAAGCATGTTCGATCGATTGCTGAATTCCTGGTTGTAGCAATCTGCACGGTGGCTTTCGCGCTCAACGCTGCGGGAATCTGCGCCACGCTGCTAACCGATAATTACGCGGGCGCTCGCGACTTCGTCACCTATTGGTCCTCCGGACAACAACTTGCTCGACATGCAAATCCATACGACGGCCAAGCCATCCTGAGGCTTGAACACACCGTTGGATTTTCCGCGGGTCTGTCGCCCCTCATCATGCGGAATCCGCCGCCCTCTCTGCTGGTGGTGCTCCCACTTGGTATCCTCGGCATTCGAGCCGCGTCGTTACTGTGGTCGGTGATGATGCTTGCATCCCTTTGGCTTTCCGTGCGCATGATTGCGGCTATGCACGAGCGCCGGAAGAGTCTGCTGAACTATCTTGCGTATACTTTTGCACCCGTGCTGTCCTGCCTCATTGCCGGGCAGATGGCGCTGTTTGTGCTGCTCGGGCTCACCTTTTTTCTACGCTTGCACAGGACGTACCCGTTGCTGGCCGGTGCTTCTCTATGGCTTTGCTTCTTGAAGCCGCATCTCTTTCTACCGTTCGGCGTCGTGCTACTCGCGTGGATCATCGTGTCCAGGTGTTACAGAATTCTCCTGGGTGCGGCAATCGCTTTCGGCCTGAGCACCTTACTTGTCGCTGTCATGGATCGGTTCGCCTGGGTGCATTATGCCCAGATGATGCGCGCAGCGAAGATTGATACGGCAGTCATTCCCTGCGTGAGCATGATGTTGCGCCTGATGGTCAGCCCGAACAGCGCCTGGCTCCAGTATCTTCCGGCAGCGCTTGCCTGCGTCTGGGCGATTGCCTACTTTCGAAGACACCGCGACGATTGGGATTGGATGGAGCATGGCTCGCTTCTGATGCTCGTCTCAGTGGTGGTGGCCCCTTACTCCTGGTTCATGGATCAGGCCGTGTTGTTGCCGGCGCTGCTGCACGCTTTGTACCAGAACCGCTCGCGCAGCCTGGTAGCCATTCTTGCGCTGGCGAGCGCTGTCATAGAGATCGCAAACTTTCGGGGCGTGCCCTTGGGAAACTCCATCCTCTATCCCTGGACTGCATTGGTTTGGCTTGCATGGTATCTGTACACCGTCCGCAGAGCGAGGCCGGACGCGGCAGCGAAAGCGGAGATCGGGCCCGCAAAAAACGTGTCAACAGCCAGCTAAGTGTCGAACCTGTTTCTTGGAGAATCTGCCGCGATGGTCTCTCGGCGCGAAACCAACGAGGTATGGCGATGAAACGGCGCAAGCACGCCAGGCGGCTGGCGATGGGCAACGGTACGGCGTATTCTTGGCGCGCACAGATTCCATCTATGGATGGCCCTTGCGTGCGCAACAATTGCGGGTGTTTCCATCGTTGCGTGCAAGCTCACATCAGCCCAAAATGCGGTGCAGAGATTGAGAGCGATCCGCTCCAGATCGTGGACGGAGATACAGGCGAGACGGAAAGAGCCTGACTTCTGGTCGTACCGGGTTAAATTGCACGTTAATGGCCGCGACAATGGCGCAGGAGTGGCTAGATGTATACGCCTCTTATCTGTCTCGGTCGATCTGTAAACATGTGGTCACACCGCAAAACATCGCAAAGGCCGATAACCGGCTTATGTTCAACAACATCTGCATACCACTAAAGTGGCATTCCGCTTGCTCATGTAGTGTGCATCAGCCACTGGCTGGCATCAAAAATCCAGGTTGGGAGAGACAAAAATGAGTGATCTTATTTTGAGACTGTCTGCCAAGATGCAGAACGTGATCATGAGCGAAGAGGGCCAGGACCTTATCGAGTACGCTCTCGTGGTTGCTCTGATCGCCTTTGCCGCAACCGCAGGCATGAAGACTCTGGCAACGGACATCAACCAAGCGTTTAGCTCCATTGGAGACACGCTCCAGTCGAACGTCTAGGGGATCTGACTCACAGGATTTCTCAGCATTTCGGTGAGTGATCTTTGTTGCGGGAGGCGCACGGCTCAACTCACCGGCGTCCTCGCGTACAGAGGCTTGGGATACGTGAAATGGATTGGAGGCAGCGAAAAATGCATATTCACTTGAGAACGCTCCGTCACAGGTTACAGAACCTGACGCGGACCGAAGACGGCCAAGATCTGATCGAATATGCGTTGGTAATTGCCCTTATCGCCTTCGCTGCGACCGCTGGTATGGGCAGCGTGGCTACCAGTGTCAATGCAGCTTTTGTAACGGTTGGATCAACTTTGACCGCCAACGTATAGAGTGCGTGTTTGCCGATGATCGCAGGGAACATCAGCTTTTCGCCTTCTCGTAGAGAGGGCAGGTTCCGGCTAACTGGCCGATCGACACTCCCCGTTTGACTTAAATCGGTGCTTCCAGGAAAGCCTTCATGCTTCTATCGGTGGTCATCCCGGTATTCAACGAGGAGGAGATGATCCCCCTCATTCTTCCGCGCCTTCGCGGTGCCCTTCGCGACTACACGTGGGAGATCATCTTTGTCGACGATGGCAGCACCGATGCAACACCTTTTCTGCTGGAACGTGCAGGGCTCGACGACCAGCGCATCAAGTTGCTTCGCTTCAGCCGAAACTTTGGCCATCAGGCGGCTGTCACTGCAGGTCTGGACTTTGCCAACGGCGACGCCGTTGCCGTGATGGACGCGGACCTGCAGGACCCGCCTGAGTTATTGCCGCGAATGTTGGACCTATACGAGCAGGGCTACGACATCGTATCGCCGCAGAGGACCGCGCGCGAAAACGAGAGCCGATTCAAGCGCTGGACCTCTGCTCTTTTTTATCGCACCTTGTCGCACCTGGCGGACCAGCGTATGACCCCGGATGTTGGGGACTTTCGCTTGTTCAGCCGCAGGGCAGTGTGTGCCATCCGATCGCTTCGGGAGCAGCACCGGTATCTTCGCGGCATGGTTGGCTGGCTGGGACTGAGAGAGGCGATCCTTCCTTTTGAGCGCAGTGGTCGCGCCGCCGGACATACGAAATATCCGCTGATCAAGATGCTTCGTTTTGCCTGGACTGGCATCTCTTCCTTCTCGGATTTTCCGCTTCGCATCAGCATCGCGGCGGGCTGCGTTCTCAGTCTCGCAGGGTTTGCTTATCTGGCTCGAGTCATGTACCTGGCGCTGTTCACAACATCGCTTGTTCCGGGATGGGCCTCCGTCGTCGCCCTGCAATGTGCATTCTCTGGAATGATTCTGCTGGCGCTGGGCAGCATCGGCGATTACCTCGGCAGAACCTATGAAGAGGCGAAGAACCGTCCCTTGTATGTTGTAACGGAGACATCCAACATCCGCCTGCCGCAGAATTCGCTGCCGCGCGCGGTCATTCTGGCACAGGCCGCCGCTCCGATGCCTATCCCGGTTGCGGAATTCAGCAAGCCGCGCCCGTTGGCCGAGGAAGCGCCTGCGTATCATTCGCTGTCTGGTAGAGGGGCCTGAGTAATCTGCAAGTGGAGAATGCTGCTATGAGTGCGCTTCCCGTTCAGGAACGCGGTGCTTCGCAGAAGTCAAATGATTCGCGAGACATTCTTTCCCCCGAGTTCGACCGCTATGCACCCTCCTATTCGGCGTTGCTCGATGATCCGATCCGGAATCGGTTTGCGCGCGATCCGCTGCATTTCCATCGAAGGAAATGGCTTCTGATCAGGACGCTGCTGAAGCGATTTGGTGTAGCCGCCGAGATGCAGAGGTGGCTGGATGTTGGCTGCGGCCAGGGCCAGTTGCTGGAACTGGCTGGCGGCAACTTCAAGCAGGCGACCGGGTGCGACCCGTCGGCGGTCATGCTCCCGTCTCATGCAACGTTCACAGTACTGGAACAGCCATCGCCCGCCGAACTACCATTCGACGATTGCTCCTTCGATTTTGTGACTGCGGTATGCGTCTACCATCACGTCCACGGTGGAGCAAGACCGCGTCTCACCAATGAAATCAAGCGAGTGCTCGCGCCCGGCGGACTGTGCTGCATCATCGAACATAATCCGTGGAATCCGGTCACCCAGGCGATTGTTCGACGATGTGCGGTGGACATGGATGCGGAGCTTCTCTCCGCGCGAACGACCCTGAAGCTACTCGAGGCTTCCGGGTTCGAATGCCTCGCGACAGACTATTTTCTCTACTCCCCGGAGCGACTCTTCAATCGCCTGCGTTGGATTGAGGGCAAGCTTCACAAGGTGCCCTTCGGCGGACAGTACATTTCGCTGGCGCGTGCGCCTGGTTCAACGACGTCATCCTCTGAATCCGCGCCTACCGCAACTTAGATATGGAATGGCCACACTTCTTGGACAGTCTTCGAGAGAATCTGTGCGTGGTCTTGCGGAGACAGGAAGCCGAGGTGGTCTCGGAAGAGGGCTACCGTCTGGGCGTAGGACTGCTTGGGGAGCGAGATCGGCCAGTCAGTCCCGGCCATCAGGCGTTTGGCGCCGAAGACTTCGACCAGGCGTTTGACCTGCGCAGCCGCGTCCGGGTACGGGTAGGGCTGGGCTGAGAGCGACCACATGTGCGAGATCTTGACGACGATCCTGGGATAGCGGGCGAGGGCGAGCAATAGATCGAGCTGCTCGGGGTGATCGAGGGGCGAGTCGGCCATGTGGTCGATGACGATCTGCAGATCCGGGTTGGCCTCAATCAGCGGGTGGAGATCGGGAAGGCGCATGACCGGGATGAGCAGCGTCATGGGCACTTTGAGTTGCGCGCAGCGACGCCACAGCGGCGGCATCAGCGGTCCGCGAATCCAGTCGCCTGCTGGCCCAACTGCCGGGCTCAGACGCACGCCGCGAAAGCCTTGTTCCTCGGTCATGCGGCTTAGCTGGTCCGGAGCAGCGGGGTCTTCGGGGTTGACGCGGCACACGCCGTGGAACTCGCGTGGATAGCGCTTGAGAACGCTAGCGAGATAACTATTGTCCCAGCGATAGTGAATGACCTGGATAATGACGGTGCGGGCGACGCTATTGGCGCGCATGAGGTCCAGCAACATCTCTACAGACGCGTTCTCTGGCGAAGGGCTTACACCCGCCGCAAAGGGAAACGCCGGATCATGCTTCCACACATGAACATGGGAGTCGATGAATGGAATTGGCGCTGATTGAGCAGAGAGGCGCGACGCAAGAGCGGTGGCGGCTGAGGCTACGACGAAGTGGCGACGGTTCCACATGATGATCTGAAAGTCTATCGCGTTTGCAAAGGCTCGTCGCCATGGAACGGACTCAGCGGCCCCACGCCTCCAGACGAGGCACGGGACCGCCGACTTGATGAACCGTTAGAAAGTACGCGCGCTCGACGGCGGCATTGCGATCCTGGGATCTTCCTTGTCGATGGGCGCGATGGTCAGTGTGAGCGTTGCAGGAGGAATGCCGTCTGCGCTGGCGGTGACCGTGACCCGACCAGTGGTGCCAGTAGCGCGTAACAACGCAAGCGCATTGCCAAAATAGACCTTGCGCTGAGTCGCCTGGAACGGATCGTGGTCCATGAAATTGCCGTTGTCGACCGCGATGATGGATGCCGGGCCACTGGCCGAGAAATGGATCACCGTCGTCGAGTCGGGAATCCGAGTTCCAGCGTCATCGACCAGGGTCGCAGTGACGTAGCGGACATCGTTCCAGTCGGGGGTCAACGGCGTGGCCACTTTATCAGCAGTGAAGACAATGCGAGCCGGTTTGCCCGCGGTCTTGAGTTCCTCTGTAGCCACGACCTTCCCATTGCTCCGCGCAACAGCCTTCAACGTACCCGGCTCGAACGGCACTTTGAAACTGATGGCGGAAGCATCCGCATGGAGCTTCTCAGTCCCAATCGACTTGCCATTCAGAAATAACTCAACCTCTTCGGCGTTGGTGTAGACATCGACGTTCTCGGTGTGCGGCTCGATATTCTTCGGCGTCCAGTCGGGGAGCAGTGGCTCCGAGAAGCGGACCGACGGGTCGGGCGGAGGACCGGCAGCGCGAGCAGTTGCCGCCGCCGTCTGGTCGGTGCTGGTGGCGTTCGCGTAACCGGGATCGACGGGAGTGGCGCGCACAGCGGTTACGCGCCGCACCATGGCGACCATCGGCGTGGTCGACCACCAGCTCTGGCGCTCGAACGCGCGCCCATGCGGCAGCGCGGCGGAGTTCAGCAAGCCGGAGCCGGAGCCGATCGTAGGCCAGGTGCGCGACTCGCCGAGGTAGTCGATGCCGGACCACAGGAATTGGCCGGAGTACTCGGGATGGTCGCGCATGGCAATCCACTGGTTACGATCATGCGCGTTCTCGGTGCCGATGATCTTGCGCGTAGGCTTCTGCGCGTGCGCCGCGAGAATCTCCTGCTCGCGGTAGTTTTGCCCGACCACATCAAGCAGGTCGGCCAATCCGTTGTCGTAGTCATGGCTGACGTTCGGACGGAAGAGCGCCTGCGTCACCGGACGCGTCGGATCGTTCTTGTGGAAGGTCTTCACCAGTGCGGTAAGGATGGGAATGGCAATGTCCGGTTTGGGCGTATCGTGAATCTCGTTTCCTGCGGACCACAGAATAATGCTCGGGTGATTGCGGTCGCGCATCACCGTGTCCGTCGTATCGCGAATGTTCCAATCCTTGAAGTACAAGTGATAGTCGTACGGATTTTTCGCGACCGACCAGCAGTCGAACATCTCGTCCATGATCAGGAAGCCCATACGATCCGCGAGGTCGAGAAACTCCGGCGCGGGCGGGTTGTGCGCGGTGCGAATGGCGTTGACGCCAAGCTTGCGCAACTCCGTCAAACGCCGCTCCCACACGCCAAGTGGCACTGCAGTGCCCACTGCGCCGCCGTCGGTGTGCAACGCTACGCCATAGACCTTGTGGTGGACCCCATTGAGGAAGAAGCCTTTGTCTGGATCGAAGTGGAACTCGCGAATGCCGAACGAGACATCCTCGTCGTCGACCGCCTTGCCATCGCGCAGGAGCGTTGCATGGACGGTGTAGAGAACAGGGTGGTCGAGGTCCCAGCGATCGGGCTTGGGCAGGGTCATCTCGGCGTCCAGGTCAGCGTTGGCTCCGGGTGCGACATTCTGCGACGAGGCGGAGGGGACTACTTTCGTCGCGAGCACAGGAGCGCCGTTTGGTCCGGTGAGTCGGACGCGCAGCGTGAGGTTGACCGGCGCGGCGGATTCGTTTGTGACGGTGCTGCGAACATGGATGGTCGCCGAGGCCGCAGAAACGGAAGGCGTCGTAACGAAGGTCCCCCACGGAACGATGTGCGCATCGCTCGTGGTCACCAGCCGCACCTGGCGATTGATGCCCGCGCCGGGATACCAGCGCGATGCGGGTTGTTGCGAATCGTCGACGCGTACCGAGATGGTGTTCTTGCCGGGATGCAGATGTGGCGTCAGCTCGTAGTAGAAACTCACGTAGCCATAGGGCCGGTGTCCGAGCAGTTCTCCATTCAGGTAGACGTCACTATTGGCCATGACGCCGTCGAAGACTATATAGGTGCGGCGTGCGGCAGTCGGCGTTGCATCCGCGTCCGGAACTGTGAAGGTCTTGCGATACCAGCCGATGCCGGTTGGTGCAAACGCGCCTGCTCCCCTCGAGGGCGCATCTTCCTTGAACGGCCCTGCGATAGACCAGTCGTGGGGCAGCGTCACCCCGACCCATGCGGAGTCATCGAAGCCCGGCTTTTCCGCGCCCGGGGCATCCGCCTGGAGGAAATGCCAACCCGTAGTGAAC
>OBLU010000850.1_pt1 | contig 28536 bp, 22 predicted proteins | sample 1518681 | NCBI WGS metagenome assembly OBLU01 (sample SAMEA3539304, study PRJEB22396) | soil metagenome | biome: tundra; feature: field; material: soil | place: USA | collected 2010-05 | depth 0.15 m
CAAATGGGTCATAGAGGATTGAGCCATGATCGAGCACCTGATGAGCAGCTCGTTGGCGGGCGGGTATCAGGGCTGTGCGGCTGGGTTCATTAGGCTTCATGTTCGAGGTCTCCGTTCTCATCAATAGCTAATCGCATGAGTTGTCGTGTGCGCGAATGGCGCCGTGCACACCGATATCTTCCGCTCAATGGCGCGATTACAAAATCACGAGGTCGTGGCACTAACCGGCCGTCTGTCCTGCGAAATGGGCTTCGATCTCTTCGAGTGTTTTGCCCTTGGTTTCAGGCAGCAAGAATGTCACGGTGAGGAAATAGATGACCGTGATTCCGGCAAACAGAAAGAACATGGACGAATAGCCGTACTTGCTGACAAAGGGCAGAAAGATTGCTGCCAGCGTGGTGGAGACGAGCTGATTGATGACCAGGGCCACGCTCATGCCGTTGGACCGGATGCGGGTGGGCATCAGCTCAGACAGCGCCAGCCACACGCAGACGCCGGGGCCGACGGCATAAAAGCTCATGAAGACGTAAAGGCCCAGAGCGACCATCCAGCCATGGCTCGGGGGCGGCACAGAGCCGATCAGGCCCTTCTTGATGACAAGCGGCGCAGTTTGCGCGGCATCTAGATTCGCGAAGGGATTTTTGAAAAAGGCTTCCACCTTGTTGGTGGGAACGCAGCTTGCGCGGGTGATGGTGAGCGGGGCCGCCGCCGGATCGTCGGAACGCACATAGGCGGTGGAGGCGGTGAAGTCGCCATAAGAGTAGATCACCGCCAGAGAAGCGCGGTCGGGGCGAATCGCGTGATCCGCACTGCCCTGAGCGGACAGCAGGCGGTCAGCTTCGGACTGATCGAAGCGAACTGTCAGCGACTGGTCCGGACCCACGCCGGCCTGCAGCAGGTTGCGGCAGTCCACGCTGTGCTTTTCGGTTCCCAGGAACATGGCACCGACAGACACCATAGAGATAATAATGCCGCTGGTGCCGAGAATCATGAGGAAGCGACGTCCCTTGCGGTCGACCAGCGACATGCCCAGCATAGTCATGAAGAAGTTGACGAAGGTGAAAACAACATAACCCCAGTGGGCCTGCAGATCAGATAAGCCGCTCTGCAGCAGAATGCCGGTGTTGTATCCAATGACGGAGTTGATGCCGGTGGCCGTGTTGCAGGAGAGGATAAGGCAGGCGAGGAGAAAGGGGATGACATATTTCCTCCGCAGCACGGAGTCGCGTACCTTCTCGACAGCGGTGGACCGGGATGAAAGCGCATGGGCCATCTCTTCCATCTCGCGCAGCTCGATGGAGGCTTGTTCGGAGGTACGCGAGCGCAGAAGCGCAGCCAAAGCATCGGCGGAATTGCCGCGTCGATAGAGCCATCGTGGCGACTCGCTCACGAGCAGGCTGCCGACCACGAAGAGCACGCCGGGCGGCAGCGAAACCCAGAAGATGCGCCGCCAAGCCTGGTTTTTGAAGGCGAAGAGCGCAGCGGCATTGCCGGCCTGCGCCACGGCTTCTACGCGATAACTGTAGTAAATGCCCACCAGCGCGGCGACAACAATGCCCGCCGTGAGCAGCCACTGAAAGATTCCCGTGCCCTTGCCACGGGTTGACGCCGAAAGGCACTCGGCAAGATACAAGGGAACCACAACGCCGATCAATCCGCCGCTGATGCCCTGCAGAAGACGGCCGAAGAACAGCGGCCCATAGCCCTGCGAAAGGGCAATCACGGGAATGCTGACGATGAAGGTGAGCCCGCTGAGAACCATCAACGGCTTGCGGCCCATCCAGTCGGCCAGCAGCCCTGCAAACAAGGTGGAGAAGACACTGCCCAGCAACACCGCAGCGACGATGACGGATAGCTCGGCGGCGGTGAGGTGCGAAGTCGCCTCAAGATAAGGCAGCGCGCCGCCAATGATGCCGACGTCGATCCCGTAGAGCAGGCCGCCGAGCCCCGCCACCAGCAGCAGAAACAGGTTGTAGCCGCGCTTGGTGGAGAGATCGGCGCGCAGGTTCGCGGAACTGTTCACGTTGGTTGTCACCAGTGTGGCCCCTTGGGATCGAATTGGCTGAACAATTCAGATTAGTCCTCTGCTGCGGTAACGCCAAGGCATCAGGTGTATCAGGCTCACCACTCAATACAACAGGAACTTTGCGCGCAGTGCCTGAAAGTCCTCGATTGCCTCCTGCCAGCCTTCCGCGATGCGGCGCGGGTCTTCGCCGGCAATGAGCGCGTCCAGCGTGGCCTTGTTGCGCATCAGGTCGTCCAGTGCGTCGGTTTTGTATTCATCGGGATACAGGTGGTGCAACGCGGCGGCAATCTCGAGGCCGAGTTCCGGAGCGTCGAGGGCTTCGCGGTCGGTGAGGAGAATGTTCACACCGCCGCACCGTTGGCCTGAAAAGGCAGACGCGGCGGGCGTGAAGGTAATGGGAACAAAGCGGACTCCGGCGATCTCACGCGTGTTGAGATAGGCGGCCAGAGTGGAGGCGTCGATCCAGGGTGCGCCGACGAGTTCAAAGGGTGTATCGGTGCCGCGGCCAACGGAGATGTTGGTGCCTTCGATCATGCCGATGCCGGGATAGAGTGTCGCTTCGGTCAGGCTGCGCATGTTTGGCGAGGGGTCAATCCAGATTCTTCCAGTGGAGTCGTACCAGTCGCCGCGCATCCAGCCTTCCATGCGGACGACGGTGAGGTGCGCTCCGATTCCGCGCTCGGCGTTGAACATGCGCGCCAATTCTCCCACCGTCATGCCGTGGCGAACGGGCGTTTGACCATAGCTGACGAAAGCCTCGCGTCCGGGATCGGCCATCGGCCCTTGCACATAGGCGCCGCCGATGGGGTCTGGACGGTCAAGCACGATCATCACCTTATTTGCCGCTGCGGCCGCTTCAAGAAAATAGCCGAGGGTGCTCTCGTAGGTGTAAAAGCGCACGCCCACATCCTGGATGTCGTAGACGATCACATCGAGGCCGGCCATCTGCGCTGGCTTGGGGCGCCGACTGGCATCCGTCTCTCCGAAAACGCTATAGACCGGCGCGCTGGTGGCGCTGTCTTGCGAATCAGCGATGTCGGTTGTGTCGAGGTTGCCGCCGATTCCATGCTCGGGGCTGAAGATCGCGGCCAGACGGATTCCTGGTGTGTGGGTCAGCACATCGGCGGTGCGCCGGCCGTGCGCATCGACGGCGGTCTGGTTGGCTACCAAGCCGATTCGAACCGGATGAGCCATGTCGGGATGAAGTTCGAGAAAGTTGTCGGCCTCGAGCATATCGATGCCGGTCTTCACATCGCCGTTGCGCACAGTGATGCGCCGCTCTGCCATGAGAGATTCGTTGTATCCGGTGATGCGCGCCAAGCGCATCCTGTCGCTTTCGCTCGCGGAGAGACCGAGGGACTGGGCCACAACCGTCGCTATGCGAGAGCGTAGCGAAACGACTGAATGGCCTCCTCGCGGATGGACCCGGTTGGTGAGGATGATGATGTAGGTGTCGGTCACCGGATCGATCCAGAGCGAAGTGCCCGTGAATCCGGTATGGCCGAAGCCGCCGACCGGGAACAGGGCTCCGCGATTGGTGGAGAAGGGCGAATCGATGTCCCAGCCCAGGCCGCGCAGGCTTGCGGCGGATGCGGGCTGCTGCGGCGTGGTCATCTTCTCGATGGTGAGGCGGCTCAGGATCTTCGAGCCGCTCAGAAGCTCCTGCGCAAACTTTGCCAGATCGTCGGCGGTGGAGAAGAGGCCAGCGTGCCCGGCGACACCGCCCATTCGCCGCGCAGTGGGATCGTGCACCACGCCGCGCAGCATCCTGCCCGGCTCGTCGTATTGCGTCGGCGCGATGCGCGGCTTCCAGTCGTTGGGAGGAAGAAAGCGCGTGTCGCGCATGCCGAGCGGCTCAAATACATGCAAGCGCGCATATTCGTTCAGCGGAAGTCCCGTGAGCTTTTCAACCAGAAAGCCCAGCGCCTCAAAATTGATGTCGCTGTAGATGAAGCGCGTGCCCGGAGGGAAGTCGGGCTTCGCCTGCATCACCATCTTGTATGCGGTCGTGCGCCCTTCCCACGGCTGCTTTAAATCCAAATCGGGCGGCAGGCCGGAAAAGTGCGTCATCAGCTCGCGTAGCGTGATATCTGCTTTTCCGTTCTGCGCGAACTCGGGCAGGTAGGCAGCGAGTGGGTCATCGAGCATCACGCGACCCTGCTCGACGAGCTGCATCATGGCCGTCGTGGTCGCAATGCACTTGGTGAGCGAGGCCAGGTCAAAGATGGTATCGACGGTCATTCGCTCCCGGGTTGGCTCGAGGGAGCGCCATCCGAATGCCTTGCGGTAGACCACTTCGCCCTGATGACCGACGAGCACCACGCCGCCGGGAATGCGCCCATTGGCGGCGGCTTCGTCCATGATTGAATCAATGGCCGCAAAGCTGCCGTGGGGGCTAGCATTTGGGGCAAGCGGAACTGCAGAGGGCTGCGCGGGAAGTGGACCGGAGAGAGAGAAAAGCAGCAGCAGCCAGCAGAGGACATTACGGCACAGCGAAAATTTTCCCAGGGATTTCCGCATATTCTCCTCGGCTGGGTAATCACGGATCTGTTCCGCGTTCTTGAGGGTCGTGGGCGTAGATCGTGCAAGCTGCTCTCCTCAATGATGCCACCTGCAGGTCGCGATCAGCATCGCTTTGTGCCGGCTGGGTCGAATACGGGAAAGGTACAAGCTGCAATTTAAAGATCGCTGCGGGCGGGACAGAGAAGCGACGGGGCGGGAGTTGATGGCTTCGGGCGTCGAAGTCAGCCTGCGTGATTCCTCGAGTTCGGAGCTGGTGTTTATTGAAGAGACCGCCCCAGACGCGGGCGGCCGCTGACGAGTTTGCAATCCGGCTGAGTTTGCCGCAGTATTCAAGGGGCGAACCGGCTGCCCTCCGCGCGGCGTTGAAACGAACGTGCAAAGGGGGCGAATTTGAACCCCACGCACTGGAACACGAAGCGTAACCGGCCAGATAGGGAGAGAGTGATGCGGCATTGGTGTATACCGCGCCACGGCAGGTGGTAATCGAAGATTATCCGCGGCCGAAACTGGCGGAAGGCGAGAGCGAAATTGCAGTCATCGCGGCGGGAATCTGCGGATCGGATATATCGGGATTCCTGGGACACAGCCGCCGCCGTATTCCGCCCATGGTGCTGGGCCACGAGTTGGTTGGGCGCAGACCCGACGGGCGGCGCGTGGTGGCCAATCCGCTGATCAATTGCGGGCGTTGCACGGCGTGCCTCAGCGGGGCGCAAAACCTTTGCGCCAATTGGCGGCTGCTGGGCATGGACAAGACGGCCGGCTGCTATGCAGAGTTCGTCTCGATCCCTGAGAAGCAGCTGTATGAGGTCTCAGACAAGCTCAGCGACGCCCAGGCAGTGATGGCCGAGCCGCTGGCCAACATTGTTCATCTCTTCCGCATTGGGGCGCCGCTGCCCTTCTTCCGGCTGGGGATTGTGGGCGGAGGCACGATGGGTTCGCTGGCACTGTTGACGGCGCTGCGGCTGGGCGTGCGAGAGATCCTGGTGCAGGACGTGAGCGAAGTGCGGCTGGAGACTGCACGCAAAATGGGTGCAACGCTGGCCGTGAATGTTTCGACTGATGAGGGACGCGCGGAAGCTCGTCGATTTGCCGGCAACGGGGTGGACCTGGTGCTTGACGCCTCTGGAACCGCGCCCGCGCGGCAATCGGCTTTTGATATCTGCCGGCCCGGCGGCCTCGTCGTGCTGCTCGGCATGAGCCAGGAGCGGAGCGAGATCGACTTCGTGACCAGCATTCGCAAGGAACACCGCGTGGCGATGTCATTTGCCTATACGCCTGTGGACTTCGAGCGCTCGCTGAGCTTGTTGAATGCGGGGGAGATCGACCTGACTCCGTGGACCGTGGAGATGCCGCTCGAACAGGGTCAGCAGGCCTTTGACCGCATGAGCACTGCTCCCGGAGATACGCTGAAGATGCTGCTGCGCGTGAACTAAGCGGGGCAATCACCGGCCCTCAAGACTTGGCGCGGGGATTTTCTTCTGTGGCGAGCTTTTGTTGTCGTGGAGCGTATCCGGCCATATCCCGCAGATGCTTGCGCATCTCCTTGCGGGCGGCGGCACTGTCACCACTCTTGATGGCCAGCAGCAGGCGCTTGTGCTGCGCGCAGGCTTTTTCAGGGACTCCCTTGATGGCAACAGCACTCAGGATCCACTGTTGGAGCAGGTTCCGGATGAGGTGAAGAGCATTCATGAGAATGCCGTTGGAAGCGGCGCGCGCGATGGTCAGATGGAAATTGACGTCGGCCTGCACAAACTCCTGCGGCTTTTTTCGCGATTTGTCCATCTGGTCGAGCAATTCGGCGAGTTGCTTCAGATGTTCTGCGCTGGCGCGTTCTGCTGCGAGGCCGGCAAGTTCCACCTCGATCAGGACGCGCGCTTCGATCAGCTCGCGGACATCCGTCTCGGAACCGCTTGCGATGGCCCACAATAGAGGGCGCGAGAAAAAGTCGGAGCGCTTGCAGACGTAGGTGCCGTCGCCCAGATGCGTCTCGATCATGCCCATGATTTCGAGCGCCTTGAGAGCTTCACGCAGAGAGGCCCGACCCACACCGAGTTGCTGGCATAGCTCCCTCTCCGCGGGAATCTTCTTGCCTTCGCTCCACACACCGCGCATGAGCTGGTTCACCATCTGGCGGCAGATGTCGGCGGTGAGCGTGGTTCTAACCACGGGAGTAAGACTGTTAGACGGCATCAATGGCCTCGATCTCGGGCATCGAACTTGAAATGTTGCCGCAGCCGGTCAGGTTGAAATGCTGTCGTTGCCTATGTGCGCGGCGGGCCATGAACCTCAGGCCAGGATTCCATTTGGATGGCGCGCAAAGACCTCGGGGTCATAGATGGACGCGAAGATATCCGCTTCTTTGCGAATACGCGCCCAGGTTACGTCGGCTTCCATCATGCTTTCCATCACGCCCAGATAGCGCCCGGCTTCGATGTTGCCGTACTTGAAAAAGCAGTCGGTGATGATGACGGTGCCTTTTTCAGTATCGATGGCGACGGCGAGCGATGAACGATGGTGAACTCCGGCCCAGAAGACGCGGATGCCGGGTTCTATCTCCTCTTCATCAGCGAGAAGGCGAACCTTGTCCCAGCCTTCGTTTTGCAGGTATTGATTCACGTCAGGCGGAACGCGCAAATGACGCGGAACGTGAAGATGATAGTAAGGCGCCTGAAAATCCTCAATCCAGCCGCGCCGCGAGATGCCAATTGTGGCGTTGCGGAAAAGGTGAATGTTCGCCGTGGCATAGGCCTGCAACGGAGTGACGAGGACCAGCGAGATATCGTCGGGAGTGAGCCCTTGAGAGCGGAGGATATTCTGCGGAAGTTGCGCCTCGGTGCGAACGATCTGCGCTTCCGGATATCCGAAAAAACCGAGCCATGCCTTGTTGATGACGTAGAGATCCTGCGGGGGACCGGTGTTGATGAGGATGTTGCGACCTCCGCCGCGGATGAGGTAGATGAGGACGTTCATTTCCTCGCGCTGGTTCCACGCCTCCATCCAATACACCTCGGGGCCGGGAACCCAGAATGTGCCGGCATTGAAAGCCTGAATCGAGTACTTCATGCTGCACCGCCTTGCTGGGCAACGTAGGCCCGGAATTTGCGGACTCCGTCAAGAAACACGCCGATGTCACTGCCCAGGCTGATGGCGCGAAAGCCTTTGCTGATCCAGTGCGCGGCCGACTCGGGCGTGGGAGGCAGAAACCCGGGCGCCACGCCATGCCTCTGGCACGCCGCAACCAGGTCATCCATCGCCGCGAGCAGCCGAGGATGATCGAACTGCGCCGGAATGCCCATCGACACGGTGAGGTCGTAGTGTCCCATCCAGGCCACGTCGACGCCGGGCACGGAGACGATTGCGTCGAGATTTTCAAATGCCTTCTCGGTCTCGAGCAGTAGGATGACGGCGATCTCCTCATTGGCCTTGGCGAAAAACTCCGCGGTCCCGGCGCGATAGAGATCATGCGCGATGCCGAGTGCGACGCCGCGCCGGCCCACGGGTGCATACTTCAGCTGGGCGACAATATCCTCGGCCTGCTGGCGGGTTTCGACGCGAGGCACCATGACGCCGCGCGCGCCTACATCGAGAGCGCGAGACAAGGGCGCATAGGCCGCATCGGGCACGCGTGCGATGGGAAAGATTTCGCTGCCGCGGCAGGCGGCGACCATTTCAGCAAGCAGGGTGATGTCGCAGCGTCCGTGCTCCATATCAAAGATCACGAAATCGAGACCACAGGCGGCCAGCATGGGCCCGATGCCGGGACTGAAAAGCTCGAGCACCATTTGGCCGAGAAGCACGTCTCCCTGTTTAAGCCGCTGGCGGAACCCGGTCATGATTTGCTCTCCAATGCGGCAAAGGCGGCTTTGAAATGGCCGAGCTTTTCGAGGAATTTGGAACTGTCGAGGACCTTGGGGTTGACGACGTGCTGCGGGGCCTCTCCGCGATAGATAGCGAGGGCACCCTGGCAGTCGATGCGGCCCATGTCGCGAAACAACTCCTCGGTCCAGGCGATGGAGTGCGAAGTCAGGATGACATTGTCCATGGCGGTGAGCGGGGAATCTTTGCTGAGTGGCTCCTTCTCGAATACATCGAGCGCGGCACCGGCGATCTGCTGGTTTTGGAGAGCCTCAATCAATGCGGGCTCATCGACGATGGGGCCTCGCGCGGTATTGATGAGAACGGCGTCGGGCTTCATCAGAGCGAATTGCGCTTTCCCCACCAGGCCGCGGGTCTCCGGAGTGAGCGGGCAATTGACCAGCACATAATCCGAGTTGCGGAGCAGATCATCCAGAGAGACCAGTTCAACTCCAAGCTCTTTCGCGCGCTCTGCAGTGGTATAGGGATCGAAAGCGAGGAAGTGGCCAACATCCAGCGTGCGCAGCAGGCGGATCGCTTCGGTTGCAATGTTGCCCATGCCGATAGTTCCTACTACGCGGTCGCGGGGCTCGCGGCCCAGGCGATGGGTGCTTTCGGCCCAGTGCCCGGCGCGGACCTGCCTGTCCTTGATCAGGAGGCGATGCGAAAGCGCGAGGACCAGCAGCAGGATCGATTCGGCGACGGGCCGCACCACGCCGCCGGGCGTGATGTATACGGCGATCCCGTGCTCAGTGCAGGCGTTCAGATCGACGTTGTCGTAGCCGACGCCGCAGCGGCCGATTGCGCAAAGCCGTGAAATTCCCTCGAGAGACGCAGCGGTTACTTTTGGCTTGAGGGAGATAAGGACGTCGTAACCTTCCAGCTGCGACGGCACATATTCGGGCCGATACTCACGCAGAAACTCGTGCGAGATTCCTGGAACGCCCTTGAGCAGAGACAATCCGATGTCGGGAAACGCTAGCTGGCCGTCTTCGCCGCAGAAGTCTGCGGCGAATCCGACGCGAAACCCCGCCGCAGTTGAGCTCGATACGCTCATGCAACTTGCTCCAGCACGACGACCCAATCCTGAAAGATGGGAACCTCTGCAATCTTCCACGATCCGCTGGAATCGGGCGTGACGTTGCCGAGGGCGACTTCAGTTCCATCGGTGGGATTGAAGAAGAATGCCCGATAGGACGAGCCCTTGAGGTTGTGAAACGCAGCACCGCTGTACGAGACAGGCGTAAACGCGATGACCGCTTCATTGGGAATCTCGGCAGCAAAGGACTTCCAATAGTCCTCCTTGCTCCAGCGTGGAGAAATCAGATCGGGATTGGGTTCGAGCTTCCACCAGGAATAGCGTGTGAGCAGGCCCTTGGCGAGGCCGAGCTGTCCTGAGCCGGGAAGTTGCGCAGCGATGTCCCATGCGGGCCCGCCCCAGGAGTGGCCGTGCGGCGAGAGGCCGTAGGGTTTTTCCCGCGTATTCACTTGCCAGATGCCATTGGCGCCGTAGGTGTGCCCCGCTGTTCCGCTCAAGAGCGATGACCAGAACATGAAACGCTGCACTTCCTGGCGGCTTGCTTCCTGAATGCCTTCGTAACAGACTTCGCCGATCAGCATGGGCATCTTGGGATCCGCTGCCAGCGAGCGATTGACCGTCTCAATGGTGTTGGGCACGCTTTGGCGATCGCTGTGGCCGGTTTGCAGCATATCGAAATCCAACACCGACGCATCATCCACGCACTGCCGGGAACTGCTGGACGGATGAATTGTGATGGGATGATGATGCGGATCGGTTGCGTGAACGTAGCGGGCCAGTTCGGTGAGCCCATGCTTCTGTGTTTCGGCATCCTGCTCTTTTGTTTTAGAGAGGTAGTAGGGCATAGTTCCTTCGCCGGCGAGGCACCACACCACCGGGTACGCGCTCCAGCGTGCGATGAGATAACGCCAATGCTGTTTTACCTTGGCCATGCCCATCCGGGGGATGAAGTATCCCCAGAAGCCGACAACGCAGGCGGCAAGCCCATGGTCTGCCAGGTGCTGAATGCGGACGTCTGCCATGTCAAAGTAAGCCGGGTTGACGCGGGAGAAATCGCGCTCCCATGGATAACCCGCTTCGTTGGCGCCACGCTCGTCAAAGGGCTCCATGTCGGGGTAGAGACCGGCGACGATCTGGACCATGGTGAATCCCTTGTGCACGCGATCGGCAGTGAGCGTCTCGAAGCCATCGGGCCAGCTAAGCCGCTTGCACAGACCCATCCACCATGTATCACCTAGCCAGAAGAAGGGTGTGCCGTCGGCGTGCTGAAAATGGCGTGCGCTGCCATCTACCTTGAGGACGCCATGTTTGTAGTGAGGGTTGTCCCCCGTGTACGGATGCGCATCGAGCGTCATGGTCTGGCCGTGCAGCTCGTGATTGGTGGCATCGCTGCATGCCGATCGAATCTTGTAGAGGCCCGGCGCGGGAGGGGCATAGCGCACTCGCCAGGTTGAGTCACCCGACCAGAATCCGGGGACGCGCTCTTCGCCGCCCGAGGGCAATGTGATGACGGCGTCCACGTCAACCTGGTTGAAAGGATCGGAATACTGCTTCCCGGTCACATAGGACCACTCCGTCGCCATGCCTGCAGTTGCGACTCTCTCTTCGGCCAAACCGGGCTTGGCTACGGAACTCACGACGGCGCTCGCGGCCAGCGTCTTCACAAAAGTTCTTCTCGAAATTGCGTCAGACATGGAAACTCCCTTTTCGGAATACGCAGTTCTAGTGCAGGATCAAGTTATCAGACCATCAGATAATTAGTCAGCGAAAGCAAGTCTGTCAAGCATTGGAAATCCTCCTTTTGGAGTGGCGAAAATGAAGGGAAGGGCTTCGAATGGAAGATGGGCGGAATGAATTATCGCCGGTTGGACCCGCACCCATTCGAGCGTTGGATGAATCTGCTTGACAGGATGTCCAAGCCGCCAGTAATTTCCATACTCACGGACCGGTCATATGATGGTCTGATGTCTACCGATGAGAAAAGCCGTTGCGAAATGAAGCTGCAGAGCCTGGCACGGGTACTGTGACCGAGGCGATCATCTCCGCCCGCCATTCCCAGCCAGCCGAGCAGGCGCCTGCCGGTGTCGAACTGCGGACGTTTGTCTCGGAAGGATGCGGGGCGACGGGATTCAGTACCGGAACCGCAACATTCGCACCCGGTGCCTATCTGCCCTACCATTTGCATGAATTCAGCGAAGCCGTCACGGTGATCGAAGGCCGCGCCCGCGTGCTCCTGGAGGGAAGGCTGTATCTACTGGGTCCGCGGGATTGCGTGCACGTCCCGGCGGGACTTGTACACCAGGTTGAGAACGACGGTACGGACAAGCCGCTTGTGGCGCATTGGTCCTTTGCGACGGCGAGTCCTTCGAGAACACTCGTAGATCGCGCGTTCCCTGTGGAGGACAGGGATTTTGGCTTTCCTTCCGAATCGGATCCCGAGACGATCATTCGGCACGACAGCGGCACCATCTATGAGCTGTCGGCAAATGCCTTTTTTTGCGATCTCTTCGCTCGCCGTTATGGCTCGCAGGGAATTTGCGGCGGGTACGGCCGGTTTCTTCCTGGCGCATCGCTTCCGTGTCACATCCACGATTTCGACGAGTCGATCACTATTGTGAAGGGGAAAGCTGTCTGCATGGTTCAGGGCAGGCAGTACGAACTGAGCAATTGCGATACGGCGTTTGTTCCCCGCGGGCTTCCTCATCGGTTTGTGAATCGATCGAACGGAGAGATGGCGATGATCTGGGTCTACGCGGGAAGCGAACCAGACCGCCGGATGGTGCTTGCGGGCTATTGCTCGGGGGAGATCCCGTGGCCCGGAGCGGAACTCGCCGAGGAGCAGAAAAGTTAAACAGCAATTCTTGATTCTGGTGCAAAGGAGTCTGGCAGGAGAATGCCTATGAAAAACTTTGAAAACTTCATCAATGGCAAATTCGTTGCCTCCGATGGCGGTCGTATCGAGGTAAAGAACCCGGCGACAGGCGCCGTAATTTGTACGGTTCCAGACAGTACCCAGCAGGATATGGATGCGGCAATCGCGTCGGCTGAAACGGCGCAGCGGTCGTGGGAGAAGGAGACCGCCGCAAGCCGCGCCAAACTGCTTAAGGCGCTGGCAGCGAAGATTCGCCAGAATGTGGAACCGATTGCCCGCGTGATTACCGAGGAACAAGGCAAGACGCTGGGCCTGGCGCGCGTTGAAGTCGAGTTCACCGCGGACTACCTGGAGTACATGGCGGAGTGGGGCCGCCGTATCGAAGGCGAGATTATTGAGAGCGACCGGCCCGGCGAGACCATTTTCCTGTTTCGACGGCCGATTGGCGTGATCGGCGGAATTCTGCCGTGGAACTTTCCCTTCTTCCTTATTGCGCGGAAGGCGGGCCCTGCGTTGATTACCGGAAACACGATCGTGATCAAGCCAAGCGAGGAGACGCCTCACAACGCTGTGAAGTTCTGCGAAATACTTGCTGAAATGGATTTTCCACCGGGTTTGATCAATGTCGTGCATGGCCGCGGAGCCGGCGCGGGAAAGGCGCTGGCGTCCTCATCGAAGATCGGGATGATCAACTTCACAGGGAGCGTGGACACGGGGTCTGCGGTCATGGCGGCGGCTGCGAAGAATATCACCAAAGTGAATTTGGAACTGGGCGGCAAAGCGCCGGCGATTGTGATGGCGGATGCGAATGTCGATCTTTCGGTGAAGGCGATCAAGGCTTCCCGCGTCATCAATAGCGGGCAGGTCTGCAACTGTGCGGAGCGCGTGTATGTGCAGCGGTCGGTCGCGGCGGAGTTCACCGACAAGCTGAGCAGCGCGATGAGCGCAACACATTATGGAGATCCTTCGCAGGACGAGACGGTCGAGTACGGTCCGCTGATTAACGAAGCGGGTTTTCGCAAAGTGGAGCAGCTGGTTGGCGGTGCGGTGAAGGCGGGGGCTACGCTGCGCACTGGCGGCAAGCGGGGCGAAGGCACTGGCGGCTACTACTATGAGCCCACCGTGCTCACCGGATGCACGCAGACCATGGAAGTGGTGCGCAAGGAAATTTTCGGGCCGGTGATTCCGGTGGTGGAATTTGAGGATCTGGACGAAGCGATTGCGTTCGCCAACGATTGTGAATACGGGCTGACCTCGTCGATTTATACAGAGAATCTCGACGTGGCGCTGCGCGCTTGCCAGGAGATTCGATTTGGCGAGACATACATCAATCGCGAGAATTTCGAAGCCATGCAGGGGTTCCATGCGGGGTGGCGGAAGAGCGGCATTGGGGGCGCGGACGGCCGCCACGGATTGTATGAGTTTCTGCAGACGCATGTCGTCTACATGCAACGGCATTGATGCGGGCCAATGCGCCCTACTGGAATGACGGCTGGTTTGCGCCCACTGCAGTGGGGAGAAATAGCGAATGAAGCTGAAAGGGAAAGTCGCGATCGTAACGGGTGCGGCGAGCGGAATTGGTCGCGCAACCGCCATCGCATTTGCACGTGAAGGCGCCAAGGTGATGGTGGCGGATCGAAGCGGACAGGCCAGCGGAGAGACTGCTGCAGCGATTGCCGCTGAAGGGAACGAGGCGCAGTTCGTCAAAGTGGATGTATCGCGTGAAGCCGACGTTCAGCGCATGGTCGAGGACACCGTTGCGCGTTGGGGTGCGATTCACATTCTCTTCAATAACGCAGGCATCGTGCTTGTGAAGTCGATTGAGGAGATGACGGAAGAAGAATGGGACCGCGTGATGGCAGTCAACGTGAAGTCGGCGTTTCTCGCCATCAAGCATGTGGTTCCGCATATGCGCAGAAATGGCGGCGGAACGATTTTGAATACCGGCTCCATTGCGAGCTTTGCCGGCCAGGTGGGCACGCCCGTGTACTCCGCTTCAAAGGGAGCGATCGCGCTGCTCACCAAGTCTCTGGCGCTGGATCTAGGGAGAGACGCAATCCGCGTGAACTGCATTTGCCCGGGGATTACCGATACGCCGATGCTGCGTGAACACATGGGCTATGGCAGCGAAGGAGAAGCCCGCATAAAGACGCGCCTGTCACGCGTGCCGCTGGGTACGATTCTCAGCCCTGAAGATGTTGCGCGCGCTGCGCTGTACCTGGTGTCGGATGATTCTGCGGGCATCACCGGTATTCTTCACGTGGTCGACGCTGGTCTGCTGGCGGCTGCTGAATTTAACCAGCCATTATGAAATGCGCGGAACAAAAAGGTCATGGCTTCCCGGCCTGAAATAGAAAAGAGAGTCGAGTAGAAACTGCGTAGAGAGGTCGACATTGGGCGCGAATCCGTTGCTGGGGTTATTTCTGCACTGGCTGGGCGGCCTCGCCTCGGCGAGCTTTTACGTTCCATACCGCCAGGTGCGCGGCTGGTCGTGGGAGACGTATTGGCTGGCCGGCGGCGTGGTGAGCTGGATTGTCGCGCCCTGGATTATCGCAGGGTTGTTGACGCACGATCTGCTGCCGGTGCTGCATAGCGCACCGGCTTCGTCGATCTTCTGGGCGTATTTCTTCGGCGTGTTGTGGGGGCTCGGCGGCCTGACCTTCGGCCTGACCATGCGCTACCTGGGCCTGTCACTGGGTATGGCGGTCGCGCTCGGATACACGGCAATCTTCGGCACGCTTGTTCCGCCCATCTTTCACGGACAGTTCATGCAACTGCTGAAGCAGCGTTCGGGCGTCATTATCCTGGTGGGCGTTTGCATCTGCGTGGTTGGAATTTTGTTTGCGGGCGCCGCGGGCATCTCGAAGGAAAAGGAGCTTTCGCACGACCAGAAGCTGGCTAGCATTCGCGAGTTCAACCTGAAGCTGGGCCTGGGCGTGGCGACCTTTTGCGGCGTCATGAGTTCCTGTTTTGCTTTCGGCCTCGATGCGGGGAATCCCATCAAGGCGCTCACGTTGCAGCATGGAACCAGTGTGATGTGGCAGGGTTTGCCGGTGCTCGTGGTGGTGCTGGCGGGAGGCTTCACAACGAACTTCGTGTGGTGCGCGGTGCTGAATTTGCGAAATCGCAGCTATGGCGAGTATCTGAAGATCCCTGCAGGCGCCGGTGTTCCCGCTCCCGGCGAACATCCGCCATTGGAAAACATCACCGACGCTGCTCCCACTGAGATGGCGCTCGAATTGGCGACGCATCCGCATGGTGCGCCATCGCTTGGCTGGAACTATCTATTCTCTGCGATCGCCGGAGCCACCTGGTACATGCAGTTTTTCTTTTACACCATGGGCGAGACGCAGATGGGCCGCTACAAGTTTTCGAGTTGGACGCTGCACATGGCGAGCATCATGATCTTCAGCACGCTGTGGGGAATCGCATTGAAGGAATGGCGCGGCGTGAGCAGGCGGACAAAGACCCTCGTCTTCCTGACGCTGATGACGCTGGTTGGCTCAACGATGATTGTTGGTTACGGCAATTACCTGGGACTGCATCCCTGAAATCCTGATCTCTGCGACTTGCATTGCGGAAACGATCCCGTTTGCCGAGATTCATCTTCGCGGCGCATCGCATACCACCACGATCAACCTGCAAGCACCGCGTCTGCAATCCGCGCGGCCTCTACCGCGGGACGCACTGTATGCACGCGCACGATGGATGCGCCGTGCAGAATCGCGGCAACCATTGCCGCGATACTGGCTGTCTCCCGCGCAGTTGCCGGCGCAATCTGTCCACCATTGAGCGGCGCCAGAATATGGCCCAGGAAGGATTTGCGCGAGAGCCCTGCGAGCAGCGGCCGGCCCATGGCGAGGAGTTGAGCCTGGCGCGCGAGAAGAGCGTAGTTCTCGCCGAACCGCTTGCCGAAACCGTATCCAGGGTCCAGCACAATCGCTTCGGGTGCAATCCCGGCACGTGTCGCCGCATCGAGACTTGCTTCGAGGCCGTTCTTCACCGTGGCCAGCAACTCATCTGGTTCGAGCTGCGCCTGGGTGCGCCACTCGTCGGGCCTCCCGCGCGTGTGCATCAATACCACGCCGCATCCCGCACCGGCGCAAACGCCCGCCATCCCTGCATCCCACCGCAGCCCGCTGACGTCGTTGAGGATTTCTGCGCCCGCTGCCAGCGCCGCGCGCGCGGTTGCTGCCTTATAGGTATCCACGGAGAGCACTGCATGAGGACGGACCGCGAGAATCCCTTCCAATACAGGGAGCAGCCTTCGTTGTTCCTCTTCTTCGCTGACAGCGGGCCCCGACTCTCCTCCCGCCGCAATCCCCGCTCGCGAACCCGGGCGCGTACTTTCGGCGCCCAGGTCAAGCAGGTCGGCCCCCTCGTCCAGCAACCGCAACGCCTGCGCCACTGCCGCAGCGGGATCGAGAAAAGCGCCGCCATCACTGAAGGAGTCCGGCGTAATGTTGATGACGCCCATCACCAGCGTCCGCCGGCCGAGTTCGAGCGCGCGCGTGCGCAGGCGCCAGGTGCGCGTTGGGCGAACTAGATCCGGCATTGGATGCATTCCTGCTTTTGCATGCTTTTCCAATCGAAGTCAGCTTTGATTCTAAGTCGCGTTGCAGCTTCGAAACCTTCTGCGGCGGATTCCCTCCTGCTACACTCCGGCCATGGCGATGAATCGGCAGGTTCTTGGGCTCGCGCTCTCAAGCCTTCTTCTTTGTTCGGCCGGGACCAAGGCACAGACCCGACCCACTTCGGGTGGTGCCGCTCACCTGACACCGCGCGCCCTGCCTGCGACGGGGTCACTCGCCGACCGCATCAACACCATCCTGGCCGATTCGGCCCTAGGCCACGCGGAATTTGGCATCAGCGTCACGGCCCTCGACGGCCACCCGCTCTACAACCTCAACGAAGGTCGTCTGTTTACGCCGGCTTCAAATGCCAAACTTGCCACCACAGCCGCCGCCTACGCCCTGCTGCCCGTCGAGACCCTCACCTGGACCACTAATATTGTCGCGAATGGCGACGTGGACGCAGGCGGAGTTCTGCATGGCGATCTGCTTCTGATGGGCGTGGGCGATCCCACCCTTAGCGCCCGGCAGTATCCTTATCAGCCCCCGCCGGCGACTCCGCCGCCTCCAACGCCTCCGCCTGAAGCAACGACGCCGCAAGCGCCCACCAAGCCGCCGCCCCCGACGACTCCTCCTGTCACAGCCGCACCGGAACCCGAGGCCAAGCCGGATGCCATGAATGTGCTTCAACTGCTCGCCGAACAAGTGGAGCAATCGGGCGTCCGCAGCATTACCGGCAACATTGTGGGCGACGACAGCTACTTTCTCGACGAGCCCTATGGCATCTCGTGGACATGGGACGACCTGCAATGGGGCTATGGCGCACCGGTCTCCGCACTCAGCTTCAACGAAAACACGATTGAGCTGAACGTGATTGCCGATCCGTCAGCGCCTGGGGGAGTGGATACCGTCTGGAGTCCCAATGTGGACTTCTACACGATTGAGAATTCGATGACCATGGCGCCTCCCGGCCAGCCGGCGCATCCGGGACTGCAGCGCATGCCGGGAAGCCTGCTGGTGCGCTCATGGGGCACCGCGCCACCGCAAGGCCTGCGTGCCGACCTGGCCGTCGAAGATCCCGCCGAGTTCACCGCGGCAGCTTTCAAGCAGGCGCTGCTCTCCCGCGGCATTGGGGTTTCCGGCTCGGCGGTGGCCGCCCATCGTTATTCGGATGACACGGGCGACTTCGCTACTGAACGCGGCGAGACACTCCGGCTGGCTCCCGTACAGGTGTCCACTGTTGTCGTCGCGCCTGCGAATGGGCAAAGGGTTCTGGCAGGACACATGTCCGTGCCCCTGGCCGAAGACATCACGGTGACGAACAAGGTAAGCCAGAACCTACACGCCGAACTGCTGCTGCGCCTGCTGGGCAAACTCTGCGCCAAAGATGGCAGCCTGGCCCAGGGCACGCGCGTGGTGCGCCAGTTCATGATCAACGCGGGAATCAGCGATAACGACTTTTTCTTTTATGACGGCTCGGGCATGAGCATGGACGACCGCATCACTCCCCGGGCCTATACGCAGTTGCTGGTCTACGCTGCGCGCCAGGCATGGGGGACTGCCTGGCGCGGCACCTTCCCCATTGCGGGAGTAGACGGTACGCTCTTCGGGCGCTTTCGCAACTCACCGCTCAAGGGACGTCTTTGGGCCAAGACCGGCACACTCAACGAGGCGAATGCCCTCTCAGGCTATCTGATCTCGGCCAGCGGAAAGACCATCGCTTTCTCGATCATGGTCAATGGCCACCGGCCCGGCAGCGACGCCGAAAGCCAGGCCATTGAGCGCATCTGCGAGGTCATTGCCGCGTCGGAGTGAGTGCTGCCGGCAGGCCGGTTTCCAGATTCGCTGGCCGATCGACCGCAACTCGATGTCCCGGCCGTCTCGCCCCCAATACTCCACGAGCGCATCTGCGATTTGGCATCAATCGCAACGGGTCGAACGAAATTTGGCATGTATCCCTGTTTTTTGAGCATTCGGCATCGGCAGGTTTCCCCGACAAAATCCCCCGGAACTGCCCTACCAATCCTTAACTCAATTCGACAGCCGAAACTCCTGTGGACATTGCAAGGGAGTGGTGATACCTTCTTTGCAATGTCCAAAGGAGAGACGTGTGGGCGAGAAGAAATCGGATGTACTGCAAGGGACATTGGATCTCATGGTACTGAAGACGCTCCACGCCATGGGGCCTTTGCATGGCTTCGGAATTGCTCGGCGTATCGAGCAGCTGAGTGAGGACGTTCTTCAGTTGAATGAAGGTACGGTCTATACATCCCTTCTTCGGCTCCAGCAACAAGGCTGGATCGATTCGAAGTGGGGCACGTCAGAAAGCAATCGCAAGGCACGGTTTTACTCGATCACCAGGCAGGGCAAGAAGCAGCTTGAGATCGAGACGGAGAACTGGGAGCGCATCTCGGGCGTAATTGGGCGCGTGTTGAGGCTGGAAAGGCAGGGATGAGGCTATGCGATTCTTACGGCTGTGGACAGCAAAGGCAAAAGGACTTCTGACGCGGAAGCGGCAGGACAATGAGTTCGACTCGGAGATTCAATCGCATTTGCATCTGCTCACGGAGCGTTATTTCGGCCAGGGCATGTCTCGCGACGAAGCGGCCACTGCGGCACGCCTGCAATTCGGCAACGTTGCCCTTCTAAAGGAAAAGCAGCACGCGCAACGGAGTTTTCTCTCCCCTGCGGAATGGTGGGGAGACATTCGATTCGGCCTGCGCATGATGATGAAGAAACCCGGATCGAATGCTGCCGTGATGCTCGCATTGGCGCTGGGTATCGGCATGAATACTGCCGTGTTTACGTTCGTCAACGCGCTCTTGCTTCGTCCACCCGCGGGGGTGAGCGCACCGGGCAGCCTGCTTGAGATTTGGCTGCACAATCGAACCTCAACGGGAGTCCAGAGCTACCTCCCCTTCACCTACGTTGAGTACACATACTTCCGCGACCACAGCCATTCGCTGGAAGGCGTGCTGGCGTTTGACGGGGATGGATCTCAGGCAATTTGGAATCGCTCCGGAGCGGGCGAAGTTGTTCAAGGGCAGCTTGTGTCGGGGAACTTCTTTTCCCTATTGGGGGTGAACGCCATGTTGGGCCGCACGATTTCCAGCGGCGACGACCAGCTCGGCAATCCGCATCCTGTCATCGTGCTGAGCCACTCCTTCTGGCAGCGGAAACTGGGCGCAGATCCGGGAATTGTAGGACGGACGCTGGTGCTGAACGGCGCCGCATTCAACGTCATCGGCGTGGCGCCCGCCGGGTTTAGCGGAGTGCTGGTGGCCACCGAGCCAGACTTCTGGGTTCCGCTGACCCTTCAGGAGCAGTTCACGCACGACAAAGAGAGAATGACCAACTTGCACAGCAACTGGCTCATCGTTGCTGGGCGTATGAAGACCGGCGTGGATTCGGTCAAGGTCCAGGCAGAGATGCATGTACTGGCCCATCAACTGGAATTGGATGATCCCGATTCGAACAAGAATCAGGATGCCATGATTTATCCCGCAACGCTGGTGCCCGGGCCTTATCGCGGTTACGTGAGGGCGTTCACCGGACTGCTGCTCGGGGTATTTGCCCTGGTGCTGCTGATCGCTTGTGCCAATGCAGCGAGCCTGCTGCTGGCCCGGGCTACGGGCAGGACGCGGGAGATGGCGATCCGGTCGGCGCTGGGTGCGGGACGCGGACGGCTGATCCGGCAGATGCTGGTGGAGAGCCTTCTGCTTTCCTCGATCGCGGGCATGGCGGGGGTGATGCTGGCGTGGTGGATGGCGCGGCTTCTGCTGGAGCTGAAGCCGGCAAGCCTGCCCATTACGCTCGAGGTTCCGCTGGACTGGCGCGTAGTGCTGTTCACACTGGTCGTTTCGCTGGCGACAGGTGTCATCTTTGGACTCGTTCCCGCACTTCGCAGCGCAGCGGTGAACGCTGCTCCAGTGCTGAAGGAAGAGACGCAGAGCGCCGGCCTTCGCAAGTCGCGCCTGCGCTGCCTGCTGCTTATCGGCGAGATCGCCACCTGCGTGGTGCTGCTGGCAGGAGCAACGCTCTGCGTGCGCAGCTTAATCCATGCCAACTCCATCAATCCCGGATTCGATACGCAGCATATCGCACTGGCAACGCTTGACCCCGGTAGTCTTGGATATTCACCTCAGAAGGTTACGGACTTTTATCGCCAGCTTATGGAACACGTGCTTGCCCTACCCGGTGTGACTGCGGCGAGTTATGCGAATTATCTGCCGCTGGGGACTTCGGAAGAAGTGACTTCGGTCGGGAAGCACCCCGGCAAGGATCCGGACCAGAGCCTGGTTGATGTGTTTCGCGTCGAACCGGAGTACTTCTCGACCATGGGGATTACGATGCTGCGCGGACGGGACTTCACGCAGAAGGAGAGCGACAGCCTGGACCCGGGTGCTGTGATTGTGAACGAGGTGCTGGCGCGAAAGCTTTGGCCCGGACAGGATCCTATCGGGAAACGGATCGCACTGGGCGAGGGGAAAACTACCAGTGAAGTGATCGGCGTGGTGAGGTCGGGCAAATACCGCACACTAGGCGAAGGAGCGATCGCCGTGATGTATCGCGGGACTTTGCCGCCTGCCAGAACCCTGGTGATACGAGCATCGGGCGATGCGCGGCCCCTGCTCGAAGAGGTGCGGCGTCAAGTGCAGGTGGTTGACCCAATGATGGCAGCAACAGGTTCCCAGACGATTGAGGAGTACATGGCATTGCCGCTTTTCCCGGCGCGCACAACCGGTCTGCTGCTCGGGGTCTCGGGCATCCTCGCCGTGGTGCTGACGGCGATTGGTCTATTTGGGGTGATCGCCTATATTGTCTCGCAGCGCACGCACGAGATTGGAGTGCGCATGGCTCTGGGCGCACGGCAAACCGACGTGCTGAAGCTTGTAATGCGGCAGGGGCTGTATGTGACCTTGATTGGCCTCTGCATCGGCATTGCCGCCGCCTGTGCGGCGGGACGGCTGCTTGCGCCACTGCTCTACGGGATCGGCGCGAATGATCCGGCGACGTTGGCAGGGGTAGCACTGGGAGTGACGGCTGTGGCGATGTCGGCCTGCTATGTGCCGGCGAGACGAGCTATGCGAGTGGACCCCGCGGTGGCTCTCAGATACGAATAGAGGGCAAAACGCAGTTGAGCCTCAGTTGACGACTCCAGCCCGAGTTACTCAGTGAGGCAAGAAACCATTCCCTTCGGGTTAGGTTGATGTCACCCAGCGGGAAACTGACGCCCTGGATCTTCGATTGGACCAGTTGACCGAGTATCATCAAGTAGAAAATGCATACCTGTTCTTTTTCTTCTACTCTTGCGATCTTCTCGTGCGCGGCAGCTCTCACCATCCCGGGCTGCCGATCTCTGCCGCCATCCAAACCGGCATCCGAATGGACCCCGGAAGAAGCGCAGGGAGCGCAGGTCTATCAGGAAAAATGCGCCCGCTGCCACTACCCAACCACGACCGCAGGGCTGCACGGGCCGGGATTGCAGGCCATTACCAAGGTCAAGGCGATGCCCTCGGGCGCGCCGCCTACTGACGAGCGGCTGTCTGATGTCATCCTTCACGGCCGGAGCATGATGCCGGGGACGCAACTTACTGATGAACAGCTTCGCGTCCTGTTGGCCTATGTGCGCACGCTATGACGGACGAGCCCCGCACCGGCCTTAACAAGGCAGACGAAGATGGGCCACAGCCAATTCCCTCTTCGCCGACGCGTGAACTGCTGCCGCTCCCCGGGCTTGCAGCCATCGGCCTTTACCTGTTGCTGCTGGCTGGCGTCATCATTCTGGGAGTGGTCGGCGGAGGTCACTATCCGCCCTTGTTTTTGATTTTCGCAGCCGCTTTTATGGCTGCCAGCGCGGGCCTCGTGTTGTTGCTCCGCTGGGCATGGGCACTTACGCTTGCTGCGGTCTTTCTGCTGGCCTGTTACAACTTGTGGATCTTCTCGAAACAACACGAACCGCCTGCCCTCGTGCAGGGACTGCTGAACCTCGTCTTCTTTCTCTACATGATAAGGCCCGAGGTCCGCGCCAAGTTGCGGTAGGGCCGAGCGGAAAACGCAGTGTCCGTTTTTTGCGACGAGATGATAATCTTCTGCCCATGCCGCGCAACGTGCTGAAGACTTTCCTCTGCCTTGGGTCGCTGCCTCTTCTATACACGCCAGCCCGCGCTGCCGATGCGCCGCAAAAGCGCGCCATCACGCTCGATGATCTTGCTCGGCTTCAGCGCGTGGGGCCGCCGGTGGTTTCTCCCGACGGCCAGTGGGTGGTCTACACCGTCAGCCAGGTCGACACCAAGGAGGACAAAAGCCAGACCCACCTGTGGATGGTGAATTGGGACGGCTCGGTACGGCTCCAACTCACCTTCGGCAAGGAGAGCGCTGCGTCGCCGAAGTTCAGCTCCGATGGCCGGTACATCAGCTTTATCTCGTCGCGTCCCGGCCCAGCCAAGGGCGATCAGGTATGGGTGATGGACCGACGCGGCGGCGAAGCCGATCAACTCACCGCCATTACCGATCAGGACATCAAGGGCTACGAATGGTCGCCCGATTCGAAGAAGCTGCTGCTCACCCTGCACCCTAAACACGAGCCTGACCCCGAAGAAGGCAAGCCGCCCGCCCCGCCAAAGCCGATCGTGATCGACCGTTATCACTTCAAGCAGGACATGCAGGGCTATCTGCGCGACAACGACTGGGACGCGCTCTATCTCTATGACATCGCCACGAAAAAGACGGAAAAGCTGACGACCGATAAAAATGCCAACGAAGAAGAGGCACGCTGGTCACCCGATGGCGCGTGGATCGCTTTCGTCAGCAATCACGACTCCGACCCCGACCGCTCTGAAAACACCGATATCTTTGTCGTCGAACCCAAGGCCGGATCAGCCGCACGAAAGCTCACACCCTGGGAAGGTCGCGACGATGGTAAGCTCGCCTGGTCTCCCGACTCCAAATCCATCGCTTACAAACAGGGCGCCAAGCTCGAGTTAATGGAATACTCGCAAGACAAGCCCGCGGTAGTTACATTGGACGGCAAGGTGAGTTATCCCGCGGCCACTCTGGATCGCAGCGTGAGCGAGCCGATTTACGCATCCGATGGACATCTGAGTTACCTGGTTGCCGACGACCGCAACCAATACCCGGCTGAAGTAGAGTTGGCCGGCAATGGCGATAAGCGCCTGCTCGATCACCAGGGAACCGTGCTTTCGTGGGACTTCGCTGGTGGGCATACCGCCGTTCTTTATACCGATGACACCGCGCCGCCTGAGATCTACGCCCTTGAACAAGGCTCGATGCGAAAACTCAGCACGCAGAACGACGCACTGATCGCCGAGTTGAGCCTCGTGCCCACTCAAGATATTGAATTCAAAGGCAAGGACGGGAATGAAGCGCATGGCTTGCTCACGAAGCCCCAATCCGGGGTCCCCGGCGACAGGTCTTCGTCGCCAGGGTGGAAGACAGGCACGCCTGTACCCCTGATTCTTTTCATTCATGGCGGCCCTAATTCCCAGGACGAGCACAGCTTCGACTTCCTCCGTCAATGGCTCGCGGCCAAGGGATATGCCGAGCTGAACGTCAACTACCGCGGCAGTTCAGGCCGCGGCCAGGCCTACGCAAGAGCGATTGCCGGGGACTGGGGCGACCTTGAAGTCAAGGATCTGCTGGCCGGGGTCGACAAGGCCGTCGCCATAGGTGTCGCCGACCCCGACCGCCTCGCTATTACCGGCTGGAGTTACGGCGGCATCCTTACCGATTACACCGTCGCCAGCACAGACCGCTTCAAGGCCGCCATCAGCGGCGCTGGTGTTGCGGCGCCTATGTCGTTCTATGGCTCAGATCAATACATTCTTCAATACGATAACGAACTCGGTCCGCCGTGGAAGAACCTGCCGCTCTATCTCAAGATGAGTTATCCCTTCCTTGAAATCGACAAGCGCATCCACACTCCCATGATGTTCATGGGAGGGACCGCGGACATGAACGTGCCACTTATCGGCGGCGAGCAAATATACCAGGCGCTGCGCTCGCTGGGCCGGCCAACGGAGTTAGTCGTATATCCCGACCAGTTTCATGGTTTCACGCGGCCGAGTTACATCCGCGACCGCTACGAGCGCTGGCTCGCCTGGTGGGATAAGTACTTGAAACCGGCCGCGACGACTTCTGCCGAAACGAGGAAAGCGGACTGAGCGGGGAATCGCAAGAAATCTATTCTTCGAAGGACTCCCCACGCCTGACGGGCACCTCGAACGACTGGACCTGTCCAACCGACGCGAGGATGAAACTCACGATGAGCAGCAGACATCCCACTGCCGTCAGCGCCATCCCGGCAAGTGCAGGTATGCCAGTTGTCGTGATGTCGATGTGAAGCGCCGTAGCAGAGAACGGATAACCCAGCGAGAGCCCCGTCGTGCCGTCGCAAAACCCAAAGATCAAATCCAAGCCGACTGCCAGTAACAATACAGATCCAATCAGCACGCGGTCAGAGCGCATCAGGGTCTCCCTCCTTCACTGCAATGCCTTTTTTGCCCGTTAACTGGTGAGAGTCGGGACACGAACCAAGAGGTTGTACCGGACAAGCGAGAATTCTTCAAGGTTCCCTCAAATCGTGCGGGGCGCGAGCTTTCCGGCGGCCTGCCCGTACAATGAACTTGATGGATCTGGTGCAAATCTCGCCGGTGCGCCAAACCCCTGCGCCCAAGCCGGAGTGGCTCAAGGCCCGCGCCCCCGTGGGCGAGAACTACCATGACCTGAAGCGGCTGGCCCGCTCACTCGGTCTGCACACCGTGTGCGAGAGCGCCCATTGCCCCAACATCGGCGAGTGCTGGCACCACAAGACTGCCACTTTCATGATGCTGGGCAACCTGTGCACGCGCCGCTGCGGCTTTTGCGCGGTGCCCAAGGGCCGCCCCGAACCGATCGACCTCGACGAGCCGCGCCGCGTGGCAGAGGCTGTCGCCACACTGGGGCTGCAGCATGCCGTCATCACCAGCGTTAACCGTGACGACGACCTCATCGGGGGAGCACGCATCTTCGCGATGGTGATTGACGAGATTCGACGCCAGGCCCCAGGCTGCCGCGTCGAAGTTCTCATCCCCGACTTTCAGGGCAACCCTGAAGCCATCCGCACCGTGGTCGATGCGCGACCCGAGGTGCTTAACCACAATACCGAGTCTGTGCCGCGCCTCTACCGCGTGGTCCGCTCTGGCGCGCGCTACGAGCGAACTCTCGAGCTGTTGCGCTACTCAAAAGAGTTGCGGCCCGAAGGAGTTACCAAGTCGGGCGTTATGGTGGGTCTGGGCGAAGAAACTTCCGAACTGCTCCAGGTTTTCCGCGACCTCGCGGCGGTGCACTGCGACATCCTCACCATCGGCCAATATCTGCGCCCCTCGCGCGACCACCTGCCCATGGCGCGTTTATATACGCCCCGAGAGTTTCAGGAATTAAAGAGCGAAGCTCTGAAAATGGGCTTCCGGCACGTCGAATCGGGCCCGCTGGTCCGCTCCAGCTACCATGCCCACGAACAGGCGGCGTCAACCGGGCTCTCAGTGGTTGCATAACTCCTTTGCGAACGTCAGATACCTCGGTGGATGGTTGTAAAATAGCCGTTGGCAACTGGCACAGTGAGGACGAACCTTATGGCAGTCTCAGCAATGGCCGGAATTCCGGCGCTCAAAGAACTTTCCTCCGACCTCAAGCGGCGCATGGATCAAGCCGTCACCGGGTTCCAGGCCAATCTGGCCTCTACGCGCACCGGCCGCGCCAGCGTACACATGCTGGACCAGATCAAGGTCGACTACTACGGCACGCAAACGCCTATCAGCCAGTTGGCGCAGCTCTCCGCACCCGAGGCGCAATTGATCGTGATCTCTCCATGGGACCCCACCGTCCTGAAGGAGATTGAGAGGGCTTTGCAGGCCTCGGACCTCGGCTTCAATCCTCAGTCTGACGGCAAGATCATTCGCGTGCCTGTGCCGCCCATGACAGAGGAGCGCCGCCGCGACGTCTGCAAGCACTTGAACAAGGTTCTCGAAGAGCACCGGACCGCGGTGAGAAATGTGCGCCGTGACGGCAATGACGCCCTGAAGAAACTCGCCAAGGAAAAGAAGATCAGCGAAGACGAGGAAAAGCGCGCCCTGGAAGAAGTGCAGAAGATGACCGACGAGGAAATCCGCCGTATGGAAGAACTCTCCCACAGGAAAGAAGCCGAAGTCATGCAGGTGTGAGCTTCCGAGGGTCCCGGAGCCGATCTCTTACCGGATGAGACCGCATCCTGACGGGGTAGATTATTTGGATCCGGGTGGCCAGGACCTCGAAAGAATCTTGCCACCCTCCTGGATGACGTAGAGCCGGTTCACGTCGAGGTCGTTGAGCGTGTCCACGGCGCCCAAGGGCCAGCGGATCTCCACCAGGTCAACCTTTTTCGCCGCGCCCAACCCGAAATGAATTCGCAAATCGCTGGACGAGTAGTAGCCGTTGCACGAACGCACCTCGTCGATCTGGGTCAGCGGGGAGCCGGGCTTTGCGGTTAGTATCGGCGACCCCGTCTGCGCCACTACCTTGATGCGCGCGCCGATGCCTGTGCGGTTACTCTTCGTTCCCACCACGCGAATCTTGATCCAGCTTCGGTTCAGGGTCGAGTCGCAGCGCAGCAGTTGCGGAACCGCGTTCACGCAATTCACGATGGCATCCATGTCGCCATCGTTGTCGTAGTCGCCGATCGCGAATCCACGCGCCTTGGCCGCCGCCGTTATACCGCTGCCGCCGATCAGGCTCACGTCTTCGAACTGTCCGTTGCGCAGGTTGCGATAGAGATACTTGCGCTCGGCGTAGGCCGCATCCACCTGCGTTCCATCCACTTCGGGATAGACATGCCCGTTGGCCACCAGGATGTCGAGCCAGCCGTCGTTATCAATATCCATGAAGCTGACGCCCCAGCCCAGCAGGCGCGTGTTGATGCCCAGCCCGGCCTGGTAGGTGCGATCGTCAAACGAGCTATCGCCGAGGTTCATGAAGAGTGAATCCGTGTCGCCGGCGAAGTTGGTCTTCACAATATCGAGCATGCCGTCGCGGTTGTAGTCGCCGAGCGAAACGCCCATTCCGGCCTGGGGCTTGCCATCTGGCGAGTACGCCACGCCGGCCTCGATGGCCTGGTCCTTGAAGGTGCCGTCCTTCTGGTTCACGTAATAGGTGGCGGAAGTCGAGTCATTGGCCACGAAGATGTTCGGCCAGCCGGTGTTGTCGAGGTCGGCCGCGCCGCAACTCAGCGCGTAGGTTCCCAGCGTGCCCCACATCCCGGCCCTCTCGCTCACGTCGGAAAATGTGCCGTCGCCATTGTTGCGATAGAGCAGGTTTTTGCCGCCATTGAGGCCCGGCGGCCCGCACGCCACCTGGATGCCTTTATAGACGCAATTCGCATCCTCGGGCAGCGGCGCCGTCTTGACGTCGAAGTCGATGTAATTGCCGACGAAGAGGTCGAGGTGGCCGTCTTTGTCGTAGTCCAAAAAGGAGCACCCCGAGTTCCACCGCATCCTGTCCTGCTCGAGCCCGGCTTCTTTCGTGACTTCCTTGAAGGTCCCATTGCCGTTGTTGCGGAACAGTGCGTTCTGGCCGTAGTAGCTGACGAAAAGATCGTTCCAGCCGTCGTTGTTGTAGT
>OBLU010000851.1_pt1 | contig 28525 bp, 25 predicted proteins | sample 1518681 | NCBI WGS metagenome assembly OBLU01 (sample SAMEA3539304, study PRJEB22396) | soil metagenome | biome: tundra; feature: field; material: soil | place: USA | collected 2010-05 | depth 0.15 m
CGCGATCCGCACGTTCTCGAACGTATTGACGAGTGGCTGGAGAGCGTGGACGCCGTACTGCACTGAAGGGAGCAAAGTGAAGTGAACCGGAGCGTTCGGAGCGTTCGATTGCTCTGCTGACTCATGGTGGCGCCCTGGCAGCTTCGCCTATGAGGACCGACGAGAGGACCCACCATGCGCCAGGGTTTCAGGCTTTCCCTGGTGCTCTCCGTCGCCAACGGGTACCGGCGCATTGAGTACGGCCGTCCACGGGCCGCCGCCGGCTCATAGGGGTTCGGCGGGTGACACCCATCCGTGGCCGGCGGGGCGACCGTCCCAGCTCCGTACCTTCCCTCGCTCCCGTGATCTCCACAGGCGGCGCCCGAACCTTCCCACAGGATCTCCACAATTCGCCGGGTGGCCGCGCCGATCGTCCCACACCCGTCCCCGGCGGGTGCGAAAGGGAACACGGTTTGTCGTCACAGCCCAGAAATCGTTCCCGGGCCTAGCTGCCGTTCTTGTTGACGAGGCGCCTGCACCGGCCCGCTCGGGCGAAGATCGCTGGACTACCCGCTGACGGTACCCATCTGGTCGATGCGGCCCAAGGTCGAGGCCAGAGCTACCCAGACCGTAGAGGCCGATATCCCCGCTCCGGCCGACGCCAAACGGTAGCGTCGAGGTAGCCCAGCGAGGGGGTGAGCATGGCCGTCAAGGTGATAACGGTGCCGAGAACTACGGTGAGGGGAGACCCTGGAGACGAGGCCAGGATGCTCCAAGAGGAGCTCAACGACAACGGCCCGCACATGGGGCGGCTGGTTCAATTGCTTCCGGCCATCGGCGAAGAGGACTGGTTGTTGGCGGTCTTCGAGGTCGAAGACTGAGCGCATCCATTCAGCGGCCAGGTTGGGGGGATGGTCCCGCTCGATCGCCGGCCGCCAGAGATACCTCGAAATGAACCGGCGGAGAGCCGAACCACATGTGCGCTCGGTGCGAAGGCGAAGCGTCCGCACACCGCTCGGGGTACGCCACCATCAGCCGTGTCAACGGACCCACCGGGTCGAAACATCTAATGACCAGGTACGCCGCACGCGAGCGTTCATACCCGGCATCCCGGGTTTCACCTCGCCACCGGCGGCGACGTTAGAGCGGGATTGCACTGGGGTATTCAACCCTCGTGATCGTCAAGCTCCGCAGCTCATATTTCGAGGTGAGGTGCGAGGAACCCGGGTGCCTGGCAACTCTCAAGGTGGGAGCAACGCGTGACTATCACCATGCGACCCAATCGTTGGCCCGGCGCGCTCAGGACGGTCTGATCTCCCACGGCTGGACCAAGGACCGCAGGGGACTCGATATGTGTCCCGAACACTCGCGGCTGCAGTGGGCGGAGCCACGCCACAGCCCGTCCGGCCACACTCAGCACTCGGCTGGTGATCTGGCATGGGACTCGCCGAAATTGCATCCCGACCCGGGAAGGGCTCCTTCCTGAAGAGCATCAAGGTCTCAGCGTCCTCGACGGCGAGGGGCCTTGGCGAATGCGCGACGGTCCCGGCGTTCAGCGGCCCCGTCCCAGAGGCGCTCTACCGGCGCCCTCTTTGGGGCCAACCGCCGCCCGTAGGGCGGCACGCTGTCACAGCGGACACACGGGTTCCGACAGCGCGGAGTGGACGACGGGATTGACCTACGCAGCGACCTCTTTCGCCTCTTCGCCAGAGAGCCTCCCGGTCAGGTGATTGAGGGAGGCCCGGCCGACCAACGGTTCGTCAAGGCGAGTAGTAGGCTTGGGTATCAGTCCACTTCGAACTCGGCGACGGGCACTTCGGGCGCTGAGCTTCTCGGAACTTCCGGATGGGCGCGGCGGCTCAGTTCTCCACATGCCCGCGGCTGGACTCATCCTGGGCCACGCGGCGCCAATTGTTCTTGAGAGCGTGGTCGCCCCGGTCGCGGCCTACTACCTGGTGTTGCTGGTTGCGGGATTCCGTGGAGCGTTGGTGGGCGCATTGATCTGGTCGTTCTCGGTCGTCATTCGCCGACTCGTACGACACGAGCGAGTTTCTACGTTGCTCTTGGTCGGAACCGCGTTGCTGATGATTCGAACGATCATCTCCTTCATCACGGGAAGCGTGTTCCTCTACTTCATTCAGCCGACGGCGAGCACGTTCCTCGCTTCGCTGGTGCTGGTCTGCTCGGCCCTTCTGGGCCGCCCGTTCACTCAACGATTCACCCACGACTTCTGTCCCCTCGGACCCGAACTGCTCGCGCACTCCGCCGTGCACCGATTCTTTGTTCGGGTCTCATTCCTCTGGGCGATCGCCATGTTCCTCAATGGTGCCGTCGTCCTCTGGCTGCTCCTTACCGCGCCCGCCAACGCCTTCCCGATCGAGCGCACGGGCATTTCGTTGTCGTTGACCGCCGGGGCAATCGGGCTTTCGATCTGGTGGTTCGTGCGGACCATGCGCCGAGACGGCGTCACTATCCGGTTTGGAGCGGACACCCGAATGGCTGCCGTGTCCTGACGGACACCATCGTCCTCGGAGGATGTCGGTACCGAATCGACTTATCAGAGCCACAAGTCCTCGGGACTCCCACCCGAATTCCCTGCCGCTCATGGTGCGGCCTGGGCTCCCAGCTCTCCGCCGCCACCCCGTGATTGCTACCTCGACGGGTTGACCAGAACAGCCGCACCGTTGACCCGATCGTGGGCCAAATCGGAAAGCGCTTGGTTCGCTTGGATGAGGCGGTAGGCCACAGTCGAGACTTGGATCGGGATCTGGGCAGCGAGCCTGAGGAATTCCTCGCCGTCGGCTCGCGTATTCGCCGTCACGCTGACCAGTGAGCGCTCCTCAAAGAGATGCTCCTCGTAGTTCAGTACCGGGATATCGCTCAGGTAGATGCCGGCGACTGCCAGAGTGCCGCCGCGATCGAGGGCGGCGAGAGCGGTCGGAACCAGGCCCCCGACGGGCGCAAAGAGGATGGCGGAATCGAGCGGTTCGGGCGGATCGGCGTCGGTCTCACCGACGCTTGTGGCCCCGAGGTCGAGGGCCAGCGCTCGCGCTTCGGGGGATCGGGTGAACACATGGACTCGAGCCCCCTCAAAGAGGGCGATTTGGGCGGTCAAATGCGCTGATCCGCCGTAGCCATAGATGCCCAGACTTCCCCCCTTTGGCAGATTCGATCGACGAAGGGCCCGGTAGCCGATGATTCCGGCGCACAAGAGCGGAGCGGCCTCCTCGTCGCTGAAGGCGGCGGGAATGGCGTAGGCATAGCGTTCGTCTACTACTACGTAGTCGGTATAGCCCCCATCGAGGTCCCACCCGGTGAAGAGGGGGGCGATGCACAGATTCTCCCGTCCGGTCACACAGAACCGGCACACTCCACAGGTCTGAGCCAGCCAGGGCACACCGACTCGGTCTCCTGGGCTGAAGCGGACAGAGCCCGGTCCGAGTTCGTCGACGATGCCGACCACCTCGTGGCCTGGGATAACTCGATCATGATTGGGAGGCAGATCACCCTCCGCCAGGTGGAGATCGGTGCGGCACACCCCGCAGACCTGGACATGGAGGCGGATGTGACCCGGCTGGGGGACGGGCACAGCACGGGTGATCTGGGTGAGGGGGTGTGAGTCGATGGGCCCCGGGGCGTCGACGGCCCAGGCCTGCATCAGTTCTGGTTGTGTTGTCATGTCTGCCTCATGTCTGCCTCATGTCTGCCTCATGTCGGCGTCCTCTGCCCGGGGGTGATCACGTGCCGCAATGACGGGAGGACACCTCCCGGCCGAGGCGACGGTGCGGTCGACGGACACCACTCACGTGGCGTGCTCAGGTCCGGGACGAGGCGCTGCGACGGCGGACCAGGGAATCGACTGACACGGCGGCCAGGAGGACGAGTGCAGTGGCTATCTCCGTGCCAGCCGTGCTGATGCCGAGCAGAGCGAGCCCGTTGTACACAGCCGCGATTACGACCCCTCCCAGCAGAGCGTGCACTGCCTTCCCACGGCCTCCGAAGAGACTCGCACCACCAATGACCGCGGCAGCGACGGCGTAGAGGACATAGGTCCCACCGTCGTACCCGACTGAAATTGACCCCAGCCGCGACATGTACACGATGCCCGCTAAACCGGCGGTGAAGCTGGCGAGGGTGAAGGCGATGGTACGGATCCGACTCACATTGATGCCGGCCCGGCGAGCCGCCTCGGGACTGCCCCCGATCGCATAGATGTACCGACCGGTCCGGGTCCTACTGAGCATCAGGGAAGCTGCCGCGACCACAGCAAGGACGAACGGGACGACCCACGGGACGCCGCGAAGAGGCACCAGCACGCCCCGGTTGATATTGCACACGATCACCAGGGCGACGCCGGCGGCAGCGGCGAGAATGATCGTGGCGATGGTGATGCTCAGCGGGGGAGCGGCGAGTCCCTGCGACCGGCGTCGAACGGTTTTCAGAATGGAGAAGAAGGCGAAGAGTCCCACCAGCACGACCAGGAGAATCCAGCTGGTCACGGGGCTCATGTTCCCGTTGACCAAGTTGTAGATCACTTTGTTGGAGCTGATGCTGATCACGCCACCGACGGCCCCCTTGTCGGAATCGAAGATGAAGATCAGGACGCCGGCCCATCCCAGAAGCCCGGCGAGGGTCACGACGAACGAAGGAAGGTGGAGCCTCGTGATGAGCGTGCCTTGCAACGCTCCAATCGCGGCGGTCGCGGCCAGGCCCACGATCACGCCGGCCCACCACGGCCAGTTGTAAGGAGGCGAGATCAACGCAGCGACGATGGCTGCGCCAACCGCGCCGACGAAGCCAACGGACAGGTCGATCTCGCTCAAGAGCAGTGCATATATCTCAGCCAGGCCAAGCAAGATAAAGAAGGCCGCCTGCACCAGAAGGTTGACAATATTGCCGGCCGACAGGAACTTCGGCTGTTGAATCTGGAAGATCACGATGATGACCAGAAGGCCGGCCAGGATGGGGAGGGCGCCGCTTTCGCCGGCGCGGATCCGCCTCCACCAGGCGGCGACGAACTCGCTCAGCGAGCCAGCCAGGACATCGGGGGCGGCTGCGATGAGTGCCGCTTCGGGAGCACCGCCCGAGTCCACATCAACGCTGTCGGCGGCCGGAGATGGCTCCGACTCGGAGGCGGCTTCCGTACCGGCGGTGGGGTTGTCCAAGACTCCTCCTCAGTGTCCGTCGTGGGTGTCGCCGTTGGCAGACGTCCGGTCCGAGCGACCTGTCGTCATGAAATCGACCACCACCTGGCTGTCGAAATCCGAGGCAGCACCGACCGTGACCATGCGGCCGAGGCGCAGGACGGCGATCTGATCGGCCACCTCAAAGACATCGTTGAGGTTGTGCGAGATCATCAGCACCGTCACCGTCCCGTCGGCGAGCCGTTTGATCAGATCCAGGACCATGCGGGTCTGTGCGACTCCGAGGGCCGCCGTCGGCTCGTCCATGATGACCAGCTGGGCGTTGGACATCACCGCCTTGGCCACCGCCACGGATTGCCGCTGGCCACCGGAGAGAGACTCTACGGGCTGACGGATGGATCGAATGGTGGTGACGGAGAGATCAGTCAGGGTCTTGCGAGCGGCGATCTCCATCGTCGGCTCGTCAAGTGACCCGCGTCGTAGAAGTTCGTGTCCGAGAAACATGTTCTGGACAATGTCAAGGTTGTCGCAAAGGGCAAGGTCCTGGTAGATGGTTGTGATCCCCAGATCCTCGGCATCCTTCGGCCCCCGGAGGTGGACGGGCTTACCGTGCCAGAGGATCTCTCCTTGATCGGGTTCCCACAGGCCAGAGATCGTCTTAACCAGGCTGGACTTTCCTGCCCCGTTGTCGCCGACCAGCGCGGTTACGCGGCCCGCTGGTATGTCGAGGTCCACCTCGGTGAGCGCTTGCACGGCGCCGAAGGACTTCGTCACGCCTCGCAACTGCACCAGCGGGGCGCGTACGCCATCGAGTTCAGCGCTCTCCTCAGCCATCGTGACCCCTCCTCGAGTTCGGCCTGCCCCTCCCCCCAACGGGGGAGGGGCAGGCTACGGCTTGGAGTACGCCTCGAACTCTATGCGATCGCCCGAAGACGGGCGTCCGAACGCCTCTCTTATGGAGTGATTCCCGCAGCTTGGCAATCAGCGGCGAAAGACCCGGCGCACAGCTGCGCTGCCGGCACGAACTGATCCTTGATCACGGTCGAGTTCATGTTCTTCGTCGTGACCCATGTAGGAGTCAAAAGGACCGATGGAACCGATGTGCTGCTCACCGTGTCGGTGGACTTCCCATTGGCCAGACTCGACGGCGGCGTCTTTCCGGCTCGCAGGTACAAGGCGAGCGCCGAGGCGGCCTCTGCTTCCAGATAGATGGGCTTATAGGCGGTCCCGCACTGGTATCCCGACAATACGTTGTCCAAGCCGGTCAACGTGGCGTCCTGCCCCGTGGTGGGGAACGTCTTGGGTGCCACGTGGAGCGACTGCAAGTACGTGATGATCGGGGAACCGGACTCGTCGTTGGGAATCAGGGCTGAGTTGATGTTCGAGTGAGCCGTGTAGGCCTCCTGGAACTCGGTTTCAGCGGTCGGTGGGTCCCATGTGTCGGCTGTGTTGGTGACGTCGACCCACTTCTTGGACTGGAAGAACGGCTTGAGCACGGCATCGTAGCCCTGGGCGAAAAGGGTGGCGTTGTTGTCAGTGGCGGCGCCGTGCATGACGACGACCTGCGGCTTCTTCACGTTCCACGCAGCCACGCAGCTCACCAGCCCTTGACCGATCAATTTACCGACCTGGACGTTGTTGAAGCTCACGTAATACTCGCGGCTTCCTCCCAGAGTCAGACGGTCGTAGTCGACGACATCGACCCCGTGCGACTTGGCGTAGCTCTCAATCGACTGTCCGACTCCCTGGTCGATCGGGTCCACCAAGAGCACCGTCGCTCCGTTGGTGATGTCCGTCTGAGCATCCGTGAGCTGCGTCGCGTCACTCCCCAGTGCGTTCTGCACGATGATCTGCGACGTGGTCAATCCGGCCGCTTTGAGCGCCCTGGTGATGTCCGGCGCATCGAATTCCACATACCGGGTCGAACTCACCGTGTCGGGAAGAATCGCCGCCACCTTGCCTTTGCCCGATTGTGCCAATGGCTTGAGCGTGCTCATGACGGCGAAGTTGTTCGTGAACGATTTGGTCGACAGATTGCTCGGACCCGTCGCCGCTGTTGCCGTGGAAACGGTCGTCACGATCGTTCCCAAGAGCAAGATGGCTGCCAGCCCCCCAAGGCTGCCTATTCGCATGATTCGCACCGCACTACCCCCGATCTGGGCCTCTGGCCCATCTCCGTGCATTACATCGGCCCCCAGCGGGCCCAACCAGATTCGGGTGAACCTGATGGAAGCGACGATAGTCAGTTCGTGACGGTCATGTGTCGGACTTTTCCAAAAGACGAAGATTGTCTGCCTGTCAGATTGCGATTCTCAGCAGCTCCGCAGTTCCCGTTGCAGAAGTCGGTGGTGACATCGGAGTGTCGTGACGGTCGGTCGTCAATGATGAGGAGCAGGAGGCGACTGTGGTGGCGCTCTTGACGTTCAGGCTCGACACGTCAGGGGGCGTCCGCCGTTGTAGTCGATCATGTCAGCCAGGGCGGCGACGAGGTCGATGGGGCCACCCCGCTCTGTGCCGGAAAGCTCCGCGTACGCCCGGTGCAGGTTGCCGACGATGCGCTCACGGTCGAGGAGTTCCGAGAATTGTCCGAGTTCGGTCTCCATGGCCACCTCGAGGGGGCTGAGGCCGGCTTCGATTCCCTTTCGGGCTGTTGTCATGACGAAGCGCAGGTAGTCGAGCACCTCGTCGATGAGCTCGGGACCACCGACCGGTCCATGGCCGGGCACGATCGTCTGGGCACCGAGCGGCCGGACGACGGTCTCCAGCACGTCGATGGCCCCCTCCACCGAGCCCATGAGCACGAACGGGGTACCCAAATTAAACAGGAGATCACCACAGAACAGGACCGACCTCTCCGGAAGCCAGACCAGCGAATCGTTCGTGGTGTGTGCCGCCCCACCGACATGGCGGACCTCGCACGCCATCGAGTCCACCCACACCGTGACCGCGTCCGTGTAGGTAAGAAATGGTGGTGCGAGCTTCACGGCTCCCCAGTCGACGTCATTCCAGATGCCCCGATTGGCCGGAAGGCCAGTGGCCAGCAGTTCCTCTCGGCACAGCTCGTGAGCGACGATCGTGGCTCCCGAGAATAGGAAATTCCCATGGGTGTGGTCGCCGTGATGATGGGTGTTGACCAGAGTCCGCACGGGCTGATCGCTGACTTTGGCGATGGTGTCCAGGTAGGCGAGTGTGCGCCTCTCGGTTGCGCAGGCGTCGATACTGGTGACCCCGGAGTCGCCGACCAGGAACCCGGTGTTGTTGATGTACCAGCTCCCGTCGGGCTGGATGTAGGCATAGACCTGATCGCTCACCTCCTCCAGCTGGGGTTCACCAGGGGTGGACAGGTCATGGTGGTTCGAGCTCATCGGATTCTCCGGTCGTTCGCCGTGGTCCCAATAGAGTGGCCGAGTCGCCGCTCGCCGCGCTTGTCCTCAGTCGGAATGAGACGAAGTGCATTGAAATCTCGGTGTGAGACCCAGACTGACGGACACGAACGGACGACGCCGAAAGGGCACTGTGCCGAGGTATGGCGAGGTACGGGTGCCCGATCCGACCGATAACGGGAGGGCAATCCGTGGCATGGCGAAGACCGAGGGCAGGCTTAGCGTTGGAGCGCGAATTCGGCGAGCGCGTCGAGCTGTTCGTCGGTGCCGACGCTGATAAGGACGTCTCCAGCGGTGATGGCATCCTCGGGCGAAGGATTGGTCAGGAAACTGCCGTCGGGACGACGGATGGCGAGGACCAATGCCCCAGTGCGATCGCGAAGATGGGCCGAGCGAAGTGTGTTTCCCGCGAGATTCGAATCGGCGGAGACGGTCAGTTCCCCCAATCGAAATTTCAGCGTGCCATCGTGCATGACCACGTCGACGAAATCCACGACGTGGGGCTGGGTCACGAATGACGCCATCCGGTATCCGCCCAGCTGCTGAGGATTCACCACCCGATCCGCGCCGGCGCGCTCCAGCTTTGGCTCCGAGGACTCGCTTCGGGCCCGGGCGATGATTTGGAGATCCGGTCGCATCGACTTGCTGGCCACAGTCACGTAGAGATTGTCAGCGTCAGAGTCGAGCGCCGCCACCAGCGTCGTGGCCCGATCGATACCCGCCCGACGAAGAGTCTCGTCGTCTGTCACATCGCCGCACACCGACGAGTGGGAGATGTCGTCAAGCCGATCTGGATTACGGTCGATGATGACGATATCCAAACCGGAGTTCGTGAGGAATTCGGCCACTTCGCGCCCGACGCGGCCCCATCCACACACGATCACATGCCTATCCATTCGATCGATGCTCCGTTCCATCTTTCGCCTCCTCATGAGATCTCGGACGTGGCCCTCAAGGAGGAGCTCGAACACCGCCGAGAAGGCGTACAGAGCCGTGCCCACACCCAAGAGGATCAGGACAATCGTGAAGGCCTTGCCGTTGGCATCGAGCTGACGTGGTGAATTGGCACCCACGGTGGTCACGGTGGAGACCGTTTGATAGGCCGCGTCAAGGAAATCGAAGCCGAGGATCAGATACCCCACGGTTCCCGTCACGAGAACAAAAGCCAAGGCTCCGATGCCAATCCACACCCTTTGGAAGGGGTCCCTCATCGAATCCATTATTGCCGCCCGCGGGTGGCATTACCGAACCGTCTTCACGGGTCCGCCGTCGGCGCTGCGGCGGCGCCATCGTGTCGCCGTTCCGCATGCCGGTGGCGCCTGCCAACCGGAGAATTCCTCGGAATCGCCGATGAGTTCTGGCTCACCGTGTCGTCACCACTGGTATGGACCTTGGCGTTCGCCGGCTTTGCCTATGCCATCGCGCTCAAGACCGGCGATCCGGCGGCGGTGAACTCCACGTTTCTCCTCTTCTTCCCTTTCTTGTTCCTCACGACCTCGTATGTGCCACGCAGGAAGTTGTCCGGTTGGCTGAACACGGTCGCCGGGTTCAATCCGGTCACCTACCTGCGCGGCGGCCTGCGCTCCCTTGAGGTAGGAGGTGGCGGGCAATGGGCTCCGCTGGGAGAAGCACTGTTGGCGGTCGCGGTCGTGGGGCTCATCAGCATGACCATGTGCTTTGCCGCCCTTCTGGGACGGGTCAAGCGTGGATGAGTGCCATACCAAATGGGAGGGCCCGTGCCAATGGTGTCGCGGTGAGGTCGAAAGCGGCGTCCGCTACCACTCGTCAGTTGAGGGCAGCGAGAAGGCTCTGGGCCCGGGCACGCAAAGCGCGGGCAGACTCGGCGGAGATATCGGGGCTGCCAGCCAGTTCCTCCAGGATTGCCGCCGCTTCGTCGTGGCAGCCGAGTCCGGCGAGACCATCGGCTGACGCCAGCCGATCGGCCAGCGGAAGTCCGGGAATGGCAACGCGCAAGCGGGTCACCTTGAGCAGGCTGCCTCGATCGGCTCGCCGCCGGAAGCTGTGGTCGAGGTTGGCCAGCATCCGGGCCAGGATGGCCCGTGGTCCGACCGGGTCCAGCATGCCGACCCGGAGATCGACTTCCGAACCTACGGAAGCATGGAGGAGCCGGATACAGGCGGCGTGATCAAGACGGCTGCCGCCGGAGAAGGCGTCGATGAGCAGGTCCGGGCAATTGGGATCCCTCACCAGGAAGTGACCGGGCATTCCCACGCCCTCCAGGTTGACGCCGCAGCGACGCCCGATCTCGATGAGGAGCACCGACAGCGAGATCGGTATGCCCAGCCGACGATCGAGTATCTGGTGGAGATAGGAATTCCGCGGGTCGTCGTATGACTGGTGGTCACCTTTGAGGTGCAGTGTCTCGAACAGCAACCAGCACACCTGCTCGGTGTCGGCCGTCCCGATTTGGGCAGCCACGTCGTCGAGGCGGGAGAGCTGGGCCGGCACGTCGAGATTCGGTTCGGCGACGGCAGCGATCACGAGGGCGGCCTCGTCGAGGGGGAGGTTCCTCTCCGGGCGCTCCATGAGCTCACGCCATCTCGACAACCAGTCCATCCGTTCGACTGTATAGGCCGGAAATGGAGGGCCGAACCTCCATCCAAGCACTCAATCTGGCTCGAGGAAGAATCGTTCGTGGGATCTCAGCGAACAACTTGGTGGACCGCTCTCGCGCATCGTCGGATCGGCTGGATGGAGAAGAGGGAGATCACCACCCTGCCGAAGTCAAGGCCGCGGCTTCGAATCGCGTCATCAGCGTTCCCAGTACCCGGTGGGCACGAACGGCGCTTCGGCCCGCCATTGTCAACCTTGACACTTCGAGTGGGGGAGTGGCAGTTTTCAGAGGGCGCGATCGGGGAGGGTCATGACTACTCAGCTTTTGTATTACGGCGCGCTCGGGGTAGTGACCACCGTTGTCGCGTTCGTCTTCAACCGACGCCTTTTTGTCGGAGGTGCGGTTGGTCGGGTGTCGTTGCTCGAAATCGTGTTGTACGTTGTCGGCCTCGCCTCGCTGGGCCTCGGTTGGTACTTCAACGTCCGCTACACCCACCTCTACGGTCCCAAGGCGAGCTACGTCAACTACACCAAGTCACTCTTTTCGAACTGGGCGTCGGATTCGGCGGCTCAGGACTACATCATCGTCAACCTCGTTCTGTTGCCACTGTGGACAATTGTCGACGGACGAAGGCGTGGGCTGAAGATCCCATGGATCTTTTTTGTGATGAGCCTCTTCACCAGTCTCGCCTTCTCGATGGCCATGTTTCTGGCCTTCGTGGAGCGACAGATTCGCTACAACCGTGCCGAAGCTTCAGCGTCCAGTACGGCGTAACCGCAGTTGTAGCCAGGAATGAACGTGACGCCGGGGCCGCCGTGGCATCCCGCGCCGCACAGGTAGAGGCCGTCAATCGCAATGGGGTTGTCCGTCCAACCTCGGGGACCCGGTCGGAAGGGCCCCATGAACTCCGGCTGCAGCAGCCCGTGAGTGAAGTCACCACCGGTGCACCCGAACATCAATTCGTAGGTGTAGGCGGGGTAGTTGAATTGACGCTCAATGAGGTCGGGAAAGTTCGGAGCCATCCTGGCGATCTTCGTCACGATCCGTTGGGCCATGTCGTCGCGCAATCGCGCTTGCTCGGAACGATTGGCGCCTATCGGAAAGTAGAAGGCGAAACCGCTCGCCGCATGCTTGCCAGGGGGAGCCAAATCCGGGTCGTCGAGCGTCGGGATCTGCAGGTTGAACGACGGCGACTCGGGAACGAACCCACGTACACAACGCTCGAAGTCGAGTTGCATCTGTTCGGCCGTGTCGAAGAAGGTCACATTCCGGCGGAGCCCACCCTCATTGAGGACCTCATTGGGGCCAACGAACTCGGGCAGGCCGTTGAGTGCGAAATGGATCTGAAAATATGCGGCCCGGTGATCGATGGCATCAATCCGCTGGGCGAACGCCTCTGGCAAGTCACCGCGATCGAGCAACCGCGTAAAGGTCGTCGTGGGGTCGAGATTTGAGACGACAACTGGCGCAGTGATCACATCGCCGTTGGCGAGTACGACACCGTCGACTCGCCCCTGGGGTCCTCCGGATACAAGGATCTTGGCAACCTTGACGTGACGGCGAAGCTGCTCGAACAATCCCAGGAGGTGGTCGGACATGGCGCCGATGCCGCCCCGCACCTTGGACATCGTGGCGTCGCCGGGGGAGGCCAGGGCGAAAGCCAGGCAGAGCGCGCTGCCCGGCGAAGACGGGCCTCGATAGGTGGAGTTGACGGCGAGGAAGCTCAACATGCTGCGGACGTGGGCGTGTTTGTCGCGGTCGGGGAGGTAGCGATCGATCACGTCCATCACGCTGCCGAACATGGCGACACGGATTGACTCGCGTTCCTTCTCGTTCGAGGCGCACGCCCACATCTCGTCGAGCGACTTTGGCGCCTTGCGTACATCGAATCGCCCGATCGCCCGCGCTGGAGCCTCGGCCCAGGCTGCGACTTCCGCCATACCCATCACGGCGTCGAGACCGATCGTCTCACCGAGGTGCTCGAGGAGTCGGTTGGGGTCGGTGTACAGCAGGACCGGTGGCTGTCCCGATGAACTGACACTCGCCGATTGCACCTCTGGTTCGTAGATGGGGCACGAGGCGAAACCCAGGTCATCGAATATTTCGTTCGGGATCGGGAACTGGATCGACCCGGCCAATTCGAAGCTGTAGCCGCGCGCCAACTCCGTCGTGGAAGACATCCCGCCGATGAAGTGATTCTTCTCCAGGCACAGGACCCGCATCCCACCCCGTGCCATGACGGCGGCAGCCGTGAGGCCGTTGTGGCCGGCGCCAATGACAATGGCGTCATACTCCGGCATCTGCGGGACGGTATCGACGTACCCGGAGTTGCGTCAAATGTGACGAATCGCCGCGTGAGAAGGCGGGCGGGAGAGCGGTTGAGGGAAGGGTCAGACCCGGTCGGACCCTTATCCGGGGCTGGCTCGGCGTCACGCGCACGTCGCTCCCGGTCGTCTCGGAGCGCCCCTGAGCGCCCCTGGAGGACCCATGAAGCGCCGCCGAAGCCAAGCCCATTTGCCGTGTGACCACAAGCATGTGTGTGTGACCAACGGGCGACTCGGCGCCCGTGACGCGCCTGCGCCCACGGTGTCTCAGGGACACCCGGGAGACCCGGAGACCGTTGGAATTGGCACGGCCGACGGACCGGCGGAAGAGGTGAATCAGTCCGGGCAAATCGGTAGCGGCCGGGGAATTGCGCCCACATTCGCCGTTGGGCACAATGCTGTATCGAGTCACTCTTTGAACGACAGGCGGATGGTCGAGTGATCGGGGACGGGTTCGGGGTGTTCGGGGTCGCGCACAGGCGGCCAATGTGTCCAAGATCGGCCTCGGACTCAGCCCGCGGGAAGGTCAGGGTGCCAGGGCTCACAAGGACTTTGACGTTGAGGCCGGTCGATGGGCGACCTAAGGCCTCGGGGTGGCGTCAGGCGAGATGGGCACCCTTTTCGGTGCCTGGCCACGCTCTCGACCAGTGGATTCTGGCTACGTCCGAGGCGTTCGCACCTGAGTTCCACATGGGAATGGACGCGGAGCAAACCGATCTGGGACGGCCTCTCGGTACCGTAGAGGCCAGTCACCAATCGGTGGGGACACGAGGTCCTGGAGTCGGACTGAGCCATGAATGAGCGCGTACACTTCGGGACTACAGGGGGACAGCGGAAAGCGAACGCAGGCGGAAGAGTATGCCGCGAGCAACGGGTGGGCTCCGCACTTAGCTGTCGGAAGCCGCCGCCCACGGTGTGGGTGGCGCCGTGACGGACTATATCTTGCAAAGCCCGAGAGTGGCGGAGACTTCGGGCGCGGCTCGTCCGAAGGTTCTCATCGTCGAGCGCTACCTGATGATCGCCGAGAGCCTCGCATATTCCCTGGACATCGAGGGTTTTCAGGTGAAGATCGCGGTGCCGGCCACCAAGCTCGATCTGGATGATGTTCTTGCTTCGAAATGGCACGTGGTGCTCCTGAGCATCGACTTGGAGACGCGGGACGATGTCTCTCGATTCCTTCCTTTGTTGTCAGACGTCGGTCCCGTCGTGGTGCTGACCGCCGGAACCGATCGGCTGGCTCAAGCCTGGTGTATCGAGGCCGGAGCGGTCGCGCTGGCGGACAAAGAGCGGCCGTTCGGCAACCTCCTCGAGATTGTGCGCCGCGTCATCGGCGGTGAGACCCTGATTGGACCGGGAGAGAAGGAAAGGCTCCTCGAATTGAGCCGACTTCACGCCAGTGAGGTCCATCGCCGGCGTGCTCCGTTTCTGGCCCTGACCGCGCGAGAGCAAGGCGTACTCAGTCACCTTCTGGAAGGCCAGTCGGTCCGCACGATCGCCCGGGTGTCCTCGGTGTCAGAATCGACCGTCCGGTCGCAGATCCGCTCGATCTTCCAGAAGCTGGGCGTGAATTCGCAGCTGCGAGCGGTTTCGCTCGCTCGACAGGTTGGTTGGACCGCCGACCTCCATCAATGACGGGACCGACGGGACACCACCCGGCAAGGGAAAGGGTCCCGAGCCCCGGGAGCGAGAGTTGCCGGCGCGGTGTGACGCACGATCACTTCCCCAATTTTGGGGATGTTTTCCCCTCGGAAGTCGGGGCAAAGTGTCGTGGTCGGACGGCAACCGATGCGGGGGGGAAAGTTAGGAGGGAAGGGCAATGACCTCCCAAGGAGGTCACTGGGGGATGGCACCGTTGGGCGCGGCTCAATCCGTGACGTTTGACCGCCGACAACAGACCAACCAGTTGACCCGGCGGCTGATGGAACGCGATGAGTGGCAGGACGAATTGGCTGCGTCCTTCGCTGGCCTTCTACCGCCGTCGGCAGTGATTATCGAAGGTGAACCGGGTTTAGGAAAAACAGCGCTCCTCAACGCGGCGTGCCATGTGGCCAGGGAAGCTGGCCACGACGTGCTGTATGCAAGGGGCGGTGCAGTCGAAGCCGAATCCCCGTTTGGGATCGTGCGGCAGTTGTTCCAACCGGTCGAAGCCACGTTGTCTCCCAGCGAGCGTGAGATGTGCGCGAACGTGACGACGTCGCTGTCCGACGTCCGACGTCCGATTCCTTTCGACGTAATCCACGACTTGTACTTGAATCTGGCGCACTTCGCATCCAGCCGACCGATAGTGATCGCCATCGACGACCTCCAGTGGTCGGACTACGAGTCCTTGGTGTGGGTCCAGTACGTTGCCCGACGACTGGAGTCGGGCCGCATTTCGTTCATCGGAACCTCGACCTGCCGAGTGGCCGGCACGGCACTCGCGGCGGTCGACAACATCATCGCCGAACCGTCGACCCGGGTTTTCTCGCTTCGACCCCTGTCGGTCGACTCGGTGACGAAGCTGGTTGGCCGTCAATTGAACGTTGATTCAGAAGAATCATTCGCCCGGGCATGCCATACCATTACTGGGGGCAATCCGTTCCTTCTGCACTCATTGCTTTCAGCCCTGGAGCGGGAGGGGTTCGGCCCCGACGTTTCCGTAGAGTCGTTGGCGACCCTCTCTCCGCCTCCGGTCGCCCGGGCCATCCTCAGGCGCCTCGGCGGACTCCCCGAAGAGGCTCACGCACTGATGCAGGCTGCTGCCATCCTCGGTGACGAATCTGATCACCGGGTTGTGGCAGCGCTCGCCGGAGTAGACGCCAGCCTGGGCAGCGATATGGCCAATGCTCTGGCCGAGGTCTACCTTCTCCGCCGCGACCGACCACTCAGCTTTGTGCATCCCCTCGAGCGCTCGACCGTGTATGGCGAGATCGATCCCGTCCGTCGCGCCCGAGCGCACGCGGAGGCGGCGCGTCTACTCGATGACCATGGAGCAGCGCTCGATCAGGTGGCCCATCATCTCTTGCTCGCTGAACCGACCGCCGACGAATGGTCAGCCGAACTGCTCGAACGAGCGGCGCTCGTGCACGCCAAGGAGGGCCGGTACGAATTTGCGGTGCGGTGCCTCGCGAGGTCCTTGGACGAATCTCCGGACGCCTCGACGCGGTCACGCCGACTCCTTGAACTGTCCTCAGCGGAGGCGGCCATGGGTCGACCGACCGCCCTCGACCACTTGCGCGAGGCGGCCGAACTCGGCGTGGATCCGATCGAATTGGCCGATGCCACCTACCGTTGCCTCAGGGCGTTCGCCCAGGAGTCGTACCCACCCGAGACGGTGGCCACGCTCCGTCACCTGGAGGCACAGCTCGGGGAGGGTCACGTCGATCTCCGCATCTGGATCGAAATCGTCCTATCCACGTGGGACCAGCAGCCACCGGCCCTTCCGGCGTCCACGCCGGCGATCGAATCGGTCCTGTTGCGGAAGCGCACCGAGCGGACCCGTCTCGATCGCTTGGCTCTGGCTCACCTGGCGTATGTCAAGACCTTCGCCCCGGACCAAGCCACCGCCGAATACGTGGCGGACCTTGCGGAGCAAGCCGTTGGCGCAGTCGATCTCCAGCTGGACGATTGCACCTCAATCGTCGTTGCGGCTCGGGCCGTCGCCTCGCTGGTTCGGGCCGGGCGGTTCGAAGTTGCCGATCGTCTCGGATTGCTGGCTCAGACGGCCGCCGTGAGGGATGACCAGCAAACGGCGGTGGCCGAGTTCTCGACCGTGCTGGCCTACTCGCATTTTCTGCAAGGAAATCTCGACGAGGCAGAGATTGAGTGTCGCCGCTCGCTGGCCGCCATGGAGGGCCGCTCATGGGCCTCGCGTCCGATGTCTCTTGGGGTTCTTGCTGCGACCTTCATTGAAGAAGGCAGATCCAGGGAGGCGGCGAGCGTCCTCAAGGACGCCGTTTCGGACTCGATTCCGAGAACAATCGCCGAGCTGTTGGCGCTCGAACAGCGGGCCAAGCTGAAGATGCTCGAGGGGCGTATCGACGAGGCATTGAAGGACCTCCTGCTTGCTGAGCAGGGGGCCGAGGCGCTTGGGGTGCGCAATCCGGCTGTCACGTCGTGGCGCAGCGTCGCCGCTACCGCGCTGTGTGGGGCAGAGCGCACGACCGAAGCACGTGATCTGGCTCGTGAGAATCTCGAACTCGCTCGGGCTTTCGGTGCGCCCTGGGCCTTGGGAAAGGCACTCCGAACGGCCGCCGAAGTGGGAGATCCGCTCGACCGGCTTGAATTGCTGACCGAGGCGGTTGGTGTGCTCGAACCAGCTGGGGCCTCACTCGAGTGCGCGAAGGCGACGATCGACCTCGGGTCAGTCCTCATCAGCAAGGGCAGGCCGGACGAGGCGCTGAGTACTCTCCGCCGGGGAGCCGATCAGGCCTTCCGCTGTCGAGCCCAGCCACTCGCCGACCGAGCCGCCCGGGAGCTCCGCGCCGCCGGGGCGAGGCCGCGCCGTTTGGCTCTTATGGGTTCCGATGCCCTCACTCCGGCCGAGCGGCGAGTGGCGGAGCTGGCGGCCGGGGGAATGATCAACGCGCGCATCGCTGAGGCGTTGTTCGTGAGTGAGAAGACGGTGGAAGGGCACTTGACCCGCGTCTATCAAAAGCTCGGAAGACGGTCGCGGACCAATCTCAGGGAGGTCTTCAAGCCGTTGCCTGAGATCGCCAGCACGAGTGCGAGCACGGAGCTTCGGGCTGTCTGACCTCGATCGCCCCCGTAGAGATCGAGATATATTGAGAAGCTGGCTCCCATCCTCTCGCACCCTCGCCGCATCCTGCCGGGTCGTCACCTGGAATCCCCGATCTCAATGAGACACCGCCAACGCACATCCGCTCGCCTGCGGCCACTCAGGAACGTATGGATCGTGCCGGTCCTCGGCCTCCTCGCCGTCGGCTATGGCCCGACCGGAGCGGCCGCCGCCACGCGCACCGCGGCGGCGACCACGTCGCCCACGGCGGCAGCCGCGAACTCTGCCGGTACGCCGCAAACGGGACAGGGGGTCACCAAGGTTCTGGTGATCATGGAGGAGAATCACAGCATCGGACAGGTCTTTCCGTCTCATATGCCGTACCTGTGGAGTCTTGCTCGCCAATTCGGGTACGCGACTTCATGGAGTGACGTTGGACACCCGAGTCTCCCGAACTATCTGGCCATCTTTGGTGGGTCCGCCTTCAATGAGCCGCAGGACTGCTCTCCTGGTCCGGGCTGCACCTATCCGGGCCCTTCGGTATTCGGCCAAGCCCTCGCCAAGGGCTCCAGCGCTCGTGCGTACGAGGAATCCATGCCGAAGCCATGTGATCTCGGCTATAGCGGCAACTACGACGTGAACCACAATCCTTGGGCGTATTTTCCCGCTGAGAACAGCCTCTGTCGGACCAACGATGTCCCAGCAGGAACGGTGGCCGGAGGTGCGCTTGCCTCTGACGTTCGCCGGGGCACCCTGCCGAATGTGGGTCTGATCACGCCCAACCTCATCCACGATGGTCATGACGGGACGCTGGCGCAGGCGGATGCGTGGCTCCGTTCGTGGATTCCGGTGCTCCTTTCGGGGGCCGACTGGCGCGCTGGACGGCTGGCCATCGTGGTGGTCTTCGACGAGGGGGAGACGACGGAAACGGTACCGTTCGTGATTCTGGCGCCGGGCGTGTCGCACAAGGTCATCGGCCGTGCGCTGAATCACTATGCGCTGACGAGACTGATGGATGAGGTTGTCGGCGTGCCGCCCCTCCGCAACGCAGCGGGTGCGCCAGATCTCGCCTCGATCCTGGGACTGCAGGGCTAGAGTAAAGTGGTCGTGACCAGCTGCAATTGATGGAGAGTGTCATGACATCGGTGGGAAACGCATCGCTTGGCCGGTTGATGTTCGTCGGCACGGTGCACGAGGCCGAACAGGCGCTCGGCGCTCTCATAGAGAGTCCAGTCGACATCGTCGAGGTCCTGACCATGCCGGTTGATCGGGCAGCGCAGTCTTCGGGCTATGTGGATCTGGAGCCGCTGGCCTCGGCGCACGGTATCCCAGTGCGGCGAACGGCCAACATCAATGCACCTGAGGAAGTTGAGCACCTCAGGCAGCTTGCGCCGGATGTGCTCGTTGTCGTTGGATGGACTCGGCTGCTCGGAGCAGAGGTGCTCGACATTCCGCCGCGTGGCTGCATTGGATTCCACGCGTCCCTCCTGCCCCGTTTCCGCGGCCGCGCCCCGGTGAACTGGGCCATTCTCCGAGGTGAAGCTGAAACCGGCAACACGATGATGTACCTCAATGCCGGGACAGACACCGGTGACGTCATTGACCAGCGTCGAGTGCCGATCCATCCGGCCGATACCTGCGCCTCCGTCTACACCCGGGTGGCTGATGCCGGGGCTTCCATGCTTCGGGATCACCTCCCGGCCATACTGGCCGGGACGGCACCGCGCCGGAGCCAAGGTCCGGCTGATGGTGAACTCCTCCGCAAGCGCACTCCCCAAATGGGCGTCACGGACTGGAATCGCCCAACTCGTGCCGTCCACGACTGGATCCGCGCCCTGACCGAACCGTACCCCGGGGCCTTCGCCTTCTGGTCTGGCCACAAGGTCATGCTGTGGGCATCGGCCGTACCCGGAGACGCCGAGCCCGAAGGTCGGCCCGGCGAGGTGATCGGCACGGACGAGAACGGGGTCAGAGTGGGGACCGCCGATGGGAGCCTGCTCGTCACCGCCATGTCGAGCGAAGGTTCGCCGCCTCAATCGGCGTTCGCTTGGGCACGGGAACACACCATGGGTCTTCATGAGCATTTTGATGACGTCGATGAGGAGACCTCCCGGTGGGTGCTCGGTCTCGGGGATGCACCGGTCGCCGTTCTCAAAGGGTCGAGCTAAGGCGCCGTGCCGGACACTCGGGTAGTGGTGATTGGTGCGCATCCGGATGACGAGATCCTTGGCGCGGGCGGAACCCTGGCCCGGCACGTCAAGGCCGGGGACGAGGTGCACGCCATCGTTGTCGCGGATGGAGCAAGTAGCCGCGCCCCCGACGACATGATGGCCACGCTGGAGACAGACGCCACGCGCGCCGCCAAGACAATCGGCTTCGCTTCGATTCGTCTGCAGTCATTACCCGATCAGCGGCTCGACACGGTCCCGTTCATCGACCTCACGCAGCTGATTGAGTCGGAGCTGACTGACATCCGGCCGCACGTGGTGTACACGCATTTTCCTGGAGATGTCAATGCTGACCACGGGCTGGTGGCCCGGGCGGCTTGGACCGCGTGTCGGCCTTACTCCCGGCCCCAGGTGCGCAGGTTTGCCGTCTTCGAAACTCCCTCATCCACCGAATGGGCCTGGCCGTTGAACGACTCCAGTCTGCAACCGAACCACTTCGTCGATGTCTCCGACACACTGGAGATCAAAATTGCTGCCATGGAGTGCTACAAAACGGAGCTGCGTGACTATCCGCATCCCCGCTCGAGCCGGGCGCTCCGCGAACGGGCCGCCTACTGGGGCAGCCAGGTCGGGCGCCTCGCCGTTGAACCGTTTCGGATTCTCAGAGAGGTGGAGTGACTGGTGACGCAATGTCTCGGACTACTCGGCATGACTATGGGCGACTGACGGCATGGGCGTTCGGCGGGATGTATGGCACATCACAGCGACGGTACGAAGCAGGATGGTCAGGTCGAACCACAGGCCGCGGCGGCGCAGGTAGTCGAGGTCGACCCCCAACTTCGGGTGCAGCTGGCTGGTCACATAGTGCTCCTCGGGATCACCCGAAGCCGCCTCCTCGGATGACTGCGACTCGGTGTAGAAGATCTGGCCGGGACCGGTCAGCCCAGGCCGGACGCGCAGGATTCCCAGCTCCTCCGGGTCATACCACCCCAGAAAGCGCGGCACCTCGGGGCGCGGGCCGATCAACGTCATGTCCCCTTTCAGGACGTTGAAGAGCTGCGGTAACTCGTCGATCTTGGTCGCCCGCAACACGGTGCCTAGCCTGGTGATCCTCGGGTCGGCCCGCTCGGTCACCAGTGGGCCCGTCTGCTCGTCGTCGCTCACCATGGACCGGAACTTGAGCATGGTGAACATCTGGCCCGACTTCCCCGCCCTGACCTGCTTGTAGAGTGCTGGCCCCCTACTGGTGGCCTTGACGGCCACGGCCGCCGCAACGAGGAGGGGAGAGACGATGACGAGGGCGACGAACGCTGTGACCGCATCGACCACTCGGCGCACGGCGGTGTCAGGGCGCAGGGCCGCCGCCGGCTCCCGGTCGATATGGAGCCGAGCACTGCCATCTCGATCCCGCCCGGTTGAATCGAAGAGAGACGGCTGTGTGGTGCGGGCGACCCGGTAGCCAATGTACGTCAACGTGATGGTGGTCGCGAGGTACGTCACGGCCGAAGTGATGGCGCCACCCAGCGCTCCGTACTTGGGGATCAAGATGAGGTCGAGCGTCACGGTGATGAACGCGCCCACGCCCATCCCCACCGAATTGAGCCCAGGGCGACCGACGCCGAGCAGGTAGGCAGATGAGACCGCGGCCGCCCCTTCAATGGACAGGCCAATGATGATGATCTCGGCGGGCAGAACCGCGCCGCGGAAGGCCGGCCCGTACAAGAGCACCGGTCCCACCAGGGTGCCGAGGGCAACAAAGGGGGTCATCACCAATGTCAGCATGGCGGCGCGAGGCAGAAGTCGGCGAGCTTCGAGAGTGGCCTCCTGTGACCCGAGCTTGGCGAACCGCGGGTAGAGCACGTAGTTGATGGCCGTCGGAGCGAGCCTCATGAGCTCCGCGAACTTCGACGCCACCGCGTAGACCCCAAGCACCGCCGGCCCGGCCAGAGCGCCCAGGAGCACGAAATCGAAGCGCAGGTTCGTCAGCCACAGCATGTTCCCGAGCTGGCCCCGCCCACCGAACGCGGCAATCCGCCTCGCCAACACGGATGACGGCATCGCGAAGTCGGCAAAGAATCCCCGTTTGGCCAGACGCATCAGCCCCGTCAGTGTCGCCAGTGCGCCCGAGATGATCAGGGCAAGTACCACCGAGGCAACGCCCCGGTTTCCAAACGCGAACAGCACGACCGGGAATGTGAAGACGAACCACAATTCCTCGGCGACGATGACCAGATTGGCGCCGCTGATGTCGCCGCTACCTTGACAGCAACCTTTGGCTGTCACCGTGCACAACTGAGTGATGACGACCACCGCCATGAGCACGACCAGATGAACCGAAATCTGCTTGAAGAAGATCGCATGGAATGGCGCGGCGCACGCAATCCACGCCAGCGAGCCGAGGACCGATCCGGCAATGGCCATCATGCTCAGCGTCGGCCGGAGGCGCCTATCCCGGCCGTGGTCGGCCGCCAAGAAGTACGCCGATGCGGTCGGCAGTCCGCAGGAGAACACGACTCCGAATAACCATGGCAGCACGCGCAGCAGGGAGTACTCGCCCAGTACGGTCGGCCCGCCCACCCTGGCGACGAGCAGGCTGGCCACCGATACGGCGGCGAGCGCACCGGCCTGCGCACCAAGGTTCGAGATGGTGGCGCGGTTCACGAGCCCGCCGGTGTTGAGCCTGCGATCACTTCCGATGATCCGCCCGAGATCCACCACGATCAGCGCCTCGCGTCCTTGCCCAGGATCGCCACGATGCCAAAGAGGGCCCACAAGAAGCGGAAATGCAGAACCTCCTCGTAATAGGAGATGGCTGCGAGGGCCAGCAGGGCCGCCACCAGACCGGCCGGCCGCGGCACCACTGCGGCGTAGCCCGCCGAGAGGGGACGACGGACCAGAGGTGCTGCCCACCAGATCACCGTCCCGGCCAACAGCAGCAGTCCGAGCAGACCTATCGCACCGCGCTCGGTGAGGGCGGCAAGAAAATCGTTGTGGGCCTCGTTCGGATAGGGGTAGAGCCCGGCCTGGAGCACGGGTTTGGTGCTCATCGGTCCCAGGCCGAGGAAGCCGTCACTGCGGTTGTAGAGCTGCATCAGCTCCTTGTCCAGCTCACCGCGCTCGGACGTGCTCTGTCCGCTGCGGCCGATGGAGTTGACCAGCAGCGGTTGGCCGCTGTTGAGTGCATCCTGCCTGACCTTGCTAATTGGGAAGGCCGCGAGAAGCCCTCCAACGGCCAGAACGATGACCAGCGCCGTAGCCAACGACCCGACCAAACCGCGCTTCCTGTAGCTGCGGAGCAAGAGTAAGAAGAAGATGGCAGCGCCAACGGCAAGGGCGCCGCCATTTGACTCTGTCAAGACCAGGGCCCAGGCCAGCAGGACGTAGCCGATGCCCCTCATCCACCGGGCCGATGGCGTGCGGGTGGAATAGACCACGAAGATGGTCACCGTCCAATACGTGGCGGCATAGTTCGGGTCGCCGAAGGTGAACATCACCCGGTTCCCCTCGGCCGCTGTCAAGCCTTCAAGAGGGGTGATGTGGCCGAGCCAGGCACAAACGACCACCGCGGCCCAGATGACCCCGGACCAGCTCCATGCGGCCATCGCGTAGCGCATCGCACGGGGGTTGCTGAGCACGTTCACGACGACGGTGCACCAGGCGAAGAGGAGGATGTCCGTTACCAGCGAGGTGAGCGCGAGGCCGGGAAGCGGCCCGACAAGTCCAGACGCTGCGCCGGCGGCCACGAACAAGGCCACCGGGATGAAATAGGGATCCCGGAGCTTGTGGTGACCACTCCGGGCCCAGATGGCGGCGGCGACGATCGAGAGCACCACCAAGAGGTCAACCGGCGAGCTGTTGGACGGACCCGAAGGGTGCAGGATGGGCTGGAAGATGAAGGCCGCGGTCAGCGTCAGTATGGCCACCCGCTCGGCGCTCCCGCGGGGCGCCCCCCGTTCGTCGAGGGACTCTCGATTGAGCTCGGGCAGCTGCTCCCGTGGGGCGGCGTGCCCCAAAGTCATGGTCATCGGCCGTCCTCCGAGCGCAGGCGGCGGAGAAGCTGCAGATGGCTCTGGGCGAAATCGGGGAGATCCGCCTCAGCGGCCATGCATGCGAGTTCGGCGAGGATGACGTCGCGGACGCAGTCGGCCGTGACCCCGAGCCGCTGGAGGCCGTCGGCCATGAATCGCTGCGCCAACTCGGGGTACCAGCCGGTGCCGTTGATCGCATACTCGAGTCCGGCTCCCCATTGACCGGCTCGCAGCCCCGGGTGCCCGGATACCTGTCGTCCCGCCCGCGTATGGCGGTCAAGGTAGAGCGAGTACGCGATCATGAAGCGGGCCAGATCCCGAGTCAGCAATCCATCCGGGCGGGAGTTCTCCCAGTCGATGACGCCTCGGACCCGTCCGTCGCTTATCAGGAGGTTGCCGGGCCAGAAGTCTCCGTGCATGACACCGCGCGCCACCTTGTGGCCGTCCAATCGAGCACGGAGGGCCGACAGATGTTCAAGGTCCGCGGCCGTGTCCGGGTCCTCGCCGAATCGGCGCATGATGGTCGGGCCGACACCGTCAAGCATCATTCCCAAGTCGCCCTGCCCGCTGGCGGTGCGGCGCGATAGCGCAGCCAACCAGCCTCCAGCGGCGTCGAAGTCCGCTTGCACTGAATCCGGGCGCGCCGTATGCCGCCAGGTGTGGTACGCCGCGAGCATGACCCGTCCCGGCAGGGCCGTCGTGACGAGCACGGGCCAGCCCATGTGCTCGACGACCGCGGCGATCCGCGGGACGGTGTCATTGAGTGGCCCGAGCCTCCTGCGGTTGAGGGACGCCAGCATGCTGGCCTCGAGATGGACACTGCGAGCGGAAGCATCGGTGGTGGGCACCTTTGCCACGAACCCGGGTTGGTCCTGGCCGGGTGGAAAGAGCAGGACGGTGACCTTGGCGTTCGGGTCCTTGGACATGGCGAGACAGACAACTCGCCCTTGGGCGTCATCGACCAGGTTGGACAGAGTCCGGAGCCCGGTCATGGTTGCGGTCATCCCGCCCGCCTCACGAGCACCACACCAGCGGCGCGCACGAACGCCGCGAACGTCCACATGATCGGTAAGCGAAGCAGCCGCAGTCCTGCGGTCAGAACCATGCTCGGCACACGTCCCGCTCCGGGCGGAACGGAAAGCACCGAGTCAGCGACATAGCGGAGCACCGCGGCATCTCGGCTGGCGACCAATATCGGTCCCTCACACGAAGGGAACGCCACGTAGGTCTGTGAGCTCTCTGCATCGACTGGGTCGCCTGCACGGGTGGCGCCTCTGAAGCTCCATGGTGAGGTGACCACCGCCCGGCATCGACTCGGCGGTACGGCGGTCATGGCGCGACGGAGCCCCCGGGCCCCGACATGGTCTTGACCGGACAGCCAAACCGTGTCGTCAGGTAGCAGGGCGACCCAGGCAGCTGAGACGCCGAGATCGTTCCTCATGTCAGAACGGCAAACGGTCTCATCCGGGCAACCGGCTGAACGAGGCCATGACCGGTGAGGATGCCGAGTGCCTCATTGACTCCATTGTCATCGAGATGTGGCACATCGGCCGGTGCGGCACCGTCATAGCGGTATTTGGCGGTCGTCCGACCGAGTGGGTCGGCTCCCGACTGGCCGGATCGCGCGAACTCCGAGATGATGCTCCCGGAGCCATGGCAGGCCGAGTACAGGCTGCGGTGAGCGCTGGCTGCGGGCACGCACAGATATGACGATGTCCGGTTGGTACCAGGCAGCAACAGCGGTTGACCGGTCTCGGAGAACGCCGGATGGCCAGTCATCATGTCCGCCGTGAAGGCGCGGCAGGCGTTGTGTCGGTGCACAAAAGCGGGCGCTCCGTTGACCTCCTCCTCGTAGACCGAGTTGTGAGGGGAGTCGACCACCAAATTGGTCGTCGCGCCCAGCGTTGACTTGGCGATGCTCCGCAAGGCGGAATACGTCGCCATGCGATAGGCGAAGCCATAGTTCATCGAGAGGCGAGTGGCGAGCAGGGCTCGGCGCCCATCGTCACCGGACATCGGAATGGAGGGGCAGTCGTCAGAAAAGTAATTCGCCAGGCGGCTGGCCATCTGCTCGCGCGAGTGCGCGGTTGCCAGATGGCTCAAGGGCTTCTGCACCGACATTTCGGCTCGGAGCATCCGTGAGGCGCTCTTCCGCTTGGCGTACATGGCTCCAATCTGACCGGTGAGCACACCACCCCCGTTGTGGAACTGGAGGGTTACCTGTCCGGCGTGGATGCCTAGGTGATCGGCCATCACGGGATCGAGGATCTCCTCAACCTCTTGGAGCTCAAGAAAGTGCGTGCTCGGCCCGATCGTCCCAAAGCGCAGGCGTCCCATTTGGACCACGAGCCAGGGCAGTTCCTTTTTGGCCTGCCGCGCCCCTCCGAGCGAGTCGATTTCCATCCGGCCCCGCTCCTCAATGTGATCCAGCTCGGCATCGCCGAGGTCATACCGCTCGGCAGCAAAGTCTGCGCCTTCAGCCGCGGCTCGGAGAACTTCGGCTGAAGTGAGGTCCCTGCGCCAGTTGGGCGGACTCGGGAACCTCTCGGCGACTTGGCGATAGAACTCACTCACGGCGGCCCCGGACGGCCGGTCAACGTCGAGGGTGATGAGCGCCATTCCGCAATTGAGCGCGGCATCCGTGAGGGTCGGGCGGATGGCTCCCTGGGTGGCCACAGCAATGCTCGAGGGCATCTCGGACTTCTCTTTGTGGCAGAAGTCCGGAAGCACCACTGGCGGAGCGGCCAGGTCGGTGCCCTCGGTTCCCACGCCGAGGCGCCCGATCAACCCCTCGTCGGCCGGGGCGGCATCACTATCGAACACCGTAAATTTTCCATCGCCCACCTCACGTTCTGTTGGCCGGGCGAGAATTTGTATCTCCGTATTGGTTGCTTCCATGATTGTCCTTTCGGGTGTGGTGCCCTGGTTACCGGCCAGCAAGGTCGACGAGCGCCTCGCAGACCTGTCCGATGTCGGTATCTGAGAGACCGGGATGCATTGGCAGGGAGAGCAGTTGCGGGAAGACCGCGTCCGCCACCGGCAGCCTTGAGCACTCATCCGGTCCGAGTAAATCGCGAAAATACGGCTGGTGGTGCACCGGGGTGAAATGGACCGACGTGCCAATGCCGGCGTCTGCCAGCGCGTCGACCACGTCATCGCGGTGGGTTCCGAACTCGCTGTGAACGCGCACGATGTAGAGGTGCCAGGCGTGCAGGTCTCCGAGCGGCCTTGGCGGGAGCTCGATGCCGGGAAGTTGCGCGAGTTGCGCATCGTAGACCGCAGCAATTTCAGCGCGACGTTTCTGCCAGCTGTCGAGGGAGTGCAGCTGGGCGCGGCCGATGGCCGCCTGAAGATCCGTGAAGTTGGCCTTCATGCCGCTCTCTTCCACGGTGTATCGCCAGCTCGCCGGTCGGTGGTACCGCCTCCAGGCGTCGCCGCTCATCCCGTGCAGCCGCATGCGCCGAAAGCGATCGGCCAGCGCGCCATCATTGGTCGTGATGGCGCCGCCTTCTCCGATGGGGAGATTCTTGGTGGCATAGAAGCTGAAGCAGGCAGCACGCGCCTGGCTACCTATTGCTCCGCCTCGGGTGGTGGCGCCCAAACCGTGCGCTGCATCCTCGACGACGTTGTCGACGGGAATGCCGGCCGCGGCCGCGAGCTCCATGCTGTCCAGCGGATAACCGGCCATGTGTTGGACCACCATGGCGGCCGCCCCGCCCTTTGCCGCGGCGGCCACGCCCTCCGGTGAGACAGCCAGGGTGCGCTCGTCAGTGTCGATGAGTACCGGTCGCAACCGAGCATGGACAATGGCCTGGACGGCACCGCAGAACGTAAGGGTCGGCGTGAGCACGGGGGAACCCGGGGGCAGATCGAGCGCGGTGAGAGCCATCTGGATCGCGGCCGTGCATGAACTGACCGCCACCGCGTGGCGTGCCCCCACCCAGGTGGCGAATTCTTCCTCAAAGGCCACAGATTCGGCGCCCATGGTCACCCAACCACTGGCCAGGACCCGGAGCGCACCGAGTTGCGCTTCATCCGTAATCTCGGTACGGCAGAAGGGGATCTCGACGTCGGGGCGAGCAGCCTGCTCGTAACGCACCGTCATGAGGCGACCACCTCCAGCGGGACCAACGGCGCGTCCTGCCCGGCGCCGGACTGTTGCCCATAGGTCTCGTCGAGAACCGCACCAAGGGCAGCGGGAGACAAC
>OBLU010000852.1_pt1 | contig 28517 bp, 25 predicted proteins | sample 1518681 | NCBI WGS metagenome assembly OBLU01 (sample SAMEA3539304, study PRJEB22396) | soil metagenome | biome: tundra; feature: field; material: soil | place: USA | collected 2010-05 | depth 0.15 m
GACCCGCTGATTAAGAGTCAGCTTTTACTGCAAAAATAACAACGGCTTGGATGTAAAACCTACCAAAAGGATCCATTCCGAATCAATTGGATACGAGCGAATTGTAAAACACGATTTTGTTTGTTGGACGTATTCTAATAACGATTGGTCCAAAAAAACCGTCAGGTCAGTCCTTGGCGAACTTTATCACGACTACGTCCGGGTTTAGGTTTTCGGTACACACAGCCCCTTGCGATCCAGAACGCTATCGTTTCTGCTTGAATCGATCGAGCGCTATATCGCTTTGAATTGACGCATGATCTTATCCGAAAAGTCTGCAACTTCTCGGGATCATCCTTTATCCGCGCAGCGCCGCGATCTGTCCGCCGTCCACCACGACGGTCGCACCGACCATAAAGGCTCCGGCGTCGGAGGCAAGCAGAAGCAGCGCGCCGTCGAGTTCGCCGTCGCGCCCGAAGCGGCCGACCGGTATATCGCGGATCAGCTTCGCGCCCGCTTCGCTCGCCAGGTAGTCGCGGCTGATCTCGGTGACGAACCAGCCGGGCGCGATGGCGTTCACGCGGATGCCCTTGCAGGTGAGCTCTACCGCCATCGCCTTGGTCATCTGCACAACCCCGGCCTTGGAGATAGCGTAGGCCGCGGTGCCCTTGGTAGCGCCGAAGGCAGCCACCGAGGCGATGTTGATGATCGACCCGCCCTTCCTGGCGGCGAGCATGCGTCGCGCAGCTTCCTGGGCCCAGAAAAACACCGCATCGAGGTTAGTGTCGATGACGCGGCGGTAGCCGGCTTCGGTCAGCTCCACGACGCGATCCGCGTGGGCGACGCCGGCATTGTTGACCAGGATGGTGACGGTGCCGAACGCCTGTTCGGCTGCGTCGAACGCGCGGCGCATCGCGGCGGGGTCGGTAACGTCGGCTTCGATCGCAACGGCGCGGCCGCCGGCTTGCTCGATACGCGCCACCCCCTCCTTGAGCCGGTCGGCGCGTCGTGCCACCACCGCGACGGCGGCGCCGTTCTGGGCCAACACGTCGGCAAAGCGCGCCCCGAGCCCGCTGGAGGCACCAGTGACCAGCGCGACACGGCCGGCCAGGTTGAAAAGATCGCTCGCTTTCATCGTCACCTCAATGCCTGATCAGCAGGCCCTGCCCGGTCGGCAACTCCAGGATGCGGTGTCCGCACTCGGCTTCAAGCCGGCGCCGAGACTTGAACAAATCGGCGACGAACATTCCGAGCGCGTGCAGGATCGTAAACATCGGTCTAAATGGTGCAATTATTCTGCCTCACAACGCGAATCCACGCCGGGTGAAATTTCCGGAAAGGACAGGCGCTTCTAGTCCACACCTTAATAGCCGCCGTCAAGGCGCCGCGCGAGCCCGTTAGCGGCGGCTGGTCGCTTCCGCTTGCAGATTCCAGAATAGCCCTGCCACGATCACAAAGCCCCCGACAATCACCCAAATATCGAGCGATTCCGAAAAGAAGGCCCACCCCACAAGCGCGATCAGCGGAACCCGCAGGAAGTCGAGTGGCACAACGAGAGTTGCGTCGCCGACTCGGAAGGCATTGCTCAGGCAGTAATGCGACGATGTCCCGCCAATGCCGATACCGAGCACCGCCGGAATATCCCACCAACCAAGATTCAACGGAAACAGCGGATCGCTGCCCGCGAGGCCGAGAGGAAGCTGGATCACGGCCATCCAAAAAACAATAGCATAGGACGTTTCCGTTGCGGTCAACATTTTGGTCGCAATAAAAACAATGGCGAAACCAACGGCCGCCAATAGCACCAATAGCGCCGCCGGATTGAAGACCGCAAGTCCGGGCCGAAGAATGATGAGGACACCGATTAAACCGAGTATGACCGCGCCGATGCGGCTCGGCGTCAGCCGTTCCGATAGCAGCCACACAGCCAGCAACGCGGTCAATGCAGGTGATATGAATTCCAGCGCAAAGACAGTCGCGAACGGCAATAGCGTCAACGCCATTGCCCAGCAATACTGTGCGCCGAAATGGATCACATTGCGTAGCACATGAAGCGGCATCCGGCTCGGTCGCACGAGCGGACGTAGGTCGGCGCGTGCAGCTAAAAGCGCAAGCATGATTAGTAGGCCGACGCCGCTTCGGATACTGAGAATTTCAAAAATATTCAGCCTGCTTGCGAGCATCCGAATGGATATGGCCATCGCCGAAAACGAGAGCAGTGTGCCGGTCATCCACAAGACGACACGGGTAAGTTTACTCATCTGCACGTTGTCGTTTTCATGCGGCGATTTTGCTTCGCAACACGCCCTAATATTCTTCCGGCCTTGGATGCCAAGTGAAACCGCAACAATGAGCGAGATCAGCCAGCGAGCGCCCGATGCTGGAAAAAAGCAGGCAGCTCATCTTCGCGGCGGCCCTGATAGATGCAATGGCGTTTCTCACTGCCAGTAAACTGTTCGGCCTTGGACTTCATAAGGCTGGGCGACGTAGGCAGGCAAGTGAGGCACAGCGCTTTCCGAGGCTTCAACGGCGGCTCGCCCTTGATACCCTCGTAGAATTTGATGGCCCCGTCCAGTTCCGCCTTTTCCCCCTCAATCGCGATCACCACCGAGCCTTCGGAGCCGTTGACCCCGCCGCCGCCGACATGGACAGCGGTTACATCAAATAAAATCTGCAGCGCTTGGATCTCGGTGACGACTATGCCGTTGGTGATCGTCAACATACCGACCTTCAAACCGGAATGATAATACAGCGTCTCTTGGCCCAGATGGCGCGCCGCCTTCGGCACCGAGGGCACTAGTTTTTCAAGTCCAACCGGGACGATCAGCTGTAGGCCATGGGCACTGATAATGCCGTAAGCAAAGCCGATGGTGCCACCTTGCGGATGGGCGCATAGCACGCCGGCATTGCCGTCCGGATCCACTGCGTTCGCCCCCTTAATGAACACACCGGTCGCGCCGAAGCCGCGCAGTGTCTCCTCCATCGTCGGCTTGGGCCCCATGAGCTGGCCGCGAATTATCCGGATTATCGGCGGCTTTTCCTCGGGCGCGGTCTGGCACAGGACTCCATTGATCACCTGGCCTGACATGAACTGCTCCCGCTGCGGGCAATTGCCTAACAGCTCCTCGGCCACGTATACGTTGGTCGAGCCGTGGGCTACCACGATTTCTCCTTCGGACAGCGCGGACCGCACCTCCGGCATCGCCGCCACCCCTTTGGCAATCAACCGCTTTGACTCCGATGGCGTGAACGCGAGCGCCGCTCGCATTGTCTTGCCTTTCGGCATTGGCTTTCCTTCCGGCATTTTTTCGATCCGTTTAGGCGATCGGCTTGTCGAGCGTCCGCTCAATTCGTGACCTGTTATGGGCGGGTTCGAATCTCATGTGCCTCGCGATGATCATTGCCGACCGGCTATCTTCAGGTGGGCACTCCAGCGGGATGTCATCGACGACGTTCATTCGAGGAAAGGTCAATCCTTGACGCGCGATGTTTTACTAGACCGTGTCGAGATGGAGGCGCTGGCAGGCGCCGACACATACGGGCGCCAGTGCCGAAAGAACACGACGCGCACGCGGATAGCCCAGACCGTCAGATTCCACGTCACCGGCACAGCGAGTAACAGCACCAATGCGGGTATCATCCCAAGTGGAGCGATAGAAAAACGCAATGCAACTAATCCAGCGCCTATGCCCGCCATCCCAAACAGCCCATTCGCGATTACCGCGGCGCTGGCTGGTCCACCGATCCGGGGATGCAGGATGAGCATGGTGCAGGTCGTCGAAATCGGAAAAACAGCAACGAATCCGGTGGCCATCGGTCCGACCACGTTGCTGATCACGAGCACCGTCCCCATAAGTATGCAGACCAGCAACGTGCGCAACGGTACATCATACCATTTCCGAATGGTCGGCGGGATAGCGACGTCACGAAATCTTCTCGTAAGCAGAATGCACCCGGTGTAAACGACGACATTGGCCAAGATGGAAATGGTCGTCGTCCATGCGACGAAGCGTGCCAATACCGCGAGGATGAGCCAACTCGCCAACGCCGTGAGCACGCTGACAGCAAGACGACGCCGTTGCGCCAATACGATATAGATCAGCATAAAAATGCCGCTCACGGCGTTCATCGCAAGCCCGCCCACCACACTCGCGGCGATGAATGTCGTGTCGTGATCCAATGAAAGGAACACGTAGGCAGGCCATACGGTGACCGGCAGCGTGACCACGAGCGCGCCAATGAGAGGCCCGGCTCGTTCAGTCACAAACGAGGCCGTGACAACGATTCCGGCCGTCAGCACCAGCTTTACCGCAAGTGCCAGCCAGAATACGAAATCGGATGACATGATCCGATGTCCCTCGAAAAGCCGGTTTTACAAACTTGAAGGCGGCGGCAGTTCTGGAAACCGAAAAGCGTCAGCACCCGGTAACTCGGCGCCCTCTTCGCCTCATCCGGCCGCGGCCCCGGCTCGAGCTTTCTTGTTGCCGCAACCGCACGGGCAACCGCCCGAACTCATGTCGAATACACCACGTCGTCGCTTGTTGGAGGGGCGGATCGACGGGCGGCAGACCGGGTTAAAGAGAGTGTTTTCGGACTGGCACATCGGGCAGACAGGTTGCTCGCGATCGGAGGCTACAAGTGCATCGAACGTGTGCGTGCAGGTTTGGCAAGCGTAAGTGTAGACGATCATGCGCTCTACCCCTGAGAATGCGCGAAAAGGGAAAGCGCCCCCCGCCGCAGATGGCGGGGGGCGAACGCCGCGTCAGCACGGAATGACGGTCATTTCCTTAACCGGCCACCTCGAAAGAACCTCAACGCCGGTCTTGGTGACGTGGATCACCTCTTCGATGCGAACGCCCTGACCCTCGCCATCGCCCTCTTGGGTCTCAATCGCGAAGCACATATCCTCCTCGATCACCATCGGGTAATCGAGCGAGCAGGCGCGCCAGACCAGCGGTGGCTCGTAAAGGGTCAGACCGATGCCATGCGCCCAGTTGCTGCCCGCGGTCTGATCCTCGGTCTTGACGCCGATGTCGGCCCACACCTTCGGTCCGGACGGCCACTTCTCGGCGATCTCCTTGCTGGTGACCCCGGGCTTGATGATACTGATGGCGCCGTAAAGCCAATCATAGGCTCGCTGATAGGCGTCTTTTGTGGCCTTGGAAGGCTCACCAAGACTGAACGTGCGATAGTAGCAAGTCTTGTAGCCGTTCCAGGCGGTGTTGTAGACGTCCATGTAGATGACGTCATTAGGCTCAAGCCGACGTCCGGTCGAACCGCGCAGGTTGGGCCAGCTGTAGGGACCGGAGGTGCAAAAGACCCCGGAATAGACTTCGCCGCCATTCTTGTAACAAGCTTTGAATGCCTCGCCGAGAACATCATTCTCGCCGACGCCGGGCCTGGCGGTTTCGGCCAACGCCTGGAACATCGAATCCCCGATAACGCAGGTGTTGCGCAGGCATGCGACCTCCTCCGGAAGTTTGAGTTTCCGGGCCTCGAGCATCGCCATGTAGCCTTCACTGCTGGTCTTGATTCCGCGCGCTTGAAAGGCGGCATCGATCGAGGGGTCGTTAAAGTCGAGGGCCAATACTTCGTTCTGCACGCCGGCGCGCTTCAGTTCATCGTAGATCTGATCGACAAACCGTTTGGTGGCATCCTTGTGAGCTGCGTCGCCCATGCAGCGAGAGATCCAGCCCATGCCGGTGATCGCATAGCGCACGTACCCCTTCGGCAGCCACGGCGAGCTACGCTCGGTGTGATAACCGATTTCGCCCTGCTCAAAGACGATCGGCCACGGATCGCCCTTCACCCATAGTGCGTAACGCAGGCCCGAATTTCCCGTCGTCCACGCCGGTGTGTAGGTGCTGCTGATGTAGCGGGTATTCCACTCGTTCAGCGACAAAAACGCGCCGAAATTGTGCTTTTTGAAGAGGATATTTTGCGCACGGTCGCGCCGACCATCCCGCAGCTTGTCGAAACTGAGGCTGCCGACCCAGTCCTTGTCCCCCCCGATCGGAGGAGATAAACCATATTTATCTGTCATTATTCCGTCTCCCGAATTCTTCGAAATTTGATGCTCTGATGGGTCACGCGCGACCCATGTGATTAGCCTATAGAATGGAAACTCGGCGATCTAATCCGATCGCGTTATGGACGATATAAGATGATCTTCTGATCTACGCGCAATGAAAGGTTCAGCTGCTGCGATGTATGGCAGCAAACGCTCGTAAACTAGCATGCACTTCATTGTTTCGATGGCAGCCGCACCGGCGCTGCGCGTCAGTCGGTCTCGGTTGAGGCACGCAGTCCGCCATAGGCCTGCCACGGGACGCCCGCGATGAAACCAGCGTCAACGGGAAGATTGGTGCCGGTGACTCCGCTTGCTTCGTCGCTCAGCATCCAGACGATAGCCGCTGCGACTTCCTCCGGTTTGACCAACCTTCCGAGCGCCGCGGTGCGTATCATGCTTTCACGATTTAGAGCCCCGGCAGAAAGACCTTTCGCGAGTGCCGGCGTTTCGGTGAAGCCAGGCGACACGCAGTTGACCCGGACGCCAAATGGTCCCCATTCAGCGGCAAGTGTCGTCGTCAAATGGATGACCGCAGCCTTGGCCGGGGCGTAGCCGTGCACCGGCGCAGACAACATGCCAACCACAGAGGCAACGTTGACGATGGCGCCGGCTTGCCGTAGCGCCATACGCGATCCAACTTCGCGACAGACGACGAACGTACCGCGCAGATCGACGGCGATCTCTCGGTCCCAGTCCGACATCGCAAGGCGCGACGGCGGATGCATTTTGCCGAGAATGCCGGCGGCGTTAACGAGCCCGATGATCGGACCGTGCAGGCTCTCAATTTTTTCACAGGCCCCCGCGACCGCCGCCTCGTCGGAGACATCAACCGTTTCCGGGAATACCGCAACGCCCGGTGCCGATACCGTGCCGATCCGGGCGGCGCGATCAAGCACCACGACGCGCCATCCCTTCGTCGCAGCCGCCACGGCAGTAGCAGCACCGATGCCGCTCAGGCCGCCGGTGACGACGACGATACCAGTTACATTTGTTTCGGTCATTGCGTTGCCATCGGGTTCAGGCCGCCTGCCGTTTCGGCGCGATCATCGCGAAGGCGTCAATTACCTCGTCGATCGACGCAGCCGGCCACCGCCCCACAAAAACCTCGAGTCGGTCGAATGCAGCCATCGGCACGTCCTCCTCGACGCCAATGCGCCGCACGAGTTGCGACACGCCAGCGCGGTCATAAGCGAAGTCGGCGGCGGTCATGTGCTGATTCTGCGTCAGGGTACGACCGTCCGCGGTATCGGCCTCAATGATGCAGGAAAGCGTCGGCACCGACGGATCACTGATCAGCGTGATGCGACCGATGAAACCGTTGAGCTTCGCATCGTCGTAGGTGGTCATCCGCTTCATGTCGGGGATGCCGTAGATCAACGTCGCCGCGATGCAGAACGGGATGCTCATCAGCGTGCCAGAGACCGAGTTGAATGGCCCAACCGCATCCATGCCCGCGTAGCCGGTCTCATAGGGGTTCATGCGCACGCGCACCGCTTTCAACTCGGCACCGCCGAGCTTATCGCGCAGCGTGAGCGCCGCCGTCACCGGCGTCTGGTTGAAGGCGCAGACCGGATAGGGTTTGAACGTTACGCGCAACACCGCCCAGTCATCGCCGAGACGTTTGACCAGCGCCGCGACGTCACAGTCGACGCGGGCGAAGGTGCGCACGAAGCCGGCTTTGCCCTCGAAGGCGCAGGGCGCGGAGGTCGACCCAGCCTTAGCAAGCTCGGCCGCGGTCCAGCCCACCTTGGCCACCAGACCGACCTGGTAGCGCCACTCGTCGGTGCCATCGGCAAACGACTGCAAAAGCCCGCCAGAGAACGAGACGGCGTTGGCGAGCGCGGCGGCGGTGCGTTCGGCGTCTAGCCCCATCAGCTTGGCGGCGGCGGCCGACGCCGCCACGGCGCCGTACAGTGTCGAGGCGCGCAGCCCGCTTGGTGTCGTCTGGCCGGCATACGCCTTCTCCAGCAGCCCACCTGCTTCATAGCCGGCGACGAGCGCCGGGATCAGTCGCTCGATCGGATATTTTCGCACCTCGACCAGCGCAGTCAGCATCGGGATCATGATGGTACCGAAATGCGCGGCGCCGCAGGTATCCTCCTGCGCCCGGCCGTGGAAGAGCGCGGAATTTGCGAGACAGGCGCCTTCGATCGAAGTCTTGCGGCCGTCGCCGAGCATGGTCGCGCCACGCGGCTGCTCGCCGTCCATGGCAAGCGCAGCCGCGCGGGCGACCGGCGCGTAGGGCGTGCGGTGACAATCGAGCCCCATGCCGTAGCCGTTGAGCAGGCAGACGCGCGCCTTCTCGACCACGTGCGCGGGCATGCGCCGCGTATCAAGTGAATGGATGAAATTCCCGATGTGCTGCGACAAGGTGGTCATGGTGCTCTCCTATGCATGGGCGCTCGCTCAGATCGCCAGGTAGCGCTGGCGTATCTCATCGTTAGCCTTCAATTTGTCGATGCTATCACGGTAGACGATTTTGCCTTTGTCGATCACCGTCGCCTCGCTGGCGATGCCGAGGCAGAAATGCATGTTCTGTTCGGCAAGCAGGACGGTGGCGCCGGTGTCGCGCAGGTGGCGCAGCAGCTGACCAATGCGTTGCACTACGATCGGTGCAAGTCCTTCGCTCGGTTCATCGAGCAGGAGTGCAACGGGATTGCCCATCAGCGTCCGGGCGATCGCGAGCATCTGCTGCTCACCGCCGGAAAGGTGTCCACCCGGGCGCCTGCGCAGCGGCGACAGGAACGGAAAGACCTCGTAGATACGCTCGATATTCCAGTAGTCCTCGCCGCCCGGACCGAGCTTTGCGGCGATCAGCAGGTTGTCCTCGACTGAGTGTTCCGGGAAGATTTGGCGATCCTCCGGCACGAAACCAACGCCGGCCCGGGCAATGACGTGCGGCTGGCGCCCCTGCATCTCGATGCCCAAAATACTGATGCGGCCTTGGCGCGGCGGCGCGACGCCGGCAATCGCCTTGAGCGTCGTGCTCTTGCCGGCGCCGTTGCGCCCGAGCAGGGCCATGGTCTGTCCTTTGGCAACCTCGAGATCGACGCCAAATAAGATCTGGCTCGTGCCATAGAAGACGTCGATGGCCTCGACTGAGAAGACGACCGGCCCGTTCATGGCTCGACCTCATGCTCGGTGCCGAGATAGGCGGCGATGACATCGGCATTGCCGCGGATCTGGTCGGGCGTGCCTTCAGCGAGCACGCGGCCGTAGCAGAGCACGCGGATCGAGTTGGCGATCTTGAATACGATGTCCATGTCATGCTCGATGAAGACCACCGTCATCTTTTCCCGCTCCCACAGGCGGTAGACCTTCTCGATCATCTGCCACCGCTCTTCAGTCCCCATTCCGGCGGTCGGCTCATCAAGCAGAAGCACGCGTGGCTGCAGCACGAGAGCCAACGCGATGTCGAGGAGTTTTTGGTCGCCGTGCGAGAGCTTAGCCGAGATCGTCTTGGCCTTCTTGGAAAGGCCGAACATGTCCATCACCTCGCGAGCGCGCTCGCCGCAGTCGGCCAGCGGAAAACGCTGGCCGAGCACCGCGGCGCGGCCGCGATGCGCCTGTACGGCCGCGTTGAGCGTCTCTTCGACGGTGAGCGAGGGGAAGATGCTCGCAACCTGGAAAGCGCGGGCGATGCCGCAGCGCACGATTTCGGTGCGCGAGAGACCGACGAGGTCGGTTCCGTCGAGCATTACGCAACCTGCATCGGCCCTGAGCGCCCCGGAGATCAGATTGAACAGCGTGGTCTTGCCGGCGCCGTTCGGCCCGATCACGGCTGTGAGCGAGCCGGTCGGGAAGTCGAGGGTGACATCGCTGATGGCGGCGATGCCTTCGAACGACTTTGAGAGGCGCTCGATTGTCAACATGGGCCGTCAACTCCGTTGCATAGGGGCCCGGGCCGCGCGGAATTGCTGCCAATAGTCGAGCAGAAAATCGGTCAACCCGCGCCGCAGCCCGAGCGCGAACAGAAGAATAATAGCGCCCAGGGTAAGCCCGTAGTACTCGGTAAATCTGGTCACCACGTCGTTGAGCAGGAGAAGGATCGCCGTTCCGACCATCGGCCCAAGGAAAGTCGAGAGCCCACCGAGCATGATGATGAACACGCCCTCACCCGACACCGTCCAGTAGGCAAACTCGGGATATGCTCCGGACACGAACAGACTCATGATCACGCCGCCGATGCCGCCGAAAATCCCCGCCAACACGAACGCGACGAGCTTAATGCGAAACACATTAATGCCGAGAAAGGCCGCGCGCATCGCATTGTCGCGGATCATGCGCAGAGTATAGCCGAACGGCGACGCGACGATGTGGCGCATCAGCATCAATCCGACCACCAGCAGCACGCAGCTCGCGATATAAAGTTGTTTTTGATCGGCTAAGTCGATCCCCAGGAAGGTCGGCCGTGGGATGCCGCCGCGCAGCCCCTGGTCGCCGCCGGTCAGCGGCACCCACAAGATGATCAAGCTGTATAGGAACATTTGAAAGGCGAGCGTGAGGAAAGCGAAGTAGATCTCCTTCAGCCGCACGCAGATGGCGCCGATGGCGAGCGCGACCGCCGCATTGACGACGATCGTGAGCACGAAGGCCACCGGGATTGGCATGCCGGTACGTTGCATCAACAGACCAAATGAGTAAGCGCCGAGCCCGAAGAACATCCCGTGACCGAACGACACCATTCCACCGTAGCCGATTAGTAAATTGAGCGAGGTCGCGAACAGCCCAAGCGACGCGCCCCGGATCACAAAATCAATAAGCGCTTTGCTTGGCCACACCAGCGGAAGGAGCACCAGCGCGGTGATGGCGATGGCGCCGATGGTAATGTCGCGGCGGAGCGAATGCCGCATCTCAGGCAATCTCCTTGCCGAACAAGCCGGTCGGCTTGGCGATCAGCACCACCACCATGAACAGATACATGAGCCCTTCGGTGAACAGCGGAAAGCCAACGCTACCAAATGTGCGAATAAGACCGATCAGCAGCGAGCCGACGAACGCGCCGACGATCGAGCCCATGCCGCCGATCACGGTGACGATGAAGGACTCGATCAAGATCGAGAAACCCATGCCGGGAGTAAGCGAGCGCACCGGCGCCGCGAGCGCGCCAGCGAAGCCTGCAAGCAGACCGCCGAGCGCAAAGACCAATCCGTATAGTATGCCGGTATTGATGCCGAGGACCGAGACCATGGTCGGGTTGTGCGCCAGGGCCCGCACGACCTTGCCGAAGCGCGTGCGCTCTATGACAAGCCACAGCACTACGCCGATGACAATCGTAACGCCGACAAGGAAGAGGTAGAACGGCGGCACCACGCCGCCGGCGATGAAGATCGGCGGCACTTGGAATATTGTTGGCATGCCCATGGAACGAAACTCGGCACCCCAAACGATCTTCACCACGTCGTCGAAGATAAGAATGAAGCCATAGCAGACGAGCAGCTGCATCAGCATGTTTCGGCCGTAAACCCGACTTATGAACAATCGCTCGAATACCAGGCCGACCAGCGCCGTACCGAATGCCGCACCGAACAGCGTTATCACGTAGCTGCCAGTCAGTTTGAAAATGGTGAGAGCGAAGTAAGCCCCCAGCATATAGAAGGAGCCGTGAGTAAAATTGATGACCTTCAACACGCCGAATATGAGCGTCAAGCCGGCCGCGACGAGGAAGAGCAGCATGCCGATGATGAGACCACTCGTCACCTGCGTGATGACGCAGGCGGGCGATCCGAAACAGCTCACAAGCGAGGCGAGATCCACGATGAGCCCGGTGCTAGATGATTGAACTTACAAAAAGGCGCGCAGCGCTCCCGGCGCCGCGCGCCTAGGCCATCAGAGCACACCGCGCCGATCAGAGGTAGTTGTTCTTCTTCTTCCACGCGGCCTCCAGCTCGATGATCTGCTTCCAGTCGCCGGCCGTGACATCGGGAACGTAGGGCTCGGTGGGGATCGTGGTGCCCCAGCCAATCGCGTAGCCGATCAGCGTCTGATCTTCGGCGCGGACCGTCAGCTTGCCGTTGCTGCCGAACGGCGAGTCGATGGTGAGTCCGCGCAGTGCTTCGGCCAGTTTGGCGCCGTCGGCCGAATTTGCCCTCTTGGTCGCCGCGGCGAGGAAGTTGACTGCCGTCGCATTCTGCCACGCCCAATTGGTCGGATACTCGTTGTACTTAGCGCGGTAGGCGTCGGCCCAGGTCGCGTTCTGCGGCGTCTTCGGGAAGGTCTTGATGTATCGGTTGCCGGAGTGGATACCCTTCGGCAGGTTCTTCACCACGGTGAGCGCGGTGTAATCGGCCATGTTGACGGCGAACGTTTCGATCTGCGTGAACAAGGCGTAGATATTTCCCTGCTCGATGAACGACGTGAGGTCGCCGCCCCACAGGCAGGAATAGAGCGCCTGCGGCTTGGTTTGCAGAATCTTGGTAAGCACCTCGGTATAATCGGGTTGGAACAGTTTCGGCCACGCCTCGCTCACCACCTCGACATCCGGCTTGAAGTGCTTGAGGTACTCGACAAATTGGGCCGTGGTATCGCGACCGTAGGCGTAGTCCGGCGAGCAAGTCATCCATTTGGCGAGCTTCTTGGCATTCGCGACCTTGGCGGCGTAGGCGCCGCCAACAATTGAGTCGTGGATGCCTTGGCGGCAAACGCGGAAGGCATTGGGAATGCGTTGCTTCGGATCGGCCGTGAGCGCGCTCGTCTCCGAATTGGTATGCAGGCATAGCACCTTAAGATCGCGCGCCACCTCGTGCACGGCGAACGCGCCAGACGACGCTTCGGCGTCGATCAAGATTTCACAACCGTCGGAGTTGACGAGCTCGCGGGCGACGCGCGCCGCCTCCTGCGGCTGGCCCTTGGAGTCACGGATCACCATCTCAATCGAACGGCCGGCAAGGCCGCCAGCAGCGTTGACCTTGTCGACCTCAAGCATCACCGCGTTGCGCGATGAGGTGCCGAGCTGGGCGACCCGGCCCGATAGAATTGTCGGCATCCCGATCTTGATCGGTTTGGCCTGAGCGCGGGAAATCATCGGCGCCGCCATGACGCCAATGGCCGTCGCCGTTGCACCCTTGATCAGGGCGCGCCGATGAATTCCGCTCCTGCGATGCGTTGCCATCTCAACCCTCCCGTTGTTCAGCGCCTGCGTCATCCACCCGGCCAGGAAGACTGATGGTCTCGGCGCGACCCGTCGCTCTGCTGTCGAGCGGCGTTATGGGCTTATATTGGCCGATATTTTGAGGCAGGGCGTGCGCGAGCGCAAGACAATTCTGACTGATGAATCACCGGTCAGATTTGAGTAGTGCGGCGCGCCATGACAAAGGTAGCTTGCCCGGTCATCACCATCGCGCCGTCGCTGCGGTCCTCGTGAATTGTAACGCCGACATGCATCGCCGCGGCCGCGCGCTCCTGGCAGCGCGCCGTCGCCACCAGCTGGCGGGCGCGCGTCGGGGCGAGCACGCTGACCGCGAGATTGAGCAGCTTGGGCGCCGGCGAACGGCCGCTGCCCGCGGCAAGTTCAGCGGCGGACGAGGCAAGGTCGAGAAGAACACCATAGCGCAAGGTGCCGGTCGGATCGCGATCGCTGTCGCGAACGCGCAGCTCCAGCTCGGCACCGAAGTTGTCGACGGTAACGACGCGCCGACCTTCACCGCGGGCGGCATCTTTATCCGTGGCGCTGAGCCGTTTCGGCCGGTAGGTCGGACCGCTGGTACCGCCGTAGAGCAGCCCGCCGGCGACGAATTTCATATAGGCCCGCACCATCCAATCCGGTGCCGGACCGACATGCCCCGTGCGCACCATGTAGTGATAGCTGAGATAGTTGCGGGCGCCGAGGAGGATGCAGACGATTACTTCGAGATCGTCGGCGCTGTAGCCCGGCAAGCCGCCTTGCTCCTGGCTGCGCCGCAGGGCTCGCAGATAGCCCTGGATCATATTGCTCATGTGATCGCAAAACGCCTTGGGCGAAAACGTTTCGGCCTCGTTGAGGATGCGGTAGAATTCCGGAGTATCGGCCAAGAACTCGAAGAACGCACGGAAGCCGATCTCCTCGCGTTTGAGATCGACCGGTTGATTGGCGACGCGGCTGCGAATCCGGTCCAACAATTGCGTTCCCAGCTCCGGGAGAAGTCGGTCGAACAGATCCTGCTGCGATTTGAAATAATTGTAGAACGTGCCCTGGGCGACACGAGCGCGCGCCGTGATCTTGGCGACCGAGGCGTTGCCATAACCTTCCCCCCCGACGATCTCGGCCACGGCGTCCATTAACTTGCGGCGCGTTGCGGCAAGCTTGTCGGCGCGCCGCATGCCGTTCTTTTTCGGCCGCGGAGTCGCGGTTTTCGCGCGTTTGGTCGCGCTGCGTGTCGCCATCGTCGCTGCTCGCATGGTTGACGTGCCGGATCTCCGCGCACCGGCGCGCCCCTCAACACCAGACCCGGGAGCGTAACAATAATGAACGATGAGTCTATATTCATTTTTGTCTTGACTCGGAGGCAGCCGTTTCTCAGAACTTGTCGGAGAGGTCGCGCGCGCATCGGGTTGCGCGCGGATCTGCATCGGCGCCAGCGACTTGGGAAGCGAGGTCACGTGGGCCGCACTGACGCACCATCGACGGCCAGGCAACTCCTCGATCTCTACCGGGCAATGCGGCTCGTGCGTGAGGCCGAGGAGCGACTCGGCGCCCTGTTTGCCGATGGCGAAATCCCCGGCTTCATTCATCTATCGATCGGTCAAGAGGCGGTGTCGGTCGGCGTCGCCGCCGCCCTGGACAAGCACGACACGCTCGCTTCCAATCATCGCGGCCACGGGCACGCCATCGCCAAAGGGCTCGATCTCAATCGATTCTTCCTCGAGATTTTCGGCAAGCAGGACGGCTATTGTCGCGGCCGCGGCGGCTCGATGCACGTCGCCGACCTGTCGCTCGGCATGCTGGGCGCCAACGGTATTGTCGCCGCCGGGCTGCCGATTGCCGTCGGCAGCGCGCTTGCCCATAAGCTGCGCAGCACCGGCCACATCGCCGTCGTATTCTTCGGCGACGGCGCGATGGCTGAGGGCGTGTTGCACGAGAGTCTCAATCTCGCCCAGCTGTGGAAGTTGCCGGTCCTGTTCGTTTGCGAAAACAACGGCTGGTCGGAATTTACCGAAACCTCGCGCCAACTCGCGACCGACCCGCAGCGGATGGCCGCCGCCTACACCATGCGCGCGCTCAATGTCGACGGCAATGACGTGGGCGCGGTCGCCGCGGCGGCGCACAACGCGGTCACGCGGATCCGCGCCGGCGAAGGTCCTTGCCTGCTCGAATGCAAGACCAAGCGCGTGCGCGGCCACTTCGAGGGCGATCCGCAGAAATATCGCGATGCCGGCGACCTCGCGGCGGCGGCCCACAGCGATCCACTCGTGCGCTGCGAGGCGCAACTGATTGCTGGCGGTGCGTCGCAGCGGGCGATCGATACCATCAAATCCGAGATCAAGAGCCGCGTCGATGCAGCGGTTGCCGCCGCTCGCGCCGGCGCCCTGCCCACACCCGGCGATGCGTTCGCCGGCGTCTATTCGCCCATCCGCGAGCTGTCATCATGAGCGAGGCGCGGTTCGGACAGGCGATCAACCGGGCGCTCAGCGACGCCATGGCCGCAGATCCCTCGGTCATCCTGCTCGGTGAGGACGTGGCGCGACCGGGCGGACCGTTCGGCGTCACCCGCGGTCTGTTGGACAAGTTCGGCCCCGAGCGTGTCCGCGATACGCCAATCTCGGAGGCGGCGATCGCCGGCGCCGCAGTCGGCGCCGCCATGACCGGGCTGCGGCCCGTCGTTGAGATCATGTTCATGGATTTCGTGACGCTGACGATGGATGCCCTGGTCAACCAGGCCGCCAAGGCGCGATTCATGTTCGGCGGCCAGGGCTCGGTGCCAATGGTGGTGCGTATGCCGCACGGCGGCGGCATCAATGCCGGGCCGCAGCATTCGCAGTGCCTGGAAGCTTGGCTCGCTCACGTGCCCGGCCTCAAGGTTGTCTGCCCAGCGACGGTAGCTGACGCCTATTGCCTCACCCGCGCGGCGATCGCCGACGACGACCCGGTCATCGTCATCGAGCATAAGGCGCTTTATGCGATGAAGGGCGAACTTTCCGACGCGCCGACGGTGACACCAATTGGCCGCGCGCGAATCGCCCGTGACGGATGTGACGCGACGATCGTCACCTATGGCGGTATGGTGCCGGTGGCGCTCGCTGCCGCCGCCGAACTCGCCGAAGCAGGCATCGAATCCGAAGTCATCGACCTGCGCTCATTGCAGCCGTGGGACGAAGCGTCCGTGCTCGCCTCGTTGGCGAAGACCCACCGTTTGATCATCTGTCACGAAGCGGTCGAGGCGTTCGGCGTCGGCGCCGAGATCGCCGCACGCATGGCTGACGCTGGCTTTGACGAACTCGATGGCCCGATCGTCCGCGTCGGCGCTCCATTCATGCCGCCGCCTTTCGCTAAAACGCTCGAAGACTGGTACCGGCCCGACGCAGCGAAGATCGTCTCGGCAGTGAAAAAGACCATGTCTTAAGGGAGGATATTGAGATGAGCGAAAACATCCTGCTCGCGGTGGAAGGCCCGATCGGCCTTCTCACCATCAATCGCCCAAAAGTGTTGAATGCTCTCGACATACCGACCCTCTTCGAATTCGAGGCGGCATTCGGCAAGCTCGAGGCCGATGACACCGTGCACGTCATCATCATCACCGGCGCAGGCGATCGTGCATTCGTCGCCGGCGGCGATATTGCCGACCTCAATTCGCGTCAAGGGCTCGCCCATTACCAGGAATTCGCCGAGGTCGTGCATCGCGTTTTTCGCCGCATCGAGATCAGCGACAAGCCGACCATCGCCGCGGTCAACGGTTATGCGCTGGGCGGGGGCACCGAGCTAATTCTCGCAACCGACATCCGCGTGCTCGCGAGCACCGCACGGCTCGGCCTACCGGAGATCACACTTGGCCTATTCCCCGGCGCCGGCGGCACGCAACGGATCATTCGCCAGATTTCACCCTGCCGCGCCAAGGAGATCCTGTTCACCGGCGAGCAAATTTCTGCCGATGAGGCAGTGGCGATTGGACTCGCCAACAAGGTAGTGCCGAAAGACGAAGTGCTCGCTGCGGCGAAGGAAATCGCCGGAAAGATCGCGACGAAATCGCCGCTGGTGCTGAAGCTGCTCAAGCGAACGCTTCGTAATGGCGCCGACATGCCGCTGTCGGCGGCGTTGCCTTTCGAGCAGAGCATGATCGGGCTGGTGCTCGACACCGCCGATGCACATGAAGGCTGCTCAGCCTTCCTCGAAAAGCGCACGCCCAACTTCACCGGCCGGTAGACCGAGCAATGAAGACGCTTGCCGATCTCGTCATGCCGAAACTCGGTCTAACGATGACCGAGGGGACGGTGGCGCAGTGGGCCATCGCGCCCGGCGCATCGTTCGGCGCCGACGATATCGTCGCCGTCATCGAAACCGACAAGATCGCCTACGAGGTCAAGGCGCCCAGCGCGGGAACGCTGGCGAAGGTGCTCGTGCCGTCCGGGACAACCGTCACGGTTGGCACGCCGATCGCGCAGTGGGAACTCAATGACGCTCCTCCGCGCGAGACAACGGCCGCGGCGATGGTTGTCGAACCGTCTGCCACTGTGGCTGCGGCCGCAGCACCAAGCCGCATACCCTCGCCTCCCGCACCCGCTCCCAGTTCGGACAGCCGCATTATCGCCACGCCCTATGCCCGCCGGATCGCACGCAACGCCAGCATCGAGCTTGCCACCGTCACTGCGTCCAACAACCGCCGTATCAGAGCCGCGGATGTGGAGAACGCCATCGCCCGCCGCGCCACGGCGCCGGCTCTGCACCGGACCTCGGTGCCGTCGCTCGCTCCAACCCCGCAGCCGCTACGCCTTCTCGTCGGGTTCACTTTTGTCGGCACCGAGGTCAGCGCCGACCGCCTACTACAGGTGATCGCCGACATCGCCGAAGGCACCCCAGACCTGAAGCCGGCCCCGATCCACTTCGTCATCCTTGCCGCCGCGCGCGCGCTCGCCGACCACGGTGTCGCGCCCGTTATCGGCCTGCAACACGACGACTTTGCACCTCACACCTTCGATCCCGACTCCTGCCGATGCTTGTCAACGATCGTCACTGCTGACCGCGTCGGCATCGGCACGGCCGCTGCGGCCATGATGCTGCTGGTGACCGATCATGCCGACGCGATACTGGTTGCTCGCATGCCATCGCTCGGCTGCGGTGCCACACTCGGCGTCGGTGCGATCAACCGCGTCTTCCGACCCAACGCGGCCGGTGCGCCGACGTTGCAAGCCGAACTGCATCTTGTCTTCTGCCTGCGCGATGACGCTGCACTGCCCGAAAGCAAAGACCTGCTCGGGCGCATTCGTGAGCTTCTCGAAAACCCGTTTGTTCTCCTCGCAATGTGATCTCCGGAGTAGCCATGGACTTCCTGTTGACCGATGAGCAGAAGATGATCGTGGACACCGCGCGCAAGGTCGGCGCCCGTTTCGGGCTCGACTACTGGCGCGAACGCGACACCGAAAAGGCTTTCCCGCGCGAATTCTGGGCGGCCGTATGCGAGGCCGGCCTGTGCGGTGTCGCCCTGCCCGAAGAATATGGCGGCGGCGGGCTTGGCATGCTGGAGATGGCGCTGATCGTGGAAGCGCTATCGGCCAGCGGCGGCGGCTCGACCATTGGCCAGCTCTACATGATCAATCCAATCTTCGGCGGCGTTTCGATCGCCAAGTTCGGCACGCCGAAAATGAGGAAAGAACTGCTGCCGAAGATCATCTCCGGTGAAATCAATTGCTGCATGGCGCTGACCGAGCCCGACGCCGGCTCCAACAGCCTGGAGATCAGGACCTTCGCCACCGGCCACGGCAATGGCTGGCGGCTCAACGGGCGGAAGATCTGGATCACCGGCGCCGAAGCGGCGCAGAAGATGCTGGTGATTGCGCGCACCACCAAGGTGCAGGAGGTCAAACGTCGCACTGAAGGTCTGTCGATGTTTCTCATCGACGTCGAGCGCAAGGGCCTGAGCTATTCCTCGATCGAGAAGCTGGGGACCAATACACTGTCGTCGTGCAACATCTTCTTCGAGGATGTCGACGTCGATGGGGACGAGTTGGTCGGCTCGCTCGACGGCGGCTGGTACGAGCTCCTCGACGTGCTCAACACCGAGCGCATCGTCACCACCGCCGGGCTCGTCGGCGCGGCAGAACTCGCTTTCCGGATTGCCATCGACTACGCCAAGGAACGACGCGTGTTCGGCAACCGTCCGATCGCCGAGTATCAGAGCCTCCAGTTCCCGTTCGCGCAGGCTTTCGCCGAAATTGAATGCGCCAGGCTGATGAATTACAAGGCGGCGAGCCTGTTCGACCGCGGCCTGCCCTACGGCACCGAGGCGAACGTCGGCAAGTTGATCGCCTCGCAGGCGACCTCAAGCGGCATCGAACATGCGATGCAGACCATGGGCGGCATGGGCTACGCCAGAGAAACGCATTTGGAACGGTTATGGCGCGATGCGCGACTGTTCCGCTTTGCGCCGATCTCCGAGCAGATGATCTTGAACTTCATCGCCATACAGAATCTCGGGCTGCCACGGTCGTATTGATGGATGACATAACGCTGCAATCTTTGCGCCGTCGCAAGCCAGCGCGAAGGAGGAAGTTATGGTGAATTTGTCGAGTTTCATACGGTACCACGCTTCGCGCACGCCAGAGCGAATCGTCATCGTGTTCAAGGAACAGCGGATCACCTACGCCGAGTTCCTGCGGCGCATTGAGACGACCGCTGGTTTTCTCGCAGCGCGCGGCATCCGGCCGGACGACGTCGTCGCCGTTTTCATGAAGAACAGCGCCGCTTTCCTTGAGTTGGCCTTCGCGGTGAGCCACATCGGCGCCGTATTTTTGCCGATCAACTTCCGTCTCGCCACCGAGGAGGTGCGCTACATAACCGAAAGCGCAGGCGCCAAACTGCTATTCGCCGACGCCGAGTTCGCCGAGATCGTCAAGCCGCTGCCATCCGTGTTCCTGGTGGATGAACGTGCGCAGAGCAATTCGACGGCGCTCGCCGGCGGAGCCAAACCTGCCGCCATGCACGTGCGCAAGCCCGACGATCTATTCCGCCTGATGTACACGTCTGGGACGACCGACCGGCCGAAAGGCGTGATGCACACCTACGCTAATTTCTACTGGAAATGCGCCGACCACGTGCTGTCGCTTGGCCTCAGGCACGAGAACAGGCTGCTCGTCACAGGGCCGCTTTATCATGTCGGCGCCTTTGACCTTCCGGGCATCGCCGTGCTGTGGGTCGGCAGCATGCTATACGTACACCGGGACTTCGACCCCGTGCAGGTGCTTGCTTCGATCGAAAAGGAAAAGCTCACCGGAGCTTGGCTTGCACCGATCATGCTATCGGCACTACTCACCTTCCCCAACCGTCAGCGCTATGACGTCACAAGCCTCGCTTGGGTGATCGGTGGCGGCGAGCGCACGCCCGAGGCCCGTATCCGGGCCTTTTCAGACTATTTCACTGGCGGGCGCTACATCGATGCCTATGGCCTGACCGAGTCCTGCAGCGGCGACACGCTGATGGAGGCCGGGCGCGAGATCGAGAAGATCGGCTCGGTCGGCCGCGCACTCGCTCATGTCGAGATCGAGATCCGCGACGAGACAGGTCGCACCCTGCCGGCTGGCACGACCGGAGAGATCTGCCTGCGCGGACCGAAAATCACCGGCGGCTATTGGAAGGATCCGAAAACGACTGCCGCCTCTTTCTACGGCGATTGGTTCCGCACCGGCGATGTCGGCCACCTCGATCCCGACGGCTTTCTCTATTTAACGGATCGCAAGAAAGACATGATTATCTCCGGCGGAGAAAATATTGCCTCCTCGGAGGTCGAGCGCGTGATTTACCAGATCCCGGGGGTACGCGAAGTGGCGGTGATCGGCGTGCCTGATACGAAATGGGGAGAGCGGCCCATTGCGGTGGTGGTTATGTCGGCCGGCGAAAAGCTGTCCTACGAGGCGCTGGCAACGCACTGCCGGGCCCATCTCGCCAATTTCAAGGTGCCGAAAGACCTGATCTTGCGAGAGCAACTGCCGCGCAATCCATCGGGGAAAATACTCAAGCGAGTGCTGCGCGACCAGTTGACGTCCTGAGCAACGTTCCGCGCCATCGGATGTTGGCAAAGTCGGCGGAGACCATCCGCGTGATCCTGGCGTTATGTTGAACTGTGACGAGGTCGATTGATGGCAGACCGCCCCGCTCTCTCCGCTGAGAGGACCCCGCCCCGCCCCCTGCTGTTTGACCCATTGCGGATGCGTGGGCTGACGCTGAAGAACCGGATTATGATCTCGGCGATGGCCATGTACAGTTCCTCCGGCGGCTTCACCACCGACTTCCATCTCGTGCATCTCGGCCGCTTCGCGCTGGGCGGTGTCGGGCTGATCATGACCGAGGCGACGTCGGTCACGGAGGATGGGCGCATCACGCCCGGGTGCAACGGCCTATGGCTCGATGCACAGATCGACAATCTGCGCCGCATCACGACGTTTCTGCACGAGTTTGGCGTCGCGGCCGGAGTACAACTTGGCCACAGCGGTTGGAAAGGCGCGACGCGGCGTCCTTGGCATGGCGGTGGGCCGCTCACCGCCGAGGATCGCCAGCGGCGCGGTGAAGAGGCGTGGGAAACAACATCACCGTCGGCCGAACCGTTCAGCACCGGTTGGTCAACACCGCATGAACTGACGCAACCCGATCTCGATCGCTTGCTCGACGCTTTCCGGCATTCAACACGCCGGGCGAACGAGGCCGGCTTCGACGTAGTCGAATTGCATTGCGCGCACGGCTATCTCCTGCACTCGTTCCTATCGCCTCTTTCCAACCATCGCACCGACGCATACGGCGGAAGTATTGACAACCGCATACGATTTCCCCGGCGCATCGCAGAGGTCGTGCGCGAGGCATGGCCCAGCGAGAAGCCGATGTTCGTGCGCATCTCCTCAGTCGACGGCGTCGATATCGGCTGGCGTATTGAGGACTCCGTCGTCTTCGCCAAAGAACTGCGCAAACTCGGGATCGATGCTATAGATTGCTCATCCGGCGGCATGAACCTTCCGCGCGGCAAACAGCTGGTCTCGCGCACGCCCGGTTTCCAGGTTCCCTTTGCGGCGCGCATTCGGCGCGAGGCCGAGATCCCAACCATCGCGGTCGGCCTCATTCGCGAGGCTCGCCAAGCGCAGGCCGTGCTCGAAGCGGGAGAGGCCGACCTCGTCGCGCTGGCCCGCGAGGCGCTGTTTAACCCGAATTGGGCCGCGCAAGCCGCGGTCGAGTTGATGCCGGAAAGCGGCTGGAGCACTTGGCCCGAACCATTCGGCTGGTGGCTGGAACGGCGCGCCCGCTCATCCGGGCCTTCGCGATAAGGGGAATCGTCATGTTCAAAGTCGTTACCCTGATCAAACGCCGGCCCGATCTGTTGGTAGAAAATTTCCAGGCCTATTGGGCGGATCACCACGGTCCGTTGCTGAAGCAGGCGCCGGGTATCTGCCGCTACGTGCAGTCGCATGCCCTGCCACAGGGCTATCGCAAGGGCGAGCTCTTGTTCGACGGCATCAGCGAGCTGTGGTTCGACGACGAAAGTGCCTACGCGGCCTGCTTGGAGTCTAGCGCGTTCAAGGTCGCGGACCGCGACCTCGATGTCTTTGTCGATCGCGCGCGATTGGTCGAGATGCCGGTCGATCTCTACGTCATCAAAGACGGCGCTATTCCGCGTAATGCGGTCAAGAACATCGAATTCGTCAACCGGCGCCCGGGCATGGCGCTGGCGCCGTTCCGCGCCTATTGGCGCAACATGCACGGCCCGATGGCGTCGAAGATCACGGTGATCCATCGCTACGAACAGAACCATCTGAAGGTGAGCGCGTACGATAACGGCAATCCGCCTTATGACGGCGTTGCCATCACCTGGTTCGCTTCCACCGCCGACATGAAGCTCGGCACGACAACGCGCGAATATCAGCTGACACGAGCCGACGAACCGAACTTCCTACCGGACGGCCATCTGCCGATCATCATTGTGCGGGAGCGCGTTATCTAGCGAGTGCCGGTATGCGCAACATGAGCGAGCCGGATCGCAACGGCGAGCGCAACCAGCAGCAGGACACCGACCAGCGCCGCAACGCCGTTCCAGCCGTCCTGTGCCCAATAGCGGCCGCCATAGGAGCCGATGAGGCTGGCTCCGAGATAATAGGCGAGCAGATAAAGCGACGCCGCCTGCGCCTTCGCGCCCGGTGCGATATGGCCGACCCATCCGCTTGCGACCGAGTGGCCCGCGAAAAAGCCAAGCGTCAGCAACGCGAGGCCGCCAATCACGGCCCACAGCGGCAGCAAGGTGGTGAGGAGCACGCCTGCGAGCATCAGCAGCAGCGCAATCGTCAACATCGGGCCGCGGCCCAACCGATCAGCTAGGCGGCCAAACACAGGCGAGACAATCATGCCGAAGAGATACAGCAGGAAAATTGCGCCAATAGCGCTCTCGTGCAGACTGTACGGCGGCGCCACCAGACGATAGCTCGCGTAGTTATAAATGGTGACGAAGCTGCCCATGAGCAGGAACGCCATCAGATAAAGCCACGGCAACCCGACCCCACGGCAATTCATCCACAACGTGCTGAGACGCGTGCGAAAGCCAAGGTTTTGCCGCGGCGTGAAATGGTGCGAGGGCGGCAACAGCAGCCAAAACCCAATGCTGGTCATCAGCCCGATGAACGCCATCGTGCCCACAGCCGCACGCCACGACAAAAAACCCGCAACGACACCGGTGATAACCCGGCCCGCCATCCCACCCAATGCGGTGCCGCCGATGTAAATACCCATGGCAAATCCGGAACCCTCGGCGCGCGCTTCCTCGGCTGCATACGCCATCGCTACAGCTGGCACGCCTCCCAGCGCGATGCCGATTAACGCTCGCCCGAGCAATAGATTCATCCAGGACGAGGATAGCGCCGTCAGCAATGTCAGACCTGATGCAATGGAGAGGCACGTGCTAATCAGTTTCTTGCGGTCCCATGATTCTGCTAGGAAGCCGGTGATGAAAATTGTGACTGCAAGGGTGCCGGTGGTCAGCGACAATGAGAGGCTGCTTGCCGTAGGACTGACGCCGAATTCCTCGGAGAAAATTGGCATGACCGGCTGCACGCAGTACATCAATGAGAACGTGCCAAACCCTGCAGCAAAGAGTGCTACATGGGCGCGCCGCATGGTGCTCGTTGACATTTGACTTTCTGCGCAGCCCGGAAGAGAGAGGCCGTCCAATTCGATCACTCCAAAACACCGGCACAAGACCGCAGGCGCATTTGACAATAATTTCGTCTGGCTCGGTGCACCGCAAAGAATACTGAATTTATCGTTTGGGCTTTACAGACCTTTCCCGGGACTTGCTTGCCGGCGCACGAACTTTGAAGGCGTCGGACAGCAAGACGCGCGCGCGGTTCGTCTCGCTGCGCAAGGCTTCGACGAACTCGAGTGCTGCCAGGGATAGTGGAAACTGCGTCAAGTGAATCAAATAAATATTGGTTTCGAATTGCAGGTCGGTAATCGGGTTCAGGATGAGGTCTGGATCGTCGCGGTCGCACACGGTAGCGACCATAGGCAGGATTGTTGCCCAATCCGAGTTGCGAACGAAGGTAATCATTCCTGGCACCGAGTCCATTTCCAGGGCTCGCGTCACCTTCAATGATCGCGTCCAAATCGCGCGCTCTATGGTTGTTCGCAAGCTATGGCGGTGCCCGGGCATGATCATTTTCACCGGCGGAATATCGGAGAGCTTCAACGGCCCGGGCGACAGGCCAAATGCCTTGCCGGATATCAATACCGCCGGCCCCTCAGCGATTTTCTCCATCTCGAGGCCTTCGTGCCGCGGAGGCTCGACGACAAACGCGAGATCTATTTCTTGCGCGAGTAGCCAGTCAGTCAAAGTACCGCTGAACGACTCCGCGAGACGCAATTCGATCGCCGGATGTTTCTCGACAAACTCAGGAAGGAACGACGGCAGTATTCCGCGCACCAATGATGGAATCACGCCGGCGCGGACGGTACCGGAAATCTGTTGGGTGGCGCTTGCCATATCGAGCTCGGCGGTGCGGAGCGAGCGAAGGATAGCGATCGCATGATGATAGAAGCGTTTTCCTGCCACCGTTGGGACCGCCCCGGCTACCGAACGTTCGAAAAGGCCGGCCCCGACCAGCTCCTCGACATTTCGTACTTGTGCGCTCAGCGCCGGTTGCGTGCACCGCTCGCGCTCGGCTGCTTTGGTGAAGCTTCCTTCCTCGTACACCGCGACAAAATATTGCAGATGACGAAAGCTGATACAGGGAATCATGTTGCCGCCACCTCGACTCTCACCGGACTTTACGTCCGGGCCAGTAGACCGGTTTTAAGTCGAGCGCTACGCCTTGCTGTTGACGCTCCAACGCCGGCAATACGTCGACACTAGGCCATATGCCGGACAGAAGGGCATTGTCGTATCCGCCGGTGAGGCCGCAAGCACGCATCTTATCGGATGCCGTTTCGGCTGAATAGATCAGGGGCAGCGGCTCGAACATAATGCCGTCGTCCCGCGGGTGCAGGATGCTGTACCAAGTCCTGCACGTCCTATCATTGGCCGGCATACCTAAGGCCCCGGTGTTGTGCCAAACGTGATCGTCGAAGAGCTGCGTGAACGGCAATCCGCAATGGCCGGCAATGACGCCGTCGCATTTAAGCCCTTCGACCTCCTCTTGTTTGACCGAAATCGGGGTGGATTGAAAGATAAAGCGATTAATTTGCTTACCGCCGCCATGGATCGCCACCAGGCGGCGACCGCACATGTCGATTTCTAAATGTTGCGGCAAATTCCTCATCCACTTGCGGGCATCCTCATCCAGATGTGCTGTTGCGAATGAGTACCATTGCGCAGACAGTCGATCGCATGTGCTGCCTTCCTCGAAGCCGCACCCGCAATTATCTGCCGACGTGGCGAGGGATTCCTCGCAGTTGCCCATGATGACGTGAATGCCTGAGTTGCGAATGAGATCGACTGTCGCCTGCGGGTCGGCGCAATAAGCGACGACATCTCCGGTGCAGATCACATGGGATGGATCAAAGCCGAGACGCTCGGCGATACCGAGCATCGCACGAGTCGCTTCCAGATTGCTGTAGCACCCACCGAAGACCAGAAGCGACTTCGTCGTCTGTATTGGCATGCTGCGTTTATAAGACTCACGCGACGAATTGCCAACGAATATTCGCTGTCGCGCGCGGTTCGATCAATAGCTTGCGTTATGCCAAGCATAAGAATAACTGAGTTTTTTGCGGTGCTGAAATTCGATACCTTATCGAGTGGACTGCATTTCGCCAGATATTCGCGCTTCGGCCGATGCTGGCATAGCCGCTGGGAGGAACAAAATGCTTCGTCACGTATTGTACCGATCAATCGCCTTCCTCGTCATCTCATTCCTGACAATCGCCATAACCCGCGCGCCGGCGACGGCCCAGGAGCCGATTCGAATCGGCTTTGGCATGTCATTGACCGGACCGCTTTCGGCGAATGGCAAGTCCGCGCTCCTTGCCATGAAGATCTGGGAGGAAGACATTAACACCAAAGGCGGACTGCTCGGACGTCCGGTCAAACTGGTCTACTACGATGATCAGTCTAATCCCTCGACCGTGCCCGGCATTTACACGAAGATTCTGGACATCGACAAAGTTGATCTGATCGTTGGCGGCTATGCCACCAACATGCTGGCGCCGGCCATGCCGATCGCCATCCGCAAGAAGAAGGTCTTCATCGGAATTCTCGGCGTCGCCGTTAATAGCGATTTTAAATATCCGGGTTATTTCGCGATGATTCCTTCGGGCCCGAATCCAAAGCCCGCGTTCACCAAAGGCTTCTTCGATCTGGCGATGGCACAGAACCCAAAGCCTCAGACTATTGCAATCGTCGGTGCCGACATGGAGTTCTCGCAAAACGCGCTGGAAGGCGCGCGCATGAACGCCAAGGCCGCGGGATTGAAAATCGTCTACGACAAGACGTATCCGCCAGCAAACACCGATTTTGCGTCGATCGTGCGTGCGATCCAAGCGACCAACCCAGACCTCGTCGTTATCGGTTCCTACCCGATCGATTCGGTGGGAATGGTGCGCGCCGTCAATGAAGTCGGCTTCAAGCCAAAGATGATCGGCGGTGCGATGGTCGGATTGCAGGCAACAGTGTTTAAGACACAGTTGGGCCCGCTGCTGAATGGGTGGGTCAACTATGATTTCTGGCTGCCGCTGAAGACCATGGAATTCCCGGGCGTGATGGAATTCATCAAGAAGTACCAGGCGCGGGCGCAAAGTGAAGGCGTTGATCCGCTCGGCTTCTACATCGCGCCGTGGGGCTATGCCTACTTGCAGGTGCTGGGCCAAGCTGTAGCGGCCACCAAGAGTCTCGATGACAGCAAACTCATCGACTATATGCACAAGACTACGTTCAAGACTGTCCTTGGCGACGTCCGGTTCGGCGCAGACGGGGAATGGGCGCAATCGCGTGTATTGCAGGTTCAGTTCCAAAACGTCAAAGGCAATGGCGTCGAGCAGTTTAGGGACGTCTCGGCGCAAGCGATCGTGTCGCCGGAAATATATAAGTCGGGAAACTTCATCTATCCATACGCCGATGCAATCAAATAAAGACTGATTTGAAAGCACGGTGAGAGGCCGCTACGGCGCTCGCTTTCTCAGGGCAAGCTTCGAGAGCGCAGCGAAGTCCGTTACGAGCAGTTGCGGCACGTCTTCAAACCGATGACGTGTCGCGCTTTGTCTGGCCGATGGGCTAGCCAGTTTGGCAGGTTCCTGCAGACTGCGGCGCAAAGCCCCAAGGCTGTGGGTTGTGACTTGGCCGAGGGGCAACTCGGCGGACGGCCGGCTGGCCGCTCCGGCGGGCAAAAACATGAGGGGGCAAGGGGAGGATGCTATCGCCGCGCCGACTGCGTTGTCCGCATCGCCCCGGGTGCGGGGCCGCCGCCGGGCGGCCTGCTTCATCGAGATGCTGCAAGGCGCTGCGGCGCCACGACTGTGCCGGTTGAGATTCGATGGACATTTCCTGGGATCTGTTGATCAACGCCATCGTCGCGGGACTGCTGCTCGGCGGCTTCTACGCCGCGGTCACCGCCGGCGTGTCGATCTCGTTCGGCATGCTCGACATCGTCAACATCGCGCATCCGGCCTTCATCATTCTCGGCTCCTACATCGCTTATTTCATCAATATCAATTACGGCGTCGACCCGATCGTGGTGAGCATCGTGGTGCTGCCGGTGTTCTACGGCCTCGGCGCGCTGGTCTATCAGGTCTATTACGTGTCGTTCGAAAAGCGCGGCCAGGAATCCCTGCGCGGGCTCGCCTTCTTCTTCGGGCTGCTGTTCATCACCGAAGTGTCGCTGA
>OBLU010000853.1_pt1 | contig 28501 bp, 22 predicted proteins | sample 1518681 | NCBI WGS metagenome assembly OBLU01 (sample SAMEA3539304, study PRJEB22396) | soil metagenome | biome: tundra; feature: field; material: soil | place: USA | collected 2010-05 | depth 0.15 m
CGAGATCGCGGGCGCTGACTTCGGTTATGCGAAAGCCCTTATTCTTCACGGACTCCACGAAGCCACGCTTCTCGAGGTCGAGCATCGCTTCTCGCACCGGTGTCGCAGAAACTCCGAATTGCGCGGCTAGCGCGGGAACCGAGACCAGGGCGCCCGGCTCAATCTTTCCCGAAATGATGGCCGATGCCAGTGAGCTCTCTACCCTCGTTCGCAAACTCGCGGTTTGACGTAACTCATGAATGACAGATTTCTTGATAGCTGCCTTCTCCTCCCACAATGAATCGAAGCACCATGTTTGAATTGATATTAGAACTTCATATGTGCAATGTTACTGAATCCTATCCGCCGACGCTCCACTTCACCACTTCAAGAGTAAAAATGCTCCGGCTCTTCTGGTCCGCGAAGAAATAAAATTTCTCGAACTGCTCGGCGTCAAACCAGTACGTGTCCGCCCGCACCACATCTCGGTCGGTAGTTATGAGCGCCAACGTCGCGGATCACAGAATGCCACGCAGGAATTGCAGGATCCGTTGACGCTGGTCACGTTTGTACTCGATCGATTGCACCTGATGACCTTCGCCCGGGTACACAACAAGTTCGGCGGCGACCTTCACCGACGTCAAAGTCGTAAACAGTTCGCAAGCCTGGCTGACCGGAACGCACTGATCCTGTTCGCCGTGCAGAATCAGCGCCGGCAGTGACCCGTTCGAAACAATGGTGACCGGTGAACGCGAGGCGTATCGCTCAGGCTGCTCTTGGGGCGTTCCGTCGCATAAGAACTCATAAAACGGCGCGTTGTTCGCCGTCCCCCAGCAGCTCTGCAAATTACTGATTCCCGCGATGACGATGCCGCCGCGAAAGCGCTCACCACGGGCAACTGCCCATGCCGTCAAATAACCGCCATAACTCGCACCCATCACCGCGGCTCGCTCGACGTCAATCACGTTCGAGGCAGCCAGGTGGTCCACCCCCGCCAAGATCTGCTCGAACTCAACGCCTGCGGGGTCGGCCAAATTCATCCGCCCATACGCCTCTCCGCGCCCGGGGCCACCGTAGGGATTTGGCATGAAGACCGCGTAGCCGTCGCCACAGAGGGTTTCGGCCCAGAGCATGTCCCAACTGTGGTGATACGCGAGGCTCGGACCACCGTGTATGTCCACGACCAACGGATGGGGAGCGCTTCGAATACTGGGAGTGGCCAGCAGGCCCTCCAACGTCACTCCCTCATGCTCCCAGCGCACTTCGCTGACCGTGAAACCGCGCTCGCGAGACAGGTCGGCGTTGAACTGGCTCCATCTCGTTGGCTCGCGATAAGGAGCGAGCACACATACTTCGGGTGGTTCGGCGACCGTCGAGTGGACCGTGACTGCCCTCTCGGCGCTCAAGGGCACCACCTGGGGTCGCCAACGGGAGATTGTGATGCTGCCGGCGTCCGGATAAATGGACGCTGACTGATTTGCGCTGAAGGGCGAGTCGACCCAACCCCACGACATTCCCAGGCCGTGCCAGCCAGCGAACCACAGGCAATCATCATCGCGCCACCCAAGCCACGTGGCGCCGAGCGCCAGATCCATGTCGAGATTGATGAGCGCGCCACCGTTCAGTTCAACGGCACGCACCTGACCGTTGCCGAGCCCTCGGTCGCTCGCCCAACCCTCAATGAAGGCCACCCGCGTTGCGTCCGGGCTGACAGTCGGACTCGTCAGTTGCCACGTCGCGACGTGAAGATCGCGTCGGTCGCGCGTGGTCGGGCCGAGCAACGACAACGTGGGCCGGTACCAACCGGCCTCCGTGGGGTCGGTGCTCACAATGGCGACCACACGATCCCCTTCGACGGGCGTGAACTCCCAGACGCTCACATTCTCGGGACTGAGGGGCTCGAGTCGGCCGACCGCCGTGTCGATCCGCCACACACGACGCCAGCCAATGGGCAGCCGGTTGGAGCGAACGAGCGGTCCGTCCGCCGATAATGGCTTGCCCGAATTGAGCGATGCGGTGTCTCCTCCGGGTTCCGCGATCAGAACGAGCGGCACGCCCTCTCGGGACCACGCCACGAACTCTGGCACTCCTTCACACGCGATGCGTTGCTCTGCGCCCGTGGCGAGATCACGAAAAACACATTCACCGCGGCCTTCGCCGCTCAGCGCGTACAGCAGCGTTTCCGCGTTATTCCCGGAGGGCCCATCCCAAATGGCAAGATTCGAAGTCGGGATTTCATCAGTGAGTTTTAACGGCACGCCGTTAACGTCACCCGCCCAGAGACCGGCGAGGCTGGTGTCGTCAGCTCGGGTGGCGTCGACCACAAAAGCGACTGTTCTCTCGTCACCACTGCAGACAACATGCTGCGGCGACCACATGGTGTCAGAAGCCACGGACATTCTTGGGTCGCCCATCATCGGCCCGCGCGGCGAGGCGCTCATCGGAGTCGGACCCTGGGATCGAGAATCGGATAAATCATGTCGACCCCAATGTTGCCCACAACCACGAACACCGCGCCAACCATCACAATGCCGGTGACCACGGGCAAGTCTTGCTCGGTCATCGAAAGAATTGCCAGTTGACCTAGTCCCGGCAGCCCAAAGATGGACTCCGTCACCACCGCACCCCCCAAAAGGATGCCGAGGTCGATGCCGAATTGCGTCACCACCGACGTCAACGCTGATCTCAGGGCGTGTACGAAGATGATCCGCCCTTCGCCCACGCCCTTGGAGCGGGCCGTTCGAATGTAGTCTTCCGAAAGCACTTCTAACATTCCCGTGCGAGTAAGACGAGTGTACGTTCCGGCCGACGTCAGCGCTACCGTGAACCACGGCAGCAACATATGTTGAGCCCAACCAAGCGGGTCGCTCGAGATGGCAACGTAACCGCTACCGGGAAAGAAATCGATTCCCGCCAGATGCAGTTGAAAGAAGAGAAAGTACAGCAGGACGATGCCCAGCAGGAATGTGGGCATTGAGTAAAACACAAGGGCGACCACAGTAATTCCCCGGTCGATCAGCGAGCGAGGTCGACGAGCGGAGATCACGCCGCTCATCACCCCCATCGTCAGCCACAGTATGCCTCCGCCGATTGCGATCGAGGCAGTGACACTGAAGCGACTCGCCAACAACTGTGTCACTGGTTCGGAGTTGTAGTACGAGTAACCAAGATTTCCGTGCACCAGGCGAACCACGAACTCCCAATACTGATACAGCACCGGTTTATTGAGACCGAGACGGGCCCTTACCAACGCCACGGTCTGTTGTGTTGCCTGGCGGCCCGCGATAATTTGCGCGACATTATGCGGCGCGACGAAGAAAAGGGTAAAGACCGCAACCGTCGTGACCCAGAGGACAACTATGCCCGACGCGATACGTCGGATCAAGAACCGAATCATCGCTTCCTCCGCAAGGACTTCAGAAGCCGTTCGCCGCGAGGATCAAGGGCATCACGAAGCGAGTCGCCCAGCAAGTTAAAGGCCAGCGTGGTGGCGAGCAACGCAATCCCAGGAAACGTGATGAACCACCACGCTTGCTGGTAGTACTGCACACCTGTGGCGAGCATGTCTCCCCAGCTCGCAGTCGGTGGCACCACGCCAAGTCCGAGGAACGATAACGTGGCTTCAAAAGAAATCGCCGAAGGAATCAACAGCGTCGTGTACACCAGTAGCGGAGCCACCAGATTTGGCAGGACCTCGGTATACATCAGCCGGAAATCGCTCTCTCCCACCGCGCGAGCTGCCTCGATGTACTCCTTTTCACGGATAGAGAGGGTGAGCCCACGGACGATTCGACCCACTGCGGCCCAGGAAAAGAAGGCAATGACGCCAATCGTCACCAGCAGACTTGGTCCGACCACCGAGACGAGCGCGATCGCCGCCAAAAGAAACGGAAACGAGAGGATCACGTCCATGAGCCGGCTGAGTAGTAGGTCAATCTTGCCACCGACGAAGCCCGCCACCATTCCCACTGTCGTGCCAACGATCACGGCACTCACGCTCGCGGCGAGGCCGACAACCAACGACACCCGGGCACCGTAGACCGTGCGCACCATAATGTCGCGTCCCAAGTTGTCGGTCCCAAAGAGGAACGTCCAACTCGGGACTTTCGGTAGGCCGTCGGGCGACAGACCGGTGAGCAGATATTGGGTGTTTGGACCGTGGCCCGCCAGGAGCGCGATGAAGGGCGCGAAGATCGCGAGCAGCACAATAAGCAGGATGACCGCCGAAGAGACAATCGCGGTCTTATCCTTGCGCAGTCGTAACCACGCCAACTCCCAGGGGCTGCGACCGGCAACCGGCGACTCACCGCCCTCATCGAGGGCCATTTCGCCAGCGACCTCGTCACTCATGCAGCCCCTCGGACTCGAGGGGATAGTGACAGGCAACCGCGTGACCGATAGTGTCACGAAACTGTCTCAATGTAGGAGCTTCTGTCGCGCAATTTGCCTGAGCCCGTGGACATCGTGGATGAAACCGGCAACCCGAAGGAGGATCACTCGGCGACGGTACATCGCCCTCGATAATGATGCGCTTGCGACCCCGGGCGCGATCGGGATCGGCAACGGTGGCGGCGGAAAGAAGGGCCGCCGTGTAGGGGTGGCGCGGTGTGGCGTACAAACTCTCGGAGGTCGCCATCTCCACGATCTGACCAAGGTACATAACCGCTACGCGGTCGCTCACCTGCTCGACTACACCGAGATCGTGCGAGATAAAGATCGTCGTCAGCGAAAACTCGTCGCGCAAATCACTCAACAAATTGATGACCTGTGCCCGCACGGACACGTCAAGCGCGGACACGGGCTCATCACATATCAGAAGCTTCGGTCGTACGATCAGAGATCTGGCGATGCCAATACGTTGACGCTGACCCCCCGAGAATTCTGCGGGGTATCTGTTGAAATGTTCGGGATTAAGACCAACTACCGCCATAATCTCTTGAACCGCGCTCGTCCGCTCGCGGTGGTTTCCAATCCCGTGGACCCTCAGCGCTTCGCCGATAATCGATCCGACCCGACGACGAGGATTGAGCGAGCCATAGGGATCCTGGAACACCATTTGCACGCTTCGTCGAAGGCGTCGTTGATCATCCTTAGACAGTCCACCAAGATCCTGGCCGTCGAACTCAATCTGACCGTCGGTCAACGGATAGAGCATCGCCAGGCAACGGGCCAACGTCGACTTGCCGCAGCCACTCTCGCCCACCAATCCGAGCGTCTCGCCAGTGGTGATGTAGAACGAGACGCCGTCCACGGCGTGCACGACCCCGTGGTTGCCTCGCAACAGTCCTTGGCCACCAATGGGAAAATACTTGACGACCCCGTCGGCGACCAGGATGGGGGGCGGAGTTTCAATGACCCTTGATGCCGCTGCCGCGCGAACGGGGTCCGCCCGCGGAGAAATCTCTACCCTCATCATCGAAGGTGCCGACGCTCCCCGCGCTAACGGTGCTTCCGGAGGACTTTGCGACGTGAGGTCGGGTAGCCAGCACGCCGAAAGATGATCCGCTGATGAAGAGACCAACCGCAAGGGTGGCTCTTCGTGCGCGCAGCGATCCATTACGGAGGCACATCGAGGTGCGAATGAGCAACCGGCACTAACGTTCAACAGGCTCGGCGGCTGTCCGGGAATTGTCCGAAGTCTCGCCCGTGTACCCGCGATAGGAACCGAATCTAGGAGACCCTTCGTGTAGGGGTGGTGAACGCTGTAGTACGCATCTCGGCATTGTGCCATTTCAACCGGTTTGCCCGCATACATCACCATCACTCGGTCAGCGAGGTCGGCGACCACTCCCAGGTCGTGCGTCACAAAAATCATGGCCATACCCAGCTCGCCTTGGAGCGAGACGAGCAGCTCCAAGATCTGCGCTTGTATGGTCGCGTCCAGGGCAGTGGTCGGTTCATCGGCAATCAAAATCTCAGGTTCCAGAGCCACTGCCATGGCGATCAACGCCCGCTGGCGCATACCACCGGAAAACTGGTGCGGATATTCGTGTACTCGTTGCTGCGGCTGAGGAATCCCGACCAACTTAAGAAGTTCGATCGCACGAGTGCGCGCGAGCTTTTTATTCACCTTCTGGTGCACCCGAATACCTTCGGCGAGTTGCCAACCCACGGTGTACAACGGATGCAGACTCGTGAGCGGGTCCTGAAAAACCAGGCCTATTCTGCGGCCACGGATCGCGCGCAATTCCGTCTCCGTGCACGAAAGTAGATCAACACCATCAAAGACAGCCTCGCCTCTAATATCCGCACCAGAAACGAGTCCGACCAGTGCCTGCGTACATACGCTTTTACCCGATCCGGATTCGCCCACGATTGCGAGTGTTTCACCCGCGTTGAGAGAAAACGACGCTCCACGCACGGCGCGAACAACGCCATCAAACGTTGGAAAGGAGACGGTGAGGTCTTTAACTTCGAGTAGCGGAATAACCGAATTTTGAGCCATCGTTACGGGCGTCTTTAGAGATCGCCAGGGCTACTTAACCACGCTTCGATATCGCTGACGGAACGCGGTAACGCGGCCGAAAGCAATTCGAACCCGTCGGAGGTCACCACAACGTCGTCCTCAATCCGCAATCCTTGTCCTCGCAATTCTTCGGGGATGGTTTCATCATTCGCTTGAAAGTAAAGCCCGGGCTCAACGGTAAGGACCTGGCCCACTTTGAGGGTCCCATCTAAGTATTCTGGCGCCCGTGCGCTGCCACAATCGTGGACATCGAGACCCAGCATATGTCCCGGCGAGCAGAGTGTCCACCGACGATGCAGACCGGAATCAGGGTGAAGCGACTCGACCGCACTCACCGGCAAGATGCCGAGGTCGGCCAAACCCTCCGCGAGTACTCGCGCTGACTCCGCGTAGAACGCCTTGAACTGCTCACCCGGTCGGACCAACTTGAACGCCGCTTCCTGAGCGGCAAAAACGATTTCGTACAATTGACGCTGCAGGGCGCTGAATCGACCGTCCACCGGAATCGTGCGCGTGATGTCCGCGGTGTACAGCGAGTTAGCTTCGACGCCCGCGTCGAGGAGCAACATCTGGCCGGCCGTGACGCCGCCGTCGTTGCGTTGCCAGTGCAACGTACCCGCATGTTCACCGATTGCCGAGATTGTCTGGTAACCAGTTGAGTAGCCCTCGAGTCGGGCCCGAGCGTCAAACGTCACTTCCACGTTGCGTTCCGTCAGTGCTTCCCCGCTTCGTAATAGTCGTCCGACGTCTGCGAAACCTCGAACCGTGGAATCGACCGCGTTACGCAGCTGCCGAATTTCCCAATCGTCCTTCATCAAACGATGTTCGGACAACACTGCTCGTAACTCACGATTCGCAACATCATCGTGCTCCCGTAGTTCCGCAGTTACTCCAGCATCCACGTCGGGCAAGTAACGCACTCTCGAAACATCTTGGAGAAATTTGGGCAACTCACTCAGCGGGCGACAGTCAATGCCAAGTTCCTCGCTTCGCCGATCCAGGCTTGGCCTACGGCCAACCCAAAGTTCGCCCGTGAAAAAATCCTTCCAAAACTCACCGTTGCCCCGGTCCGAGGGTGGCTGAAGAAAGAACGCGGGATCGCCACCCGGTGTCAGTACTAGTACGCCACTGGGCGTCTGATCACCCGTTAACCAGACGTAGTCGCTCTCGGCGCGAAACCTGTAAAACTGATCGCCGCATCGACGAACGAGTTGGCCAGCGCAGATCACCAGCACGTCGTCCGGAAATGACGCTTGCAGTTCTCGACGACGGCGATCACAATACGAAGTCGGTGGCGACGGTGGCGACTCAAAGGGCCGCTGCGGACCCCAGCCTCTTTGCATGAAATCATCTAGCAATACCGAGGTTGGATCATTGAAACTTCCTTGATCCAACCCCGGTTCTGCTGAAGTCTCTAACGAGACTTTCTGACTCATCGCCCGCAATTTCTTATCTCTACGGTGAGCACCTTCATCACTTAGAGAGCCATACATTGGTCGGGTCGCAGTTCAAGAACTCCGCGACAAAGTTGCAGCCCTGAAGATTGGACGAATGATAGATAGGCCATTTCTGCACATTCACGGGTACGAGTGCGGCGTCATTCATCGCTTGCTCATTGGCCTTAGCCCACTCACTCGCCGCAGCCGCTGCTGTCGTCGCCGTCAACGCCTGGTGGACATCTGCATTCATTGGCGCCGACGTGTAGCCGCCGAAGTCGTTTGACCCCAGGCCCGGCGCGGTCAACAGAGGAACAATCGTTGAGCGACCGTTGTTACCAAACCAGTCGGGTATCCATCCCGGCGGAGCAATATCCCACTTGTCAGCCTTGGAACTGGCCGGCGCTTCGAGGTACGTTCCGTAGAACTGCGACTGCGTGGCTGGTATCAGGGTGACCTTGAAGCCAGCAAGTTCCAGGCTGGCTTGGAGGGCTTGACCAACGAGCGGTCCCGGTTCGGTCGTTGAGTACAGGAGCTTCACCGCGACGCCATTCGGGTACCCCGCAGCCTTCAGCAGGGCCTTCGCCTTCGTTGGGTTACCGGCGCCTTTGTTATCCGGAAACGGATTAAAGCCGGGTACATAGCCAACATTGCCCGGCAAAACAACCTGCGAGGTCGTCGCCGCCACTGACGGGCCACCCAGAACCTGTACGATCGCATTTTTGTTCACTGCGTAGGCAACTGCTTCGCGCACCAACTTATTTTTCATGAGACCGGCGTACTGGTTCAGTGCCAGATAGGTTCCAAGATCGACGTAGTTCTTGCCAGACGGTCCAATGATGAGGCGCGGGTCCTTCGACGACAACAGGGCCGGAATATCTTGAGGCGGAACATTGACGTCCCATTCCATATTACCCGTTCCCACTTCAAGCTGCTGTTGCACGCTCGTCGCGGTTAGGCCCTCCGTCACGTCAATCTGATTTACGTACGCATGACGCAGGGAGTCGCTTGCTTGACTCCACGCTGGGTTTCGGGTCAAGGTTAACGACTTGTTCGCCGTGTAGTTCGTAATTTGATACGGCCCGTCCGAGAGGGTGTTCGCCCGGAACTGGGCACCGTCAGGTAGGTAGGACATGTACTCGACGGGATACGCCGAACAGAACCCCAACGTAAGAATATTAAGGAAGTCAGCACTCGGAGAGAGGAGATGGAATACCACGGTTGTGTTATTAGGCGCGGTTACGCCGGCCAGCGGGTGCCCGCTGACGAATGCCGATATGCCCGCCACCGTCGCCTTCGCTTTGGCGAAGGCATTGCAGTAACTCGCCATACCAACGATGGTGGCGGTGAAGTAGCCGGGCGCACCGACCGGAGAGACTGGATTACACAGCATCTTGAACTCACGAACGAAGTCGCCCGCGACCACCGCCCGCACTGGCTTCGTATTCCACATCACGTCAGACTTTAAGTGCACGGTGATCGTCAAACCTCCATCACTTATGCCACCGTTCGCCGTGGTCGGCATCACTGTCGCGACGTCAGGCACGACAGTGAGCTGATTCGAGAAGGCTCCGGTTGTCTGGTAACTAAACAATTGCCGGGTGTACGCGCGATTGAGCATGTTGCTAACGGTGTAGTAGGCGCTGACGGTGTCGAGATTGAATATGTCACTCTGACCCAATATCTTGAGGGTGCCACCTCGCTGTGGCGTACCGGCAGCTGCGGCCGAAAGCGTGCCTTGGGTCGAGCCGAAGGCGACCACCGCTAAGACAGTGATCCCAGCTACGAAGCCGGGCCTGCTGCGCATCAAAGCACCAATCACGCTGCGCTTTCGAACAGTATCCGTTCGAATCGAACTGGATTTTGCCTGTCGTGTCATAGTCCCTCCATACGCGTGGGCCGTAATATTGTCGGCGTTAAGAGGTGAATGTAGCACATACCACATGTTTGTGTTGAATCTTAACAAATTTGAGAGAGCGCGCATTTCCTGAGAGGTCTGCCTCACCTAAGGGTTCCCTCCCTGATGCTGACTCGAGATACGCTCACACCTGAATCGCGACGGAAAAATTCGAGAGTTAGTCCTCTCAGAGGATTACTCCATGTGAGGATCTACCCGTTTCCCACCCGAGTTGCGTGATCCAGCCATGAAGATCAAGAACGAGAATCGCTCGTACTACCGTTACGCGTGGTCCACGTTCAGCGCCATCTCCACGCTCTTCGTCACGTCTCGCGAAACGCTGGGGACCCGGAATCAAAGGACCCAGATCGACGCCGGATCTCGCTCGAGCACAGCGTCGCATACGTCACATGGGCGACGCTCCACAATCTCGACTTGTTCAATAACCCCCGTATCTACGAGTCGCTCGACTTCGTCCTACTCGTCGAGTTCGAGAAGGCTTACTATGTCCAACGAGTCAGAAAGTCTGCCCATGTTGGAGATGAATTGCTCATCATCCAACTCGTCGCGATTCAGGAGCAGAACATGCCAACGATCAACGCTAACGACATTGAAATCAACTACTGCGATGAAGGTGCCGGGCCCGAGACCATCCTGCTCGTGAACGGACTGGCCGACGACCTGCAAACGTGGTCGTACCAGGTGCCCGCATTTTTGGATGCTGGCTATCGAGTCGTGCGTTTTGACAACCGCGGAGTCGGCGAAAGCTCGAAACCCGCTGGTCCATATACCACCAAGTTGTTTGCCGCTGACACGAAAGCACTCGTTGACCACCTCGGCCTCACGCAATTCCACTTACTTGGCGTTTCGATGGGCGGAATGATCGTCCAGGAATACGCACTGGCCCACCCCGAAGACCTGCGCAGTGTCACCATGGCCTGCACCTATGCGGCACCTGGTCCATTTTGTTCAAAGATGTACGCCTTGTGGGCCGATCAAGCTCCCGTCCTCGGAGTCCCCGCGATAATGCGCGACGTCGCCCTCTGGGCCTTCACGCTCGAATTCTTCGAAAATCGATCCGCCGAGCTCGCCGAGTTTGAATCGGCGATGCAGTTCATGAATCAGCCGATCTCGGCGTATCTCGCCCAACTCGAATCGATCCGCACGCACGACGCCACAGACCGCCTTTCGAGCCTTAAGGTTCCTACCTTGGTACTTGCTGGCGCGAACGATATCCTTATCCCGGTTGAGCTCTCGCGCCGACTGCACGCACTGATTCCCGGATCAACGTGGGCCACGAGCAAAGGTGGGCATTGCTGTATTTGGGAATTCCCAGAATCCTTCAACTCAACCGTGCTCGACTTCCTTGGAACACTTGCCAAAAGCTAAAACGATGAACGTTGATTGTCGCCGCGGGAATCTTCCGCTCGGCAGCAATGCGCAGTTCGCCAACGTGTTAGAAAGCAACCACACAAAGTGGACACACCCCAACTGCCCGCAACGGCCAACAGGTAACTAATTCAGTTTGGATATTTTGGCATCTTGAATCGAGCGAAGCGTTGCCGATTGGCCCGTTCGTGCTTCGTACAGAGTCGCTCTGCGTCAAGGATCAATTGGCGAGCCTGCAAGCACGACCCCAGCGCCAAAGAATCAAGTGAACGGTCGGTGCGGTAACTCATTTGAGACCGACCTTCATCAATGTCTTCCTTACGATCACACCGCTAAATCAGTGTCCAGAACCTGATTGGCCTAAACTCCTGCTGGCTCTCAGTCGCGCAGTTCGGCTCCGGGCCTCACCGAAAGGACGATTTCGTACAGCGAACCGCCGCCTTGTGCGAATTCCATCGCTTCGAAAACTTCGGTACCGCGCACCGCATTCTCCGCGCGCCATGGATCCTCAACCCATCCGCGGTACGCATCCTCCGACTCCCATAAGGCCGTCACCATGGTCAATTCCCCGCCCTTTACTGGCGAGTGCAGTTTCGAGCCGAGAAAACCCGGCGTGCGCGAAGCGTGCTCGAGAACTTGCTCTTCCTCGAAGAACTTCCGAATCGCACTATGCTCGCCCCCAATTGGCTTGAGAAACAGCACACTCACAACTACCCGACTGTCTGACATCTCTTTCGCTCCTTAGTTCGACTCCAATTAACCTTTGCCTTCGCAAGGATCTACGCTAACGCTTGATATGAGTATAAGTAACTAAAATCCTGATTAATTTGGTGTAACTCAAAACATCTCATCAGCTCTGCCATGTTCGGAACTCTTCCAGTGTCCAGCCAATCACCCGAGGCGCGCAGTTGGCACGGGTGTACGCCCTTGACCGGTACTTAGAGAACCGTCTTCGATGTTGCACCAGGGCACCAGTGCAGGTGCCTAGATCACATCCGGCCATGGCGTGCGCCTCGACACAAAGCGGGGCCAGGGTCGCATCAGCCGGCGCACACTCCCTTCCGCTTGGTTCCTGCGGGACCCCAACGGTGTTGCGTATGTAACTCATCATCACCTACTCAGCCTGACCGCGCCTCGAAGTAAAGACTTGACGTACTTACTGATGCAGTCCGGCGCCTGCGTCGCTGCGCTCTATGACGCCTATTGAGATTCCTGCCGTGACGAGACACGTCAGCGTTACGTGGCCCTTCGGCGCAACAACTGGTCGAGAGCAACCGCAGTGAGAATCAAAACCCCAAACACCACGCTTTCGTAGTTCGAATTGATATTCAAAAGGATAAATCCGTTACCGATCAGCTCAATAATTAACGCCCCAACCACGGCTCGCCAGATCGCCCCTTCGCCACCCAAAATACTGGTCCCACCGATCACTGTTGCCGCGATCGCCAACAGCGCCACGGTTGAGCCGATGCTCGCGTCCGCCGATCCTGTCTGCGACGCCTCAATGATGCCCGCGATGGCCGCGCAGCCGCCACTGAGTGCAAACGCGATCACACGGTAGAACGAAATAGATATTCCCGAAAGTCTCGCGGCTTCTGGATTGCCTCCAATCGCGTACAGTCCCCGGCCAAACCTGGTGTACGCGAGCAAGATTCCGGTGATCATTGCCACGGCGATGAATACCCAAGATGCGACCGTGAGCCCAAGGACATCGTCATTCATCACCATGAAGTGCGGGGCTATTGACTCTTCAACGTTCCCTGCCGTCATGATGGTAGCCAGGCCTATGAAGGCGTAACTCGTGGCCAACGTGGCAATAAAACTATTGACTCGGCCAAAGGCGATGACCGTGCCGTTCACCGCCCCCAGCCCCAGACCGACGATCAGCGCCAGGGCGAATGCCCCGAAGGGCCCGAGGGTGCTCGACGACATCACCGCGACGATGGCGCAGATGGCGTAGACCGAGCCCTGAGACAGGTCGAAGCCTCCCGCGACAATGGTCAGCGTCGCACCGCACGCGGCGACGCCACCCATGCTCATCTGATTCACAATGTTGGTCAGGTTCGCTTCTGACCTGAAGGGTCCCGACGAGACGGCAAGCGCGACGATAATCAGGAGAAGGAACACGATGATTCCGTAGTCTCGTGCCGAGAGCCTGCGCTTGGTCACGACCGAAGTGGCCTGAACCGACTCACTATCATTCGCCTTTTCTGCAACCTCATCGCTCATGACGTCACCTCCTCCACAGTGGATCTAAACGCCGCCATCATGATCTCCTCCGAATCGAAGGTGCCTTCAAACTCACCCGTGATCCTTCCCTTTCGAATCACCACTATCCGATGCGCGAGCCCCGTCAACTCTTCGAGTTCCGAAGATATGAGCAGAACCCCAATGCCCGCCGACGCGGCTTCAAAGATTATTTCGTGAATCGCTTGCTTTGCCCCAACGTCGACCCCCCTGGTCGGTTCGTCGACAATCAGGACCTTCGGGTTGCACGCAAGCCACTTGGCCAGCATTACCTTCTGCTGGTTTCCGCCTGACAGCACCCCCACCCGCAAGGTGGAGTTTCGCGGCCTGATATCTGCGCGCGCCATCCAGCGCTCCGCATGCTTGGCTAGAGACTTTGGGAACACAAAGCCCCCTCGACCCACTTCCTTCAACTTGCTGAGCGCCAGGTTCTCATCAACAGACCGCTTCAGGATCAGGCCCTGTCCCTTTCGGTCCTCGGGCACCATGACGAGCCCGGCCGCGATCGTTTCACGTGGGCGCCGCGGACGAAACGGTGCCCCGTCAGCGATTTGCACGGTTCCTCGGTCGCACACATCTGCGCCCATTAGACAGCGGGCGAACTCCGATCGGCCAGCTCCTACGAGGCCAGACAATCCCACAATCTCTCCCGCTTTCACAGTCAGACTGATACCGCGAACCATTTCGCCCCGCGCGACGTCGTTCGCCACGAACACCGACGGCGCATCGCTCGCGGGGTATCGCTTGGGCTGGTACAGCTGGCCCAAAGGGCGTCCGACCATCTTGCGTATCAGGCTCGCTTCATCTTCTTGCGCTACCGGACTTGTACTAACGAGGCTCCCATCGCGTAAGACCGTCACGACATCGCTGACGTGGAGCACCTCATTCAGGTGGTGGGAAACAAACATCACGGCCACGCCGTCATGGGCCAGGCGACGAAGCAGCGTCAAGAGCTGGGCGGTCTGATTCCTGTCAAGCGACGCCGTTGGTTCATCCAGGATCAGGACCTTTGGGTCGTGAGCGAGGCACCGTAGGACCTCTAATATTTGTTGATCCGCGAGTGTCAGGCTTCGCACAATCGCATCGGGATTCAGCCGAAAGCCGGTCCTCTGACAGATCAACTCGTATTGGTCCATCGCTGGCGACTTGCGCAGGCTGCCGATCCCCACGATGGGAATGCCCAGAAATACATTTTCCAGGACCGTACGGGCGGGAACGGCAGTCAACTCTTGGGTAGCAATCCCGATCCCCGCCAGCTGGGCCGCGTGAGGGCTGGCGCTTCGAATGGGCGATCCGTCCACCAGGACTCTGCCCTTATCCGCATGTACCAGTCCGGCTGCAATGCGCATGAGCGTCGATTTGCCTGCTCCGTTTTCTCCAACCACGCCATGGATTTCGCCGGCACCAAAGGTAAGGCTCACGTCATTGAGGGCACGCGTCAGTCCGTAGTCCTTTACGATGCCCTGAAGCTCTAACAAATCACTCCCCTACAACGTCAACCCTCCCGCTCCGGCAGCCCCGGGGAGACAGGGGTGCCGGAGCGGGAGGACGTCACGCGCTTAGTCTGAGTACTGACCAACGATGTGCTGGCTGAGTACAACACTTCGCGTCCATACGCCATTGGCCGGACCAAGGTTCGCGGAATTGGTAGTGGTGGGAGGCTTCTTGCCGTCCAGCTTCTCAATTGCGTACTTGGTTGCGGTGAAGCCATCGGTTACCTCAGGAATTCCAAACGTTCCGTACCAGGTGCCGGCCTTGATGAAATTGACCGCCTGGGTCGAACCCCCGTTGCCAATCACCTGAACACTGGTGTTCTTGTCATTCTGCAAGGTGACCGTGGCGCCTTCCATTGCCTGTGACGAGCCAATCACTACATTTATATTCGGGTTGGTGGTCAGCAGGTCCGCCATGACCGTCTCGCCGGTTGCGGCGGCGTAGCCACCGGTCGGCGTGCCGACGAGGTCTACGTTCGGGTTAGTCTTCAACTCTGCGACTACGGCATTGGTTCGTGCCACGTCCAGAGGTAGCGCAGGATCACCCTGCATGTACGCAACCTGACACGTTGACAACGCGCCGCAGGCCGCAATAGCCATGTCGGCGAGGTCGGTGCCGTTGAGAACCGAGTTTTCGACCACGGAGATTACGCCCTTAACCTGCGGCGCCACCTCTGAGTAGTTACTACCAACTTGCGTGAACTCCGCAGCAACGACGATACCCTTCTTGATCGCAGCCTTCACCTCGGGTACGACGGCCGTGCCATCATTCGCCTGCACAATAAAAATGTTGTACTTCTTGGTGATAATTGCGTCCTGCATCTGCTGAACTTGGGTCGTCGAACTGAAGTTCGGGTCAAAAAACGTTGCCGTACCGTGCGCTGCCTTTGCCGCCTTCTGAACACCGGCCCACGTGGCCTGAGCAAACGAATTCGCCTTTGCAAACCCGAAGAAAGCCACGTGCGGCACCGGAGTCTTAGCCTTGGCCGCAGACGCTGGCGAACTCGCCACGAGCGGAAAGAGCATAGTGCAACTCGCCGCGATCGACACTGCCCCAATGAGCAATGACTTACTCTTGAACTTCATTGAATTCCCCCTTCATTAAAAGGACGCTCAAACTTTGCGCGCCTCCAAACACCTAAATCGAACTACCGCCCACATTGTGAATGACATCATTGCCCCATATCAGCGGACTCTACGGCCACTGCAATCGCAGAACCTATGCCAAGTTGCCATACCATTTCTCCATCTGCTCTTCACTCACAAAACCGTCCAGAACGTCTGCTTGGACCGACTCGGATGCTCGAAGCTCAGGATCTCCATATCCTCCACCTCCGCCGGTTCGCGTGGTCACCCGGTCCCCTCGTCGCAGCGGCATCATGTTGGTCTTCAAGAGCACGGTTGCCTCTCCGCCACGCACTACCTCCACTTCGGGTGGCGTTGCGTCGAGCCCACCGAACAGTCCCCACGCCGGGGTCACCGACCGCTCGAACCACAGACTGAGTGCAGCTTGGTCGGCCTCGATCTCATAGACGCGTTCCACGCCGTTCCCACCGCGCCATTCACCGCGTCCGCCCGAATCCTGACGAATGGCGTAGCGACTGATACAGATTGGATACTTCGTCTCGACGACCTCGATCGACATGTCCTTCAACGAGCCGTTGACATTATTGATGAGGGCATCCTGCCCGTCGCCGCCGGACCAAGCTCCCCAGCCGCCAACCGTGGCCTCGTAGAGCAAGAACTCCTCACCGTTACTGGTTCGACTGTCTCGACCACCGATGCCCACGACCATCGAGTCCCCGTAACTTGCGCCGGCCGCCTGAGCCGGCACCACCTCGGAGACAGCTTTTACCACGAGGTCGATCAATAGTCCCAGAGGGGTGAAATACCACTCGCAGGGTGCTGGTTCGATGGCTCCGAGCATGGAACCATTCCTCACTAAGACGCTAAGAGGCTCGAAGCAGCCCCCATCCACCGGTCGCTCGGGATTCACCAGAAGTTTGTAGGCAACTCGCGCCGCACTGACCGCCTGAGGCGCGCCGCAATTAACCGGGCCCACGGCCATGTCGTCGGTGCCGGTCAGGTCGATGACCATGTTCTCGCCATCTATCACGACTCGGACCCGCACCCAGAGAGGCTTCGTTTCAACGCCATCGTTGTCAATGCATCCCTCGGCCCCATACGTACCGTCGGGAATCGCCGCAATGGCCGCGCGCTCCAGGCGCTCTGTCTGAGCAAAGATCTCGTCACGGGCCAGACAGACGGTTGAGTACCCGAATCGATCGATTACCTCAGCGAGCCTTTCCTGCCCACTCTGCACGCACGAGATCTGTGCGAACAGGTCACCGCGGGCCGGATACGCAAAACGACTGTTGCGCGTCAGCAAATCGACGACATCGGTGCGCATCCTGCCGCCATCAACGACCTTCGTCGGTCCCACGCGGACCCCTTCTTGATAGATGCTCGTGGAGTCAGTCGGTGAACCTGCGTCTTTGGCGCCGACGTCCAGCCAGTGAGCTCGGCAGGTGGCGAACCCGACCAACTCCTCATGCGCGAACACCGGACCGTAAACCGTCATGTCGTGAAGGTGCGTCCCCGCGAGGTAGGAGTCGTTCAGAATCCAAATATCGCCCGGGCACCAGACCGCAGCTCCGTACCACTCTTCGGTCAGGCGCGTCACTACCTCCAGGTTGCCGAGGAAGATCGGCAAGCCCGAGGACTGGCCCAAGATTCGATGCTCTCGGTCCAGCAGCGACACCGCACAATCCTTCATCTCGTAGATGACCGGCGTATAGGCCGAACGAATAAGTGTGGCGTTCATCTCATCGGCGGCCGCATTCATCGAGCCACGAATGATCTCCGTCGTCACCGGGTCAATTGTCGTTGTTTCAGTAATTGTCACTATTCTCTACTCCCTACGTTTGCCCTACATTTGACTTGAATTAAGACTTTCCGTTGACCGACCGCGACCCGCTAGCCAAGACTGCTCGGTCGAGTCAGCCTCAGGCAACCCAGACCGTCGACGTCTAGTCGCCAGCCCGGTGGCACCACTGTCGTCGCCGTCTCTTCCAGCACTAGTGCCGGACCATCGAGCCAGGCACCTGGATGCAGTGAACCCCGCTGAACGCTGACCGCTTCAACCTCTTCGCCATCGAAGACCATCCAGTGAGATTTTCCGGTGACCTGCTCGGGACGCTCCTCCTCGCGATCAAGTGGTCGACGCTCGATGGGGCCGACCGCAGTGCTGCGCAGCGTCACTATCTCAATCGGAGCCCCTTCATTACTGTGGCCAAACCTCCGGCGGTACGCCTCGTGGAACAGTTCGCTCAAGCGGCTCGCGAACTTTGGATCGTCAGGGTTCAGATCGTTCGGGATGGGAATCGTCAGGGTGTATTCCTGGCCTTCATAGCGCAGGTCGATGGCTCGGCGCACCATAATCTCTCCGGCCCCCGTCCCTTGCTCAGAAACGCCTTGGCGACCGGCGCCAGCCATCGCTTCGAAACGCTGAATCAACGCCTCCGGCTCAAAGCTTTCGAGGTGGGCAAAGAGCGCATCGCTCAGGTCTTGGCGAAGGTCCGTCTGCAGCATCCCCCAAGCCGAAAAAGCGCCAGGGTAACGCGGAACGATCACCGTCGTGATGCCGAGTTCCTCGGCCACAAATGCCGCGTGCACTGGACCCGCACCGCCGTAAGCCAGTACCGCATAGTTGCGAGGCTCCAGTCCCTTTTCCACCGTGATGGTTCGTATTGCCTGGGCCATCTTGGAGTTGATGATCGACGAAATGCCCTCGGCCAATGAGCGCACACCGAGATCGAGCTGATCCGCTACGCCCTTGACCGCAATTTCGGCCAGACCCAAATCGAGATCCACGGTTCCGCCGGCGAACCAACTCGGATCGACTCGACCAAGGACCAGATCTGAGTCCGTCACCGTCGGCTCCGTGCCACCTCGGCCATAGCAGGCCGGACCCGGCTGGGCGCCGGCACTACGCGGGCCGACCCGCAGGCCGCCGCCCTCTATGTACGCCACTGAACCACCACCTGCACCGATGGTGTGGATCTTGGTCACCGCGGCCAGGATTGGCAAGCCCTCGAGCGAAGCTTCGACGTCAATATCGGGCTCGCCCTCCACGATCAGGCTCACGTCGAAACTGGTACCGCCCATGTCGATGCAGATCAGATTCAGCATCCCCAATTCTTGAGCGAGCGATACTCCACCTACGGTGCCGCCGACCGGTCCCGAGAGAAGGGTCTGCAAACACTGCCGACTAGCTACGTCGGCTGTCATGATGCCGCCGTTCGACTGCATGACGTGTAGTTCCGCCGGCACTTTCCTGTCGATCAGGTTCTTGCTGAGATTCGACAGATAACGACGAACACCTGGCGCGATATAGGCGTCAAGCACCGTCGATGAGGTCCGTTCGTATTCCCGCCATTCACGCGCAACCTGATGAGAAAGACGGATCGGGAAGTCGTCGCCGAGTTCGACGGCCAGTATTTGAGCGGCGCGCAATTCGTGCACCGGGTTCACGTAGCTGAACAGGAATGAGATAGCAATGGCGCCAAAGCCCTCATCCTTTGCCTTCTTTGCCACCTCTTGCAGAGCAACAACGTCCAGCGGCGTGCGTTCTTCGCCCCGATAGTTCAGTCGTCCCGGAATCTCGAAAATGTCCCTTTTGGGAACCAGCGGAGTCGGCTTTCGATAGTGAATATCATAGAGGCGGTCCCGATTGCCGCGGGCGATGTGATAAACGTCGCCGGCCCCTTCGGTTGCCAGCAGCATTACCCGCTCCCCGCGGCGTTGCAAGAACGCGTTCAGGCCCTGGGTCGTGCCGTGGACGAGGAAACTGATCTCATCGAAGGACGGAACGACCGAGTCGAGTCCGGTGAGAATGCCCTCGGTGAGATCGTTCGGGGTTGTGGAGGTCTTGCCCACTGTCACCTTCCCCGAATCCAAATCCGCTGTGATCACATCCGTAAACGTGCCACCGATGTCCACAGATACCCTGTACTGGTCCATTTGTTCTCCGCTTCTCTTACTCTTTGGAAGTAACGCCGTGAGGCGAACTTTCGGTGTCAACTTTGGTGGTCCCATTGGGGACCCTGCGCATATGATCCCTGGCCAGTTCACCGAGAGTCTCTTGAACGAGGGGCTGGGACAGGACCCACAGGACGGCGGCATCTTCATCGGTCTCATTACGAAGACTGTGGGAGCGAGAGGAATCGATGTGGATGCTGTCCCCTGGCCCTAGCCGGTACTCATAGCCTTCCACAACGTAGATAACCTCACCTGAGACAACCCACGCGAACTCCTCGCCCAGGTGGCCATACGAGACCTGCTCGGTGAGCGTGGGCTGCACAGTCACCAGTAGTGGCTCGAGTATCCGATTAGTGATTTGCGCTGCGAGAAATCGATAGTCACGGTCCCCAACTCGAACCGGCGTAATCTCTCGCGCGTACTCACGTATCACTTGACATCCGTCGTGACCTTGGTGGACTTCCCCTGTCGCCGGTAACAACTGCGCGACATCGACGCCTAGGGCACGGGCGACGGAAAAGAGCGAGGTGAGAGCCAATGATGAGCGCCCCCGCTCAACCAAAGACATAAAACTTGGTGAAAGGCCTGCTCGCTCCGAAAGTTCGTCGAGTGTCATTCCGCTCTGTTGGCGCAAAGCCCTGATAGCTTGACCCACGGCGCGAACCTCGTCCGTCTTGAGGCCCGACGACTTGTTCTCGCTGTTCGACACAGTCGAGTTAACCGACATCAGAGTGAGTCCGCTATCTGTAAGACCTGGTGAGAGGCGTTAAAATGGGCAGGCCGAACTAGAGCCATGGTTTGTTCACTGTTGTTGAAACCGCGTAATCCCCCATGCGCGGAAACTTTATATTACTCAAATCACTTTGTCAATTGCAAGGTTTCACTTTCTTTCGACTGCGCAGCTTGCGCCGCCAAATCGCCAGCAAGCTAGGCAACCGCACGTCCGGACTGGACTATCGTGCGCACTCGTTGGACATCCCACAGCGCTGCGGGTCGTCAAATGGATCCCCATCGAGAATGACCAAATCACCTGCGCTCCCGGTAGTAATTCGACCAAGTTCTCGGCGGCCAATGAGGTCCGCATTGACAGAGGTGACTGAGCGCAACGTATTGAGGATGCCATCAGGTTCCATCTGCAGCCGAAGGCCGATCAACTGGTCATCCTCCAACTCGCCCATCAGGTCGGAGCCGTATCCGATTTGCACACCAGCCGAGCGCGCTCGCACAATAGCCTCCTTGCCCGCATCAAGGACCTCATGGTTCTTCGCTTGCGACACCGGGGCAAGACCGAGATCCGCACCTCTACGATCCATGGCGTCATAGGTGATCAGCGTCGGCACCAGAAACGCTCCCTTGGTCGCCATCAGGGCGGCCACCTCGTTGTCCAGCAGGTTGCCATGTTCAATCGAGCGAATCCCGTTGTCGACAGAGTGACGAATCGCCTCGGGCGAATATGCGTGTGCCGCCACGTAACTATCGCGCCTGTCGGCTTCATCGACCACGGCTCGAATCTCGCATGATGAATACTGCGGCTGACGAATGGGATCGTCGAGGGAGATGACACCACCCGACGTCATCATCTTGATCGCGTGTGCTCCACGGCGAAATCGCTCGCGTGCCGCGAGGCGCACAGCATCTTCGCCGTCAACAACCTCGCTCGCGCATCCAACGTGAAAGCACTGGTCAAACCGGAAAGAACCTGGATCGCCGTGCCCGCCCGTTTGACTGAGCGCGGCACCGGTATACAGATATCTAGGCGACGACAACAGTCCTCCCGCAATCGCACTCGCCAAGCCAGCGTCACCACCGGCAACATCGCGCACTGTGGTAAAACCACGACGAAGGGCCGAAGACAAGCGACGCGCTGCAGCCAGGGCAACGTAACTGAGCGGAGTCATCTCGATGACATCACTATGCAGGCTGATAGCGTATGCATGGAAATGGGCGTCAATGAGGCCTGGGATGACGGTGCCGCCGGCCGCATCGATGTGGCGATCGTCGGCGCTCATTTTCACGTCACCAATCTCAACAACCTCACCGTCGTCGATTCTTATCCCGCCTTCAGAAAGCTCCGATGACCACCCGTCAAAGATGAGCGCGTTCGTAATTCTCAGGCTGCCACTCATGAATTAACCCCGCCGACTGGATAGAGAAGGAATGATGACCTCTGCAGTCGCATGGAATCCTCCGCGCAATTGTCGCATTTCTTCGGTCACCGCAACGAACATCGCGTTGCTCACTTGGTCTCCAATTACTCAAACGTTGTCGGTCATGACTTGATTACTTCTCGTTCATCGAGATGCTAGCCACTAGCGCTTTCCAGGTTCCAGATATCTGAATTACACAATCCGAATCAAGTCTCCACGCATCAAAACTGCGAACGCTTAACCGTCGGCGTTCTCCGGCTGGATGCATCAGTCTCGTTTCAATAGAGTCGAGAGCGTTGCCCACCGCTCGCGGCGAATTCAATGTGAGCACGCTCGATACCTCGACGGTGCTGGCGGTTTCTGTGAAGTCCATGGAAAAATCCGCCCGGCTGGACGCCTTTGTCGCCGAGAGTGGCTGACCGGTTAAGACAAATCAAAAAAAGGTGCAACGAGTGACTCGACTAACCCAGCGTCGCCTACTCCCAACGCTTTCCAGAACACCGACGGGGTCAACCGGTGGACATTTCCCTCGTACGCTTGAGCGGCAGCTAGTCCCCATCCACTGCTTGGCCTTGCTGGGGGCGGAGCACGACGGTTGTCCCCGGCCTGGCCTGGGCGCATTGGGCAATCCCCTCTTCATCCAAAACTCCAATGACCGGGTAGCCACCCGTGGTGGGATGATCTGCCAAAAATACAAGTGGAAGTCCGTTTGGCGGGACCTGCACAGCTCCCATGACCAATCCCTCACTGAGAAGCTCGCGCCTCTCGCTCAATGACAGCGGTGGCCCCTCGAGACGCATGGCAATTCTGTTGGAATTGGAGGAAACAGAATAGCTGAAGCCTCTCAATCGATCGACCTCCCCCGCGGCCAACCAGTTGTCCCTCGGACCAAGATGAACGACTAGTCGAAGTTTCTTTAGCGGAAGAGAATAGAGTGCGAAGTCCAGTGCCGGTGGCGATCCAACGGAACGGCCGATCGCCAGCACATCACCGTCGCAAATGATTGGAGGACCGACGCCAGCGAGAATATCTGTCGAGCGACTTCCCAGGACTGGCGCGACGTCAATGCCTCCAGACACCGCCACATAATTGCGCACGCCCGCCAGCGCGCGACCCACGTTCAATATGTCGCCCGGTTTCATCGCCACAGCCACTCCACGCCCCACCGCATGGCCGCCTACGTCGACCGGCGCCGAGGCACCCGTCACCGCGATCCAGGAGAACCGATCACAGGTAAATGTCACGCCATCAGCCGTGGTTTCAAGGACTGCCGTCCCGGGAGGGTTTCCTATCAGCCGGTTCGCCAGTTGATACGCGGGAAGGTCCATCGCGCCGGCGTGGGGAACCCCAAGGTGAGCCAGCCCCGGTCTCCCGCCGTCTTGAATCGTAGTCAACGCTCCGGCTCGCACTACGCGCAGGCTGGCCATTACGAGTCACTCTCGACGAAGCGAACACGCGATCCCGGAGGGAGCAGCGCGGGAGGATCGGTCATTGGATTCCAAAGAGTCAGCTCGGTGTGACCAATTAGCTGCCATCCTCCCGGAGTTGACCGTGGGTAGATTGCGGTGAAGCGTCCCCCGATCGCCACTGAACCGTTCTCCACTCTTGGCCGCGGTGACGCCCGTCGCGGCACCTCGCGATCGGCCGGAAGCCCGCTCAGGTAGGAAAAGCCTGGCACAAACCCGCAGAACGCAACCTCGTACTCGAAACTCTGGTGGATCAGTGCGACCTCGCGAATGTCAACACCCCAGCAGCTCGCCACAACAGCCAGATCGGGACCGTTGTAGACGGTGGGTATTTCAACCAACGGCCCATCGTCCACAACAGGCTCCGCTGGCCGCCAGCTTGCCAGATCACGCGCAAGGGCTTTCGTATCGGGAACTCCATCGAAGAGAATCGTTGTCGCCCCGGGAACCACGTCGCGAGCAATTACGGAACCATCTCTGCTGCGTCGACGCTGAACCTCAGCATATGCCGCTCGCACCGCCTCCAGGTTGTCGTACTCGACCAACAGAGCTCGGCTGCCGACAGTTCGAAACCGACGAACTGTCCCCACTGATCAAGCCCTTCCACCGTCTAATGTTGGCACCTCTTCGCCGCAGAGCTCCAGCCGCTTCGGAGACAGGCGTTGGGCCTTATTAAGACTCCTCTTGTCATCGACTTGGATGACCGCGAACAGTTCGATTAGCACCAGCTTCCTGAACCGTACGATGCGGGCCGTGCAAAAACGACAGAGGAATCTGAGTTTGTCGACCTGTCGAGCCGCCAGTCGAGGACCCAATGAAATACTCACGAGCACTTCATCGAAGGATGAACTGCCCGACAAAATCGGAACAATCCTATCTGACCACGATTTGCCACCACCCAACCATTGCTCTCGGTGCACTCCAAGGCTGGACCAGCCATGTGAGGAACGTCCACAACTACCGTCTTCAGCTGTCGCAAAATACCTTCTGGATTACAACGAAGGAGGCTATGACACGCGTAGACCAAAATCGAGAATGTCTCACTTCGAACTTTGCGCGCCCCATCTAGGGGGCGGGCAAGGTGCCCCCTAGGCAAACTCAGTCGGCCTGAACGGTGCTTTCGACATTCTGTAACCCTAAGACGTCGACAAAACACCGCAAAACGATCTTGCGCATGAGGCGAGACCCCACAACAGCTCAAGCGTCTCGAGCCACGGCTGGTCTTCTGACCTGCAGCACTCACGTTGTCGCCTCTTGTTTCACTTTATGTTCCAGACTATGCCACCGTCGAAGTTAGATTCGTAACAGATATTGCTTGGCATTGGCTCATGGCCACCCCGCAAGAAGCGGCGAGCCACAACCTCGGGCGCCCTAGATCATCGCTGCCGCGGTGCAGGCCGGACTTCATGCCAAGCCATTGACCGGCGGAGTCAAGGTTGCAAGGGTCAGCATGCGCGCCTCAGTTCCTGATCCAAACTCTCTCATTAGCAACGGCCTCAACGCTGTGGTGAGAAGACTTCGCGCCTTGCCACCTACTGCGCGATCGACGTGCTCATCTGACTAACTGGGCGTACGAGGAACTGATCCACGGAGCGGAGAAGCAGCTGCCCGCGAGGTGAGCCGTCTTCGCCTCGACGTCGACCTTAATACTCGCCGGCTTAATTATGGATTATTGTCGGCCCTTTGGCCGAGGCAACCATCGACCCGAAAGGAGGGACCGGCCATGGCCGAACGTGGTGGAACGATTGATCTCAACTGTGACCTAGGAGAAGGCTTTGGCCTTTGGCAAATGGGCGACGATGAAGCAATTCTCGCCGTAGTGACCAGCGCCAACGTGGCCTGCGGGTTTCACGCCGGCGACCCCAGGATCATGTTACGCACAGTCAATTGGGCATCGGCCCTCGGCGTCACCATTGGCGCCCACGTTTCCTACCCCGACCTTGTCGGATTTGGCCGGCGCCCATTCGGCGCCACCGCCGAGGAGATCGTTGCCGACGTGATCTACCAGATCGGTGCCCTCGACGGCGCTGCCCGGGTCTGCGGGGGGCGCGTGCGTTATGTCAAGGCACACGGCGCGCTGTACCACACCATGGCAATCGATCCACCGACCGCCGAGGCGGTTGTGGAAGCGGTACGTCGCTATGACCCCTCCTTATTACTGCTCACTCTTCCTAATTCGGCCGCGTTAATTGCGGCAGCGGCGGCCGGCATCGCCGCGGTGACCGAGTACTTCGCCGACCGCGCCTACTCTCCCGACGGCACGCTGATACCTCGCCGGATCGAAGGTGCGATCATTTCCGACAAAGAAGAGGTCGTGCGACGAAGCATTCAGATGGCCGCGCATAACCAGGTAATTGCGATCGACGGCAGCACTATAGAGATCCAAGCCTCATCGTTGTGCCTGCATAGCGACACTCCCGGAGCAGTATCGCTCGCCCGTAGCGTGCGACGAGGATTGGAGGAAGCTGGTATCGCGTTGCAAGCCTTCGCGACAGACTCAGTCAAGACCGAATTCGAACCCTGATGACCAACGGCGAATTGCCTTGGATCGCGGCCGATGAGGTGTTTGCCCGCGTCGGCATCGATACAGCCGTTCGCGCAGTTCAGCGCGAACTCAAAGCCGGTCTCATTCCAGCCCACGACTTGAAGCGAAGCATTCGCGATGTCGATCATGGCCAGCTACTGATCATGCCAAGCCAATCCCCCGAGTTCGTTGGGATCAAAATTTCCAGCGTGGCGCCAGGCAATCCAGCGTTCGGCAAAGAGAGAATTCAGGGCGTCTACCTGCTGATGGACGCAGCCACGCTCAGCCCGATTGCGCTCATCGACGGAGCTGCACTTACCGCGCTGCGCACCCCTGCGGTTTCGGCGGCGGCCGCTGACTACCTGGCTCCTAACGCGGTCGACCATATGATCGTGTTCGGATCGGGACCGCAGGCATGGGAGCACATCGAGGCGATGCGAGTAATCCGCGAAGTCAGCCGAGTAACAATTGTCGCGAGAGACCAACGCCGCGCCGGCGAACTCGCCGCCCGAGTCCGAGCCAATGGGCTGAACGCCCAGGTTGGCAGTTGCGATGATGTGCGCGACGCTCATTGTCGCCGGACTCAGTAGCTCGAGCCGACCTACAGCCACGTCGACCGGCCACGCACGACGCCAGCCGATGGGCAGTCGGTTCGATCGAACGAGCGGCACGTCAGGTGACAACGGCTTTCCTGACTTCAACGACGCCGTGTCTGCTCGGCCTCCGCGCAAAGTAGAACGAGCAGAAGTGACGGAACCTGGCTAGCTCCATGCACCCCAGCTGGCGGATGCACCTGGCGGTGAAATGCTCTGCGGCACGCTCCAGAGATTATCGTCGCGCAACTGCATAGGCAGGAGATGCTGGGGCACATTCTGGTAGCTGACGCCGCGCAGGAACCGGCCTATCGCCGCCGTGCCAACGGACGTGCCCACGTCGCTCGTCGTCGCCGGCCACGGACCACCATGCTGCATCGCCGGCGTCACTGCGACGCCTGTCGGCCAGCCGTTGAAGAGAACTCGGCCTGACGACAAATGGAGCTCGTTGATCAGCGCTGAGAGCTCCGGCGACGACTCATCTTCTAATGCGTGCACTCCACCCGTCAGGTTGCCAGGGAAGAGGTGTCGCGAGAGGGCCGGCAGCTGCGCTTCGTCGCCGTACTGAACAACCACGGAGAGCGGACCGAATGACTCGTCAAGCAAGCGGGGGCCGCTAGGTCCGAGCAACCCCGCCGGCACCGACACGATAGTGGGCGTCACCCACCCTTGTCCATCACCGTCGAAGCGAATCGAACCCTGCGCTATAACCGTAACGCCATCGACGGACAGAACCGTGTCACGCCGGTCCCGGTAACTTTCAGCGATTCGCGGATTCAGCATCCGATGCTCCTCGACACCGGCAGCGGCGGCCCGCAGCGGACGCGCGACGACGTTCGCATCAGCAACGAACAGAAAACCCGGCTTCGTACAGAACTGACCGGCCGACGCTGCAACGCTCGCCACGTAGCCCGAGCAGACCACTTCAAGGTCCCTATCGAGCTTCGCGCGTGTCACAAACTGAGGATTGACACTACCTAGTTCGCCAAAAAATGGGATCGGTCGCGGCCGTGCGGCCGCAATGTCCGCTAGGAGTCGACCAGCGTGGATGGAACCGGTGAATGACCCCGCGCGGACGTGATTATTCTTCAACATCTCGACGCCCGATGCCTGGCCGAAAATCAGTTGGAGCGTGTTCGGCGGGGCACCCGCACCCTCGAGCGCCGCGCTCACAATTTGCGCGGTACGCAGGGAAAGCAGTGGATGCCCCGAATGCGCCTTGACGATAACGGAGCATCCGGCCGCGAGCGCCGAGGCGGTGTCTCCACCGGCGACCGAGAAGGCAAACGGGAAGTTGCTGCCGGAGAAATTGAGGACCGGTCCCAGCGGGACCAGGGTGCGCCTGAGGTCAGGGCGCGGACCTAGAACGAAGTCCGGGTCGTCCCGGTCCAGACGAACGTCGAGGTAACCGCCGTCGATGATCACGTCAGCAAAGAGTCTGAGCTGCACGGCTGTGCGCTTGAGTTCACCACGCAGGCGTACCTCGGTAAGACCTGTCTCACGCGCTGCGACTTCAACGAGCTCGACGGTCGCTTCATCGAGTGCGTCAGCAGCAGCAGCGAGTGCTCTCGCCCTCGCTACCGGCGGTTGGGAGGCCAAAGCTAACGCCGCCTCAGCGGCAGCATCGCCAAGCCGACTGATGTCAGTTAGCTCAGTGGCGGTTGGGATTGGGGTCACGTTTGGCACAACTAGTCTCCTAGAATTCGAATCCGGATGGGAAAGGGTCACTTGGATCGAGCAGATATTGAGCGAGCCCAGTCACCCACGCGCGTCCCGTGATCTCTGAAATGACTGCGGGTATTCCTCCGACCTCGGTTTCGCTAA
>OBLU010000856.1_pt1 | contig 28407 bp, 15 predicted proteins | sample 1518681 | NCBI WGS metagenome assembly OBLU01 (sample SAMEA3539304, study PRJEB22396) | soil metagenome | biome: tundra; feature: field; material: soil | place: USA | collected 2010-05 | depth 0.15 m
AAAATGCAGAATAAAGGGTTCGATTTTATGCCGGATGGAATAAAGACTAGGCACAGTGGTGCTAATGATATATACTGTCTGACAATTGAACATTTTTAAGCAATTATTCCGCTGATTTTTAAGGAATTCTGATAGCTATGTTGACATTATTTGGCAAGAAACACTTGTCCAAAAAAGGAAAAGCTAATTTCTAAATTCATTTTTAAATGGTTCATCTTTTGAATATTTACAGTAAAGTGTCATATGTCAAAAGGACAAAAAAAATATTGACATTAAGAAAAATAAATATTAAGTATCTAATGTAAACGTTTACATTCTTAAAAAACATTGTTTTTCCCGGCTGACAGTGAAACAATATTCGAAAAAATGAGCACCAATAACTTACCATTCCGGGTTGTTTCAAACTTTTAAGACATTATGAACGACTCAACTATTAATTATTAATTAAGATTGGAGGTTCTTATGAAAAGGTCTCTATTGTGTTCTGTGCTCTTTTTACTTCTTTTCGGTTCAATACTCAAAGCTCAGGGGTATCAGGACCCTCAAATTATGGAAGCTATAAATACTTCCAATGTTATGACGGTGGACGGTCTGCTAAGTGAACCAGCCTGGGCTTCGGCTTATCAATATTTGATCTTTGGACCAAAAGCCCCTACTAATATAAATGCCAAATCTGTTACCGGGGGTGTATTGGTCAAATTAGATAGCGCTAAAGGATTTTGGGATACTACATGGACTAAAGTAAAATTTCTGCGTAACGGTATGAAATTATATGTGGGTATAGAATCTAATGACAAATCCGTTTGCAAGAATGGGGATAGCTGGGAGGGGGATGGTCTCTTCATGATAATCAAAGATGCTGCTAATCTCACACATGAATTCCACCTGTATTATAATGCTGCTGGGGTAAACCCTGAAATGGTATATGAATCTGGGGGCGCCAATGCACAACCCACATGGGCTTTCGGTAAAGGAGTTAAACATTCGGGTACAATTGTAAATGATACAACCCAAATCGATAGTGGTTATACTGCAGAACTTGTAATATATCTGGATTCTCTTGGTTATAATTCAAAGACCACTTCTATCCCGGTCAGTATAGATATTTTTGATCCTGATGGTTTCACTGGCACAATGACTGCTTATGGCTTTGGAGGTAACTATGATAAAACATGGTGGGGTAGTGAATGGGGTTCATCATTCAGAAATTTAATCCTCTATCAGGATCCGCCTACTATGACTGCCTATGCTACTAATACACCGATTACTGTTGACGGTAATCTTAATGAATCTTCATGGAGTCAAAGCTACCCTTATCTTGTATTTGGACCTAACCCCGTTTTAAGTGATCCAAATGCAAGATCTGTAACTTCCGCTGTGCTCGTTAAAGATCCGTATACAGATACTTCTTATACAACAATGAAGTTTCTGCGCTCAGGTATGAAATTATATATCGGGTTCCAGTCGAATGACAAATCAGTTTGTAAATTCGGTGATAGCTGGGAGGGAGACGGTTTGTTCATGTTAATAAAAAATGCTGCTGGTACGGCATCCTATGAATTTCATTTATATTATGATGCTGCCGGGGTAAATCCTGAATACGTATATGAATCCGGTGGTGGCAATCCAAAACCGCAATGGGGAAATGGTGTAATGGTTAAAGGTTCTCAAACACTAACCAATGATACTACTCAGGTTGATAATGGTTATTCTGCAGAACTTGTTATTTACCTCGATTCTCTTGGCTATACTTCATCTTCAACAACTGTTCCCGTTAGTATCGACCTTTTTGATCCGGATGGTTATCAGGGCAGCATGATCGCTTTTGGAACTAAGGGTTCATTTTTAAAAACTTTCTGGGGTAGTGAATGGGGTTCTGAATATAGGAATATTATTCTCTCTAATTCTCCTACTCCGGTTGAACTGGTTTCATTTACGGGTTCATCTAATGGCAAAAATGTAGAATTAAGATGGACCACGGCTACTGAAGACAATAATAGAGGATTCGAAATCCAGAGAAGCTTGGACAAAGTAAATTTCTATCCTATTGGATTTGTCAACGGGAAAGGAACTACAACTGAAAAGACATCCTATACTTTTGTTGATAAAAATATATCAAATAGTAAACTCTATTATAAGTTAAAACAGTATGATTTTAATGGGAATGCAAAGTATACTAATATTGTGGAGGTAGCAGGTGCTGTACTTGATTTTGCATTATCGCAGAATTATCCTAATCCATTTAACCCTTCAACTGTAATTAACTTTAGTCTCCCGCTTTCTGCAAATGTTACAATTGAAATATATAATCCCCTAGGCGCTCTTGTTGGAACAATTGCTAAGGGAAATTTTGATGCCGGTAATCATAAAATTGAATTTAATGGTTCAAATTTAGCATCTGGTTTATATATCTATTCTTTAAAAGCTACAAGTGGAAATGGTAATTCATTTGTCTCTACAAAGAAAATGCTGTTGCTCAAGTAATATATTATTTAAAATATAAGAGCAGGTACCAAAATTACCTGCTCTTATCATTATTCTCCTAAGTAAATCATTTTAATTAAATAATAAATTATTTGTTAGTTAAATAAGATCAGGTAATCAATGTACCTGCTCTTCCATTGAATTTATATTATGGCCCCGACTATAAAAGAAATAGCTAAAAGAGCAAATGTTTCTATTGCGACGGTATCCCGTGCTCTGAATGACGACGAAAGAGTAACCGAAGAAACCAAACAATTAATAAATTCGATATCAGATCAGCTAAATTACCGCCCTAATATACTTGCAAGAAATTTTGTTAAAAAGAAATCTAACATTATCGGACTTATTCTCCCTGAAATATCTGATGAATTCTTTACTGATATAATTAAGGGGATAGATGAGATTACATTTTCATTTAATTATTTTACAATGGTTGCCAGTTCGCATAAAAACAAAACTATTGTCGAATCTATATCAACTCTTATAGGGAGTGGTATGATCGGAGGATTAATAATCCTGGTTCCTTTTTTTACGGAGGAAATAAAAAATGTATTATCCAAACCTCATATTCCGGTTATTCTTATATGCGGGGATTCTTCAATTAAAAAATTTGATACTATCAGTATTGATAATTATCAGGGTTCATTTGATTTAACTAATTACCTTATTTGTTCCAAGGGATATAAGAAAATTTCATATATATCTGGACCCTTAAACAACTTCGATGCTCTTCTTCGTAAAAAAGGATTTCAGGATGCATGCAGGAAAAATAATATTAACGTGGAAAAAGAATGGATTAAGGAAGGAGACTTTACAAGGCAGGTCGGAGAGACCCTTTGTAGGGAAATACTTCAGGGGAGTAAAAAACCTGAAATTATTGTTGCGGCAAATGATATGATGGCAGTGGGATGTTACAATGTAATTAAAGCTCATAAGCTTAAAATCCCTGCTGATATAGCTGTAACAGGGTTTGATGATATATTGTTAGCAAGATGTGTTGAACCAGGGTTAACTACAGTCAGGGCTAATATTGAGGAAGTAAGCAAAACAGCCGCAACAATGCTTATGAATAAAATGAAAAAACAGTTAAAAGAGGAATCACAGCATATCAGAATAATTACAGAATTAGTTATCAGAAAGTCATGTTAATTTTATGAAAAAATATCGTACAGATTATGGTTACTTTTCAGAAACAGGCGATGAATACATAATTACTAATTACAAAACTCCTAAACCGTGGGTTAATGTCATTTCAAACGGAAATTATGGTCTTATTATTTCTCAAACAGGCGGAGGATTCAGTTGGGATACACATTCGGAATTTAACAGGATAAACAGGTGGCACCAGGATTTAGTGCAGGATAATTGGGGAAAATATTTTTATATCAAAAATAACAAAACGGGTGAATTCTTCTCCCCTCTTTTTACACCAGTTAGGAAAGCACCGGATTATTATGAAGCTCGGTATGGTATAGGGTATGCTATATTTTCAACAATATATAATAAAATAAAAATTGAATTACGAATATTTGTACCTTTTAATGACAATCTTGAGATATGGGATTTTAAGGTTGAAAATCAGACAGACAACGATTTAGATCTTTCAATATATTCTTATTTTGAATGGTGTCTTGGTTCATCAGCAGATCATCACAGGGAATTTCATAAAACTTTTATTGAAACAGAATTTGACGACCTTCTTAATGCGATGATTGCAAAGAAAAGATTGTGGGATATACCTCTTGGACCTCGAGGTCACTGGAATATTGATTATCCATATTTAGGATTCATTTCATCTAATAAAAACATTTCTGATTATGAAGGTGATAAAGAGAAATTTATTGGTCAGTATGGAAGTCTTGAAAATCCAAGAGCCTTAAATAATGCGCATTTAAGTAAGAGCATCGGTAAATGGAATGATTCTATTGCAACTATAAAAATAGATATATATGTAAAGAAAAATGAATTTCAAAAAGCTGCTTTCTATATCGGGTTGAAAGAAAACAAGGACCAGATAAATAAAACTATTGCCAGGTATTGGTCAGAAGATCAAATAGATGATTCATTTACTGAAGTTAAACTGAAATGGGCTGCAATATTGGATCCTTTTGAAATAAATACTCCTGATGATGCTATGAACTTTATGGTTAATAAGTGGCTCCGTTATCAGGCTATATCAGGCAGGTTGTGGGGAAGGACTGGTTATTATCAGCAGAGCGGTGCTTTTGGTTTCAGAGATCAGTTGCAGGATAGTCTTGTCTTTTTACCCGTAAATCCTGCTCTTACTAAGAAACAGATTCTACTGCATGCTAGGCATCAGAAACAGGATGGTACAGTACTCCACTGGTGGCATCCGATAACTGAAACAGGCATGGAAACCAAAATGACTGATGATCTTCTTTGGCTTCCATTTGTCCTTTTCCAGTATTTAACAGAGACTTCTGATTATACGATACTTGATGAGAATATACCTTATTATGACAAACCTTATCTGCAAGATTCACTATTTACGCATTGTGCCGCTGCAATTGAAAAAGTATTTTCCAGGTATAGCAAAAGGGGGCTGCCCTTAATAGGTGCCGGTGATTGGAATGATGGACTAAGTGCTGTCGGTCTGGATATGAATGGAGAATCCATCTGGCTTGCAGAATTTTTCTATTTAATTTTGAAAGAATTTGCTGGACTGTGTGAAAATCTAAATAAAACTGAACTTTCAAAAAAATATAAATCAAAAGCAGGTGAACTTAAGGAAGCATTTAATAAATATTCGTGGGACGGTGAATGGTTTTACAGGGCTACCAAAGATAATGGAGAAAAAATAGGCAGCAGTGAAAATAATGAGGGGAAAATATATCTGAATCCTCAAACCTGGTCTGTTATTTCTGGAATTGCTGATGATAATAAGAGTAGATCTGCATTAACTGCTGTGAAAAAATACCTGTTAAAGAATAATGGTCCGGTTCTGCTTGCACCGGCTTATACCGAACCTGATAAATATATAGGGTACCTTTCACGTTATGCTCCGGGTCGGCGTGAAAACGGAGGCGTATACACCCATGCGGCAACATGGGCAATCTGGGCTTTTGCTTTATTAAAAGAAACCGATGTAGTCTATGATATTTATAAAAAATTAAATCCGGTTTTTAATGGTATGGATCCAGTTAAATATTCCTCGGAGCCTTTTGTAACCCCTGGTAATATTGACGGACCCGATTCTCCTAATTATGGTATGGGTGGATGGAGCTGGTATACCGGATCAGCTGCCTGGTTCCAAAAAATAATTGTGGATTGGATCCTTGGCGTCAGAGCTACTGATGAAGGTTTGCTGATTGATCCGTGTATACCTAAAGAATGGGACCATTATTCGGTTAAAAGAACATTTCGGGGTACAATTTACCGTCTTGTAATCGATAATTCACGGCATAAACAAACCGGTATAAAGTATATCGATATAAATGGCTTAAGAATAGAAGGGAATATTATTCCATTCTGTCATGAAAAAGAAATTGTGGTAAACATTTTTATGTAAAACAATATGAGGTATAATATGAAAGCTAAATTTAGATTAATTACATTCTTTACTCTGTTAATTTTGATCCAGTTAGCTGTTTCAGCCCAGTACCCCAAAAGGACAGACGCGATCTGGGCACGTACTGTTCCTCCTGGAACAATTACTCTTGATGGCGTTCTGAACGAACCGGCTTGGGCTAAAGCAGAATCTTTAGTCGTTGTTTACGGTAAAAACACTGGCTTACCAACTAGCGGATGGACTGCAGAGTTCCAGCCCAACTCAGTTACAGATCCTACAAATGCAGTTGTTAAATTCCTTGTTCAGGGGAATCAATTGTTTATAGCATTTATTGTTCCTGACTCTTCAATCGGTGGTACTGCGGATTGGGCAAGATGGGACGGAATAATCATGTCGGTAAAAGATAAGTCTAATGTTTCCAGACCGTCTTCACCAGTTGAATATACATATACATGGTGGCTTGGCTCTCCGTTTCCATACCAAACTCCTGTCGTAGGTGGTAAACCTTGGTTTAGAGGTACCTTTGGGAATCCAAATGATACTACAAGAACCCCTGAACAAATTGCGGCTTGGGATGCAAGAACTGTCGTACATGGTATTTCTAATGACAATCTTCCGGATACGAGCTGGGTAGTTGAAATGAAGGTTGATCTAAGTGTGCTTGGATATGATGTTACTAAGCCGGATGGAGATGTTGTAGCTTTGAATTTCAGTATTTGGGATTGTGACCACGTATTTGATGGGAATCCTTCAACACTTAGTACTACAAGAACTGCATGGCAAAGCGCGTGGGGAAATGTTAATCAGGATAATGTGGGCAGAGTGTATGCAAGACCTGATATTACAATAAATACTACAACGCTTCCTGTACCCGTTCCTGATGTTGTTGTTCTTAATGGTGCATCCTTTCCTGAGCCCGTTATCGATGGCATATTGGACGACGCGGTATGGGGCAAGCTTCCTTATTTTGAAATCGCATGGAATGATTCAGTAATAAGAAGATCCTATCCGGGAATTGGATCTATCAGCAGTGGTCAGTATCAGCCAATGCTAAACAATAATCCTTTAGCCCCCATTCTGGATCCTTCATACGCGAAAATAAAAATGTTCTTTAGGGATCATTATTTATACCTTGGTGCGGATGTAAATGATCAGCTTGTCCAGGGTACTTCATTATATGATCAATTGGATGGCGTTGCTTTTATGGTCGGGGACAGAGCTGCAACAAATACTGAGAATGTTATGCTTTTCAGGAATCTTCGTGTAGAGCTTGGACCGGCTGGTACTCCTGTGGCTGATGGTTATCTGCCGGCATTAGTCGACTCGGGTGGCGCTCAATGGGCGCTTCATCTTAAACCTCATACAACAGTTAACAATAATTCTGATATTGACAGCGGTTATACTATTGAAATGAAAATTGATCTGAATAAACTTGGCTACCCTGTAGGATTAGGTGATCATTTATTATTTATGGGTGTGGATCTTTTTGACGGTGATTCGTTTGATGATTCTTTAAATAATTACGGTACAAGAACTTGGTGGTTCCGGGAAAATGAAGGCGGTCCTGCCTGTGCTTGGATGGTTATGGATCCAAGCCTTCTGGTAAATGTTGATGACGTTCAGAAAACGGTTATCCCCAATTCCCTCATTCTCTATGGAAATTATCCGAACCCTTTCAATCCATCTACAAAAATTAAATATTCAATTCCTTTCTCCGGTAATGTGATTATTTATTTATACAATAGTCTAGGGCAGGTAATTTCTTCTATCAAAACTGGGTCTCAGTCTCCCGGCCAGCATGAATATAATTTTAATGCCGGAAACATTGCTTCAGGTGTTTATTTCTATAAAGTAAGTCTCAGCAGCAATAATGCCAACAGAAGTTATGAGAGCAGATACGGAAAAATGTTATTGCTTAAATAATATTTATGGCTGTTCTGTATCTATAACAGAATAGCCTTAATTTTCATTTATAGGGTAAAATCCGGAGGCTGAAATATATGACATATAATTTTACAACAGGTATTATTAAGATATGTTGCCTGGTTTATTTATCGGCATTCACTCTAACCTTTGCACAGGCAGGAAAATTAGCCGGAAAAGTAACCGATAAAAAAGGAGAACCACTACCTGGTGCCAATGTTATAATTCAGAAATCAACGTTGGGAGCAGCCTCCGATAAAGATGGTTATTATTCGATTATTAATGTTCGTCCCGGGATTTATGCTATTAGGGCAGGTTTTATTGGATATCAAACCAGTATAATTGAAAATGTAAGAATATCTTCGGACCAGACCACTACTTTAAATATTGAATTGAATGAACAGGTCATTCAGGGTCAGGAAGTTATAATTACCGCTAAGAAACCATTAGTTGAATTCAATCAGACAAGTAGTGTTAGTTCAATAAGTAAAGATGATATTAAAAATCTTCCTGTACAGAATCTGGATGATATTGTCAACTTGCAGGCAGGTGTAATCGATGGTCATTTTAGGGGCGGAAGAATTGGGGAAGTTCAATATCAGGTTGATGGTGTTACAGTTAATAATCCATATGATAATTCAAATTCAATTTCAATTGACCGCTCTTTGATTGAAGAGGTTCAGATTATAAGCGGAACTTTTGATGCAAAATACGGGCAGGCTATGTCAGGGGTAGTTAATGCTGTACTTAAAACGGGAGGTGAAAATTTTGAATGGTCCGGGGAAGTTTATGGAGGGGCTTATATACCTTTTGATAATTCGAGGTTTCCTTACAACAATAAATTTAATCCCACGAGGATACAGAATTATCAGTTAACTGTGAGCGGTCCTGTCCCATTTATTGATTCAAGGTTTTTCCTGAGCGGAAGAAGATATGATAATGAGGGTTATCTTTGGGGAGAACGAAGATTTATTCCGACCGACAAAAGTGATTTTGAGAATAAAATATATAATCCAACCGGCGATAACAAAATTGTTTCAATGGCATATGATAGAGAATGGAGTGGACAATTTAAGATTTCAAATCAGGTATTAAATAATATCCAGCTGAGTTACCAGGGCACTCTGAACTATACCGAAAGAAAAAATTATGATTATAATTATCGCTTTAACCCAGATGGCTTAGCACCAACTAAAACAGTTTCTTTCTCCCATGGGCTGGGTTTTATACATACACTGTCGGATAAATTATTCTATAAAATAAATATAAGACAAAATTATTTCGATTATAAAGATATGGTTTATACGGATTTATTCGATCCGCGATATCTATTAGCAGGGATTCCCACATCAGATCCTAATTATGAAAACGGCGCCGTCATTCAGGGGGTTAATCTTTCAAGATTTGTTCAGCAAACTAATTTATATATAGCAAAAGGAGATCTTACATGGCAGGTGGACAGGGTAAATTTATTGGAATTCGGTTTAGAAGCACAAACTGCTAAAATTTCATTTGGTAGTCCCGGATACTTGGTCCAGACCAACATAAATGGTGTCCAGATTCTGCAGCCTCGCTTTCAGGTACCCACTGTTCCCGGTGTTCAGATTTTCCCCGGGGTACAGAATTATTACCCCTTTCAGGGAGCATCTTATTTCCAGGATAGGGTAGAATTAGGAGATTTAATTATAAGAGCTGGATTTAGATACGAGTATTTTGATGCAAGGGCACTCGTTCCGAGTGATCCTCAGAATCCCGCTGGTACTATAACAGGAGCACCACCTGGATCTCATCTCCAGAAAACAAATGTTAAATTAGCATTAGCTCCTCGGCTTGGTTTAAGTTTTCCCATCTCAACATCTGCTAATGTTTATTTCTCATACGGTCATTTTTATCAGTATCCGGGTTTAAATTTTCTTTACAATAACGCTAATTATTCGGTGCTTGATCAGATGCAGGCGGGTGTTTCTGATTATACAGTAGGGGTGATGGGGAATCCGGACCTTAAACCTGAATTTACAATACAATATGAATTTGGATTAAAACAGGCAGTTTCTGATTTCCTTGGTGTTGAACTTTCATTCTTCTATAAAGATATACGAGATTTGTTGGGGGTTGAGTTTATAAATACTTATACAGCAGCAGAATATGCACGTTTTACCAATGTTGATTTTGGTAGCGTTTATGGTTTTACTCTTACCTTAGCTGAAAAAAATATCGGACCCTGGACAACCACATTAGACTATACACTCCAATATGCGCAGGGAAATTCTAGTGATCCAAGAGAAACCGAAAATCGAGCTGCGGCAGGACAAGACGCCCTCCCAAGAAATATTCCTTTCAACTGGGATCAGAGGAATACAATTAATCTGACACTTATGTATTTTATACCTGATGACCTTTCATTAAGTACAATATTTAAATTCGGTAGCGGTGAACCTTATACACCTGCAGTCGGTTCTGGTTTTAATTCGGGTCTGGCTACAAATTCCGGGAGGAAATCTGCCTTTATTATTGCCGATGTAAGGGGTGAAAAGTACTTTAGTTTTGGATTCGTTAACTTTAGTATCTTCATGAGGATATTTAACTTATTTAATACGACTTTTAGTAATGGATTTGTTTTTTCCACAACAGGAAGCCCCGATTACTCTTTGATCCCTTCTTCAGATAGGAATATGTTAAATGATCCTTCAAGATTTTATCAACCCCGCCGGTTAGAATTCGGCATTACTTTCAGGAGTAATTGAAATGATAAGACTTTATATAAAATACATTCCTGATTATACAATAAAATTAATATTATTATTGCAGCTCCTGGTTTCTTTCAGTTATGCGCAGATATTACCCGTTATCCCGGATTCTCTCAGGGGTAAGATTGATCAGGAAAGAATGGGAACTCACGATGCTAATAAGATCAGGACGATGTTTTATAATTTTGGTATGGTTGGGGATTATCCACCTGATCCGTTAAATGTTGATTTAAGTGTTTTTCATTCTGTGGAAATACCAAAGGGTTCCAATGAAAATTATAGTGATGGTACTACACCTTTCGTTCTTGCAAAAATTGTGCAGGCAAACGGAGACCCCGCCTATATTATGGAAACAGGGTATAGAGAAAGACAGGGGACCAGCCCTGTAACTAATAAAACTATGCGGTTTGAACCTCGTCCAGGTTATCTGCAGATAGATCCTAATATAAATAAAGGTCGGTCTGTTGCTATGAGTAATGATCCAAGAACATGGCCGAACCAATGGATCGATAAATTAAATGATTTTGATGACCCGGGGTGGAGTGGTTCTTGGAATGGCTATTTTGGTAAAGCTCCTAAAGCTGATCAGGAAAGTTTCGTCGTCTATGATGATAATTTTTATGATGCCTGGAATTTTTATTCCGATTATAGAGATCATACAAGGAGAGGATTCGGGCTTAAAATTGAACAGCGCGGTTTCCAATGGTCTAACCCCCAGGCGGGTTTTACTATTTTCTTTCATTATGATATATCAAATGAAAGTACAACAGACTATAATAATAATGTTATTTTCGGACTTTATATGGATTCCGGTGTGGGAGGGTCCGGGATTGGTATCGACGGAATTCCGGAATCCGATGATGATAATGCCTTCTTTGATAAAACTATAGGATTAAACTTGGTCTATACATGGGATTTATATGGACATGGAGTGAAAGGGAATACAGGTTATTTGGGCTACGCTTACATGGAAACTCCGGGGAATGCCTTTGACGGTATTGATAATGATCAGGATGGTATTACTGATGAAAGCAGGGACAGCGGACCTGGAATCAAAATTGTCGGGCAGGAAAATATCCTGAATTATGTTAATACACATTATGATATGACTAAATTTGAAAAATTTTACGGCCCTGTAAAAAACAGACCCGCTTATATTGCGGGTGAATGGTGGACCGGTGATGAAGATATGGACTGGGTAAAGGAGTTTGATGATACAGGTGCAGACGGTGTTTTCGGTACCCATGATATCGGAGAAAATGACGGAATTCCAACTGAAGGTGAACCTAATTTTGATAAAACAGATATCGATGAATCCGATATGATCGGTCTTACGGGCTTTAAAATGAACAGGATTAGAGGACCAAATGCCGGATCTCAAGTTGATAATATAGTATTTTTTGATGACGGAAGGGAATGGCCTAAAAGACTTTATAATATTTTTACCAACCCTGATAGTACATTTGATCCTTTGCAGCAGGTATTAGGTTATAATATTGCATTCCTTTTTGCCTCGGGTCCTTTTGAGCTGAAGGCAGGGAAAACAGAAAGGTTCAGTCTTGCTCTTGCATTTGGCAGAGATCTCACTGAGTTAAGAACAACTACAAAAGTTGTTCAGCAGATATATAAAGCAAATTACCAGTTTTCTGTACCTCCTCCTATGCCTACTCTTAATGCTTATGCTGGAAATGGATTTGTGACGCTCAACTGGGATAATGCCGCTGAAAGGGGATTTGATCCTTTAACTAATTCAAATGATTTTGAAGGATACAGAATCTATAGGAGCACTGATCCGACATTCCTTGATCCACAGGTTATTATTTCTGGTAACGGTGTAGATCCTATTGGAAATGGGAAACCATTAGTGCAGTTTGACCTGGTAGATAATTATTCCGGATATTCTCAGACTTCTGTTGAAGGAGTTGCCTATTATCTTGGAAATAATACGGGTATTACACATACTTTCACTGACACTACCGTTACCAATGGGCAAAATTATTATTATGCAGTCACCTCTTATAACACTGGTGTCGATTCTATTCAGATTTATCCTTCTGAAAATGCAATCGCGGTAAGTCAGACTTTGCGCGGAGGAACAATACTTCCTAAAAATGTGGTAAATGTTACTCCCAATCCGCCTGTTCCCGGATTTGTTTCAGCAGATGCTGTGGAAATTCTTCATACTCAGGGAACTGGAACCGGCAGCATTAACATCCAGATTAAAAATCCTTCAATGGTTCCTGATAATCATGATTTCCAGATTGAATTCTATAATCATACTGATAGTGTTAGTGCTGATCATTATACTTTATTTGATTTGAATACCAAGGATACTCTTTTTGATTTTGGTACCGATTTTAATGCTGCTGGAATAGGACCTAACGGAGGTGGTGTATTACCTTTAATATATACCATACCAACAGTTCAGATTGATTCAGCAAATTCCGGATTAACCAGAGTAAGCAATACAAATGTGAAATATAAATACAGGTATTCTCCAAGTTTTCCGGTTGGACTTATTCGACCCGGATTTCCTGAAAATATAGATATTATTTTCAGTGAGGTTGTCCAGGATACTTCTCAACCCGCTGCCGGTGTCCCGGCTATATTTTCAAAATTTAAGATAATGGCTAAAACCACTTCAGGTGATGAAAAATTACGATTCCGGTTCAGGAATCTTGATAAATCTGGTCTCTTTTATACTCCCGGCGATTATATTGAGGTACTTACAACGTTCAATAACCAGGAAAAAGCAACTTGGAAAATTGAGATTGATACTACTGGTCTGACTGGTACTGTAATTACTCCTCCTGCGACAGGAGATATTTATAAAATAAGAATAAAAATCCCCTATTCAGACAAGGATAAATTTTCCTTTAAAACTAAGGCGCAGAGTGTAAGCATTGAAAAATCAAAAAAGGATTTTTCAGGACAGCCATACGTTGTACCCAATCCCTATGTAGGAGCTGCTTCTTTTGAGCCGCAGAGATTTGGAGTTTCAGGAAGAGGTGAAAGGAAAATTGAGTTCAGAAATATTCCTGTGAATGCTGTTATAAGAATTTTTACCCTTTCAGGTGAGCTTGTTAATACTTTGTTACAAAACGGGAATTTGGAGTTGGGTGTTGTAGCCTGGGATCTTAGGAACCGAGATAGGATTGAAGTTGCACCCGGGTTATATATTTATCATGTTGACGGACATGAAGCAGGGACATTTGTCGGCAAATTTGCACTTATTAAATAAGGCGGTGGATGTATGAAATTAAAAATAATATTATCAGCGTTTCTCGTTTTAATAATCTCATTACCTAGGCAAATTTTTCCTCAAAGTGAAACAGGAACAACAATAGGTCAATTCCTGAAGATTGAGCCAAGTTCGCGTTCTGCTGCTATGGGTACTGCTGGTTCGGCACTATATGGTGAAGCTTCTTCTGTCTTTTTTAATCCGGCAAGTCTTGGCAGAATAACAAGTAACGATGCTCAGTTTACATTCAATAAATGGTTAGCTGATATTACCTATAATTATGCTGTGGCTGTTCTGAAAATTGAAGGGGTCGGCAATTTTGCCCTTCAATTTACCTCATTGAATTCGGGAGAAATTGATGTACGAACTGTTGACCAGCCGCTTGGTACAGGGGAAAAATATTCAGTAACGGATTTTGCGATTGGTGCCGGATACGGATTTATGCTGACCGACAGAGTTTCTGCAGGGGTTGTAGTTAATTATATTAATGAAACAATATGGCACAGCAGTTTATATGGTTTCGCTATGAATTTCGGGATTCAGTACCAGATTATAGAAAACGGACCAACTATAGGTGCAAGTGTATCTAATTTTGGTCCCTATTCATCATACAATGGAAGGGATCTTTATCTGAACTATGATGCTGATCCAAAGAAATATGGCGATAATGATATGCTGCCTGCAGAATATAGAACAGATTCATATTCATGGCCTACAATTTTCAGAGTTGGTTTTGCTTATCCGATAAATTTTGATGAGTCTAGCAGCTTATTAATTGCTGCAGATGCTATCCATCCAAATGATAATAATGAAAGTATTAATATTGGCGGTGAATTAAAACTGCTTGACCACTTTTCTTTAAGAGCTGGATATAGAAATTTATTGTTAAAGGATTCGGAAGGGGGTCTTACTCTTGGAGCTGGGGTGAATATTGAATTTGTTAACTCATTTAAAGTTAGATTTGATTATGCTTGGTCTGATTATGGGATACTTTCACAGGCAAACAGAGTAACTATAAGTGTCGGATTTTGATGATGAAGTGTATTACCTCAGCATTTATATTTCTTTTTGTTATTCAGACAGGAATTCCGCAAACTTATAAATTAAAATATGAGGATGAACAATTTCTGGACACTCTTCAATACAGAACATATTTATATTTTATTAATGAAATCAATCCCCAAAATAATCTCGTTAAAGATCGTTCGGCTGATTGGTCCCCTGCCAGTATAGCTGCTACCGGGTTTGGTGTTGCTGTTTGGGTAGTCGGTGTTGATAGAGGCTGGATGACAAGGGATGAAGCAATAAATAGAATTCTTAATTTGCTTAACTTCCTTATATCTTCTGACCAGAGGGGGGATACAAATTCTACCGGATACCACGGTTTATATTATCATTTTCTTGACTTAAAAACTGGAAAGAGAGTCTGGCAAAGTGAGCTCTCTACAATTGATACAGGACTTTTATTGGCAGGATTACGATTGGCATTCCAGTATTTCAACAAAAATAACACTAATGAAATTGCAATCAGAACATCTATTGATTCTTTAACAAAAAGGATTAACTGGGACTGGCTTACAGAAAAGAATGGGGTTGAAGAAAAATATAACGGATCAATATCAATGGGATGGACACCCGAAGAGGGTATTCACCGATGGGGATGGGTTGGTTATAATGAAGCTTTGATATTATATATTCTTGCTGCGGGTAGCGGCTATAAGGATGCTGTTCCGGCTTATAATGTCTGGTTGAAAAATTATAAATGGGCTGAACCCTATCCTGGACTTGCCCATGCAGTTTATCCCCCTTTGTTTGTCCACCAGTATTCACAGGCTTTCGTTGACTTCAGGGGAATTCAAGATAAATATATGCTGGAGAAAGGGATAGATTATTTTGAAAATTCGAGGCGGGCTGTTCTAACTCAGAGAAAATATGCAATTGATAATCCAAATGGTTGGAAAGGTTATGATTCTCTGACATGGGGTTTAACTGCATGCGATGGTCCCGGAGAAAAATATAACTATGATAATAAACGGTTCCATTCTTATGCAGGACGGGGAACAAGCGGTCCCGGTCTCTCACATGACGATGATGGAACAATTGCTCCTACTGCTGTAGGAGGTTCTTTTCCTTTTACTCCTGAAATTGTTTTACAAGCACTTAAAAGTATGTATAATGAATATGGTAAAAGGGGACTATGGGGGAAATATGGATTTAAAGATTCCTTTAACCCAACACTTAATTGGTTTGCTCCCGATTTCCTGGGTATTGATGAAGGACCAATTGTTATAATGACAGAAAATTTCAGATCCGGTTTAATCTGGAATTATATGATGAAAGATCCTGTTATTCAAAAAGGGCTGCAGATTTTAGGTTTTGTTAGAAAATGAGAACTGCCATTTTCTTAGTATTATTTCCAGTCATTGTCCTTATTGCTCAGACATCAAAAGTCATTAGAGTAGATATTCAACAAGGATGGAAAATTGTAAAGGCAGAAGGGGTTGATGTCACAATTGAAAAAATAAAAGGTAAATCAGGAAATGCAATTAAACTTAATTATAATTTTATAAGGGGTACAGGTTATGGCGGAGTTCAAAAAAAGATTCCTTTAAAGTTTACTCGCAATTATAGGTTTTCTTTCTATATCAAGGCAGATTCACCCAATAATAATCTGGAATTTAAATTACTGGATTCAACAACTGATAATGTCTGGTGGTCTAACAATCGTAATTTTGAATTTCCCCTTAAATGGGAAAAATTTGTTATAAATAAAAGAGATTTACAGTTTGCATGGGGACCGGCAAAAGATAAAGAATTACAAAAAACAGAATATCTTGAATTCACCATAGCATCATACAATGGCGGAAAAGGTTCTGTCAGCATTGACGGTTTGGAATTTGAAGAAATCCCTGATCAGGATACATTAATTGAATCCGAATATTCCTCAATAGAAAATAACCGTGATATAAAAAATGCATTTGATGGCAACAGTTTGACAATATGGAAAAGTATAACAAAAAAACCACAAGAGATTATTATTAATTTTCATCATATGAAAGAATATGGTGGGATAGTTATTGACTGGGAAAAATATTATAATGCAGAAAAATTTGAGATTCTATCATCAGATAACTTACTGAAATGGGAAAAGCTTTATTCTGTTGAACACGGTAATCCTGAAAGAAATTATATTTACTTTAAAAACGGGGAATCTGTGTATCTGAAAATTAAACTTATTAAGAGTGTAGGAAAAAGATTTGGTATTAAAGATATTGGAATCAAAGATCCTGATTTCAACAGCGATATTAATAATTTCTTCATATCAATATCTAAAGATAATCCTCGCGGTTATTACCCAAGATACCTCAACAAAGAAGCCTCCTATTGGACAGTATGCGGTGTTAACGGTGACAATAAAGAAGCTCTGATAAATGAAGACGGTATGGTTGAAGTAGATAAACTCCATTTTTCTATAGAACCATTTATCTTTTCAGGTAATAAACTTATTACTTGGAATGATGTAAAAGAAGAACAGCAGCTTGAAAAAAAATATCTGCCTGAGCCCTCTGTATTGTGGGATAAGAACAGCCTGCAGTTGCAGACAAAAATATTTACTGATGGTAAAGCAAATATAAATTCGGTATTATACATTGTTTATGCACTTCAGAATAAATCATCTATTCTAAAGGAAGGCAAGTTGTATTTAACTCTACGACCTTTTCAGGTAAACCCTTATTACCAGTATCTAAATAATTCCGGTGGAGTAATAGGGATAAAATCTATTAAGAAAATCGGACATTCGATTTCGGTGAATTCCGATAAAGTCATAGTACCACTTATGAAAGAGGATAAGTTTGGTGCATGCACTTTTGATGAAGGTGACATTTTATATTTCATATCCAGGGATAGTCTCCCTCTTCATGATAATATCAGGGATAATTTCGGGTTTGCTTCAGGGGCATTTCAATATAGTTTCAAACTATTACCTGGTGAAGAAAAGAATTATACACTTGCTGTTCCATTTTATAAAGTTTACCCGAGAAATATTAATTCATTTAATCTGGATAGCATACTTACTAATACTACAAATTATTGGGATAGCCTGGTTACTGGGGTGAAATTTAAATTGCCTGAATCAGCAGATAAATTTATTAATACAATTTATTCCAATTTAAGTTACATCCTGATAAACCGCGACAGTGCTGAAATACAACCGGGGTCCAGGTCTTATAAAAGATCATGGATCAGGGACGGTGCTCTCACTTCTTCTGCTTTACTGAAATTTGGCATTACTAATGAGGTTAAGGAATTTATTGAATGGTATTCAGGATATCAGGGTGAGGATGGGAAAATTCCCTGTGTTGTAGACAAAAGAGGACCTGACCCGGTATCTGAGAATGATAGTAACGGGGAATATCTTTTTTTATTGAACCAATACTTCAAATTTACCGGTGATACTTCTTTTCTCAGATCTAAACTCCGGAATATAAAAAAAGCTGTAGGTTACCTTGAATATTTGATTTCATTAAGGACCAATGATTTTTATAAGATTAATAATGATAGCATACATTCATTTTACGGACTACTTCCGGAATCTATAAGTCATGAAGGTTATTCGGCAAAGCCGATGCATTCTTATTGGGATGATTTTTTCGCTCTTCGCGGATTAAAAGATGCTCTTGAAATAGCAAAGGTTTTGAATGAATATGAATGGGGGAATAGGGTTAACATTATTAAAGATAAATTTAAAAATGATCTTTATAATTCAATTAACCTTACTATAAAAAGGAAAGCGATCGATTATATCCCTGGCTGCGCTGAACTCGGTGACTTTGATGCAACCTCGACAAGTATTGGTGTCTTCCCATGTGGTGAATTAAATAATATGCCGAAGGAAAAACTTAAAGGCACTTTTGATAAATATTTCCAATATTTTGAAGACAGGAAGAATTCAAAAATAAATTGGGATGGATATACACCCTATGAATTGCGCATAATCAGTTCATTAATATTAATGGATGAAATTGAACATGCACATGAGCTGATGGAGTTCTTTTTCACGGATCAGCGTCCAATGAATTGGAATCAATGGGCAGAAGTGGTGTGGAAAGATTACAGGAAGCCGGCATTTATCGGAGATATGCCCCATACATGGGTCGGATCTGAATTCCTTAATGCCGCAAGAAATCTGATTGTTTATGAGAATGAATCCGATTCATCATTGGTCATAGGAGCCGGACTTTATAAAGAATGGATTGATTCACCAATGGGTATCTCCTTTGAAAACCTTCCCACATATTACGGAAATTTATCCTATAGCATTAAAAAGGAAAATAATAATTATAAAATCACTATCCGGGGAAATTTGAAGATTCCATCAGGGAAAATAATTCTGAAGAATTTTAATAAAGGGAATACTCCGGTGGATGTTGTTATAAATAATAAAAAATCAACAGATTTCTTTGATAATGAAATAATTATTAAGGATTTTCCTGCAGAAGTTAATATTAAGTACTAATATGAAAACCCCTCTACAGGACAATATATTATTAAATGGTCAGTGGAATTTTCTTCCCAACAAAGAGAGTATTTATAATTATAAAGACGTTGCCAGCCTGGAACGAAGTAATAAAATTAATGAAGAAACAAAGGTTCCGATAAATTGGGAACTAGCAGGTCTTCATAATTTCAATGGTACTGTCTGGTTTATAAAAAGATTTGATGCGGAAATCAGTAAAAAGTTGGTTGTATTATTATTTAAGGGGATTGACTACTTTTCTGATGTTTGGCTGAATGATAATTACCTTGGTTCGCATGAAGGTTACTTTCAGCATTTCAGTTTTGATATTTCCGGCATAATTCAAAGTAAAGACAATATACTTATTGTTAAAGTTATCTCTCCTTTTGAAGAACCTGGAACAGTATGGCCTCAGAAAAAAAATCTAATAAAAGGAATCTTCAATCATCATGACTGCCGTCCCGGTGGATGGAGCCCGCAATACGGACAGGATAAAAATACCGGAGGAATATGGAATGATGTTATTCTTAATTCCCGTAATAACGTTTTTATCAAGTCAGCGAAAATATCCTCAGAAATCAATTTCGATAATAATATAGCCATTGTTAAAACGGATCTCTTTTATTTGTGTAATCTGGATTCTTCAAAGAAGGATATTATTAAAATTGAAATTATTTCACCGTCAGGCAGTAAAAAGAAACTAAGCATTCCTGTTCAATTACTGCCTGGGAATAATATGGAGCGTTTGGTTTTTGAAATTGATAATCCTCAACTCTGGTGGACGTGGGATCTTGGTGAACCTTCATTATACAAAATGTCCTTATCCGGCGATTTGATTGAACAAGAGAACTTCAGTTTTGGCATTAGAGAAATAAGACTTTATGATAACAAAGTATTTTATCTTAATAACAAAAGATTATTTCTTCGGGGAACTAATATTATTCCCGAACAATTTTTAAGTATTTTAGATAATAAAAGGATCGCCCAACAGGTTAGGCTGATTAAAGAAGCGAATATAAATATTATACGTATGCATGCACACGTGAACCGTTCTGAATATTATGATGAATGTGACAGATCAGGTTTACTTGTATGGCAGGATTTTCCACTGCAATGGACATATAATGATTCCTTGGAATTTTATCAAAATGCAATTAATCAAATAAAAGATATGGTGAGACAGTATTTCAATCATCCTTCAATTGTGTTCTGGTGCTGCCATAATGAACCTGGAGAACAGATTAAATCTCTCGACCTGCTTCTCTATTCTGCTGTTCTTAATGAAGACAATACAAGAATTATCCGTATCGCGAGTAATTATGAAGAACATCCCTATGACGGTTGGTACTGGGGCAGCAAGGAACATTTTGCTTCGTTACCGATGGGTCCGATGGTAACTGAATTTGGAGCTCAGGGGCTTCCGGATGTTAAATCATTAAAGAAATTTATTCCCGCCAAAAAATTATGGAAACCTGACTGGGAATTCTGGAAGTACCATAATTTCCAGTATGATCAGACATTCCTTATTGCCCAAATTGACCCAGGAAAATCAATCGATGATTTTGTCTATAATTCACAGGCGTATCAGGCTGAATTAATACAAACTGCAATAGATTTCTATAGGCGGGGAAAATATGATAAGGTCACAGCTCTGTTCCAGTTTATGTTTATTGATTGCTGGCCTTCAATTACATGGTCTGTTATAGATTATTTCGGTTCTCCTAAAAAAGCGTATTATACACTGCAAAAAGCCTATCAACCTGTTTATGTATCTGTAAAAGTCAGACAAAAAAAATATCTGCCTGGTTCTAAACTTAATCTTGATTTATGGATTATCAATGATCTGCATAAAGAATTCAAAAATTGTACAATAATATTTTCATTGAAAGGCAAAGAGTTAAATAAAATCAAAATTGATAAAATTGAAAAAGATTCGGTCAGATATATAAGCTGGGAAAATTTAGAGATATATTTGTTTGCAAATCTTAAGCCGGCAAAATATGAATTAAATATTAAGCTTAATTCTTTAAAATTATTATCTGTAAATAATTATGAAATTGAAATTGAAGAGAAGAAATGATGAAAAAGATATTATGGTTGTCGCTTTTATTTTATGTCTGTAATTATTGTCAGTCGCCTTCTGTACCATCAGGATTACTCTCCTTCTCCTACGAAAAACATATAGAACTTGAATGGAATCCAAACACTGAAACTAATATTGCTGGATATAGAATTTACAAATGGAATGGCTTGGGGTATACCTTAAGTGCAATTGTCACATATGAAAAAAATGATTTCATTGAATTCATTTCACAGGCAGACACTACAAATTATTATAAGATCAGCGCATATAGCAGTAATGGATTTGAATCAGCCATGAGCGACAGTGTTTCTGCAGCTATAAAGTCAATGACTGATGATGATTTTCTGACAATGGTACAAAGAGCAACATTCAGGTATTTTTATGATTATGCACATCCGGTATCAGGTCTTGCAAGGGATAGGCTTGGAGGCGGAAATACAGTTACTATTGGCGGTTCAGGTTTTGGCATATCAGCTTTATTAGTTGGAATCGAGCGGGGATTTATCTCCCGTAGTCAGGGCGTTGAAAGAATGCTAAAAATTCTGAATTTCCTTTCTGCTAAAGCCGACCGGTTCCATGGTGCCTTTCCTCATTTCCTGAATGGGGAAACGGGTCAGGTTATTCCTTTTAGTCAGTATGATGATGGCGGTGATCTTGTTGAGACATCGTTTATGATTCAGGGTTTATTAACATCCCGCCAATATTTCAACTTATCAGATTCAAATGAAGTAAAAATACGTAATCTTATTACTTCAATATGGGATGGGGTTGAGTGGACATGGTACAAGCAGGTATCATTCAGTAATTTTTTATATTGGCACTGGTCCCCCAATTACGGCTGGCAAATAAATCTGCAGTTAAAGGGTTGGAATGAAACAATGATCTGCTACCTGCTTGGTATAGCCTCACCAACATATAAATTACCGGCAAGTATGTATTATAAAGGCTGGGCAAGTGATCCAAATTATTCTAACGGTAATACTTATTATGGATATAAGCTATGGGTTGGTCCCGACTACGGAGGTCCTCTTTTCTTTGCACACTATTCTTTCCTTGGCTTTGATCCTCGATTTAAAAAAGACAATTTCGCTAATTATTTTAATAATAACAGGGACAATACTCTTATCAATAGAGCTTATTGTATAACCAATCCAAAAGGATTTACTGGGTATGGGGAAAATGTTTGGGGACTTACTGCAAGTGATGACCCCTTTGGATATGCCGCACATGAACCCTATAACGTGGATAATGGAACAATTACTCCAACCGCTGCTCTATCTTCAATGCCATATACACCACAGGAATCTATTTCTTTGCTAAAATATTTATACAGAACTTATACTTCTGACCTTTGGGGAGATTATGGATTTAAAGATGCATTTAATCCCCAACAGAACTGGTTTGCATCAAGTTATCTGGCCATTGATCAGGGACCTATTATAGCAATGATTGAAAATTACAGAACGCAACTTCTTTGGAATAATTTTATGGCAAATCCTGAAATTCAGTCGATGGTTGATTCTGTATTTGTACCTGATTCTACAACGTCAGTTAACGAAAAAGTTAAACTGCATGGTTCATTTTATCTGTATGGTAACTATCCTAACCCTTTCAATCCCTCCACAACAATCTCATTTTTCATTCCGGCAAACGGTAATGTGGAAATAAATATTTACGATATCCTGGGAATAAAAGTGAAATCCTTATTGATTCAAAGACTGAATTCAGGTGATCATAATATTTTGTGGAACGGTAAAAATGATTACGGCAGTGAATTAACTTCCGGAATTTATTTATATAGGATAAAATTTCAGGATAAGGTTCAAACTGGAAAATTGGTTCTTCAGAAATGATACAAAGAATAATATTATTGTTATTTCTTTTGGCCGCATTTGCATTTACCGGGTGTAAGAAACAAACCTCTTCAGGTATTACTCTCGAGTTTTGGGCAATGGGTGTAGAAGGGGAGAACGTTGTAAAATTAGTCCCTGAGTTTGAGAAAAGAAACCCTGGAATAAAAATTAAAGTCCAGCAGATACCTTGGACTGCAGCACACGAAAAGCTCATTACTGCGTTTGCCAGTGAAACACTCCCTGCTGTATTTATGGTTGGAAATACTTGGATTCCTGAATTTGTAGAATTAAATGCTGTGGAACCTTTAAATTCGTTTATTGAATCTTCTGGGATTAAAAAAGAAAAATATTTTGACGGCATATGGGATGCAAATGTTATTGACTCAGTTGTGTACGGAATTCCTTGGTATGTTGATACAAGAGTGCTCTTTTTCAGAAAAGATATTCTTGCTAAAGCAGGATATAATTATGCGCCGCGTACTTGGGATGAGCTTTATGACTGCGCAAAAAAAATAAAGAATAATAACCCGGAAAATTATGCACTTCTGTTTCCTACTAATGAATGGGTCCCTTATATAATATTTGGTCTGCAAGCCGGTTCAAAATTACTCAAGAGTAATAACCAGTATGGCGATTTTTCAGGAAAAGAATTTACCTTGGCATATGATTTTGTTATGAAATTCTTCCATGAAAAATTAGCGCTTACAGACATGACTCAGGTTATAAATGTCTACCAGCCTTTTGCTGAAGGTTATTATGCAATTTATATTACGGGACCTTGGAACGTTACCGAAATGAAAAAAAGACTTCCGGAAAATATCCAGGATAAATGGATGACGGCTCCTCTGTTTTCCTATGATTCTCTCTACCCGGGGGTTTCGCTTGCAGGAGGCGCAAGTCTTGTAATAAATAAAGTTGGTAAAAATAAGGACGCTGCATTCAAATGGATAGAGTTTCTTTCTGAAAGGGGAACGCAGATAAAATTTTATGATCTTGTTTCCTCATTGCCCTCATTAAAAGAAGCATGGGAAGATACATCCTTAGCCAATGATCCTTATATGAAGGCATTTTATATGCAGCTTACCCGGACTGTTCCTACTCCCAAAATTCCGGAATGGGAACAGATTGTTTTCCAGAAGATCCAACAGTGCGCAGAATTAACTGCTCAGAATAAAGAAAGTATTGATGTTGCATTAAAGAATTTGGATTCAGATGTAAATAATATTCTTGAAAAAAGAAGATGGATTTTAGCCCATAGGAATAATTGATCATAATGAAAAACAAAACTCCATTACATATTGTTTTGCTATTTTTAAGTCCCTCACTTCTTGTGTTATTTCTATTCTTTTTCCTCCCTGTGATTGCTGCTTTTATCTTAAGCTTTACCGATTTTGATCTCTATTCACTGGGGCATATAAATTATATGCGTTTTGTCGGGTTAAAGAATTATCGTGAATTGTTAGGCAATGAAATATTCTGGAAGTCAGTTAAGAATACTTTTTATTTCGTTCTTGCTGGCGGTCCCTTGTCTGTTATAACATCGCTGGGTGCCGCACTTTTGCTTCATTCAAAACTGGTGAAGTTCAAAGGACTTTTCCGGATGGTATATTTTACTCCTGTAGTTACTACTCTTGTGGCAGTTTCAATAATGTGGAAGTTCATCTATCATCCCCGTTTTGGCTTATTAAATTATGTGTTGAGTTTCTTTGGGATCAGTCCTGTCGATTGGCTTGGTAACCCTGATTTTGTTATGCCCGCAATAATATTTATGGCCGTATGGAAAAACTTTGGCTATAATATGATAATATTCATAGCAGGTCTCCAGAATATTCCCGAAGATCTTTATGAAGCTGCACAAATTGAAGGTGCGGGGTTCTGGAAACAATTTATTAATGTAACAGTCCCTATGCTCGCCCCCACTACTCTTTTTATAAGTGTAATCACAATGATTGGTTATTTCCAGTTATTTGCCGAACCATATGTAATGACACAAGGCGGTCCTTTAAACAGCACGATAAGCGTGGTTCTTTATATGTACCAGGAAGGATTCCGGTGGTGGAACATCGGTTATTCTACCGCCATTGCTTTTATGCTTTTTCTTATAATAATGGTTGGTACCGTAATTCAATTTAAATTACAGAAAAATACAGATACCATATGAAGAAGTTTTTGTTATATTCAATTGCCATAATAATAGGTATCAGCATCATCCTTCCGTTTTTATGGATGGTTTCTGCATCGTTGATGCCGACAGGTCATGCTAATGTATATCCTCCAAGGTTAATTCCTGACAAATTTGATTTCTCACATTATCAGAACTTGTTCTCAAGGTTAAATCTTGGAAGGTATTTGCTTAACAGCTTAATAATTTCCGTGGGAGTAACATTATTTTCATTGCTGCTGAATTCTATGTCAGGATATGCATTTGCCAAATTCCGGTTCAATCGTAAAAAATCTCTCTTCAGTTTATTACTCAGCTCAATGATTATACCGGCACAGGTTACAATGCTTCCGGTGTTCCTGACTCTAAAGAACATGGGGCTGATCAATACATATTTTGCTATTATAATTCCGGGAATGGCAAGTATATTCGGCATATTTCTGATAAGACAGTTTGCAATGTCAATTCCGGATAGTCTGATTGATGCTGCAAGAATAGATGGAGCTAATGATTTAAGCATCTATATTAACGTTATTCTTCCTCTCTGTAAACCGATACTTGTTACCTTAGGTATTTTCACTTTTATGGGGACATGGAATGACTTCCTGTGGCCTTTAATTGTTATGACCGATTCATCAATGTACACTATGCCGGTGGCTCTCGCAAATCTGATGGGAGAACATCAGCAGGACACTGAACTTATGATGGCAGGGTCGGTAATAACCATTATTCCCGTATTATTGGTTTTTCTTGTTCTTCAGAAATATTATATTAAAGGCATAATGATGGGGAGTGTTAAAGGATAAATTGGAACAAGTAAAAGTCCTCCTTTTTTTATTAATAAGCATTTTTATTGTATCTGCTGGTAAAACTTTCTCTTTAGGGTTGTCGGATACTCTTGTAAATTTTTCAAATGATATAATTACATCAGATGAATATCTTAACCGGGGCGATTTCAGCTATCCTTTGAAAAAAAATAATATCTCTGATGATTCCCTGAAAAAAGAATTCCTCTATTCTTTAATTGCTGAGAAACTTTGGGCATCGGAATGTGAAAAAATGAATCTGGATAGCACCAATCAAATTCAGTCTGTCTTGTATCCGGTAAGGAAATTCTTCATTGTTGATGAATTATTTAATGAGGAGATAACTTCAAAAATTAAAATCACCCCTCAGGATATATCTTATGGGACGGCTAAATTCCGGGAAAACTTGAACCTGGAGATGTTATCTTCCGCTGATTCTGTTGAGATTTACCATGCATATAATTTACTTTCCTCTGATAAGCCATTAAAAGAACTTCCTGAAAAGGTAAGTAGAACTAAGGAACCTGTCGAAATAATATTTGGTCAGATCCAGGATGAAAATGCCGAAAATATTATCTATAAACTTAATACTGGGTATTTTTCAAAGCCTGTATTTTCTACTGGAAAATGGTTTATTTTTAAATTGATAGAAAGGAAGAAAAAAGATATTATCGATATGTCCGGGGATGCCATAAAAATGAATGTTGAACAGATTATTTGGCATAGGCGTTCTTCCTTTCTGGAAAACAGGTTTCGGGACTCTTTATTTTCACATTTGAAAATTGAAACAAATGGTGAAATATTCAAAAAGTTATGTGCCATAGTTTCTGAAATATTGACCGATAGGTTTAATGATAAAAATTGGGATACTTCAAAAGCCGTTGTTTTGTACCAATCTGATCTTGATAGAATATTTAAAGGTGTGGGAGAAAATAATTTTGATAAACCCTTTATCCTGTTTGAAAAGGATCCTCTTTCATTGAGGGAATCATTGATATTCCTTCCCTATAAACCTTTCAAGATTAAAGATCCCTCTTTGAGCAAAATTACAAATGTATTCAAGTCATATTTCAGATATGTTATTGAACAGGAAATCCTTTATCGCGAAGCTGTTAAAAATAAAATTCAATTTAGAATAAATGTTCAGGAAAAAATTTCCATTTGGAAAAAGAGTTTCCAGGCAGACATGTACTCTTCATATGTGTGGAATTCGTTATCAAAAAAAACACCTTCAACTCCGGATAAAACAAAACGACTATTTGAAGAGACTATGGAAAAGAATACCGCTTCTTTATTTGCTAAATATAACGTACAAATTAATTCCTCACTTCTACAAGATCTAAAAATATCCCTATTAAATACTTTCACAGTTCAATATCTCGGTTTTGGCAACGAGCTGCCCGCATTCCCTCTTATTATTCCGTATTTTGAATGGATTTTCCGGTTAACAAAAAATCCTCTTCCGTGATTAAACTCTCAAAGAAATCCTCTGCTGTCACTAGTCAAAACTCCATACGAATTTAAAATAGCAAAATCAAAAGAAGTTGTTCCTCTTCAAAACTCCGTCCCCGCTAAAAACAGCTAAATTTCGAATAAAACTTGAGGTTTGATTTTCTATCTTTACTTGTGCCTAGTCAAAATCCTATCCGCATTCAGAATATCAAAAATCTGCCGAAATCAAAAGAATCTTTTGTATTGCCAGTTGCGGGAAATCTGCATGTCTGGTTTTGTGGGGTTGTCAATTGGATGACCCCTCTACCCGGTCACTTCACCTCAAAAGATGTAGTTCCTTTTTCATCCCTTCGCTCGATTGATTTATTTCACTAATTGGTTGCATTTTATTTTGAATAAAAAGTAAAGAATGCTTCAATCAGGTAAGCCGAGTTGAGGCTGTTTACCTGACTTGAGCTTAAGTTTTGAATAAAAGCTCAGATGAAGAAAAATAATTCCTGACAATGTTGGTTATGAGGTAGTATCATGGCAAAGATCGAAAAAAAAGAAAAAATAAAATCAGCTGATAATCCCTCCCTCTTAAAAATCAAATTGAAATCTGCAAAAGAGG
>OBLU010000860.1_pt1 | contig 28351 bp, 31 predicted proteins | sample 1518681 | NCBI WGS metagenome assembly OBLU01 (sample SAMEA3539304, study PRJEB22396) | soil metagenome | biome: tundra; feature: field; material: soil | place: USA | collected 2010-05 | depth 0.15 m
GCTTGGCGCAGCGGACGGCGTCGATGATCACCCCGGCCGAGTTGGGGGAGTCCCACACCTCGAGCTTCAACTCGAGGTTCAGGGGAGCGTCACCGAAGTTGCGGCCCTCCATGCGGATGTAGGCCCACTTGCGGTCCTGGAGCCACGGCACGTGATCCGACGGCCCGATGTGGATATCGTCCTCGGAGAGGACGCTGTCTTCGATCTGGCTGGTGACAGCCTGTGTCTTGGACACCTTCTTCGACTCGAGCCGGGTGCGCTCCAGCATGTTCTTGAAGTCCATGTTGCCGCCCACGTTGAGCTGATAGGTGTGGTCGAGAGCCAGGCCCCGGTCCTCGAACAAGCGGGTGAGGATCCGGTGGACGATGGTGGAGCCGACCTGGCTCTTGATGTCGTCGCCGACGATGGGGAGTCCGGCGTCGTGGAACTTTCGTGCCCACTCGGGGTCCGAGGCGATGAACACCGGGATGGCGTTGACGAACCCGACCCCGGCCTGCAGGCAGGCATCGGCGTAGAAGCGCTGGGCCTTCTCGGAGCCGACCGGGAGGTAGCTGACCAGCACATCGGCCCGTGAGTCCTTGAGGGCCGCCACCACGTCAACAGGTTCGGCCGGCGACTCTTCCACCGTCTCGCGGTAGTACTTGCCGAAGCCGTCGAGCGTCGGGCCGCGCTGAACCATCACACCGAGTTCGCCCACGGAGGCAAAGCGGATGGTGTTGTTCTGCCCACCGAAGATGGCCTTGCCCAGGTCGGTCCCTACTTTGGCCGCGTCGGCATCGAACGCCGCCACGAACTCGAGGTCGCGAACGTGATAGCCACCGAGCACCACATGCATGAGGCCGGGGACTGTCTCTGTCGGATCGGCGTCCTTGTAGTACTCGACGCCCTGAATGAGTGAGCTGGCGCAGTTTCCAACGCCGGCGATAGCCACTCGGATAATGCTCATAGTTCAGTTCCCTTCGCTGCTGAAGACCGGCTCCCGACGGTTCGGGCGCTGCGGTTGTCTGTTGGGGGTGTTGCCTGCTTCTGTTTCTCGGACTCAATGAGGCTGTCCAGCCAGGAGATGTCGTGCTGGGTGGTATCGGTGCGGTGTTCCACCAGCGACCGGGTGTAGCTGTCGAAGTCACCACCGGCGGCGGCGCGGGCCCGATCGGCGGCCAGTCGGCGGATCAACTGATCCCGTCGGCGCTCCAAGAGGCCGAGTCGGGCTTGAGGGGCCAGATGGCGGGCGAAGGCCAGGCGAAGGCCAAAGCTGCGGGCCTCGTCGGTTCCCACAGGCTCCTCGGCGGCCAGCAACCCCTCGAAGACCCGTCTCCCGGTATCGGTGATCCGGTAGACCTTGCGCGATCGCTTGGTGCCCCGGGTGGTGCCGGCCCGCCGCGACCGCATGGCGGCCCGTTCTCCTCCCAATGATCCGGTGAGGGGGATCGGAGCCGACGCCGGGGCGGCACCGACCGACTCGGTGCCGATTACCGCTCCCGATAGTTCGAGGCGTGACAGGGCGGGATACAGCGAGCCGAACGAGATGTTGGCGAAGAGCCCGAGCTCGTCGCGAAGACGCTTGCGGATCTCATAACCGTGGAACTCGTGCTCCGAAAGAAGACCGAGAATGGCCAGGTCGAGCACGTCAGTGTCCCCCGACGTCTGCACCCGCGGGGGCGGGGCGCCACTCGGTATGGATGAGCTTCATGGCAACATGATATATCAGATCGATATATCGATGCAACATATGTGTCGATAGCCGGTGGACGGGCGTGGACGGGCGTGGACGGCACCGACCGAGGCTGTACGCTGCGGCGTGCTCATCGGGACGACCAATGTTCTGCCCCCCAAGGGCATCAACACCACCTGGTACCTCGATCTCAATCACTTCGCCCGGCAGACCTCCTGGGCCCACGGGTTCATGCACGCCTATGCGCTTTGGGCCGGGTTGACGGTTCTGGTGGTGCTGACGGCATTCGTCATCGTCACGGCCCGACTCCGGCCCGATGGCCCCCGGGCGCTGGCCATACCGCTGTTGACCGCGGCATCGGCGTTGGTGGCCCTGGGAGTCAACCAGTTGTTGTCCCATGGCTTTGGGGAGTTGCGCCCCTACGTTGTCCATCCCTCCGCCCTGGTGCTGGTGGGTCGGGCCAACGACTTCTCATTCCCGAGCGACCATGCCATCGTGGCCGGCGCCCTGGCGTGCGGGCTCCTGCTCTATGACCGCCGCTACGGCATTCCCGCTGCGGTGCTGGCGCTGACAGTGGCCTTCGCCCGGCTGTACGTCGGCTCGCACTATATCGGTGACGTGGTGGCCGGCCTCGCCGCCGGAGCGGTGATTGCCGCTGTGTTCATCTTCGGGCTGCGCTCCCTGGTGGCAGCGGGTGCCGACCGGTTGGCCCGGACACCCCTCCGGCCATTGCTCCAGGCCCGGGCCACCACCGACAGCTGACCCGTTCCCGTCGGCCCCAGGCCCAGGCCCGGGTTCGGGCCACTTCGGGCACCACCGGCGCTGGGAGTCGGGACTCGGGAGTCGGTTGCCGGAAAATCATCAGAATACGTGCCCTTTCGGACGGGCGAAGGGTTACCCTGAGACACGTGAGCTTCCGACCTGGAGGGCTCGGAGGTGTGCAGACATCCCCGACCGGAGGACAAGTCGAGTACCGACTCGCCCGAAAATCCGTCGTCAGTGAGTACCGCAAGGGTCGGTTGTCCAAGCTCGATGTGTGTGACGCCCATCCTGAATTGCTCAGGGCAGCCGGGCATCTTGGTCTGCCCACCGGTGCCCGGTGCCCGATCTGCGAAGAGTCCGAGTTGGTGGAGGTGACCTTCGTCTTCGGTTCCCGCCTTCCCCCCGGGGGGCGCTGCGTGACGTCCCATGCCGAACTCGCCCGCTACTGGCGACGGAAGGACCCGGTCGTCTGTTACGTGATCGAAGTGTGTAACGCCTGCCGCTGGAACCACCTGGTCCGTATGTACCCAGCCGGTGCCGGGGTCGAGGCGGTGGCGCGCCCTTCTCTCGGCGCCCGGGCGGCAGCACGTCGCGGCTGAGATGATCGACACCTGTTCCCTTCGCCTTGCCCCCGAAGTAACCTGACACCGCAGCACAATTCTGTGCCACCGTTCCGGTGTCGACCATGCCGCCGGCAGCCTCGTGACGCTGGACGGCCGATCAGGAGGGTCACCATCCATGTCCGACATCCGGCCGGCACCGATCACCGTTCCCTCCGTTCGCGCCTCGAAGCGTCGCGACGGCCATGAACCCCTCGTCATGGTCACCGCCTACGACGCTCCCGGGGCCCGTATCGCTGACGCTGCCGGGGTCGACCTGATTCTGGTGGGAGACTCGGTGGCCAACAATGTCCTGGGATATGAGGACACCCTGCAGGTCACCATCAACGACATGGTGCATCACACCGCGGCCGTGGCCCGGGCCAAACCGAGGCCACTCATCGTGGCCGACCTGCCGTGGTTGAGCTACCACATCGACGCCGCCGATACCGTCAGAAACGCCGCTGCCCTCATTCGGGCCGGCGCCGGGGCGGTGAAGTTGGAGGGAGGCCGCAAACGGGTCCTGATGATCGAGGCGTTGGTGGCAGCGGAGATACCGGTGATGGGTCACCTGGGGCTCACCCCCCAATCGGTGCACACCATGGGCGGCTACCGGGTGCAGGGGAAAGATGACGCTGCCGCCGAGGGGTTGGCTGCAGACGCCAAGGCCATTGCCGCCGCCGGCTGTTTCGCCATCGTCATCGAGGGGGTTCCCGAAGGGCTGGGAGCTGCCATCACCCAGGTCCTCGACATCCCCACCATCGGGATCGGAGCCGGCCCGGACTGTGACGGACAGGTGCTCGTCTTCCACGACTTGCTGGGCCTGAACGCCGCCACTCCCAAGTTCGTCCGGCGCTATGCCGAGCTGGCTGGGCTGGCCACCGACGCCCTGGCCGCCTATGCCGCCGATGTGCGATCGGGGGCCTTCCCGTCCGACGCGGAGGTGTACCACTAGGCACCGGCTAGAGTGTCCGAGTCGTTCCGGCCGCGCCAATCACGCGGCTTTCAGTTCCGACCTGCCCCAACCGTGGGGCTCGGGTGCACTGTCACCTGATCCAGAGGGAGGTGAGCCGCAGATGCGGCCATACGAAACAATGGTTATCTTCGATGCCGCCGCCGACGAGGCTGCGGTCAACGGGGTTCTCGAACGGGCACTCGGTGCCCTGAAGGCAAAGGACGGCAAGCCCGGCCGGGTGGAGCGGTGGGGGAAGCGCACCTTTGCCTACGAGCTCCAGCACAAGCGTGAGGGCTACTACGTAGTCATCGAGCTCACCGCCGAGCCACCCGCCGTCGCCGACATGGAGCGGGTCTTCGTCTTGGCTGACGAGGTGCTCCGCCACAAGGTGATGCGGTTGCCGGACAAGGTTGCCGGCCGACGGGCGGAAGCCGCGGCTGCCTCCTCGTCGAAGGAGGGTTGACCGATGGCCAACGGAAACAGCGTGTCGCTGGTGGGAAACATCACCCGCGATCCCGAACTGCGGTTCACCAACACCGGACAGGCCACCGCCAGCTTCGGGTTGGCGGTCAACCGCCGGTGGCAGAACCGCCAGACCCAGGAGTGGGAAGAGGCCACCTCGTTCTTCGATGTGGTGTGCTGGCGTGAGATGGCGGAGAACGTCGCCGAAAGCCTGTCCCGTGGCGCCCGGGTAATCGTCACCGGACGCCTCGAGCAGCGAAGCTGGGAGACCCCTGATGGGGACAAGCGGTCCAAGGTGGAGGTTGTCGCCGACGAGATCGGCCCCAGCATCCGGTGGGCGACTGCACAGGTGACAAAGAACGAACGCCGCGGCCCCAACCAGGGTGGCGGTTCCAATCAGGCCGGTGGCGCCAATGCACCCGAGAGTGGAGGCGGACCCAGTCCCTCACCTTCGCCAGCTTCGGGTGGCAATGCCGGTGAAGCCGCTGGCTACGGATACAGCGAGGAGCCCTTTTAATCATGCCGCGCAATAACGATCGTGGAACCAGTAGTAACAGCAATACCCGACGTGCCCCCAAGGACACCGGGCGCCGGATCAAGAAGAAGCCCTGTGCCATCTGCAAGGACCGGATCGCCTGGGTTGACTACAAAGACGTCAACATGCTCCGCAAGTACATGAGCGACCGGGGAAAGATCCGGGCTCGTCGGGTGTCGGGCAACTGTGCTCAGCACCAGCGTGACGTCGCCCTCGCCATCAAGACCGCTCGTGAGCTCGTGCTGCTGCCCTACACGCAGCGGACCACCACCGAACGACCGGGCGGCCGGGGCGGCCGGGGCGGCCGGGGTGATCGTGACGGTGGCTTCAGTGGCGGTCAAGGCGGTTCCGGCCGGGGTCGGCCACGTTCTGACTCCGATGAGGAGCAGGGAAGGTCTTCTGGCGCTGGGTCTGCTCCCGCCGGCGATACTGTCGCCGCTCCTGCTGGCGAATCGGCAACTGGTGCCGATGCCGTCGCTACCGATGCGGCCGGCGAAGACGCGGCAGTGACCACCGACACCGCCACCGAGGTTGTCGGCGCGGAAAGCGAGGGCTGACATGGCTGACATGAAGGTTTTATTGCGTAGCGATGTCGACGGGGTGGGAAAGCGCGGCGACATCATTGACGTGTCCGGCGGGTTCGCCCGGAACCACCTGCTTCCCTCCGGCAAGGCCATTGTGGCCACGGCCGGAACCGAGGGACAGGCCGCCGCCATGCGGAAATCGCGCGACCTCCGCGACGCTCGGGATCGCGAGTCCTCAGATACGATCGCCCGGACCCTGGTTGGTAATACCGTGACCCTGTCGGTTCGCGCCGGTGCCGGCGGAAAGCTCTTCGGTTCCGTGTCCGGCGCCGACATCGTCAAAGCCGTCGAGGCCCACACCGGTGCGGTGGTCGATCGCAAAAACCTGGTCCTCCCCGAACCGATCAAGACGATCGGCGTCCATAGCGTCCGGGTGGAACTGCTCGGAGGCGTGGTCTTCGAGTTGACCCTCGACGTGGTGGCCGCCGAAGCCTGAGCCGTGGCCTGACGCCGGTCGAGTTTCACCGATGTGCACACTGCTGGCGGTCCACCCGCCGGCAGTGTCGCATCCGAGGTTGAAACGCGTGGGGGTCCTTTTTTGGAGTTGGCAGAGTGATCGCCGACCTCTCTCAGTTTCCACGTCCCGGCGAAGTGGTCGTTTCAAACGGAGGACATGACACCCGATGTGTTGGAGGCGCCACGAAGGGTGGCATCGAGAACACATCCGAATCGTCGGGACGTGGCGCCAACCAACGCTCCGTTGCTCTCGGGTCCGTATCCAACCGGGCCCCTATCCGGAGTCGCGTCACACCCACCTGGGATGATCGTCAGATGATCCGATCTGTCCCCAGAAACCGAATCCTGTCCACTGGTCGTCCACAACCATGACGCCTGATTTCCCCAAGAAGAGGCCCTTGCGTTCCACCGTCCCCGGCCGCGAGGGTTGAAGCACAATGGTTCAGGCTTTTGACGACACACGCCCGCGAAGGCTCATCACTGCTCCGAGCGGTCGAGGCGGATCGACCGGGCGCATCCCACCCCACAACCTCGAAGCCGAGGAGTCACTCCTGGGCGCCATGCTGCTCTCCCGGGACGCGATCTCCTCCGCCATGGAGTTTTGCAACCCCGAGGACTTCTACAAGCAGTCCCACGGTCACATTTTCGCCGCCATCACCTCCTTGTACAGCCAGGGAGAGCCGGCTGACTGGGTGACGGTCACCGAGGAGCTCCGACGGCGGGGCCTCTTGGAGAACATCGGCGACCCTTCGGTGTTCGTGTCGTTGCAGGCCAATACACCGTCGATCGGGAACGCCGAGAACTACGCCAAGATCATCGAGGAGCACGCCCTCCTCCGCCGGTTGGTGGCGGTGGCCGGCGAGATCAACGAATTGGGCTACAGCCTCCCCGAGGATGTTTCCGATGTACTGGACAAGGCCGAGAGCCTGGTCTTCGACGTGGCCCAGCGTCGGGTGGTGGACTCGATGACACCCTTGCGCGATCTGCTTGGACAGAGCCTCGATCATTTGGAGGTCCTGTTCAGCCGCGGTGAGGCCATCACCGGTCTGGCCACCGGATACACCGATCTGGACGAGCAGTTGGCCGGGTTGCAGCCCTCCAACCTCATCGTGGTCGGGTCCCGTCCTGCCATGGGCAAGACCAGCTTTGCTTTGGGCATGGTGGCCCATGCCGGCATCAAGCTCAAGAAGCCGGTGCTGCTCTTCTCGTTGGAGATGAGCCACATGGAGTTGACCCAACGCCTGCTCTGCTCCGAGGCGAAGGTTGACGCCACCCGCATGCGGACCGGCAAACTTCACGACGCCGACTGGACGAAGATCGGCAATGCCATCAGCCGGATGAGTGAGGCGCCGATCTTCATTGACGACAACCCGAACCTCACGGTCATGGACATTCGGGCCCGGGCCCGGCGACTTAAGAGCCGGGAAGGGCTGGGTCTTGTCGTCGTCGACTACCTCCAACTCATGACCGGCCGGCACGGCGCGGAGAACCGTCAGGTCGAGGTATCGGAGATCAGCCGGGGCTTGAAGATCCTCGCTCGCGAGCTCGAGGTCCCGGTGGTGGCTCTCTCCCAGTTGTCCCGTGGTTTGGAGATGCGACAGGACAAGCGACCGATGCTCGCCGATCTTCGTGAATCAGGGTCGATCGAACAGGACTCGGACGTGGTGTTGTTCCTCTATCGCGACGAGATCTACAACCCCGACTCCACCGAGAATCAGGGGATGGCCGAGATCATCGTGGCCAAGCACCGTAACGGGCCGACCGGCGTGACCCGTCTGGCCTTCATCGGCCAGTACGCCCGCTTCGACAACATGGCACGGATCTAACTGAGCGGCCGGGTCTTTCCGGCCGGTGGCGACCGCCATCAGGTGCCACTCGTCGGGCCTCGAGGTCGACCTTGGCCCGGCGCTGCCTCAGCCGCCGAGCGCTTGGCGGATCGCGGCGATCCGGTCCGGATTGGCATGCCACCAGGTCCATTTGCCTCGCTTCTCACCGGTGATGATCCCGGCGTCGGCGAGGACTTTGGTGTGATGGGAGATGGTCGGTTGGCTCTTGGCCAGAGGTCCTTCGAGTTCGCACGAGCACACCTCGGGGCTCGAGGCGACGATGGACAGCAATCGGAGGCGAACCGGATCGGCCAGGGCGGCCAAAATCCGGGCGAGTTCCGTGGCCTCGCTTTCGGCGAGAGGGGCGGCTGTCACCGGCGAACAGCAGACGAGGTCGTCGCTGTCGGCGTCGAGTGAATTGGCTGCCCTCTTCACCGTCAGTGATTCAGCCAATTCATCCTCCCATCCGATAATACATTGACAGTAGTCGATGTGACTGGCATAGTAAACATATCGACGTGTGTCGATGCTACCAGGAGGTGCGTGCATGTCCCGTGTCCAGCTTGCCCTGAACGTCGCCGATCTTGACGAAGCTGTCGTGTTCTATTCCAAGCTGTTCGCCACCGAGCCGGCCAAAGTCCGCCCCGGCTACGCCAATTTTGCCGTAGCCGACCCACCGCTCAAGTTGGTCCTCATCGAGGATGCCACCAAAGTGCCGGGCACGCTCAACCACCTCGGTGTCGAGGTCGCGTCGACCGACGAGGTGACCGCCGCGCAGGTCCGTCTGGCCGCAGGCGGATTGGCCACGGCCGTCGAGGAGCAGACGGAATGCTGCTACGCCCTCCAGGACAAAGTGTGGGTCGACGGACCCGGCGGGGAGCCTTGGGAGATCTACACGGTCCTGGCCGACGCGGACATGCCCGGCGGGCAGCTCCGAGCCGCGAATCCGAGCGGAGCGGCATGCTGCGCCACCCGGCCCGACCTCGCCGGTGGCACTCCTGTGGCCAACACGTGCGGCTGATCCCGGCCTCGGCGCTCGAGGTTGCGCAGTGAGCAACGTCGTCTCCGAACAATTGACCGTCGGTACGGAGATCGACAAACCGGTGGGCGCCCGGCTCTCGTTTCTGGATCGCTTCCTTCCGGTGTGGATCATCGTGGCCATGGCGGTCGGGATCGGCCTGGGCCGTGTCATACCCAGCCTGGGGACGCATCTGAACGCCATCCAGGTCACTTCGGGAACTTCGCTGCCCATCTTCATCGGTCTGTTGATCATGATGTACCCGGTGTTGGCCAAGGTCCGCTACGGCCAACTCGGCTCGGTCGCCCGGGACCGGCGGATGCTGGTGTCGTCGCTGGTCCTCAACTGGATCATCGGCCCTGCCCTGATGTTCACTCTCGCCTGGCTGCTCCTTCCCGATCAGCCCGCATACCGGACCGGGCTCATCATCGTCGGCCTGGCCCGGTGTATCGCCATGGTCCTCATCTGGAACGACCTCTCAGGTGGTGATCGCGAAGCGGCCGCGGTACTGGTGGCCATCAACTCGCTGTTCCAGATCGTCGCCTTCGCCCTGCTCGGCTACTTCTACCTCAGGGTGCTTCCGGGATGGCTCGGCCTCAGCACCGTGGGGCTGCACCTGTCGATCGGGAAGATTGCCGAGACCGTGGCCATCTTCTTGGGCATCCCCCTGGTGGCGGGACTCCTCACCCGCACGCTTGCCGAGCGCGCCAAGGGGCGACAGTGGTATGAGAATGAGCTTCTGCCTCGCCTCGGCCCGTTCTCCCTTTACGGTCTGCTCTACACCATCGTCATTCTTTTCGCTCTCCAAGGCCACACCATCACGAGCCACCCCGTCGATGTCGCCCGCATTGCCCTGCCACTGCTGGCTTACTTCGCCATCATGTGGTTCGGATCGTTTGCCTGGGGACGGGCGATAGGCCTGTCCTACGAACGAACGGCCACCCTCGCCTTCACCGCCGCCGGCAACAATTTCGAACTGGCCATCGCCGTGGCCATCGGTGTGTTCGGAGTGACCAGTGGACAAGCCCTTGCCGGGGTCGTAGGCCCTCTCATCGAAGTCCCGGTCCTCGTGGCCCTGGTCTACGTCGCCCTCTGGGCCCGGAGGCGCTACTACTCCTCGTCAACGGAGCCGATATGACTGATGACCAGATTCCCGAAGTCCTCTTCGTCTGTGTGCACAACGCCGGCCGTTCGCAGATGGCCGCAGGGCTCCTCGAGCACCACGCCGCCGGGCGGGTCAAGGTCCGCTCGGCTGGGTCCGCTCCCGCCGACACCCTCAACCCGGCGGTTGTGGCCGCCATGGCCGAGATCGGCCTTGACATCAGCCACCACCACCCCAAACTGCTCACCTCCGAAGCCGGTCGAGCCGCCGACGTCATCGTGACCATGGGATGTGGCGATACCTGCCCTGTCTACCCGGGCAAGCGTTACCTCGACTGGGAGCTCCCCGACCCCGCCGGGCAACCTCTGGAGGTGGTGCGGGCCATCCGCGTCGACATCGAACGACGAGTGAAAGCCCTCATCGATGAACTGACTGGGGATTGAGCCGAGCCGCCGGGTGGTCCTGATCACCGAAGGCAGGCGTCACGCAGCTGCCAGCGCCCACTGGAACGGCCCACCGCCAGCCCGCAGCTGCGACGTGAGGGTTCAGGCGGTGGCGCTCCCCGGGGTGGACGGTGGGCTGATCCGGTCGAGGATGTGCTCGATGGCCTGGTCCTGGGCTTCGAGGTGCTTTTGGATCTGCAGCGCCTCGTGGAGGACGGCATCGGCGTCGTTATAGGTGGCTTCGGCCCTTTTGTCCGACGCCGTGCTCTGGATGTTCTGTCCCACGATGATGATCGACAGCAGCACCAACTGGAGGAAGGTCTGCGCGATCCACGAGATGATCGCCGGCCTCCCCAGTTTGATGGCGTCGGGAAGGCTGATGAGGGCCAGGATGGCAAAGGCATAGGCACACCACATGGTGCCGACGCCGTTGGTGATCTTCATCGCCAACCATGCGTTCGCCTTGGCCGCCGGACCGGTCGTTCGGAGTTGATCGGCGACCTTGACGGGGGACTGCGTGCGACGCTCTTCGATGTGCGGATGGGGTATGTGGGTAAAGAGGGAGGACATGCCACGATGATCGCAGCCATTGTTGGAAATGTCGGCGATGATCGGCCCGTCAACCGCCCCGTGGCGCGGCCAGTCGCCGGGTGAAGGCGCTGATGTGGTCACGGCCGACATCGCCGATTCGGGTGCAGGCGAACCAGGGTTCTGACGGGAGGATGGCCGACACGGGAAAGAGCTCGACGATGCGGCCTTCTGCCAGTTCCTCCGTACACACGAATGTGGGTAGCAGGCTCACGCCGTGGCCGCACTCCACGGCCTTGACCACCGCTCGCAGATCAGGGGCGACAAGTCGCAGATCTCCGGCGAACGGACGCTCCAAGGCCGAAAGCCAGAAGCGGCGGGTCATCGGTAGCTCGGCGCTGTAAGCCACCCAGGGCATTCCCACCAGCCACGACGACAGCTGTTCCATCGACGTGAGGGGAGGCGCCCGCATCACCTGCGGGGCCCCCACCAGAATGAACTCCTTGGTGTCGATAGGGGTCGAGGCCACCGCTCGTCGTGCCGGGGTGGTACTGGTCACCGCTATGTCGAGCTCCCCTCGTTCGAGCAACCCGATGACCTCGTCGTCGCCTCCGAAGGTGGCCACGATGGCCGGTCCGGACGGATCGAACCTGGGAACGACTTCGAAAGAGAAATACTCGGCGGAGGAACCGAAGCGTATGGACGGCGGGGGAGTGGCCGCCGCTCCGCCGTCCAAGCCCACCAACACCGGTTCGAGATGATCGAGCTGTTCGGCCACTTGTGCGTACAGCTCGCGACCGCGGCGGGTGGGCTCCACTCCGGTGGCTGTCCGGATGAAGAGCGGGACGCCGGCGTTGCGCTCGAGGCCACTGAGGTGCTGGCTGGCCGCGGGTTGGGAGAGTCCCCTCAGCGCCGCCCCGGCGGTCACCGATCCTGCCCGGTAGATGGCCACGAAGGTGCGGAGCCACTCGGATGCAGGCATTCGTTCAGCTTATATCAGACATCTCCAATACTTCTTTGCGAATGGGTCGAAGCGAGCCCACACTGGAACCATGGACACCGTCACCGACGAAGGACAGCATCAGGACGGGCACAACGTCCCCTATACCCACGGCCATCACGACAGCGTGCTGAGGTCTCATCGCTGGCGCACCGCCGAAAACTCGGCCGGCTATCTGCTTCCCCACCTGGCTCCGGGGATGTCCCTGCTCGACGTGGGGTGCGGACCCGGGACGATCACCGGCGACCTGGCTGCTCTTGTGGCGCCGGGCCGGGTGGTGGGGCTCGACGCTTCGGTCGAGGTGATCGAAGAAGCGCGCCGGACGGCCGCCGAACAGGGGACCGCGGGTTTGACCTTTGAGGTGGGTGACCTCTTCAACCTCGACTACGAGGACGGGACCTTTGACGTCGTGCACGCCCACCAGGTGCTCCAACACGTCGGGGACCCGGTGGCGGCACTGCTCGAGATGAAACGGGTGTGCCGGCCTGGCGGAGTGGTGGCGGCGCGTGACGGTGATTACCCGTCCATGACCTTCTTTCCTGCTTGCCCCGAGCTCGAAAGGAGCCTGGAGGCCTATCGGGCCGCCACCCTGGCCAATGGTGCCCAGTGTGACGCCGGCCGGAAGATCCTCGGCTGGGCCCACCGAGCCGGTTTCGCGTCGGTGGTCCCGTCGGCATCGGCCTGGTGTTACGCCACTCCCGAGGAGCGGAGGTGGTGGGGCGATCTTTGGGCCGATCGGGTGACCAGGTCATCGTTGGCCGACCAATTGCTGGCCCGCCACATCGCCACCGAAGATGACCTGGCCAGTTTCGCCGCCGCCTGGAGGGGCTGGGCGTCCGAGCCCGACGGTTGGTTTGCCATCCTGCACGGTGAGGTCATCTGCACCACAAGGCCGGAACGCGGGCACGTCGTGTAGCCGGCATGCCGGGGTGTCGGGTTGTCGGGCAGGCGTTCCCTTCAGTTCAGCCCGCGTTGCACCCCGGCCAGGAATCTGTCGGGAGCTTCGATCATGGGGAAGTGGCCGACACCGTCGAGGACCTCAACTCCGGCATCGGGTCGGGCCCGGCCCAGGCGGTCGACCATGGCGACCACCGCGATTGGATCGTCGGCCCCCCACACAATGCGCAACGGTGAGGGATTGTCTTCGATAGCGCCGGTGAATCGCTCTTCGTTCCGGCGCCGCTCCTCGATGTAGCGGATGGTCCGGGGAAGGAGAGACAGCCCACCGGACCGGGCCGCCAGCTCACAGGGGCCGGCAAGCTCTGCTGCACGTACCGAAGACGACGGGCTGAAGGTGGCGGCCAGACCACCGGCCAAGGTGTCGGCGTCCATCGGCGCATCGTCGCCCAGACGTTGATCGGGCAAGCTCAACAGAAACTCCTGGCCGGCAGTGAGATGAGCCAGCTCCATGTAGATGCTGCCGTTGGTAATCACCCGCCGCACGATCTCCACCGGCCAGCGCCCTTCCTCCTGGCGGGCCAGGAGCTCGCCCCCCACGGTGTCCCCATAATCGTGGGTGAGCAGAGAGACCTTGCCGAGCCCCAGCCGTTCGGTGAGGGCCACCACCACGTCGGCCTGGAGATCCACGGTGTAGGCCAGGTCGGGTTTCGCCGACAATCCGAAGCCGACCATGTCGAAGAGGACCACCCGGCGATCCCGGGCCAGGTCGTCGGCCACCAGATGGAAGTCGAAGGACGAGGTGGGAAAGCCGTGGATCACCAGCAGCGGTTCGCACCTCTCGGCCCCGGACCCGCCGGCCCCGCCGGGCTCAGCCTCACCCGGCTCGGCCCCGCTTGGGTCGATGTCGATCACGAAGACTTCGTGCCCGGCGAGCGGGATACGCCCACCTCGCTGCTCCCAAGCGTCGGTGCCGGCGGTCACCCGAGGAGCCGCTCGGTGAAGAAGGCCAGCACTTGATCGAGGGCGGCCCGGGTAGGGGTGCCCTCCCGGTCGTCGAGGTCTTCGGTGAGGACCGAATGGGCGATGGATTTATGCCCGTAGGGATTTCCGGGGGATGAGTCGATCTCCACCGCGATGAAACCGTCACCCAGCACCTCCCGGAGGTGTTCGAACCGTTCGGGAGGACTGAGCCGATCGCCGGTGAAGCGCAACCCCAGGACACACGTTCCGGCCGCCACCCGATCCTGGACGACCTTGAGATCGGCGTCGGAGATCCCCAGACCTTTCTTGTGGCTCTTGCCTACCGGAAACGGCAGGGACGGTTGGCTCAGCACCGGTGCGACCACCACGTCGTCGACCATCATGGCCAGTGCGAACCCCCCGGTGAAGCACATCCCCACGACACCGACTCCCGGTCCGTCACAGGTGGCGTGCTCGGCCTTGGCCAAGGCCCGAAGCCAGGTGGTGATGGGACTGGTCTTATTCAGCGCCATGGTGGTGAACTCGCGGGAGATGCATCCCTGGGCCAGCGACTTGGCCGTGTACCCCATCGTTGGTTGGCGCCCGTCCTCACCGAACACGTGAGGCAGCACAGCCGTGCAGCCGGATGCTGCTACTTTTCGCCCGAACTCGGCGACGTGGGGTGTGATGCCCGGCATTTCACTGATCACGATCACCGCCGGCCCCGTCCCCGTCCTGTACACGGTTCGGGTGGTGCCCTCGGCGGTGAATCGGCTCTTTTCGAATCCATACAGTGCGTCGACCATGCGCTGACGCTAGTCCGATGGCTTCCTGGTGGCCCTGGCTTCCTGGTGGCCCTGGCTTCCTGGTGGCCCCCGTGGACCTGACGCCGGACCTGACGCCGGACCTGACGCCGGACCGCTCAGTTCCGGATGGGATCAAGATCGCTTCATGCGGTCGGCGACAGCCCCACCCCCAGAGACACCCGCACCGGAAGATGATCAGATCCCGAGCTTTCGGCGATGCGGGCGTCGACCACCGATACCGACGGGGTGACCAGCACGTGATCGAGTTGGCTGTGCGGGCAGTAGGAGGGCCAGGTGCGTCCGCGGACCGCCCGTCGCCAACCCGGGAAGAGTGCGGCCAGCGGCGGTCCCCACAGGTTCATGTCACCGGTCAGGGCGACGGCGGAACCTCTGGGGTCGGGTAATAAAGACCGTAATTCGCGGAACTGCACCGGGGAGCGTTGCAACAGGTGGGACATGTGGGTGCCGACAACTGTCAACGCCTCCTCGCCGACCGGGACGGTGCAGGTGATGGCCAGGCGGCGGGCCGGGTCGCGCTTCAGTTGGCCCAACGAAATCACCGTCCGGTCACTCACCGGAATGCGGGTGAGCACCGCGACCCCGAAGGTGCCGGTGGAGAAGTGCGGATGGAGACGATCGAAGTTGCGGCGCCGGCGTCTGGGGTCATCGAGGCGGAACGAAATGTGGGCATAGCGGGGCCGCGGGCCCCACCGGTAGTCGGCCGATGGATCAGGGCTGAAGAGCCGGCCTCGAGCCATTCCTTCTTCGATGACGTCGTAGCCGAGGCGGTCACCCACGGTGGCGGCCGTGCTCGGCCCTCCATCCGAGGGAGCCCATGATTCCTGCAGCACCAGCACATCGGCGTCGAGAGCGGCGCACTCCGCTACCACGTCGAAGGGACGACCCCATCCGTCGACGCCTCCATGCACATTGAAGGTGGCCAGGGTGAGCTGGGGTCGGTCGCCGGTGCCGCCTACCCGGTCACCGGTGTTGTCCATCCGCCCGGCGCCTACGCGCCGGGCGGAGCGCAGATCGGGGGAGCCATAGACTCCTCAGTGTGCCAGATCCGCTGCCCGGCTACGACGAGTTCTCGATGTTCGCCGACAACGCCTCCGAAGCCGGACTCCCCTGGCATGGCGATCCCGTCGTGCGCCGCACCTCGGTCGAAGTGGCCCCGGGCCGACGGCTCAGCGCCCTGGTGTGGGGGACCGAGCCGGCCGAGCTGGTGCTGCTCCATGGCGGCGGACAGAACGCCCACACCTGGGACACCGTGGCCCTCGCCCTCGACCGCCCACTGGTGGCCATCGACCTCCCTGGGCACGGTCACTCCGACTGGCCCGGTGACGGCCGGGCTCTCGACCCGGCGGCCATGGCCGACGACGTGGCCCAGGTGATCGTCGCCTTGGCCCCGGCGGCACGGGTGGTGGCGGGGATGTCGCTGGGGGGGATCACCGCCATCGTCCTGGCCGCCCGTCACCCCGAGGTGGTGCCCCGACTGGTGCTGATCGACATCACCCCGGGAACCGACAAAGAGAAGAGCTCGGACATCCGGGCCTTTCTGGCCGGGCCCGAGACGTTCGCCAGTTTCGACGAGATCCTCGAGCGCACCATTCTCTTCAATCCCACCCGCTCCGAGTCATCACTCCGGCGTGGCGTCCTCCACAACTCGGTGCAACGCGACAACGGGACGTGGACGTGGCGCCACCAACTGGGCCGGCCCTCGGGTTCCTCGGGTCTGCACATCGAATCGGTGGATTTCACGTCGCTGTGGGATGACCTCGGAAGCATCACCGCCCCCACCTCGTTGGTGCGTGGCGGGCTCTCGCCGGTGGTCGGCGACGACGACGTGGCCGAGCTCGTCCGGCGTCGGCCCGACGCCGAGGTCATGGTGGTGGCCGAGGCGGGGCACAGCATCCAGGGCGACAAACCACTGGAGCTGGCCCGGATCCTCGCCGGCGTCTTGGACGAAGACTGATCCCTCGGCCGACGGGAGGCCGCACATGGGGCGTCCCTAATGGGGATCGACCACCTCGTTCCTAATGGGGATCGACCACCTCGTTCCTTGTGTGAATGAGGCTGGTCACCGAGCCGCCAGCAAGTGAGCACTATGAGTCCCAGGGCCTCGAGTCCTACGTCTAGATCGTGCCCTTGCTGGTCGGTGAGGTCTCCTCGGACGGCTGGTGGGATGTCGTGCCTCGAGCACTGATCCATTAGGAAGCTGCTGGAGTCCTCGGGGCTCAATCGTGGTGACCGTCGATGGAGAGGAGTCAGAGGAAGATGATCTTTGTTGGAGTGGACTGGGCGGAAGCCCACCATGATGTGCACATCCAAAGTGAGGACGGCAGGCGCTTGTCGGGAGGCCGGCTGCCTGAAGGGGTCGAGGGTATCGCCCGGTTTCACGAAATGGTGGGCGTTCATGCCCAAGAGCCCGACGAGGTAGTGATCGGGATGGAAACCGACCGGGGCCTGTTCGTCGGCGCTCTGGTGGCGGCCGGCTATCAGGTGTTCGCAGTGAACCCGATGTCGACATCTCGCTATCGGGACCGACACTCGACGTCGGGAGCAAAATCGGATCCCGGGGACGCCAAGGTGTTGGCCGACATGGTCCGCACCGATCGGCATAATCACCGCCCGGTCGCCGGAGACAGCGAACTCGCAGAGGCGATCAAGGTTCTGGCTCGAGCTCACCAGTCGATGATCTGGTCGCGGGGGCGCCAGACCAACTTCTTGCGGTCGACCCTGCGGGAGTTCTATCCGGCCGCTCTGGTCGCCTTTGACAACCTGACCAGCGGCGATGCCCTCGAGGTGCTCCGGGTCGCACCCACCCCGACACTTGGAGCTGGACTGTCCCGCTCCAAGATCGCCGCCGCCCTCAAAAGGGGAGGTCGCCTTCGGCGGGTCGAGCAACGGGCCGAAGAGATCCAAGAGGCTCTGCGGACACCGCAGTTGCAAGGATCGGCCATCGTGGCAACCGCCATGGGCACCTCGGTGTCGGCCACGGCGGCGGTCATTGTAACCATGAACGTCCAGATCGCCGAGCTAACCAAGGAGCTCGACGCGGGTTTTGAACAACACCCGGATGCCGAGGTGGTCCGATCCCTGCCAGGACTAGGGACCATCCTCGGCGCCCGGGTGCTCGGCGAGTTCGGCGATGAGCCGAACAGGTATGCCACCGCCAAGTGTCGCAAAAACTACGCCGGCACGTCACCTATCACCCGGGCCTCGGGCACCAAGCGGGTCGTGCTCGCCCGCTACGCCCGCAACATGCGCCTGGCCGATGCCATCTACCAGTGGGCGTTCACCTCGCTCACCGCCTCACCGGGGGCACGGACCTTCTACGACTACCGGCGAGCCGCTGGAGATACCCATCACGCCGCGCTCCGACACCTCGGCAACCGACTGGTCGGCATCCTCCACGGTTGTCTCATCCACCACACCAGCTACGACGAGAACACCGCCTGGGGGCATCGAGCAGAGATCGAGCTCGCGAGAGCCGCTTGACAAGTTAGGACCGTGGGATATCTAGGCGGCGGACGCTACGGCATCGGTGCGCTCATCGGCCGCCGCGTCCGGCACGGCCAACGCCGCGCCGAGCACATCACCGATCTCCGCGGCCAGATGGAAGGTCATCTGGTCCCGAACTGCTTCAGGAACGTCCTCGAGGTCGGGGCCGTTACGGGCAGGAAGCACCACCTCGGTGAGCCCGGCCCGGTGGGCGGCCAGCACCTTCTGCCGCACACCGCCGATGGGCAGCACCCGGCCTTGGAGAGTGACCTCGCCGGTCATGGCCACCGCCGAGCGCACCGGGATGTCCCGGAGCAGGCTTACCAACGCGGTGGTCATGGTGACCCCGGCCGACGGCCCGTCCTTGGGGGTTGCCCCGGCGGGAACGTGCACGTGGAACCGCTTGCCCACGAAGATGTGGCTGTCGATACCGAGCTCCTCCGCGTGTGACCGGACATAGGAGAGGGCGATCTCCGCCGACTCCTTCATCACGTCGCCCAACTGCCCGGTGAGGGTCAGGCCTTCCGGTCCGTCCATCATCGAGACCTCCACGTAGAGGACATCGCCGCCGGTGCCGGTGACGGCCAGACCGGTGGCGACCCCGGGCACCGCGGTGCGATCGGCGGCTTCGAAGAAGAAGCGCGGGCGACCCAACCAACCCCGGACGTCCTCGGCGTCGACGGCTACCGGTGCGTCGCTCTCACCCGAGGCGATGCGGGTCGCCACCTTGCGCAGCAGCCGACCGAGCTCGCGCTCGAGAGACCGCACGCCGGCTTCGCGGGTGTAGTCGGCCACCACGTTGCGCAGGGCCTCATCGGTGATGGTCACCTCGTCGATCCTCAAAGCGGACCGCTCGAGTTGGCGGGCGACCAGATGGTGCCGGGCGATGGCCACCTTCTCTTCCTCGGTGTAGCCGTCGAGGCGGATGATCTCCATCCGGTCGAGCAGGGGACCGGGAATGGTGTCGATCATGTTGGCGGTGGCGATGAACAGCACCCGCGACAGATCGAGCTCCACCTCGAGGTAGTGGTCACGGAAGGTGTGGTTCTGGGCCGGGTCGAGGACTTCGAGCAGAGCCGACGACGGGTCGCCCCGGTAGTCGGCGCCCAACTTGTCCACCTCGTCGAGGACGATGACCGGGTTCATGGTCTGTGCCTCGCGAAGCGCCCGAACCAACCGGCCCGGTTGTGCCCCCACGTAGGTACGACGGTGACCCCTTATCTCGGCCTCGTCCCGCACCCCGCCGAGGGCTACCCGGACGAAGGAACGACCGAGGGCCCGGGCCACCGACTCGCCCAGGGAGGTCTTGCCCACTCCGGGCGGACCCACCAGGGCCAGAATGGCGCCGCTGCCCCGACCGGCCACCGGGGCCAGGCCGCGCTCGGCCTGCAGTTTGCGGACGGCCAGGTGCTCGAGGATGCGCTCTTTCACATCGTCGAGGCCGTCGTGGTCCTCATCGAGGATGCGGGAGGCTTCATCGATGTCCAGACGGTCGTCGGAAAGCTTGCCCCAGGGGAGCTCGAGCACGGTGTCGAGCCAGCTGCGGATCCACCCGTTCTCAGGATTCTGCTCACTGGTGCGTTCGAGCTTGCTGATCTCGCGTTCGACTGCCTTGCGCACCGCCTCGGGCAGATCCCTACCCTCGATGGCTGTCCGGTAATCGTCGGGGGCATCCTCGTCGTCGGGATTGATCTGGCCGAGCTCCTTGCGGATCGACTCGAGCTGACGCCGCAACAGGAACTCGCGTTGGGTCTTCTCCATGCCCTGCTCGACGTCGTTCTTCACCCGCTCGCGCAAGGTGATGTCGGCCAGGACCTCGCGGGCCCAACCCAGCACCAGACGCAGGCGTGCCTCGACATCGATGGTCTCGAGCACCTCTACTTTTTGGTCGAGTGACAGGTCGGGCGAGTAGCCGGACACGTCGGCGATCCGGCCCGGGTCGGTGACGTCCCGAAGGCGCTCGGCGAACCGACCGGCCCCGCGGCTCAACAGAATGTTCTCGAGGACGGCTCGGTATTCGCGGGCCAACTCGCTGACCTCGTCGGACGGCTCGGGGTCTTCGATGGACTCGACCTGGACCCACAGCGCCTGGCCGGTGCCGGGTACCGCGGTGCCCAGGGTGGCCCGCTCGGTGCCCCGCACCACCACCGCCTGCATCCCACCCGGCAGCTCTCCGGTCTCCATCACCTCGGCGATCACACCCACTGCGGCGTAGCGCTCATCGATGAAGGGAACGATCACCAGGCGGCCGCCGGATGCCCCGGCCGCCTCCACCGCAGCCTTGGCGTCCTCGGACTCCAGAGCCATGTTGAAGACCATCCCGGGCAGCACCACGCCCGAGGTGAGGGGGAGCAAGGGCAGATTCTGGTTGATCTCGTCCACTGTCTTTTCCACTGGTACTCCGTTCGGCTCAGCTGTCAGTTGTGATTGTTGCTATAACAACGGTATGCCGATGTGAGTATTCCCGGACGGGGCGTGGACGGTAGCCGCCATGGTTTTCAGATGAGCGTGCCGAGCGCCAGCCCGGCGATGGCGGCACCCAGCCCAGCCACCAGGCTGACCAGCACGTTCGTCACCGCGGCGGCAGGCGCATCGCTCCCGAACAGCCGAAAGGTGTCGTAGGTGAACGTCGAGAACGTGGTGTAGGCGCCGATCAGACCCGTGCCGAACACCGTCACCCAGTTGGAGGCCAGGCCGTGATGGAGAGCCGACCCGGTGAGGAAGCCCAGAACCAGCGAGCCGGTCACATTGATCAACAGGGTCCCGTAGGGAAAGTCGGATTCGACCTTCCCCTGGACGAACCGGTCGATCAGATACCGGAGGACCGCTCCGGTTCCCCCGGCGATCATCAGACCGCCGATGATCACGTGGCGGCCCCCGGATCGGGGGCCGGCCCGGAGCCGTAGGAGACCACCTGAATCGGCTCCCGCACCACGAGACCGCTCACCTGCAGGTCACGGATCTGGGGCAGAAAGGCGTCGATCTTCTCGGTGGTGTCGATGATCTCCACCATGATGGGCAGGTCATCGCTCAGACTGAGGATACGGGTGGTGTGGATGTGATTGTTGGCGCCGTACCCTTCAAAGCCCTTCCACGCCGAAGCACCGGCCATGCCGGCGGCATGGGCCCGGTGGATGATCTCCGCGTGCATGGCCACGTGATGATGGCGGTCTGACTCGCCGAGATAGATGGTGAGGCGTTCGGCCGGTCCGGAGAGAGTGGTCATGGGGTTGTCCTTTGTTCGGGTTCGGGTTCGGGTTCGGGATGGGCGTCGAATTCTGAGTCGGGATCGGTACTCAGCAGACCTGACGTGTCCCCGCGCCGGCTGCGGGCCAACAGGACACCGAGTCCCACCGCCGCCACCCCGGCCACCACCGAGACGAACAGGTAGACGACGCCCAGAGTCGGATAGCCGTCCTGAGTCCGCCGGACGGCTTCGACCATCAAGGTGGAGAAGGTGGTGAACCCGCCGCAGAACCCGATGGCGGCAAACGGCAGGGCGTAGCGGGTTGGTGGCCACCGTTCGGCCACCACCGTGATGATCACTCCCAGCAGTAGGGAGCCGACCACGTTGACGGCGAATGTGGCCCACGGGAACCCGTTGGCGGAGACGACCACCGCCTGGCTCACCTCGTAGCGGGCCAGGGTGCCGAGGGCACCGCCGCCGGCGATGACCACGATGCGGAGTACGGGCGCGGAGCCCGGTCCGGTGGCTCGCTTCGTCGGTGAGGGCACAGACTCTCCTTCCGGTGTCACGACTCGCGGTGTTCCGGTAGGAGCCATCAGCCGTCGCCGGCGGTTGGGGCGAGCTCCATCGCCTCGCTCAGTGTAGAGCGGCCATGTGTGGCGGGTGGCAGGATGCGGACATGGAGACTCAGCTCATCGGGATGGACACCTCTGGTCGCCAGGTGGTCGATCTGACCGGCGCAGTGTCGTCGTTCTGTGAGGGTAAGGGAGACGGGCTGGTGCACGTGTTCGCCCCCCACGCCACCGCCGGGGTGGCCCTGATGGAGCTGGGGTCCGGGTCGGAGTCGGACCTGGTCGAGGCCATCGAACGCCTGCTGCCCCGGGACGACCGCTATCGGCACCGGCACGGCGCCACTGGGCACGGAGCGGACCACGTCGTCCCGGTCTTCATCAGTCCGTCCATGGTGCTGCCGGTATTCGACGGCACCCTGCAGCTGGGGACATGGCAGAAGGTGGTGCTGGTGGACACCAACGAGGACAATCCCCATCGGACGGTGCGCTTCAGCTTCGTGTCCGGCTGAGCCATCGGCCCCGGCCGGAATGATCGGGGAGCCATCGGCGTTCACCTTAGGTAGTTCGTAGTGTGCCGAGGCGCCCGAATCACCCACTTGTCAGTCGAGGACTTCGTATGCCCCGTATTCACATCAGCCAGAAGGTCGCCGTAAGCGTCGTCTTCGTCTCCGCCATGTTCATGAGCATCATGGACATCACCATCGTCAATGTGGCCCTGCCCAGCATCGGCAAGCAGTTCCACGAGAGCACAGCCAGCCTCGACTCCATCGTGATCGGGTTCCTGGTGAGCCTGGCCGTCTTCATTCCGGCCGCCGGATGGCTGGGTGACCGGTTCGGCATGAAGCGGGTGCTGCTCATCGCCGTCGCCATCTTCACCGGTTCCTCGGTGTTGTGCGGTATGGCCGGGACCCTCTCGCAACTGGTGCTGTTCCGGGTCATCCAGGGGGTGGGCGGGGGCATGTTGACCCCGGTGGGGATGGCCATGCTGTTCCGCGCCTTCCCGCCGGCGGAACGGGTGAGGGCCTCGAGCATCCTCACGGTTCCCACTGCGGTCGCTCCCGCCGTGGGCCCGGTGCTCGGAGGACTGCTGGTGACCGACCTGTCATGGCGGTGGGTCTTCTTCGTGAACCTTCCCATCGGCATCCTGGCCTTCCTGTTCGGCCTCATCTGTCTGGAGGAGCAACGCCATCCGGTCAAAGGTCGGTTCGACATCCCGGGATTCGTGCTGTCAGGGGTGGGTTTCGCCCTGCTGATGTTCGGTATCAGTGAAGCTCCCAACCGGGGATGGGGCTCGCCGATGATCGTCGCGGCCATTGGGGTGGGCGTGGCCATGATCATCGTCATGGTGTTGGTCGAGCTGGCCACCAAAGCCCCCTTGCTGCACCTCCGACTGTTCGCCGATCGACTGTTCCGCTCCACCAGCCTGGTGCTGGTGCTCTCGGTGATGGCATTTCTGGGCGTGCTGTTCGTGGTGCCACTCTTCTTTCAGTTGGCCCTCGGCCTCTCGGCACTGCAGTCAGGGTTGAACACTTTCCCCGAGGCCATCGGCATCATGATCGGCGCCCAGTTCGCCAGCCGGTACCTCTACCCCAACCTCGGGCCACGCCGGCTGGTGGCCGGGGGGTTACTCGGGGTGGCAGTGTCGATCGGGTTGATGACCCTGATCGGCTTCGGCACAGACTTGTGGTGGATGCGGCTGCTCATGTTCACCATGGGGCTTTCGATGGCGCAAGTATTCATCTCGAGCCAGGCGGCATCGTTCGCCACCATCTCCCATGCCGATACCGGGCAGGCGTCATCGCTGTTCAACAGTGAGCGCCAGTTGGGAAGTGCCATCGGTGTGGCCATTCTCTCCACCGTGTTGGCCGCGGTGGGCACCGAACACGTGGCGAGGGGTCACCTCACCGCCAACCTGGCTGCGTATCACGCGGCCTTCATGGTGGCCGCCGGTATCGCCGTCCTCGGCTCCCTGGTCGCACTCACCATCAGCGACTCCGATGCCGCCGCCACCATGGTCCGCCACAGCCAGGCCAAGGCCAACGCCAAGGCCCGGTCCGACGAGAACAAGAAGGCCCGGGTTGCCGCCGGACCGGGTGGGGGGCTGGGGCCCGAACCCTCCAGCGAACCCTCCAGCGATCCCACCAGCGAACCCTCCCTGACCCCGGCCACCTGATCATTCCGATTCGCCCGCAGTACGGTGCGAAGAGCACCCGGAATCCCGGGTCGGCCCGATAAGCACGGGAACGGAGCCCAGCATGACCGACGTGGACGACATCACCGGGACCGAGGAGTGGCGTCTCCTCCGCGGCCATTTCGACAGGATCGGCCAGGACAGCCTGCGCCACTTGTTCGACACCGATCCCGAACGCGGGACCCGGATGACGGTGAGCGCCGCCGATCTCTATCTCGACTACTCCAAGCACCGGGTCACCGAGGAGACCATGGACGCCCTGATGGCGGTGGCCCGGGCGGCCGGCGTCGAAGCGCGACGCGATGCCATGTTCGCCGGACAGCACATCAACACCACCGAGGACCGGGCCGTGCTCCACGTGGCGCTCCGGATGCCCAGGGATGCCCAGCTGACCGCCGACGGGCAGAACGTGGTGGGCGACGTCCACCGGGTGCTCGACCGCATGGGCGAGGTGGCCCGGCGCATCCGCTCGGGGGAGTGGACCGGCCACACCGGTCACCGGATCACCGCGGTGGTCAACATCGGCATCGGGGGATCGGACCTGGGCCCGGCCATGGCCCATGAGGCCCTGGCCGACTACGCGGCTGACCACATCACCTGCCGGTTCGTCTCCAACGTCGACCCGGTCGACCTCTTCAACAAGACTCGCGGCCTCGACCCGGCCGAGACGCTGTTCGTGGTCAGTTCCAAGACGTTCACCACCCTCGAGACCCTGACCAATGCCGCCGCCGCCCGGGAATGGCTGCTCACCGGGATAGGGGCCGGCAACGAGGCGGTGGCCAAGCATTTCGTGGCCGTCTCCACCAACGAGCAGGCGGTCACCGAGTTCGGGATCGACCCGGCCAACATGTTCGGCTTCTGGGACTGGGTGGGCGGGCGCTACTCCTACGACTCCGCCATCGGCTTCTCCTTGATGGTGTCCATCGGGCCTGATGCCTTCGCCGAGATGCTGGCCGGCTGCTACGCCATGGATCGGCACTTCGCCACAGCCCCGCTGGAGGCCAACATGCCGGTCATCCAGGGGATGCTCAATGTCTGGTACAACAACTTCTTCGGTGCCCAGACCCACGCGGTGCTGCCCTACAACCAGCGGTTGGCCCGCTTCCCGGCCTACCTGCAGCAGTTGACCATGGAATCGAACGGCAAGTCGGTGCATCGCGACGGGTCGCCGGTCGCCGGGCAGACCGGAGAGATCTTTTGGGGCGAGCCCGGGACCAACGGGCAACACGCCTTCTATCAACTCATCCATCAGGGCACCAAGCTCATCCCCGCCGACTTCATCGGATTCGTCGACTCCACCCACGAGACCGGCGACCAGCAGGACCTGCTCATGGCCAACTGCTTCGCCCAGTCGAAAGTGCTGGCCTTCGGGCGCACCGCCGAGGAAGTGGCGGCAGATGGGACCCCCGCCGAGTTGGTGCCCCACAAGGTGATGCCCGGCAACCGGCCCAGCTCCACCATCGTGGCGCCCAAGTTGACCCCGTCGGTGCTGGGCCAACTGGTGGCCCTCTATGAGCACACCGTCTTCACCGAAGGGGTCATCTGGGGGATCGACTCGTTCGACCAGTGGGGGGTGGAATTGGGCAAGGTGATGGCCGGGCAACTGGCTCCGGCACTCGTCGGCCCGGCGCCGCCGGATCTTTCCGACCAGGACGCCTCGACGGCCGAACTGGTGCGCCACTACCGCAGGCTGCGGGGTCGGATCGGCTAGGCAACGCTCAGGCGGAGGCGAGGGCCTTCCACAGCGAGCGGTAGTTGGGATAGGTGATGCCGGGGGTCACGTAACCGGCTTCGATCAACTCGGCGTGGAACCTGGGGAGATTGCGGAACGGGATGCCCATGTCCACGTGATGGGCCAGATGCCAACCGGTGTTGTAGGGGACGATCCAGAACCGGGCCAGCAGTGACTGGCGGACGTCGTGGGTGGTCACCCGGCGGTCGTCGCTCGCCTCCATGCCCCCGTGCTCGGCGATGGCCCGCAGCCGGTTGATCACCTTCCACTGGGTCATCCACGGTGCCAACCACAACAGCGGGTAGATCCACCACCGACCGGTGGCCGCCCATGCCACCGCCCACAGTCCGACCTGCATGGCGATGATCGGGAGCGACACCGGCCGGTAGGCCCGCACCTTCACCGACTTCAACAGCGGGGAGAGGTTCTTCCATCCCGAGATGCCCACCGCGTCGCGTACCAACCGTCGGGCCAGGGTACGCCGGTCACACCGGTAACCGCCGTAGAAGGCCATGTCCGGCTCCTCCGGCCCGAACTCCTGACGGTGATGGGAGAAGTGGCCCCGCCGGTAGAGCTGAATGGGAACCAACGCCGGGTAGGCGATGACCCAGGTCCCGACCCAGTCATTGATCCTCTTGTTGGTGAAGAGGAGTTTGTGAGCCGCCTCGTGCATGAGGATGGCGAAGCGGGCGTGGATCGGGCCCATCAGGATGAAGACCGCCAGGTACGCCAAGGGGTTGTCGATCCACACCGCCAGAGCGACCATGGCCACCACCCACACCCACAGTCCGCCGACGGTGAGAGCGTTGCGGAAATCGTTGATCCGCCGGAGGTCCTGGCGTAGCTCGGGCCGGCACTTGCCGCTGGCCAACAGGCGGTCGGTGGGCAATACCGACGGACGCACCGCGGCATCGGGCACCATGGTGGCTGTCATGGTTTGTATATTACAATGAAAGAACAGATGCCGCAAGATCGTAATGTCCCGATGACCGCCCGATCGGTCCTGGCCAGCACCTTGCTGGGGGTGGATCCCCCCGAGCTGCCGGTGGCCTACCTGGTCCATGTGGCCGGCCTGTTCGGGATCAATGACAACCGGGCCCGGGTGGCACTGAGCCGGATGGTGGCATCGGGAGAGGCGATCACCGACGGCGGCGGACGGTACCGATTGGCCGGCCGCCTCCTCGATCGGCAAGGGCGGCAGCGGGCCAGCCGGGCCGGACGCACCGGTCAGTGGTCGGGGGAATGGCGGGTGGTGGTGGTGACCACAGCGGGAAGCTCGGCGGAGATCCGGGCCAAACGGCGCAGTGCCCTGGCCTTTGCCCGGTTGGCCGAGCTGCGCGAAGGGATATGGATGCGTCCCGACAACCTCGAGGTCCGACTCGACCCCGAGGTGCAGCGGGACTCCACCGTGTTGTCGGCCAGGCCCGAAGAGGACCAGGCCGAGTTGGCGTCCAGGCTCTGGGATGTGGAGGCATGGGCAGGGCGGGCCTGCCGGCTGATGGGCCGGATGGCCGACCGACCTCCGACCGGTCCCTCCGATCTGGCTCCCGGCTTCGAGTTGTCGGCCTCGGTCCTCCGCCACCTGCAAGCCGATCCCCTACTGCCGGTCGAACTGCTGCCCGCCGGCTGGCCGGGTGGGGTACTCAGGGAGCAGTATGACGACTGGGACGCCCGCTATCGCTCGATCCTCGAGAAGTGGGGTCGCACCACCTGACGGCCACCGTCATCGACCAACCAAGGAGACCCATGAGCGAGGCTGACCCATCCCTGCCGTTGCAGGGACAAGTGGCGATCATCACCGGGGGGGCCCGGGGCCAGGGCCGCAGCCATGCCCTGGAACTGGCTCGTCTGGGCGCGGATGTGGCCCTCTGCGACCTGTGTGAGGACGTCGCCACCGTCGGGTACCCGTTGGCCACCCGCGACGACCTGGCCGAGACGGCCGAGCTGGTGGAAGCGACCGGGCGCCGGTGTGTGTCGGAAGTGGTGGATGTCCGCGACCTGCAGGCGGTCATCGCCTTCGTCGACGAGGTGCAGGCGTCGTTGGGCTCGGTCGACATCATGGTGGCCAACGCCGGGGTGACGGCCATCGGCTCGATCTGCGACATGGATGCCGCCCAGTGGGGCAACGTGATCGACATCAACCTCACCGGTGTGTTCAACGCCATCCGCGCCGCCGCCCCCCACATGAGATCCCAGCGCTCCGGCCGGATCATCGGCATCTCGTCGATGATGGGTCGCACCTCGCAACCGGGCATCCCCGCCTATACCGCCTCCAAGTGGGGGGTCATCGGGCTGTGCAAGTCCGCCGCCTACGAGCTGGCCGGCTTCGGGGTGACCGTCAACGCAATTGCCCCGGGCAACGTGTCGACCCCGATGATTCACAATGAGGAGCTCTATCGGCTGATGCGGCCCGATCTCGAGCACGCCACCAAGGACGATGTGGCCCCGGTCATGGTCGCCCTCCACGTGCAGCCGGTTCCCTGGCTCGAGCCCGAAGAGATCACCAAAGCCGGCAATAGTTTCATCGAAAACCTTCATCCTATCGAACTGTGATAGT
>OBLU010000864.1_pt1 | contig 28263 bp, 27 predicted proteins | sample 1518681 | NCBI WGS metagenome assembly OBLU01 (sample SAMEA3539304, study PRJEB22396) | soil metagenome | biome: tundra; feature: field; material: soil | place: USA | collected 2010-05 | depth 0.15 m
CATCGATCAATTAAATCAGCAAAAATTAATAGCCGCTTAAACCGAACTCAGGTTAATAGTACAAAGTATGGGTTTTATTTAATCCTTCCAAACGGTATTCTATCTCAAAATTTAGGAAAACGAAAAAGCCTGCAAGGCTATACTGGCAGGCTTTTGAAGATATTTTCAGAATTTTATTTTGCCTTAGCTAATTTCGCTGCTGAAGCTTTCTTTAGTTTTTCCGTCGCATGATCTGCTTCGCCCAGAGGCCTGTCTTTTGCAAAATCAACCAATATTGGAGCGGCTACAAATATGGATGAATAGGTACCGGTTATTACACCTATAAGCATGGCAAATGCAAAGCCTCTTGTAACTTCTCCTCCAAAAATGAATAATACAAGTAATGTTAAGAATACAGTTGCAGATGTCATGATTGTACGACTCAATGTATCATTAACAGCTCTATTGATGATTGTTGGTTTATCGGCACCTTTCATATGACGGCTATATTCCCTTATCCTGTCAAATACAATAACTGTATCATTCATCGAGAAACCTATTACCGTGAGTATGGCTGCAATAAAGTGCTGGTCAATTTCAAGTGGAAAATGAACAATGCTTTTAAAAAATGAGAATACAGCAAGAGCTACGAATACATCGTGCAATAATGCAATGATGGTGCCCATTGAATATCTCCAGTCACGAAACCGCATGAAGATGTAAAATATAATAGCAATTAACGCAAAGATGGTTGCCTTTATCGCTCCATTCCTTAAATCTTTGGAAATAATTGGTTGTACTACCTGTGAACTCTGAATATTATTCTTCACAAATTGCTGCAAAGTAAGGTCAGGAGGCAGCTGGGATTTTAGTCCCTGAAACAAATGAGATTGAACAGTACTATCCGCATTTTCTACTCCTTCCATATATGAAGTCGTAATATTCAAATGCTTGCTATCTCCCACGGTTTTAATGACAGGATAATCGCCCCCCAACGCATCGCGAAGGGAATTTCTTACGTCTTCATTCCTCACATCCTTTTTGAATTCAACCGTATAGCTTCTTCCGCCCTTAAATTCCACGCCATACTCAAACCCGTTAAAAAATGAACCGACACCCAATATTAGAACGATCACTGAGATACCGTAAGCATATTTCCTGTATTCAATAAACCTGAAATTGGCATGCTTAAATATTTTCCTCGAAAGGGTGGTGAAGTAATTGAAATGCCTTTGTTTGTTAGTCCATACGTCAGTCACTAATCTTGACAATAATATTCCGCAGAAAAGTGAAAGAGAGATACCCAACATTTGAGTAGTGGCAAATCCGAGCACCGGGCCTAAACCAAAATAAAATAAAATAGCTGCCGTTAAAAACACAGTCACGTGAGCATCAATAACAGGAGCAAGCGATCGCCTGTAACCATCATGAACGGCTAGCTGGTAATTTTTTCCCCTAGTCAATTCCTCCTTTATTCTTTCAAAAATGATTACGTTAGTATCCACCGCCATACCTATTGTAAGTACTAGGCCCGCAATACCAGCAGCAGTAAGTGTAGCACCCAGGGCACTTAAAATACCGATTGTAAACAATAGGTTTAAGACAAGGGCAATATTCGCAATCCACCCTGCTGTATTGTAATAGAGCAGCATTAAAATAAATATGATAATGAAGGAAATGAAGAAAGCCAAGGCGCCACCATGCACAGCATCGGCGCCAAGTGTAGGGCCCACAATTTGCTCCTGAACTATTTTTGCAGGAGCGTCTATTTTACCAATCTTTAAGATGTTAGCAAGGTCCTGTGCTTCTTCCACACTAAAATTACCACTGATCTCGGAATTTCCACCTTCAATCGGACTGTTTACATTTGGAGCACTATATACAATGTCATCCAGTGAAATAGCTATAGGCCTGTTCACATTATCAGTCGTCATTTTTGCCCATATCCGGCTTCCTGTCGGTGTCATCTGCATTTTTATAGCTGGCCTTCCACGTTCATCATAATCAGCTTGTGCATCTTCTACAGCTTCTCCTTCCAGTTTAGCTTTATCAGAACCTGGGATGGTTTTTATAGCATACAATTCAAAATACTTGCGTCCGCTTCTCTCGTCTTTTTCTTCAAGGCCATATAAAAATTTAAGATTAGCAGGAAAATTATTTTTAACCACATCAAGTTTGAGGTATGCATTTGCATTAGCAGTATCTTTTGCTTCAATATTTGCAATAGCAGAAGAATATTGTGGCTTTCCCGACTTATCCTGTTGGGGGCCTATAAAGTGAATCACGTTAGCCAGCGGATGCTCAAGAGCAGGCGACCTGGTTGTATCGGTTTTACTTTTTGAGGTATCGGTAATATTTTTGGTAGAATCGGTTTTCACCCCGCTTAAATATTGGGATAGGGCTTTATCGGCATCTTCGATGTTTTTCCCGATTTCATTGATATTATATACTTCCCAAAATTGCAAATGAGCAGAAGCCTGCAATAATTTTCTTACCCTCGCTGCATCCTGAACACCGGCAAGCTCTACTGTAATGATTCCTTTATTGGCATCGAGATTAATATTTGGCTGGGCCACCCCAAACTGATCTATCCTTTTAAGCAAAATTTTATATGTTTGGTTAATTGCTGTCTTTGAAGTAGCCTCTAACTGATCCAGTACCTGCTGATCATTATCGGTAATTTTGATACTTTTTCCAACCCCTGCAAATAAGGATGCAAGATTCACCCCCGGGTTTTGAAGCTTGAATACCTGGCCAAATAAAGTAATATAATCAACGTCACTATTTACTTTTTCTGCATTAGTCTCATTTAAGGCATTAACAAGTTGAGGGTCTTTGGGATTGTTGCTCAGGGATTTTATTACCCCTTGTAAGTCCACATTCAGCGTTACATTCATTCCCCCCTGGAGGTCAAGACCCAGGTTCAATTCATTTTCTTTGCATTTGAGGTAGGTAGTTCCCAGGAGCGGATAAATCTTAACATCACGGCTGCTGTCAAGTAAGTGTTGAAATTGCGATTTTACAAGAGCACCCCTCTCGTCCCCAGTTAGTCCCGGATAGGCCATTTTTACATTTTTCTCTGCCTTAAGCTTTACCTTTGCTTCGTAACTATTTACAACCCAGGTAAATGATAGTTGATACACGGATATTATAATAAGTGTAATGGCAAAAAACCATACCAAACCTTTCAATTTCATATCTTAATTTTTAGAAGTTTGCAAAGATAAGGTTTTGAAGTTAAACAAGACAATCATTTTACAGACACCCGCAACCGATTTGGATAGGATAAATGCCGATGTCAGGGGGTATTTATCTATTTTTGAAGTAACATATTTTGCATGAAAATAAAAATAATATTTCCAGCTTTTTTGATAGTTATTTTATTTCATGGATGCGGCACTTCAAACAAAATAACAAATGCAATTGCAGCAAATAATAATGATAAAATTTTGTCAAAGATAAATGACTCTACAGCCACTAAAAACCTACCCTTGATCGATCATTCAAGAAATGACCCTTTTTTGTTAAAACTCCTGGAAGCTTATCCACAATATTTTGACAGTATTTTAGAAAACAGGAAGGTATGGAACGTACAGATAATTTACACCCAGGTTAACAGGGACCGAAACAATAAACCTCATTTTAAAGACTATTATTTTAATGTTGATTCTACCCAATATTTCTACCCTGCCTCTACTGTAAAGTTACCTGCAGTATTACTTGCCTTGCAAAAATTGAATGAACTCAGTAATACCGGCATTTCAAGAAATACTACCATGATTACCGAAGCCAATTACAGTGGGCAGACTGTTACTTACAATGATCCACAAACTATTGACGGAAGGCCAACAATAGAAAGCTACATCAGAAGAATTTTGCTCGTTAGTGACAATGAAGCCTTTAACAGGCTTTATGAATTTTTGGGGCAACAATATATTAATGAGCAACTCCATGAAAAGGGATATTTGGATGCTCAAATCCTGCATCGGTTGGAGATTTCTCTTTCGGAAGATGAAAACAGGCATACGAATCCGGTAAAGTTCCTGGATAGTAACCACAACGTTCTTTATAGTCAGCCACTGGTTTATAATAAGGAAGCTTACGCCGAAAGGCATGATTCCTTAGGAAAAGCATATTATACTGGTGGCCGGATAATTGATACTCCCATGGATTTTTCACATAAAAACAGGTTAAGCCTTCATGATCTTCATCAAATATTGAGAAGTGTTATTTTTCCACAGGCAGTAAAAGAAAATCAAAAGTTTAATATTCAGGATAACGATTATACTTTTTTGCATAAATATATGTCGGAGTTTCCCACAGAATCAATTTATCCATCTTATGATTCATCTGAATTTCCGGATGCTTACGTGAAATTCTTATTATACGGCGCTAGAAATGAACCATTGCCTAAAAATATCCGGATTTTCAATAAGGTTGGCGATGCATATGGCGAGTTGGTAGACATAGCATATATAACTGACCTTGATAAGAATATGGAATTTTTTGTATCCGCAGCTATTAATTGCAATACAAATGGTGTAGTAAATGACGATAAGTATGAATATGATTCTCTTGGATTTCCCTTTATGAAAAACCTCGGAAAGGTTTTATATGATTATGAATTAAACAGAAAAAGAACTTACTTCCCAGACCTTTTTTCTTTCAGAATTTTATATGACAAATAAAGATTTGTCTTTAAAAGTTTCATTCTCTTATTTTTGCAAAAATTTTTATCAAAATATATTTCATGCAACTTTCATCAAACTTGGCAAGATTTAGTGAACCCGAAACCCTGAAAATGGCCAAATTAAGCCGCGAATTGAGAGCACAGGGAATTGATGTTGTGGATCTTAGTGTAGGTGAACCTGACTTCAACACACCGGAACATATAAAGGAAGCAGCAAAAAAGGCTATTGATGAAAACTGGAGTCATTATACACCTGTTCCCGGCTACCTGGAACTTAGAGAAGCTATCTGCAGAAAACTGAAACGTGATAACGGGCTCACCTATACTCCGCAACAAATATTAGTAAGCACAGGCGCCAAGCAAAGTATCGCTAATGTTATGCTTAGTATTCTTGATGATGATGATGAAATAATTATCCCGACACCTTATTGGGTTTCCTATTCTGAGATCGCAAGATTGGGACGGGGAAAAGTGGTTTTTATAAGAACACCTATGGAAACCGGTTTCAAACTAACGGCAAAACAACTGGAAGCAGCCATTACAGACAAGACCAAATTATTCATTTTTTCATCTCCCTGCAACCCTACCGGATCAGTATATACGAAAGAAGAATTGGAAGCACTTGCAAAGGTATTTCAAAATTATCCGGGAATATTTATCATCAGCGATGAGATTTACGAATATATCAATTATGCCTATGATGGCGGCGGCGGTCACCAGAGTATAGCACAATTCGATTATCTGAAAGACCGCGTCATTATAGTAAATGGCTTAAGCAAAGGCTTTGCGATGACCGGCTGGAGACTGGGCTATATTGCAGCGCCGGTTGAAATTGCAAAGGCATGCGAAAAAATTCAGGGCCAATTTACCAGTGGTACCAATTCCATAGCTCAGAGGGCAGCCATCACTGCGCTGGATTCCCCTCTTGCAACTACCTATGAAATGGTCAAAGAATTTAAGGTTCGCAAGAAGCGTGTAATGGAATTGCTTAAGGAAATTCCTGGTATAAAATACAGTGAGCCTGATGGAGCGTTTTATATTTTCCCTGAAGTAAAAAGTTATTTCGGCAGGAAAGCTGGGAATGAACCAATAAATAATGCCAGTGACCTTTGCATGTATCTCCTTAATACAGCCCATGTATCCACCGTTAGCGGAGATGCATTTGGAGAACCATCCTGTATAAGAATATCATTTGCAAATAATATGAAGAATATTGAAGAAGGTTTAAAAAGAATAAAAAAAGCACTGGAATCTATCAGGTGACCTGCTCCGGGATTTCAACGGAAATTGCTCTCTGAAAAATCGTTATACTGAAGCAGAGAGTTTCAGCAATTTTTCATGTAAATTAAGTACCTGTGGAATCAGCATCTCCTGTTCATTATTTACCAAAATAAAATCGCAACGTTCTATTTTTTCTTCTTCTTTCATTTGCTTATCTATCCTGGCTTTTATTTCATCTTCAGAAATATGGTCACGATCCATCGTTCTTTGTATCCTTAGTTTTAAGGGAGATTGCACGCCAATTACATAATCGAGGTCATTATTGGCACCACTTTCAAAAATCAATGCCGCTTCTTTTATAGCATACGCAGCATTTTGCTTTTGAAACCAATCTTTTGCATCTCTAATAGTGACAGGATGCACCAGCGAATTTAGCAAATCAAGTTTTTCTTTATTATTAAAAACTAATGAAGCAATATATTCCCGGTCCAGATTCCCGTTTATATATGATCTTTTTCCAAAAGCATTGATAATAGCTGTTTTTAACTCTTTATCTTCTACCATCAATTTTTTGGCTGCATCGTCAGCATTATAGACAGGAATACGAAGTATCTGAAAAAAATGTGCGACAGTACTCTTGCCGCTACCTATACCACCGGTTAACCCAATTTTCAGCATTGGAAAAAATTGTACAACTTAGAATGAACAGAATGAAATGAACTAATTGAAATAGCTAATTCCCAAATTCAATTGTTAAAATCTTTCCCTCCCGTTTGAACCGAAAATATTACTTGATAGGTGCGGCCGGCTTATTAATATTAGCAGTCCACTCCATACTTATGGAACTTTTTTCCATTTTAATGTAACTGCCGGGATTGATCTCGAGCATAATAGTACCATCGTCATTTATTTTATTTACGGTACCATGTATTCCTGCAATGGTTACAATCTTGTCACCTTTCTGGAGATTTTGGATAAATTGCTTTTGTTGCTTTGCTTTTTTAGCCTGTGGCCTGATCATAAACATCCAGAAAACAAGGATCATCAACGCTAAAAATACAAACTGAAAACCTCCGCCGCCGCCGGAGCCACCCTGGCCTAACATTAAAAATACCATTGCTATATTCATATTATTTGTTTTGATTATTAAGACCGTTAAATATTGGTTGTTTATTAATTATTTTTTTGCTGCCACCACTTGTCCTGTAAGCTGCAATTCCGGGAAATTTGGATAAGCATTTGAAATAACAGTTATCGTTTTATGTGCCTCGCCTACCCTGCCCTGGCTGTTAAATACTACTTTCAGAAATCCTGTATCCCCCGGCTGAATAGGTTTTTCAGGTTTTTCAGGAACTGTACAACCGCAACTTGCTATTGCAGATGAAATTATCAATGGATTCTTTCCTGTATTCCTGAACCGGTAACTGTATTCCACTTTCTCTCCGTCTGTAACATTTCCGAAATTGTATGCAGAATCAATCATCTTAACCGAAGTGGAATCGTGAAATTGCGAAACACCTGACCCTAAAACGGCCGGAAATTTCCTTGTATTCCTGATATTACATGAAAAAATGATACAAACCAGGCAAATAACGGATATAAATATCTTCATTTTCTTTTTTTGCAAAGGTATTATAAAGTACTGTTTTTGAAATTCTTCTTGTGAATTTTATTCTGGGTTACCAATTCCTTGTGAATGTTATCTAGAATTCCATTTACAAAGTGGCCGCTTTGTTCAGTACTGTAATCTTTAGCAAGATCTATGTATTCATTGATAGTAACCTTTGGGGGAATGGTTTCAAAATACAGAAATTCGCATACGCCCATTTGCATAAGAATCATATCTAAAGAAGCAATCCGGTCTGCATCCCAGTTTTTTAATTTTGGCTTGATTAATTCTAGGCAAATTGCCTTTTTTTCAATGGCACATTCCATTAAATCTATCGCATAGTCTAATTTTTCCCTGGTAACCATTTCCGCAAAATTGAAAGTAGAAGGCTTTTGAAATAACCCATTCATAAGAACTATCATCATATCTGCATCATCATCCCAGTGTATGAATTTTTCCTCAACATCGCTTATGAAATCTTCCACTGGTAACATCAGGTTATAAAAAATAAATTCCAGTATCTTTTTTTCTGATTTTTTATCTCTTGTTTTTTGCAAAATATATTCCTTGTATTCTGCCGAATCTACCAAAGAGTGATATATTCTCTTCACTAAATCCTCATCCACCAGGTTATTTATTTTAAAATGATCAGCTGATTTTTGAAATGTGGCATTGTCTATAATAGCGGATACAATTTCATTTCCTGATATTTTGGTATTGATATTTAAATCATTTACAGAAGGCAGATGTTTTTGAGATTTTTGTATTGAGTCCTGCTCAGCATACCTTGCTACATCAACTATAAAATTGACCAAGTAGGTAAATAAGTACCGGGAATGTTCGATATTTTGTTTTAATATTTGTAATGCCTCTCCAGGCAGGATCTCATTGTTCATAGATTCGATGCTGTAAAGAGCCTGCATCACTTTCACCCTAATATTTCTCCTGCTTAACATATGCTAAAGGCCTTTTTTTTTGAGGCCGCAAAGATAATGGTAAATTGTTTAACTGATTATTTGATATAAAGGATTAACCAGATAGAGGGCAAAGGGAAGATTAGGAATAGGATAGTGCTAAATTTTTTAGTATATGTGTGCTAAATAATTAAGTATGTTTCAAGGAATCACGATCGGTTCGTTTAATATGTTCTTTAAGAGTGAAGATGATTGCCGGCAATATCTCTTTGACTTAAAGTGGAAGGATGGTTATCGATGCCGTAATTGTAATTGTCAGAAAAGTTGTAAGGGGGAAACCCGGTTTCATTTGCGTTGTACCCAGTGCGGTTATGATGAATCAGTTACTGCTCATACGATGTTTCACAAGCTTAAATTCCCGCTGCTGAAGGCTTTTGGGATTAACTTTCGAATCGCTGTTCGTAAAAAAGGAATGTCAACAACGGAGTTGGCAAATGAATATGGCATCAATCAGAAATCTTCCTGGTTGTTTAAGCGAAAGGCGCAGGAAGCAATGAAAAGTAGCGGCAAGCATCTTCTTTGTGGTCACGTAGAAGTGGATGAATTAATGATAGGAGGAATAGATATAGGCGAACGCGGAAGAAGCAAGGGAGATAAGAAGCTGGTAGTGATGGTGGTAGAAAAAGTCAAGGGAGACAAAATAGGGCGAGCCTATGGGCAAACCATTGAAGATGCCAGTGCAGAAAGCTTTAAGCCTTTCTTTGAAAAATATATTGACAAAGATAACGCCCAGGTTAAAACGGATGGATGGAGAGGTTACTGGCCATTGGAAAGTGAATTTGAAATCAAGCAAAAGCCTTCTAATAAAGGAAAAAACTTCATGGGACTACATTTTATGATAATGAATCTTAAAGGCTGGCTAAGAGGCTTACATCATAAATGTTCAGAAAGATTCATGAACGGATATTTAGATGAATTCTTTTTCAGATTTAACCGAAGGAACTTTTTGCCAACCATCTGGCACAAGCTGACAGAGAGAATGATGCAACACGTACCTTACGTCCATAAAGCAAATGCGACCTAAATGGATAATCCTATTGATATATTATGAATAATGAAAAATTAGAGAAATCTAATTCGGAAAATCTGCTTTATTCACCTTAATAAGCAATCCACTGTAGGCTACTTGCCCAAAAGGCTTTATGTGTGTTATCCAATCATATTTATGCCGGTTCCAAACATCCATGTAATCCTCCACATTTATTAAAAATACACCAGCCTGAGGTTTCTCTGAAACCCAATGTACTTCACGATGTTTATCAAGGTAATGTTGGTAAAAATAATTCCCCTGCAAAAAATCAAGATTTGCAGACCCGACAATTGCATAAGCCATTTTTTTATCATGTATAAATTCGTTGGTATAGGGATAATAATTCTTCCAGTAAGTAAAAACACTCAGCACCAAAAATATGAACAGCGAAATAATGGAAATCTTACTCAATGTGCTTGTAGCGAATAAAATAAGCCGCGAAGAGAAAATAAATAAAAATGGGTAGATAAAAATAATGTGCCTCAAACCACATTGTGTTTTATAAAAAAAACTTAGAACTAATAAAAAATATAGAACAGGGATTGTTAAGAAAAATTCTCCATGCATAAAATCTTTAAAGGTTGTTGTCCTTACTAAAATGAAAGCTGACCATCCAAAAAATATTAAATAACTGATAGGTGTCTTATACATTATTGAAATAAAATAATAATACCAGAAGCTACCGCCGGTAGAGGAATGCCCCAGTATAGTAACTTTTCCAAATGAGCTTTTGTTATCAAATCCTCCACCCAATTGATCATAATATTTTGCCATATCAAGCCCATTCACAAAAGGCCTGGGTAAAGGGATTAGCAACCAGGAAGGAAATAATTTCTGAATGCCTTGAAATAAATCACTCATGAAATGATATTTCCCCAATTGCTGATTAGTGGAATAAAAATAATACCCGGCATTGATGATAAGCCAATTTATAAATAAGAATATCAATAAATATTTTAATGCTGACTTCCATTTGATGGCCGGCCTGTTAATAAAGTAGCAAATAATTAGAATCAGGGGTACCAAAATATATAAATGAAAAAGCGATTGCTTTACTAATTGCGACAGTGCCATACACACAGAAAACAAAAGAAAATATTTAACACCTCCTTCATTGAAGTACCTCCACAAAAAATACATTGTTGCAAACAGGAAAAGTACTGAGTAACTATCTGTAGTAACCAAAGCCGCATTGGCTAGGCTATTTGGACAAAGTGAAATAAGCAATGCGGCAAAGACCCCGGCCCGGTTGCCATATAATTGCCTGGCCCAGGAAAATACCAACAAAATAATAAGGACAGATATAGAAAGTGTTATAAAACGCCCACTCATGATATCACTTATACCCCCATCATGTTTTTTCAGCTGTGGGTTCAAAACTTGTTGTACAACCCGCGGTAATGTATTTAATACCATTACCGGCATTTTGCTATTATCATTTATTGGGTCTATTCTTTCCGGATTACCCGATAGATAGCGCTGTGCATAGTCATAGAAGGAGCCTTCATCTGAAGTAATAGATTGAGATGCCATGTATTGGATCCCATTAAATAAATAGAATATAATTATGAAGACTAATGAAATATAAGCCCATCTTTGTTTTACAAAATAGAGCAATCTATTACCATTCATTAAACACCTGGAAATTTATTAAGCCAAATGTACTGTTTCTTTTGGGCGACTCATGATTTGCGGGTAATCTTATCAAAAAATAACTATCTCCCTGATATAAACGCTTTTAAATTTAATGATACAGAATTCTGAATCCAATAAGAACCATTAATCACATAAAAAAGGCATCCAAAATGGATACCTTTTAAATCATTAACTGCAAACCTGTAAGCCGGATTCTGTTCCCTGCTTTTGGCAGGATGGCTATCATTTATCTGGCTGTTACATTACTGCAACAATCTTGCTGCCTACCCATCAGCGCGAACGAGCAGCCCTTTTCCGGTTAAAACCGGCATGCTGATATACGTGGCATTGCAGCACACAAGGTTTACCCAAAACTATTGTTACCAATAATTCCCGTGAGCCCTTACCTCACGTTTTCACCCTTATCACGCTTGGGGCGTGACGGTAATTTTCTGTGGCACTTTCTTCCCGCCTAATGCGAGACCGGCCATTAACCGGTGTGTTGCTCTTTGCTGTCCGGACTTTCCTCTTCCTGAAAGCAGGAAGCGATAACCCGGTCTGCAGTATTGCAAAGATAGGATTTGAAAATAGATAGCCGAGTAATGTTAAACCTGAAAGGAAATTGCTCAATATTGAAAGAAGATCTCAGTAGCACCGTACCCGAAATTTGGATGGTATTGATTTACAAAGCTTTTAACTTCCTTCTTATATTTTAAGAGCTCATGGATTTCTTCTCTTAATTTTCCTTTGCCTATACCATGAATTACGATTAGATTAGGCTGCTGATGGGCTATGGCAAGGTTAAAATATTTTTCAAATGTTTCCAATTGTAATGAAAGCATTTCAAAATTGCTAAGTCTTTTCCAGTTATCCGTTAATTTTTCAATATGTATGTCAATAACTGACCTGGCAGGCTCCAGGTTTTGTCTTGCTTTGGAAGCATCATATAAAAGGCCAAAAGTATTCCTGTATTCAGGGATCACTTCATCAATTTTATCCGGGTAATTTTTAAAAAGCTGAAATGAAAAAGTTGGCTCATTCTTCATTTTCATTTCCTCGATGTTTTGAAATAAATGTTTAGCCTTAATTTTTAAAACTGATTGATAATGATCTTCTTTTTTCTTGTCTTTTTTTAGAAGAGAAAAATCAAATTCAAATTTAGGAGCATCATTCATATCCTCAAAAGGAACATCATGGAGATAAAAATCACTCAGGGGAAATATTTGGTTTTTTAGTTCAAATTCCGGCGATCCTGAGAATTTAATTTTATATGAGAAATTATAAGGTTGATCAGTTTGATTGATAAGATATAATTTAAACCTTTCTACCACATCATCGTCAAAAATATCTTTATCAAAAACAGGCAGAAAAGAAAGCCACATACCCTCGTTTTCTTTATTTTTTGTTGTTGCCTTTTCTTTCTTTATGTCGTCAATGTAGCGCTTAGGAGATTTCTTATCAGCATCACGTTGATCATTCCCTGCAGGATTTGAAAAGTTATAAGATTTTTTTTCAGAAAATCTTTTGAAATATGGGAAATCAATTTGGTCATTATAAACCGGGAACCGGACTCCCTCCACATCAACCAATACCATTTCATCATTGATAATGTCAACAACTTCGCCTTCTTCGTTGGAATGGAGCACTATGATTTTATCTCCCAACTGGTATTTCATTCAGCAAAGATAAGTACATGGTTTGAAGTGGTAGGCGTCAGATTCATGCGTTAGGTTTCAGGTAAAGGGTTAAAGATTCGAGTTTGCAGAAATTAGACACAAGGAATCGACCTTTAATTGTCACCCCGCCACGCTTACATCTTTAAATAGTATCCTGGACCTTTAACTTACTATGATGCCTGCTGTATAAGAAATAAATGATCAGACCAACGGCCAGCCAGATTACAAAACGCATCCAGTTGGTATATCCCAGTTCCGTCATTAAATAAAAACAACTTGCCAGCCCAAGAGTAGGTATCAGTGATAGCTTTTTAACGAATGAAGCAATCGTTAATGCAGTTGCTAATATTACAAATAAAAAGAAAGGCAATTTATCCCGAAAGACCTCCCATCCATCACTAAAATCAAACAATCCAATAAAATTTTTCCAGAAAAATAAAACGCCAACAATAAATAAAACCGGTACAATAAATCGGGAGTTGATATATGGAATCCTAAATTTTGGAGCAGCTTCCCCTATCTCCCGGGCAGGCAATAACAGCACTCCGCCACACACTAGAACAAATGCGAACAATGTGCCGATGCTGGTCAGGTCGGTCACTTCAGTGAGATTCAGAAAGAGGGCAGGCACAGCCACAACAAAACCAGTCAGAATAGTGGAAAAAGAAGGAGTTTTATATTTTGGATGAATCCGGCTGAAAATTTTTGGCAACAATCCATCACGGCTCATACTCATCCAAATGCGGGGCTGCCCCATTTGAAAAACCAAAAGGACACTTGCCGTAGCTATAACCGCACTAAAAGAAATGATATAGGAAATCTTATCAAGCCCTACTTGCTTAAACACAAATGCTAATGGATCACCAACCTGCAATTGTTTGTATGAAACCATCCCTGTTAATACAATTGCTATCAAAATATATAGAATAGTGCAAATAATGAGGGAGTAAATCATTCCCTTTGGTAAATCTCTTTGCGGATTTTGACATTCTTCGGCCGTCGTTGATATTGCATCGAACCCGATATAGGCAAAGAAAACTGCAGAAACCCCTTTCATCATACCCCCAAACCCGTTAGGCAGGAAAGGACTCCAGTTGGCCGGTGTTACATAAAAAAAACCTATCGCAATTACTCCAAGAATGATGATAATTTTTAATCCCACCATCAGGTTGGTGGCTTTTCTTGTTTCCTTCATGCCGGTATATACCAGCCAGGTTATTAAAAATACGATGCCAAGAGCAGGTATATCCGCTATGAATTTAAAATTTCCAATATGCGGAGCTAGTATCCATGCGTTGTAACCTTGCCTTACATTTTCAGTAAGATCCGCTATTGAAGTACCCTTGGCCATTTCCAAAGTAGCTGCATGAAATCCGCGCGAAGCGCTCAGGTAATCGATTGTTAAGAAAGCCGGAACATGTAAGTGAAGGCCTTCAAGAAGATTCACAAAGTATTGGCTCCAGGAGATGGCCACAGCAATATTTCCTATAGCATATTCCATCAAAAGATCCCATCCAATAATCCACGCAATAAGTTCTCCGAAAGCGGCATAAGCATATGTATATGCGCTACCACTCACGGGTATACGGGATGCAAATTCTGCATAGCACAAAGCTGAAAATCCGCAGCAAACAGCCGTTAGTATAAATAGCAGGGCAACACCCGGTCCACCCTGGAAGGAAGCATTGCCAATTGTTGAAAAAATTCCTGCACCGACTATTGCTGCAATTCCCATAGCAGTGAGATCTCTCACTCTTAATACTTTTTTCAAACCCGATGCGGAGTGCGTTGCATCAGAAAGACCTTCTTTGGCATCTTCTAAAATTGCAACAATACTCTTCTTGCGAAAAAGCGGATGAGGCATAGTTGGTAAACTTTACGAAGACTGAAAATAAAGAATTAAATGGGAATAACTGATTTTGTTCGATAACAAAATGGGAAAAGGAGATTTTAGACATATTTAAGGCAATAGAAAAATAGAATTTAGGAGAGCATAAGTGATCGCGCACAATATGGTCTTATCCAATACCATCTACCTGAACCTCTTTGTTTATTTTTTGAACCAATCTCTGCAATACTTTTCCAGGACCCGATTCAGTAAAATGGTTTGCTCCGTCGTCCACCATTTTCATAATTGTTTGTGTCCATCTCACAGGGCCGGTTAGCTGCGAAATTAAATTAGACTTTATTTCAATTGGATCAATAACCGCTTTCGCAACAACATTTTGATAGACCGGGCAAGAAGGTAACTTAAAAACCGTCTTTTCAATTGCAGCTGATAATTCTTCTTTAGCAGGCTGCATCAGCGGTGAATGGAAAGCTCCTCCAACCGGAAGAATCAACGTACGTTTTGCGCCTGCCTCTTTTAATAGTTTGCAAGCCTCTTCAATTCCTTTTATGGATCCGGAAATTACTATCTGGCCCGGGCAATTATAATTTGCTGGTACAACAATTTCATTCTTGATAGAAGCACAAATTTTTTCCACTTTTTCATCGTCCAGAGCGAGGACGGCGGCCATTGTTGAAGGATTCATTTCACAAGCTTTTTGCATTGCCTTCGCCCTGATAGAAACTAATTTAAGAGCATCCTCAAAAGCCAGGCAACCATTTGCAACCAAAGCAGAAAATTCTCCCAGAGAATGACCAGCTACCATATCAGGCTTATCGACGGCAATGGTCAGAAATGCAATCACAGAATGCAGAAAAACAGCGGGCTGGGTAACATTGGTCTGCCTGAGTTCTTCAGACGTGCCGGAAAACATAATTTCTGAAATGCGGAAACCCAGGATATCATTTGCTGATTCAAACCATGCCCTAGCTGCTTCATTGTTTTCATAAATATTTTTCCCCATTCCTTCATATTGGGAACCTTGCCCCGGGAAAATATATGCTCGTTTCATTCAGATATTTTTATCTTCTTTTAATGAGATCTGCCTGGATGAGATTAATGAATTCATTTCGGGTAGATTGCTTTTCAAACTCTCCAAAAAATGCTGATGTAGTAGTAACTGAATTTTGCTTTTGTACTCCTCGCATCATCATACAAAGATGGGCTGCTTCTATTACTACTGCAACGCCTAAAGGATTAAGACTGTCTTTGATAGCTTCCAGTATTTGCGTTGTCAGGCGCTCCTGCACCTGCAGCCGCCTTGAAAAAATATCAACTACTCTTGCCAGCTTGCTTAATCCGGTTATCCATCCATTAGGAATATAAGCTATATGTGCTTTTCCAAAAAAAGGTAACATGTGGTGCTCGCACATACTATACAATTCAATATCCTTTACGATGATCATTTCATTTACCTCCTCATGAAATTTTGCAGAATTGAGGATTGCACTTGCATCCATCTGGTAACCCTGCGTGTTGTATTGCATTGCTTTTGCCAACCGCTCGGGAGTCTTTAATAATCCCTCCCTGTCAGGATCTTCCCCTAATAGAGCTAACGCCTCCCGGTAATTTTTCATTAAGCCTGAAGTAACTTCTTCTTCGTATTGTTCATTTTTCCTATACGCCATTAATAATGCTTGTATTTGTTGTTATTCTGCAGGATATTCTGCAAAGTTTCGGGGAGTTTCATATAGCCTGACCTGTAATGCAAGATCTTTATTAATATTCTTTCTTAATAAATTGTAGATAACTATAACAATATTTTCTGCCGTTGGGTTCAAATTTTCAAAATCTTTTACATCCAGGTTTAGATTCTTATGATCAAACTTTTCCAGGACGGACTCCTTGATAATATCGCTTAACCTACCCATGTCTATTACGTATCCGGTTTCCGGATCGGGTATTCCGGTCACTTTAGCCAATATTTCATAATTATGCCCGTGATAAGAGGGATTATTGCATTTTCCGAAGACCTTTTCATTTTTAGCATCATCCCACAAAGGATTATGTAAACGGTGCGCTGCATTAAAATGTTCTTTCCTGTAAACCGAAACTCTTTTATCCATTTTATTCTTTTTATAAAGACTATTAATTACCAAAATATTCTACATAAATCCTGGGCGTTTCATAAAGTTTAATACAATGTAACATAACGGGAGGAGGCAAATGCGGCTTCAACTGGTCCCATATAGATTTCACAAGATTTTCTGAGGAGCACATGCGTCCTTTTAAAAAATCTACATCCACATTAAGGTTCTTATGATCAAGTTTCTCAATTACAAATTGTTTAATCAGAAGGCTCAGGATTTTCACGTCAAACAGAAACCCCGTTTCCTCAGCTACTTCGCCTTTTACGGTCACATATAATTCATAATTATGACCATGCCAGTTTTTGTTAGCACACTTTCCAAATACAACTTCATTCTTTTCCTCACTCCAATCTGGATTATAAAGCTTATGAGCTGCATTAAAGTGTTCAATTCTCGTTAAATATACCATTCCTTAATAAAATATTTCGGCAAAGGTAGCTTCAGAAAATTAAAATACGATCGGTAATTACGAGATTTGCATTATGAAGGTACTGGTTGTAAGTGCAACGGAATTTGAGATAGGACCATTCCTAAAAGAAAACAAAGGAATCGATGTTGTTGTTACAGGAATAGGGATTACTTCAGCAACTTATAACCTCACAAGAAAATTGTTGCAAAATAAGTATGACCTGGTTATTCAGGCAGGAATTGCAGGTTCTTTTAATAATAAATTTCAAAATACAAACGTTGTGTTAGTGGGAAAAGACACTTTTGGAGATTGCGGCATTGTAGAGAAGGGAAATTTTAAAACGCTTTTCGAATCAGGGCTTATGCAGGAGAATGATTTCCCATTTAAGAATGGATGGCTCATGAATAATAGCAATTATATTTCATTTTCAAAATTGCCCATTGCAAAAGGAATAACTGTAAACAGAATTACCGATGATTCTGCAGTAATAAGAAAAATGGCTGAAAAATTTGACGCGGATGTTGAAAGTATGGAAGGTGCCGCTTTGCACTATGTATGCCTTCAGCAGCAGCAAAGTTTTTTACAGCTTCGGGGTATTTCTAATGCTGTTGGAGAAAGAAACAAAGAAAAATGGGCAACCGGTGAAGCTGTTACCAATCTGAACAAAGAATTGAAAATATTAATCCAAAACCTCCCTTAAAAAAATGAAATACACATTAGGATTTTCACCTTGCCCCAACGATACATTTATCTTTGACGCATTGGTAAATGAAAAAATAGATACAGAAGGAATCCAGTTTGAAGTTAAATTGGAAGATGTTGAAACATTGAATGAACTCGCTATCAATCAAAGCCTTGATTTTACCAAAGTGAGCTATGGAGTTCTTCCGCTGATTTCTGAAAATTATAAAGTGCTCAACAGTGGAAGTGCGCTCGGAAAAGGAGTTGGCCCCCTTCTCATTTCAAAAAATATGCTCCCGGTTGAATTGGTGGATAATTGCAAGATTGCCATTCCGGGTGAAAATACAACTGCCCACCTGCTATTTTCTCTGGCCTTTCCAAATGCAAAAAATAAAGTTTTCATGCGATATGACGAGATCGAAAATTTCGTCATTGAATCTGATGAAAATGCACTGGGAGTTATCATTCATGAAAACAGGTTTACCTATTTTGAAAAGGGATTGCAAAAAATCATCGATCTCGGTGAGTATTGGGAAAAAAAAACAGGCTTCCCCATACCATTGGGAGGCATCGTTTCAAAAAGAAATATTGATGAAGAAATATCAGCCCGGGTGGATGCGCTGATTAAACAAAGTATCGAATATGCTTATAAAAATTATCCGCTACTTACAGAATATGTAAAAATACATTCCCAGGAAATGAACCCCGAAGTGATGAAAAAGCATATTGATCTTTATGTAAATCAATACTCATTATCGCTGGGAGATTGCGGGAAAAAAGCAATACAAAATCTTATATCCATTTATAATAAATCAAATGGAATTTCCGGGCCGGCAGAAATAAATGAAACCACTCTATTTGTAAAGGAAGGCACATTATCACATTCCCTTCTGAGTTAGGCTTTCCTTATAAACTTTGAGACACCGCTCTTTTGCCGTTGCATGATCGACGATTGGCTTTGGATAAGAAGGACCCGGAAATTCAGGGACCCATTTTTTGATATAATCGAAATTCTCATCAAATTTTTTTGCTTGTAATTCCGGATTAAAAATCCTGAAATATGGCGCTGCGTCGCATCCACTGCCAGCAGCCCATTGCCAGCCTCCGTTATTTGCGGCAAGATCAAAGTCAAGTAGTTTAGCCGCAAAATATGCTTCACCCCATCTCCAGTCAATCAATAAATCTTTACACAAGAAACTTGCCGTAATCATTCGAACCCTGTTATGCATGTAACCTGTTTCATTGAGTTGTCGTATTCCTGCATCAATTAAAGGATAGCCGGTTTGTCCCAGGCACCATTTTTCAAATTCATCTTCATTATTACGCCATAGGATATTATCATATTCCGGTTTAAAAGGCTTGTTACTGCCCACACGGGGAAAGTGCCATAAAATAGCCATGTAAAATTCACGCCAGATAATTTCATTTAAAAAAGTGTCATTCAATTTTCTCGCTTTCGCGGCCAATTGTCTGATACTTACTGTACCAAATCGTAAATGAACACCTAACCTTGAAGTCCCTTCGATAGCCGGATAATTCCTTGTTTTATCATAATGTTCTATAATAATTGCTGATGGACTTTTAGAAGGGAATTTCATGCTTGTCTCTCTAAAGCCAAAAGACTTTAAAGAAGGAATTTTCTTTGCCGGTTGTTTAAGAAAATTTTCAAGCTGCTCTTCTACCGGGTAAGTTTTTAGGTTAACATCACTGAGCAAAAATTTCCATTTTTTGCTAAAGGGATTAAAATTGTATATGGCTTTCCGTCGTCTTTAACCACTTCATCCTTTTCAAAAATAACCTGGTCCTTATAAGTTTTGAATCCAATTTGTTTTGAAATTAAAAAATCTTTTACCAGGCTACCTCGGTCAATAGCATAAGGCTCATAATCATGATTGGTAAATACTGTTTGTACATCATATTCATCAGTCAATAGTTCAAACACATCTATTGGATTACCGTAATAAACTTCGATTGATGAGCCTCTTTTCTTTAATTCATTCTGGATAAAAACCAGGTTATCTCGAATAAATTCGACTCTTGCATCCTTTTTTTCATAAAGTTTATCAAGAATTATTTTGTCGAAAATGAAAACCGGCAGAACAGGCAGATTTGATGCCAAAGCAGCGTAAAGTCCTGCATTATCATGAATACGAAGATCCCTTCTAAACCAAAATATATTTACTTTTTTCTTTTAGCCTACTGAGAAACAGGATTATTAAATTGCATTTCAGCAAAATCAGAAATTTACTTAAGTTTTTTATATAACATAATTGCGCCTGAATAGTTTATATGATCAATTTAAAAACATCTCTAAATTCTTTTGCAAAATTTTTTGAAGAAGAAATTTTTCCATAATTCAGAAGCTTCATTACCACTCAGGAATGTTTGATCTTACCGGGTGCAATTCAGGTATTATTTTCAAGGAATGATTTACCAATATAAATAAAATGCCCAGCCACCAAGTAATTATGGTTGGCAAAACTAGTTTGATAAATAGGGTAATTATAATCTATAAATCCTCTTCGAGGAGTTTGTTTTTAACGGCAAACATGATGAGACCGGCAGTGCTTTTTGCACCTGTCTTTGTTTTGAGTTTATCTCTTATTGCCTCAATGGTGCGGGGACTTAATTCAACTGCTTCAGCTATTTCACGCGTACTTTTTTCTTCACACATTAGCCTCAAAACCTTAATTTCTTTTTCAGAAAGGGTGGCATCTTCCTGTTGAAGTTTAATTTGGGGAGTTGATTTTTGGCGCAAATTATTAAGTAATGCCCTATTGGTTAATGCATTGAAATAAAATTCATTTACGTGACAGGTCTTGATAGCTTCATAAATCACTTCAGAATCAGAAGTTTTGGTCAAATAGCTATTGGCACCCAGTTCCATTAACCTGGTAATCATGCTTTGGTCATCCACCATTGTAAGCATTATAACCTTAATATGGGGATACAATTTCTTTATTTCCGGCAATGTTTCGATGCCACCCATTATTGGCATTTGAATATCAAGCAAAATCACATCTGGCTCCAAGCCTTTCAACATATTAAGAAGATGGGCACCGTTATCAGCCTCTGCTATTATTTTGATATCCTTTTTTGATGAAAGGGCAGTTTTAACTCCTGCTCTGTACAGAACATGATCATCAGCAATTATCACCTGAATAACATCGTCGTTTTCTGTTTTCATTTGAATCTTAGTCAGTTTAATTTGGTCTAGTCAAGTTTACAAATGTCAGCAAATAAAATGGTAAATTAAACAGAATAAATACGAAATAATAGCAATGGTAATAATACGTGGAAAAGAAGTAAAAAAACGGACAATAATCTCAATTGTCGAAGTAAAAGTGCTTAAAAAAGCCAGCTGGAAAAAATTCCTGTCAATTCCGAATGCAGCTTTTTCCAGGAAAAAATTAAATTTCCTCTAAATCAGAACGTTTAGATTCTTTTGGAATAATTTAATTATATAGAGAAGAATTTGAAAAAATTCTGCGGAATCGCATATTCTTTTGGGCCAAGAAGAAATTGTGATCTGCCTATTTTTTCTTTTGGCTTTTCGGTGCAAAGATGGCAAACATTCTTTTTCCTTCCAGCTTAGGCATACTTTCAAGGGTACCCACTTCAACCAGCCTTTCAGCAAACTTCAACAGCAGCAATTCACCTCTTTCCTTAAACATAATGGCCCTGCCCTTGAACTGAACATAGGCTTTCACTTTATTTCCATCTTTTAAGAAATTTAGTGCATGCTTCGATTTGAAATCAAAATCGTGATCATCTGTATTAGGAGTAAACCGTATTTCCTTCACTTCAGAAACTTTGCTCTTGGCTTTCATTTCTTTCTCTTTCTTCTTTTTCTCATAGAGAAATTTATTATAGTCTATAACCTTACAAACCGGGGGATCTGCCTGTGGGGAAATTTCTACAAGATCCAATCCCATGTCATTTGCAATTCTTTGAGCTTCTGCTATGGAGTATACACCTACTTCTATATTTTCACCAACCAATCGTACCTGGGGCACTTTTATCATATGGTTAGTTCTGTGTTCTTGTTGTTGTTCTTTTCTGAAACGTGGATTAAATGCGCCTCTCGGGGCTCTGGGTGGAAATGCCATTAATTAATTTTAGTTTATAAATTGTTTTTGATGTTAATTGAGAGTTTTATTATTGTTTATTTTTTACTTCATTCTGTACCTCCTTGATAAGTTCAGTCAATGTTTTCACTCCTTCATCTCCCTTCCCTTGTCTCCTGACGGAAACTATTTTTTCGGTTGCTTCTTTTTCACCGATGATTAGCATTAGAGGAACTTTTGCTAACTCAGTGTCTCTTATCTTTTTTCCGATTTTCTCGCTCCTGTCATCTATTTCAGCACGAATATCATGATTTTTTAATTCAGACAATACATTTTCTGCATAAGATAAAAATTTATCACTAATCGGCAATATCTTGACCTGCACGGGTACCAGCCACATTGGGAATTTACCAGCACAGTGCTCCGTTAATACTGCAACGAATCTTTCCATGCTTCCAAATGGGGCCCTGTGAATCATAACAGGCCTGTGCCTTGCGTTGTCTTCTCCTACGTAAGTTAGGTCGAATCTTTCAGGAAGATTATAATCAACCTGGATGGTACCTAATTGCCATTTTCTGCCGATTGCATCCCTGACCATAAAATCAAGTTTAGGGCCATAAAATGCTGCTTCGCCATATTCAATGACTGTATTCATCCCTTTTTCCCGGGTAGCTTCAATGATGGATTTTTCTGCAATTTCCCAGTTTTCGTCGGTGCCAATATATTGGGAATGATCTTCTTTATCACGCAATGAAATCTGAGCAGTATAATCTTCAAAGCCAAGGGACTTCAAAACGTAGAAAACAAGATCGATAACTTTTTTAAATTCATCTTTAACCTGGTTTGGCATACAAAACAGGTGTGCATCATCTTGTGTAAAACCTCTTACCCTTGTGAGTCCATGCAATTCACCCGACTGCTCATAACGATACACTGTTCCAAACTCCGCAAGCCGCAGTGGCAAATCTTTATAACTTCTCGGTGAGGCCTTATAAATTTCACAATGGTGGGGACAATTCATCGGTTTCAAAAAAAACTCTTCCCCTTCCACTGGAGTTTTGATAGGTTGAAAACTGTCTTTACCATATTTTTCATAATGACCACTAGTTACATATAAATTTTTTGAACCTATGTGGGGAGTAATAACCGGAAGATATCCTGATTCGAGTTGCGCTTTCTGCAAAAATTGCTGAAGCCTTTCCCGCAGCATAGCGCCTTTTGGCAACCATAAAGGTAACCCTGCACCAACTTTTTCGGAAAAAGTAAACAACTCTAACTCTTTACCTAATTTTCTATGGTCTCTTTTTTTTGCTTCTTCCAAAAAGACAAGGTATTCATCCAATTCTTTTTGATTTGGGAACGTAACTCCATAAATGCGCGTCAGCATTTTATTTTTTTCATCGCCTTTCCAATAGGCGCCGGCGATACTAGTCAGCTTTATTCCTTTAATTAATCCCGTAGAAGGAATATGAGGCCCACGGCATAAATCAGTAAACCTACCCTGGGTATAAAAGGTAATATTGCCATCTTCAAGGCCAGTAAGAAGATCCAACTTATATTCATCACCTTTTTCTTCAAAATATTTTATCGCGTCTTTCTTTGAAATTTCTTTTCTTACAAAAGAATTATTTTGCCTCGAAAGCTCCGTCATCTTCTTTTCCAGCCTTCCCAGGTCAGATTCAGAAATTTCATTTTCCCCCAAATCCATATCATAATAAAACCCTTTCTCTATTGGCGGTCCAACCCAAAATTTTACACCCGGAAAAGTATCTTCAACTGCTTCAGCCATTAAATGAGCAGATGAATGCCAGAAGGTAGATTTGGCATTTTCATCATCCCAGGCAAGAAATTTTATGGTTGAATCATTCTTAATCGGGCGGGAAAGATCCCACACTTCGCCATTTACTTCAGCCGCCAGTATTTTTCTGGCAAGGCCTTCGCTAATACTCTTTGCAATATCCAACGCCGTTGATCCAACTTCATATTCTCTTACAGCGCCATCCGGAAAAGTTATTTTCATTTTATCACTCACCTCACCTAAGGAATTTTGATTTATAATTATTCTTAAGAAAGGCAAATTTAACGAAGTATTAGACAAAGAAGCCATTCATTTGAAGGTTCTACTTTTATTTACTTATAAATTTGTGTGAAACATCTACAATATTTAAAAAGAGAGAAGAATTTACCTTCAGCCTTTATTAAATTTGTTGGTTCTGGTAATAGTTTTTGGAACGTTATGAAAAAAATTTACTCTTTAATTTTATTATCGCTGATTTCTTCTGTTCTTTTGGCGCAAGACTTTAATGGGCAATGGAGGGGGAGTTTTTCAGAAACCAGTTATAGCTTTGCGGGATTTGGAGGAAATAATATTGATTACGTCTTAGAACTTCAAACTTCAGGTTCAACAGTTTCCGGATATTCTTATACTTATTTTTATGAAGGCAAAAATAAATATTATACCATTTGCAAACTGACCGGCACAATAGACAGATCAACTAAAGAAATTGTTGTTACTGAAACTGAAAGGGTTAAATATAATACACCACCTGATTTTCAAAATTGTTTTCAAACTCATAAATTACAATACTCCAAGGTGAGCGATGACCTGGAAACTCTAAAGGGTTCCTGGATGCCTGCGCCAAATCAGTCCGGGAATTGTGGTTATGGGACAACTTTATTAACCAGACCTATTGTAAAAAAAGTCTCATTTAATAAAAAACCGGAAGAAAAGAAAACGGTAAAAATTATCCCCGCCAAAAAGCAAAATACAGCTATAATAAAAAATACGGCTCCCAGGAAAAATACACCTCCTAAAAAAGCACCCAATTATGCAACGGAAACAACAAAAGTAAAATCTCAACCGACCGTTACAAATAATGAAGCTATTGCAAAAGGTAATGTGACAATTCTTCCTGAAACACAAAGCACCGAGCCTGCAAATTTACCGCCAGATACAAAATATGAACCACGAAGAAAAGATATTTTAAAAACTATTGCCATAACACAGCCAACCTTTCGTGTTGATTTTTATGATAACGGAGAAATTGACGGAGATTCAATTACTGTATTCTTTAACGGTAAAATTATTCTCTTGCACAAGATGGTATCGGATAAGCCTATAACTTTAAACCTTTCCCTGAATAACAACCTGAAAGAAAATATTATTACGATGTATGCTGATAATTTAGGAACAATTCCTCCAAATACTGCCCTGATGATAGTAACTGACGGTGACAAACGATATGAAGTGCGGATGAGTTCTGATACAGAAAAAAGCGGCAGCGTAATATTTGTCCCAAGCCAAAAATAACTTTCCTTTCATCATTTAGCTACAAGGTTAATTCCCGGCAATACCTATAATGAAATCCCAGATAGCTGAATGCGTGGCTTCAATAAGCAATCTTTCATCCATTGTTGGGGTTAATATTTTTCCAGGTTTCTCACAATGAATCTTTAATCTCAATTGCATTGTTTCCGCCAGAATTATTTATTGCATTGTTTTTCCCAAGGTAGGGGTTCAATATTTCTTTTGTATCACTTATCCAGTTTCCTTCCTGATTTTCCCCAAAAGCTGAGGGACAATTTTTCCAGTAAAGTCTTTTTCCCTCATACCCAATTGTTTTCAAAAAAGGATATAGATTCTCAGAAACCATCCTAAAATCCTGCCGCATTTCGGTAATGTCTTTTTCCTGCAAAATAGCTTCAGCATTTGCTTTAATATCGCTGATTTCTTGCTGGGCAGTCAATAATATTTCTGAAGAGTCCTTTTTCAAATCGCCCAGATTTAAACTATCCATTTTAGCAATAAATTTCTGACTGATAGTTTTTATCTCTGTGGTATCTCCATCTGCAAACGCATTTTCCATATTTATATAACTGTCCACTGCATCTGAAATACCCTGGTTGAATTCAACAGAATGTTTACCAACCTTTATCGCGTCCTGTTTTGGTTCAGATTTATGGGATTCTTTTCTGATAAATAGCCACCAGAATGTTAATGCCGCAATTAAAACGATCAGGATTAATAATGCTCTTTTCATCAAACTAAAAATTTTTTGCAAAGTTACCATTTAATAATAAGTATAAAATTCGATCCGAACATGAGCTGAAATGGTCTTAATTTTGCACCCTTAGAAAAAAAATATGCTGTTAGGATTACAAAATGTTACGTTTGAATTTGGTGCCAGGGTTATTGTAAAAGATGCTACCTGGCATATCCAGCCTAATGAGCGGATTGGCCTAATTGGGTATAATGGTACGGGAAAATCTACCCTGCTGAAAGTCTTTACGGGCCAATATCTCCCATCTTTAGGCACAGTCGATAAGGGAAAAGAAACTACGATAGGTTTCCTTCACCAGGATTTATTAAGTTTTGACACCGAAGATTCTATTCTGCAAGTGGCTTTGGGCGCTTTCGAAAGGGTTTTAGAATTAGAAAAAGAAATTGAGGAAATAGGTGTAGAACTGGAAAAAAGTTCTGACGAAAATTTGGCCCACTTATACGGCGATAAATTACATGAACTTGAAGTGCTGGGAGGTTACAATATCCATCACAAAACAGAAGAAATATTGCAGGGATTAGGGTTCCCCAATGCTGAACTTCAGAGACCATATAAAGAGTTTAGCGGAGGATGGCGGATGCGCGTGCTGCTCGCAAAAATGATCCTGATGCAGCCTGATGTATTATTGCTTGACGAGCCTACCAATCACCTTGATCTTCCTTCAATTGAATGGCTTGAAAAATATTTACAACATTACCAGGGTTCTGTTGTAATCGTTTCACACGACCGGTATTTTCTTGACAGGATGGTCACCAAAATAGTTGAGCTGTATCAACAAGAACTACATTTTTATAGCGGAAATTATTCTTATTACCAGCAAGAAAAAGAACAGCGCATAGAGTTACAAAAGAGAGCATATGAAAATCAGCAGGATTATATCCGTCAACAGGAAAGATTTGTAGAGCGATTCAAAGCGAAAGCATCAAAAGCGGCGCAGGCTCAAAGCATCATGAAGCGATTAGATAAAATAGACAGGATCGAAAATACCGAACTGGAGAGGCCCAATATTCGAATAAATTTTAAGATCGATAAAAATCCCGGACGGGTTCTCTGTACTTTGAAAGATGTATCAAAGAAATTTGGAAATGTTGAAATTGTTGACCATACGGGAGCCGAAATCAGCCGGGGAGATAAAATTGGATTGATTGGAGCAAACGGAAAGGGGAAATCAACTTTATTGAGAATTGTGGCAGGCACTGAAACTTTTGAAGGAGAAAGAAAATGGGGGCATAATGTGGAACCATCCTTTTATGCACAGCATCAATTAGAAGCATTGGATATTAATAATACTGTGCTTGAAGAAATGAAAGGAAGTGGCAGCGGAAAAACAGAGCTTGAATTAAGGACTCTTCTGGGTTGCTTCTTATTCAGCGGAGATGATGTTGAAAAGAAGATAAAAGTTTTGAGCGGTGGTGAAAAAGCAAGAGTTGCACTGGCCAAAACGATTGTAAGCAAAGCAAATTTTTTATTACTGGATGAGCCTACAAATCATCTTGACATGCATTCAGTTGACTTGCTGATTGAAGCATTAAATAAATATGAAGGCAGTTATATATTGGTTAGTCACGACAGATATTTTGTAAATCAAACGGCCAACAAGATTTGGGAAATTCAGGATCATAAAATAAAAGAATTTGTTGGAAGCTATGATGAATGGGAAAGATGGAAACAGGAGAGAAAAATTTCCGAAAATGACAAGCCGAAAAAGAAAGAAATAGCAGTCGAAAAAAAGGTTGATACACCTGTTGAGAAAAAGTCAAATAATAATATTCCGGTAAATAAGGAATTGCAAAAAGAATTACAAAAAGCACAAAAGAATTTTCAAGTTATAGAAGAGAAAATCGCGAAGATCAATGAAGAAAAATTGTCTCTTGAAGCTGATCTTGCCTCACCAGAAATTTACCTTGAAAAGAATAAATTCGTTGATACGGAAAATAAATATAAAAACAAGAGCGAAGAACTTAAGAAATTCAATGAGGAATATGAGAAGCTTTTTGAGAAAATCATGGAGTTGGAAGAAAAGATTTCCTGAAATTTTTAGTCTTCTTTTTTTAGGTATCTGGCGATTTTGATGAATAAGAATACTGAAGCATATATTTGGAGAGCATTTTTTAATTATCCTTAGAAATCCACCGACTTTGGCGGTGGTAATGTTCTGATTGGCTTCGCCTCCAAATTTAAGTCAAATGTTCATATTGGTTAAAATATTAGATCTTTGTATTGTGCTAAAGGCAAATAAATATCGTTTATATC
>OBLU010000865.1_pt1 | contig 28237 bp, 25 predicted proteins | sample 1518681 | NCBI WGS metagenome assembly OBLU01 (sample SAMEA3539304, study PRJEB22396) | soil metagenome | biome: tundra; feature: field; material: soil | place: USA | collected 2010-05 | depth 0.15 m
GGGGCGGCGTCCAGTCCCGATCCTCGGATGGCAACCGCGACATCGATGCGGTTGTGTCCGATTCGTTCTGAGTAGTGGGCTTGGTACCCTTCTCAGATACGCATCTATCATTGAATCAAAGACTTGACGGTGAACGATGAGAGCGGGATCCGGTGCTTTGGAAACCTGGTCAGACGATGCACGGTGCATTCTCCTTCCTCCATGGATTCGCGCGCGCGCGGTCTACGAGGTGCAGTAGGTGGCCAAACCGGCCTCGCCCCGAGGTGGGAGGCGGCCGAAGATCGGAGAAGCGGGGAGGGCAAACGAAGGCACTGAACAGCCGGATTGACGGGCTCTTGGCGACTGTTTCGTTCGGCGGTCGTTCCTGTTGAATCACCAGGTTGCCAGCGACACCCTCAATTGGCGTGGACTTCCACGAATTCTCGCGCAGAGCCGGAAAAACATCGGCAAGTCCACTGTCCGCGAGGCTGCTTGATCTGGTACTCGGGCCTGAGCGGTTTGGCCGGCGCGGCTGATTCCGGCCGCCATACGAACCTCCCCTTGAAAAGCCGCTTCTGCGCAAGCCACTATCCTCGCGTCCGTCGACGGGCTCTATTCGCCACCAGCAAGCGCATCTGGCCGTGATCATGAATCATCCTTCCGTTTTCCGCCAGGCCCGCAGCAGGCTTGCCCAATCCGGCGGCGCGGATGCCTTTCACCGGATGCGCATCTTGGCTCCGCTCGAAGGACTCGAACTCGATGACGCAATCCTCCAGCGTCGCCGGGTGGCCTCCCGTCGGACGCTTTGGACTCCGCCGAGCCGTTTGCTTCAGCCCCTTTAATCCAGCCGTAGCGCGGCGCGGTCCTTAGGTTTCCGTTAGGTACCGCGGCCTAAAAGTGCTCCTTACAGGCCGCGCATATAACGAAGACTGGAGGTAATAATGAGCATCGGGTTTCTCGGCCCTTACCCCGACGAACAAGCCGCGGCGGCGATGTTGATCCTGGTCCTAGTACTGGCGATGCTAATCGTAGCGAATCACCAAGTGCTTGCGGGCCTGGGGCCAAGCCGCGATTACGTTCATCACGTGTTAATGAATTGGCGATACTGCCTTCGCTGATGACCAGAGTGTTTTTGGGGTGGGCAGACGACCAATGCTCACCCCTAGCTTCCTTTGCCAACGACACCCCCTGGAAGGCGCTATAATGCCGAAATATGATCGATTATGGACGGAATTCAGGCGGGCATCGGGTCCGCTTCGGGCTGCCAACCCGACGGGACGCCGATGTCTAGCCGATCGTCTACTAGCGCCTCCAGTATACTCGAAGACGCTCGTCGGCAGCCCGTCCCAGTTGGGCGTATCAGCGAGCGAATACAAGCAATATTAAAACAGTATCGCTCCAAATCCCTTCTAGTGGATGACGGGCCTACCCACTATGCCATGGCCTCTAGTAACACACGCGAGTCCTCTGGAGAGCGTGGCATAATTGGTATACCGACAAGGGGCTGCTCGTACGCGCGTAGCGATTGGAAGGGTTGCTCGGTCTGCGGTCACAACACCAGCGCGCTCTGGATAGCTGACATCACTCCAAATGCCATTTGGCATGATTTCATCAAATCCCTGAATGCTGTCAGACTCTTCCAGCCATCTACTGTTTGCTTATATTGCTCCGGATCCTTTTTCGATTATTCCGAATTACCGGAGGGTACCAGACTCCAGATTCTGACCGAAGTCTCGCGATGCTCTTGGATTCAGTCAGTGATTGTTGAGAGCCTCCCTACGTTTTTGACTCCTGAGGCCCTCGCCACAGCGACTGGCATACTTCGAGGTAAGCAGCTGATAATTGGCATGGGGCTCGATTCCGCCAACTATGCGACGCGATGTATATGCTTTCAGCGCCATATATCAAATGAACGCTATCTGGCCGCTATTGAGCTTTGTAAGTCCTTCTCCGTCAAGTCAGTGGCGTATATTGTGCACGGCGCGCCATTCCTTTCCATTTCGAACAGCGTCTATGACACGGCATGCTCAGTACGCGATTGTCTCGAGGTCTTTGGCTTTGATTCTGTATCGATTGAACCCATCGCACTTCAGCCTGGTACGATTCAGCAACTATTAACAGATCTAAACCAACAGCACTGGCCAGACATTTGGTCCCTCACATCGACACTTCTACGCTATGCTCACACTTCCAGGATGCCTCTGGGAGCTTGGACCAAGCGGACAGTGATCGGCGGCCAAGTATTTACACCTCTACCGAAACGGACAGTTCTTGCTTGCGCCCGCTGTCTCGAGTTACTTTCTGACAAACTTCCATCCGAGATCATCGATGTCTTATCGACGCTCCCACTTGGTGCCCCCGGGCCGTGTTGCGCACATCCATCTCTCATCGAGGCGGCACCCCTAACCGATGACGAGCTCCTGGACGTTGTGCTGACCACACTCGGCCGTCTTGAACAGGTACTGGAACAATGCGCGGTACGGAGTGAGTGATGACACCTGAACACCTACAAAGTTTGGGCTTAGCCGTCGGGCTCTTGTTTTTAATGACGCTGGTAGCCACCAGACGCTCGCGTAATCTCTCAGAGGAAGACTATCTCGTCGGAGGGCGGGACGTTCCGGCTTGGCCACTGTCAGCAGCTATCGCTGCTGGAGTGATTGGGGGCGGCGTGCTGCTTGTTTATACAGAATATGCCTTCAAGTTTGGGCTAGCCGCCTTATTCATCATTGGCGGCATTACGGTTGGCACACTGTTGATGGTGCCAGTTGCTAAGAAGTTCAAATCCCTTGCCGATACTCAGTTGTTTTATAGTTTACCCGATCTTTATCATCACTTCTGGGGACGGAGAGCTGGCTTTCTCGCGACCTGCACTGTCTTGCCGTGGACCGTCGGCTTCATCATTATGCAGTTGATTTCGGCCGGCGAGATAATCCGATCCATGACTGGAATTCCATACTATGTCGGCGTGATTTTGGCCGCGTCTACCGTGGCAAGCTATCTTCTGGTCGCTGGATTTAGGGCAGTTGTGATCACAGATATCATGCAGTATTGCGCACTTCTTCTGCTGTTGGTTCTTGTTTTTATACCTGCCGCAGCTCAAGTGGACCTTCACTCTTCGTTTCTCGCGGCGGCGAGCCAATCAATTAATTGGCCAGACGCAATAGGCTTTTTTGTTCTCGGCGCTCTCAATATGATCGTTTCGGCCGACATGTACCAGCGTTTCTATGCGGCCAGGAGCGAGGGCCACGCCAAGCGAGGTTTTTGGATAGCTGCGGGCCTTGTGCTTGCGGCTGGTGTCCTTCTTCTTGTGCCTCCGCTATATGCTCGTTCTAGGATTCCGACTGTTGAGGCGAATCAGGCTCTTTTTCGGACTTTGAATCTCCTTCTGCCGAAATGGTTACTTGGGTTCGGTCTAGTTGGTGTGCTGGCCACGGTTATAGCGTGTTTGGACACTATGGTGTTCATACTCGGCATCGCAGTTGGCCATGATCTTCGAGTAAGACATCTGAAAAAGCCTATTGAGAATCGTCTGCGGTCGACCCGGGTCACCATCGTCGTGGCGCTGGTGGCTGGAACTATCCTCAGTATTCTCTTTACGAAATTGCTGGCTGTCGGTTTGGCGTTGTCGATGTTGGGCCTCGTGTTGGCGCCGTCGATCGTTCTGACCGTTTTTAAGAAACCTCCGTCCCGTCGGGCGGTGGAAGGTGGCCTAATCCTAGGTTTAGCCGCGACAGCGATCTTGCTCTGTGCGAGTCTATTCCAGCCCTCGCTGCTTACTCCGGAGAACACGCTTGTCGCCCTTGCCGGGGCCGTGCTTGGCACGTGTATCGGCGGCCTATTCCAGTGATTATTCAGATCCTACGCTATCTACGCCCGTGGTTCTGGATACCAGCACTTGCGTCGATGTGGGCCGGACATATGCGAGTGGGCGGCGGGAGATTTGTTTTGAGTCTCTGGTTACTACCAGCTCTCGTCGTGGGACCTGGCCTGAGCGGGTTTGCTGAGAGCATCAATGACATTTTTGACCTTAGCTTTGACCGCTTGAGTTGCCCTAAGGCCGTTCTTGGTCTGCCATTGGCAGGCGGCTCGGGTGCTCTATCGCTTGGCAAGCTGCCGATACGTACGTGCTGGATAGTGGTCGTTTTGGCCGCTTTTCTTTCTCTTGCGTCAGCTACACTGCTCTCGACTCTCGTGGTAGGTCTCGCGGGATTGGGCCTTATTCTTGGATACATATATTCGGCGCCTCCCATACGGCTCAAGTCTCGTGGGATACTCGGACTGTTCCCGCAGGCCGTTGGCTATGGCCCGATTGCTTATTACATTGGATATTGCTCAGCGTCTCGTGGCTCTGTGGACCTCTCGGCTACGCTGCTGCAATCCGTGCTTATCGGCGTTTGGGTCGGGGTGGTTGGCCTGACGGCCGACCTTCTTGACCTTGAGGGCGATTTTAGCGCGGGGGTACATAATCTCGCTGTGCGGATCGGCAAGCGGCGTACCATTCTGGTGATTGTTGTAGGTGCTTGGAGTATTTTCCTAGCGGCAGCAGTTCGTATGTGGACGTCACCCGCGAATCTCCGGATGATTGCTGGCTCCGCAATTCTGCTGCTCGGGTATTCTGTTTGTCTAGCCCGCTGCTGGACACAGAGGGTGCCTACTTGGATACATTTGTGGACATTGGCCATGGAAGGACTATTTCCGTTGTTTGCGCATCAGGGGTTGTGAGTTGGCTATGACTATCAGGTGGTCGTTCCTAAATGGATTTATTGCTTTGCCATCTGGCTATGCCGAAGTCGTAGTATGGTTCGCCTTAAGATGGTGGCAGATGGACCTATCTTACAAAGTCGTGCCCGAGATTTGGATGGAACGTAGTTTTCCATCAATGCTAGCGTATGGCGTTGGCCAATTTGTCTTTATTAGCTGGCCAATCTTGCTATACAAGGTAGGATTGATTAGTGTTAGCGCAGGCTCTTTAGTAGTTTGTTCTCTGGCTGCAAGTTTTGCTATTTTTACTGTTCTAACGCTTTTCATTCCTGTAGGCGCAAGGCTGCGTTATAGGTTTTTGACTGTGTCCTCGACAAACACCGGCTATGAGCGCGCGTTTCTTGGCCAGATGCAGCCGAGGCTCATACTTTCAGCAAGAGGCGAGGGCGCGCGCGCTTGTCTTCGTGAAGTGATAATGTATGTCTTGCTGATTGGGTCGTTGAGTGCCGCTGTTGGATACGCTATATGGAGTGAGGATTGCGCTGCGTTTCACTGTTCAGGCTGCGGGGCCTTTGATTTTGTTTACTGGTCGGTGATTACCCTTTCGACTACTGGTTACGGTGATGTTTACCCCGTGGCGTGGAAGGCGAAGGCGGTGGCTGCCAGTGAGGTTGCCCTCGGCTGGATGTACTTGGCCGGGCTCTTGCCAAGCTTAATCAACCTTGCTGGTTCCGCCTCTCGACGTGTAGATCCCGGTCGGTCGACAGGTCTGGCAAGTGTAACTGCTTTGGAGCGGACGATGCTTTGGTTTCGGCGAGTTCAGAAACCATGGGGCGGGTGGCGCGGGAAGCTGCTGGATGACCTTGCGGCTTCAGCATGCGGATACCTAGCTCTGAGTCGATTGGGCGAGGAGGGCGATAGCCGGAACCTATGCATAGGGAGTCTAAGGCAGTCAATTATCGTTGCATCTCAGCGTTTGGACAACGTGACGGACCCTGTCGGTGCTGGGATTGCGGCGATTGCCTTGTCAGAGACGCTCGGGGAAGCTGAGTTTGATGCGTGCGTTCAGGCCGCGTCACGGGTGCATTCTCCACATGAGAATGCAGCTATGCTTCTGGGCTTAGTGGCGGCGGCGGCCAACGTTCTACCATTTGAGCGAATAGCGAAGACTTTTCCACCGGACCTCCGAGATTGGCGGACCCTCCATGGAGAGCACTGGGAGTGCTACGCGTTGCTGGCGCAACTCTTGAGTGCTCGTCACGACCAGAGGCCGGAGGAGGTGGTGGCGCTTACCAAGAAGTTGCGAGACTCGCGATCATGCGGTGGGAGTTGGCATGGGGACGTAATCCTGACGAGCTTGATTCTGATTTGTTTTAGGAGTATTGGAGTAGCCGAAACTATGATCGATGATGGACTTGCGTGGTTGTTGTCGGTCGTCCGCGATTACCCGACGGGATTGCCGGTCGTCCGTAGCCTCGACCTTTGGGATACAGGGCTCGTTTTATCAGTTCTCATGCGACATGAAGCGTCCTGGGAAATATTGAGGCCCGGCGTCCAGTGGTTGGCCAGACGCAGCAAACTGGTGTCGGGAGATCGCCGTGCTTGGTCGTGGTCGGAGGAGGCTAACGTTGTATGTTGCGACACCAGTGCGCTGGCCTGCACCGTTTTACGCCATTTGCGACTAGAGAACTGTATGATTGAAGCGACGTATAGGTCCTGCATGAAGATGCTAAGTAGCAGCCATGGAGCTCAGTTATATAAATGGCCGACATTCATTGATGGAGAGAACAAGATTCAGGACTGTCCGATCATTTCAGCCCGCTGTGTGGCTTTGCTTGACATTAGCGGGGTCGGGCGGAGAGAAGCAGCGAATAAGATTCTATATGACGTTGCCTATAGTGGCTGGCAATCGCAGTGGTTCTCTGATCAGCCCATAACAGAAGGGTTTGTCCTGTATTACTTGTCCGCGTTATGCGACGAGGATTGTGCGGCTGCTTTTGAACTGGTCAAACATCTTCGAGAGTTTGGGCAGAGTGATCGTCTAAGAGTAGAGGCTGCCGCGGCCGCGCTGATGGGCCTGAAAGAGGCAAAGAGATGTTTGAATCTGGATTTTGCGGATGATCGTTCCATAATGAAGCTGTCGAGATTTCTCTTGGACCGCGAGGAGGATGGGCATTGGAAGCCTTCGCGGGTCGGTGTTTTCGGCTTTGGTAGGAGTTACGGTGACCCGGTTTTCAGTACCGCGTTGGCGTTTCTCGCGTTGGCTGGGTAAGGGTTGTTTGCACTAGCTCATAGAGCGCACCACTTTGGCCCGACATCTTCGAGCGGCGCTCAGTCGTATAGGTTCTTCGACAGTTTCAGACGCCAGCCCGGTGGGGCTGGACCATAGCCCGCTGGTGAAGGAGGTCGGTTCCGATGCATCGCAACGGCAACTGCGGGAGAAGTTGCTGGATGCGGCGCGCCGCGAAATCGACGGGTGCTACGCACCGATGGTCGAGATGTAGCGCAGGCATGGGATGAGCTGATTGCAAAGCTCTTGGAGTGCTTGCCGGTGTCGGCACCGCCTCCCGGGTGTTTCAACTTGTTGAGCGCCATGGTTCTCAACCTCTACAGAATCATCTACAAGCCAGTCTACGCACAGTAGATGATTTCGCCGTGGTTCATTGATTGTTAAGGACTTATTGAACAAGAGAAATTGGCCCTACCCCCGCCTTGGGCGCGTGACCCCGTCTTCCAATCCTTCCATTATTTCTTCCTGTTTTCCTTAACTTTCAACAATTTAGGGAATCTGCTTTCGCTCAGTAGATAACCCTTGAGCCCTCAAAATGATGCAGTTTTGAGACAGTTTTGATACAGGAACGAAGCATGAACCTTGCACAAATCATCGAAGCGCTCCCGCTCCGGGTGTACGTCCGCCGCGGAGAGCTCGTCATTCATTTTTCAACCCCTGCTGATCTGGTCGGCCGTCTCGCCGAGACATCAGCAGCGCTTTCCGACTTGGATCGCTAGGCCGACGCCTCACGCGTGGACGGGAAAGCGGACCGTGGCGGCCGACGCGGGAGCAGCCGCTCTTTGTTGACCGGCGGCGCGCGTTCCGAAGGTGACCCGAGGGGTCCAGCGGCAATCAGGACCAGGCTGCAAGAACCTAGAACAACATGGGTACCAAGTCTTTTTCGAAGAAGTAAAGCTGGCCAATCATCCAAACAGGGTATCTCGAATGGGTCCCAAGTAAGCGCAAAAGCGGACATTGCCGGATCGGAGAATTTCTTTATGATGCCTTCCTTGATTTTGGCGATACCTTCGGCGTCGGAGCCGTATTTGACCCGAAACTTCCGAAATGCCTCCATGTACTCCCAGCCGATCAGCCTACAAAAATGCGTCTTGCAGGCGGGGTTGTTCTTGCAGCGGAACCTGAGCTTCATATCCAGTGGCGCTTGATCCAGTGGCTTGACATCTACGTACAGATGAGACTGTTTGGTGTAGGCTTTCGCCTCCGCCCAATCGACTCGTGGCTTCGACGTCCGAAACTCGATCATTTCGATTTCGACTAGACCAATACTAGTCCAGTCTTCTCGGTAGCGTCGATTTAAGGTCTCGCGGTCCGGAAAAATGGCCTTCTGTAGCAATGAGAAACGCTCGGCGTGAGAACTGACGTGAGATAAAATGGAAATGGATTCTTCCCTAACACGATAGCTCTCCCTGCGCTTGTCGTCGTCACTCTTCCGAACCTCAAAAGTCGCCCACGTCCACAACCGATACTGCTGGTTTTCATTCAGATACCGCCACGAAATCGGATAGAGGCGCAAAAGTTCGCCGTCCTCCGTGATTGCCCCCGTGCACACCGTCTCGATGTGTTTCTTGCTAGGCTCGGGGTAGGCCCTGCCGATAATAAGAGCCTTGCGTTCTTGCCATACTATGCCAGGTGAATCGTTTGACATTTTGTGATTTTGCGCACACTCAGCGCAATGATGCCACGATGACACATTTTAGGGTCGGTTTCAAGGCAAAGCAGGCAGACCCTCCGAGATTTGACTAGTTTTGCCAGCGAATGAAGCGGGCCGGGATTAGAGGAGATATGTCTTTCGTATTCGGACAGCACCTCAGAAATCCCTGCGCCTTCGCGGTACAGGTTTCGGATGCTCGGAGGTGTACCCAGATCTGCCTCGTGGATGTATTCGATGCCGGCATCGGTGATTGCCTGCTGGAGCCGACTCTTGGAGAACCCAGCCTTTCGGCTCGACGGGTTTTGTCTGACGTCCATTAGTATCTGGACCTCATGGAGAGTCAGGCACGCGATCAGAGAACTTACCGAGTGAGCCTGATATCCGATGGTGAAGAGTGGCGGAGTCGTTTGTTTCGTGCGTCGTCCCGTGTTTTCTGGCATCAATGCTCCCCGTATCGTAACACCAGGATGCCAGTCGGAATGGCGGCCCTACGCGACTGGAAAGAATGGGGTTGGAGTTCGGTTAGGCTGGTCATTTCTCAATGCGTTAGAATGGCCCAATATGGCGGTATCGACCGACCCGCGCGAGCGCGTCTCGTGGCTCTACCACTTCACCGATACTCGCAATCTGGCCAAGATCAAAGAGCTGGGCGGACTTTATTCGTTCGCCACGCTGAAAGAGATGGGAATGGTGGACGGCCTCTGCCCCGGCGGAAATGATTGGAGCCAGACTGCCGACGCGATGTTTGGGATGGATCGCTATGTACACCTTTGCCTGCGCGCGAACCATCCCATGGAGCACATTGCCCGAGAGGAAGGCAGGATCGAAAAGGCAGTATGGCTGCTGGTCGAGGGAAGTATCATGAAGCTGGACGGCGTGTTGTTCACAATGGACGTTTCCAACAAATCGGGGGTCAGGCCGATCAGCCTTGAGGAGGCAGCGGAGCAGATCGACTATCAGGTGCTAACGCCCGGGCTCAACTGGAACGACCCCGGGATCAATGCAAGGCTGAGGTCGATGGAAAAGTGCGAGGTTCTCGTGCCCGATCATGTTCCCTTTAGGTACTTTGAAAAGTACTTTCCCAATGGCTGAGCGTCCCATCTTTGTTCCCGCGCCCGACAGCACCGAACTCGTCAGGGAGATCTTTCTCCCGCTGAGGTGGCATTCGGGTTTCGCTCCTGTCCAGAAGGAAAAGAATATCGATGCGTTGCATGAAGTAGCGAGGCAGCGTGGGCTTACTCCGCTGCTGGAAGTCTCAACCAAATCGAAGAGCGAACGCGGGCGCCATATGAGCGCGTTCTACATGGCGGTGCCAACCCAGAAATACGGAAAGATAAAACTGGAACTGGCGTTTCAGGGAAGCAAAGTTTTCGAGCGAGGCGGTCCGTTCACGGATTTATACCAGAAGGGCGACAAGGAAATCGGCGACGCTAAGCGAGATCCGCGGCTGAAAGAGTCCGGCCGATTGATCGGGTTTCGCTTCGAGAGCTTTGATTTCCCGCTGGAGCCTAAGACGGTATTTTACGATTGGCTGTATTGTTCATTCTTATCCGGCTACCGGGATTGGGCCGTAAAACTATACGATTACGCGGGCTTCACGGACATTGAGTTCAATCCGCATCGTTCGATCAACTGCCAGGCGAGATCCGCAGCGTTGTTCCTGAGCCTAATGAAGAGCGGCAACCTGGATCATGCACTGCAATCGCCCGCCGAGTTCATCAACGTCCTGTCAAATTCCGAATATAGGCCCCAGCTGCGAACCGACAGTTTCTCCTCGCCCGACATTTTCTCGCGGCCGCGTTGACGAATCCCGACTGTCTTTAGTCACGACATTCGCCGAAACGCCATCGCGTTTTGCGGCCGTGTGCTACCAGGAGGTGTTGACTATACGCTGAAATTCCTGGGAGCGGCTAAGATCTTCATGATTGATCCTGACGACCTTGCCGACTCGACGGAATCCAGCTCCCTTTTTCTTAGTCCGCTCAACCTCGAACCGAAGTCCAGCGATTCTCCTTGCTGCCAGTCGGAGCACCGACGCGCCATCTTGTCGCTCCAGTGTGAAACCGTTATGGCCATTTCGCTGGAATAGCCAGTCTGGCTGCTTGGAATACACATTATTCAAGACGACACAAAAACTCGTCATGCTCTCGTATCGAGCCGATTCATCGACTTGGGTCGCTTTCTTTAGAATTCCGCGAAGGGGGCGAGTAATATGTGGTGGAATAGATTCCCAAACCATGAAATCGCCTTCCTGGATTGCTTTGCCGAGAGTAGCATCATCTAGCTCGGCTAGATTGTAACGAACGACGCCACCAAGAAGCTGAAATAGCACCACGCCAAGCTGATACACGTCGCTGCGAACGCTGTATCCTTTCTTTTGCCACACCTCGGGCGGTCGATAGAGTCGCGCGTGATGACTAGAGAACGCACGGCCTGTATCGGAATCCAAGCGGCCCGCAAGCCCGAGATCGCTGACAACGCCCTCTCGACTTGGTAATCGGTCACGAATCATTATGTTGGCGGGCTTGATATCACGATGGACGAAGCCGTTGTCGTGCAGATGCGCAAGCCCCGCTGCAGCATCAGATACGAGGCGGATTGCGTCATGGACCTCCGGCCAGCGGCCGGTCTGCATGGCGGTGCGGATGACATCGTCTATCGAGCCGCCGGTTATTAGTTCCATCTCGAGGCAGATGTGCAGAGCGCCGTCGGCGTTGATCGTGTCAGCACCGTAGATCGCAGTCAGATTTGGGTGTTTCAACATTTCGAGCAGGTGAGGCTCGCGCAGCGCTGACCGCTTATCGTCCGCCGGAACGGGATATACCTTAAGAAAGACCTCCCGATTCAGAAGGGCGTTTCTGGCGCGAAACACTAAAGCGTTCTTACCCGGAATGAGAGGTACCGAATCCAAAAACTTGTGAGGTAGATTCATAATGCGGCCGCTTTGTATGCTGCGCAAACAGCGCCGTCGGTACCACTCCAGTGCTTGATTTCGCCGTCAGGATTAAAACGCTGTTTTGCCCGTTGTTGCCACTTTTGACCTGGATCGCAATTCAAGACTTTCGGAAAACCATGCGGAGCGACCCTTTTGAGATCGAGTGCCAACTCTGACACTGCCACCAGTTCCATGATGGCTTCAGCCTTGATCGCCTCAACGGAAGATCCGCGCGGTCCGGAGAAGCACTTGAGGATGGCAACCCGATAAGCACCATCCGTTATTGCGCCTGCTAGAACAGTTCGAAGCGTGCGGTGGAGGGCGCGAATCCCCTCTGCAGTCTCTACCGAAAAGGTCAACTTGTCGGTCGAGACGACTTTGAAATTGTCACCCGATCCGGTGGTGACGGCAATAAAGACGCCAGCAGCGGTACAGTTTATCCCAAGGATTCTCGTCTTCAAGCAACAGCTCTTTCGCCAGCCTTAAATGCGGGCGGACCGCGTGATGGGCGGCTGGTTCTTCAGCAGCATTACGCCTCGGCTCATTGTATCGGTTTCCATTTCATCGAATCAGCTTAATCTCGCCCTTGTCGCGAAGGAGTACCACACCCGACACTCGAACCCACCAAACTGCAGCTAACCGGTCGATTGTTGAAGCTGGTGGACGAGTGAGGTTTTGGGCAGCCACAAGGTCATCTACACGCCAGTTGGCGCACCGTAGATGTCTTCGTCGTCCCCCTGCCTTGGACACAGTGGATCGGTCTCGCGGTTGAATTTCAGGTTAGGCTTTCTGTCATTCCGCCATTGTGGCGGGATGGCAGGTGCGCTCCCAGGGAGTATTGGGCAGGCGGACCTTGGGAGAAACCACAGCTACAAATTCATCTACAGCAGGGTTTTCGCGGCCGATCCAGATGGCCATAACTTACTGATTCTATTGGTCGGGGCGGTGTGATTCGAACACACGACCCCCTGCGCCCAAGGCGGGGGTATGGCTAATTTTTCCAGCCCCATAAGTCTTTAAGAATCAATGGCCCACGGCGAAACTATCTACAGTGCGCAAACTGGCCTGTAGATGATTTTGTAGCTGCTCAAAACCTCACTCATCCATCAGCTTCAACAACCGGGCGCCAAAAGCATTATGGAAATAACGCGTGGACTAGAGGGTATGCATGTCACGGTGATTTGCCTGACCCGCACTTCTGGGACGTATGGACCGGAGCCGCACCACGACCACTGGACTGGCAAGAAATCGTCAACGAATGGAACACGATAAATCCGATCCCATGCCTGCTTGTCCAGAGGTTCAGAAGACCGGGCGCTGCCTGTTAGCTGGGTGGTCTCCAGACTCCTCGCCCCTCTTCGCCCGGGGACCGCTAATCCCCCTTGGGCGAAGGGGGTCGGGCGTTCAAATCGCCCCCTCCCCTGCCAATAGAATCAGCAGTTTATGGCCATCCAGGTGGGCCATGAAAAACCAGCTGTAGATACCAGCGGTAGATGAATTTGTAGCTGTGGCTTTCCCCAAGATTTAACAACAGGGTACATCAAAAACGGCACCTTGATTGGGGTGCAAGCTGTCGATCCTCCAGTTTCGCCTTTAGATTCAATAGCTTAGATTTTGGAGCGCTTGCCCTTTTGGGCCTCTAAAATGACGACATTTTGAAAGTCAGCGTGAAGGTTCAAAAGGAGTTACAAACGAAGTCTCCGAACGGAAATGACAGCTACAGTTTCGCCTACAGTCGCTGGCGGTGGGTCGGCAGGTGAGCCGCACCCCATTGACCTGAGGCCACTTCCGAGCTGGCCGGCGACAGTGGACCGCTTGCTCTTGCGGTCGATGCGGCTCAGAGGATAAGTGGGGCGAGCTGAGAACTGGGAGCAGTCAGGACCTGACCCTGGCGGGACACGCCGAGGAGAACCCCCGTGGGGCGTCGCCGGCGCTCTTGGCCCCAAAGACCCTGCGACAGGGAGCACTGACGTCGGTGGTGCGCGTAACGCTCAAGAACCGCAACGACCCGCAACGGGTGAACTGGCACAACATAAACGACTACAAGGCCTCATAATACCCTTGACTCCGGGTGTGCACTGTAGTACCAATTGACGATGCCGACTTGGGAACATGGAGCGTTTTGGCATCATGTCGTTCACGAACGGCTCGGGGAGAAGCTGCATTATTACTTCGTCCGTATCCAAGCGTTCGACCCGGACGTAATGAAGCCCAGTCTTGAGGAGACGCTTAGGTCCCTGAGGGTCGGCTCCTTCCGCGTCTTTCCAGTCTTTGGCCAGTTCGATTTGATCGTAAGGGCCTGGCTGCATCCCACTATCGAGAACCAGTTCAGGGCATGCCTTGATGGGCACATCGAGGGTGCAAGAGGTGCGCACCCTTTTGCGGTCACTCATATCGATCATCGGTATTATTGGGACAAAGCCTCTCCCGAGACTCTGGATAAGCAATTGCTCGAAACCCTGGACGACGAAATAATCAAAACAGCTCAGCGTGAGGACGAAGAAGCTCTCCAACGGCTGTACGGCGGTAAATTGGTCCTAGAGCGCCACGACCCAACTAATCACTCCTTACTCGTGTTCGTCGCGATTCATTTGGAAAATGTTACTAATGAGATACATCATCAGGTTGTCCGTAAGACGATTCGGTTTCTGCACGAGAACCCTGAGTTTTTATTTCCATCCGTATACTCAGGGTACGGGTTCTGCCACATTCTCGTGAAAACCAAGATCCGATTGAAGGACTACTTCAAACTAGAGCGCCTCCCGAACTATCTAGGTAGTGAACTCAGGGGCTTTGTTTCTAGAACAGAGACCTATCTTGCGCATCGACCTGAGCACTTGCTCGGCTGGCCGGAAATTGGCGACAGCACATTTACCGCGATCCAGGGTAGAGACCTGTTTATCGAAGGAATTATCCCTGAGTTTTACACTGATCCGTTCAGCAAGGCCGACGCAACTGCGGTTGGGCGGTTTCTAACCGACAATGTTAAAGGATCTGCCCTTGGAGTACTTGATCGGAAGCTCCTTCGAGACTATCTCTTGGGATTCTTGCACCAAAAAGAATCCGATATGAAAAAGACAATCGCCAACTTCGTGATCGACCACGAAGGATTCTTGCGCGACCGTCACAAAGAATTCTGCGAGCGGATAACAAAGCAGCCGGTGCATGCCGTGTATGAGGCTGCTGAAATAGGAAAGAGTAACGACCTCTTCACCCTGCACGAATGCCTCAAGATCTACGGCGTCGCAATCAAATCAGCAAATCTAACGGACAAGTTGCATCTATGCGGAGGATGGGAACCACTGGCTCAGGTTCGCAATGCTGTCCTTCACGGCAGAGTAAACCTCGTGGCACAATGGAAGGAGCAACTGCAAAAGGTGCTCAGTCAACTGCCACGGCTGCGGGAACTTGTAGCTTTGATCGAAACGGAAACCCGGAAAAAATATCCAGGGTCTTATTAGACAATGTTTTTATCGGTCGTACTAACGGTATGCGGAATGGATGGTAGGGGGCACTCCGAAGAGCCCCCCGAATTGGGCGCGCGTGAGGCCCACCCCAAGCGGTCAAATGGAGTATACTCACTTTCTGGTCGAAAAAGCAATAGTCGTGCACCGGAGGTGTGGGCTGTACTTGACAGCTCCGGCAAGAGGGTTGATACTACACATGTAGTAATAGGAGGTAGTCATGCAGTGTGTGACGGAACTCGAGAACCGCAATCTGAGTCCCAACGTTGAAAGAGCCGAGGCGGCTTTGGAGTCAGCCGTGGTGCAACTCGTCAGCGCCTATCGCACGGCCTACGATCTGTCACCAGAGGCTGAGTGCGCTGTTGGCAGACTGATTTTCCAGAGTGTTCAACGAAGCATGGACGTTGCGCGTTATGCATGTGTCAACCGAGATCAGGGGCCGTAGCAGGTCGTTCTGGCTCATCTCTGACACTTGTGGGGCCAGCCAGCATCGGTGCTGGCTCTTTTTTTGGTGGCCTCTTTTCAAATCGTTCTGATGCGAATCCTCTTGATAGCCTCTCAATATCCCCCGGCCCAAGGTGGCGGAGGAACGCATTCGTACTATCTAGCCTCAGAGCTTGCAAGGTTGGGATGTAAAGTTCTGGTTCTGACCGCTACTGTGCCAGGACTGGCAGCTCGTGAGGAAGTCAATCCGAATCTGGCAGTGCTGAGAAGAGATTTTGGTTCGAAGGCGGATCTCGTCAGCACCGGATCCCTCAAGGCTGCCCTTGACGCCTTTAATGCGTTTCGTCCGACACTAGTCCACGGTCAACACCTGCAGGGCGCAAATCTGGCCATGCGGCTCAGCGCGGTATACGGCGTGCCTGCATTTGTGACGCTTCACAAGACCCCTCGGCTTGGTGGTATCGACGATACGATATTCTCCGACCCAACGTACTCGGAGATCCGCTTCATCCTGGCATCAAGCCACATCAAGGCCGTAGTCGCTGGTAGCCGTGCATTTTATTCAGAGCTACTCAAAATCGATGAGCGAGTCTCTGCTAAGCTAAACCTCATATACCACGGTGTTTCTCCAGGCTGGCTTCGGTACATGGTAAACATTGCATCCCTGGCGAAGCCCAACCCGTACGAGCGGCTAGGATTGCCCAGTGGTGATCTCATCATCTGCCCGGCTCGAATCGACCGAAGGAAGAACCTGACTGCATTCGTATCTGCCTCAGGTCAACTTCAGAGTCGATTCGCGAACCGAAGTTTCACGTTCCTGATTACGGGACAACCAACTGACAAAGACGAGATGCGTTATCAGGAGGAACTGGTAGTGCACGCCCAGGCCTGCGGAATTCAAGAGCGATTGTTTTTTCATTCGTTCGATTTCTTTGAAGTTCCCTACATCCTCCACCGGGCAGCGGCATGCGTTCTGCCTTCCTACAAGGAGGGTCTAGGTTTGGTGCTTTTGGAGGCAATGGCGCTCAGCGTCCCAGTGATTGCAACAAATACGATTGGTATCAACGAGATTGTCATGCGAAACGAGGAAGGCGCGCTGTTGTTTGACATTGGCGAAGACAGTGAATTAGCGGAGAGGCTCTGCCAGATCTTTAGTGATTCCGCCCTCTGTAACAAGATCAAGTCGTTAGGTCGAAGACTTGTTACCGAACGGTTCAACGCGCGGCGCATGGCGAAGGAGCATTTGAGCCTATATTCGAAGGCGTGAGTCCCGGCCACCGAGGTTAGGTCCTAATCTGGGCGGGGTCTTGTTCAGCGTAGTAGCCCGCTTGCTGGTATTGGGGCCGGGAACGCTTTGGGTCTTGAGAACAGGGTACTCCCCTGCTGTAGATGATTTTGTAGCGGCCAGGGCACCAGGGCTCAACAGAGCCCAACAGCCTTCAACGGGCTTTCCGCAATTCATTGATTCGTAAACGATTGAAAACAGACATCTTGCCCTATTTCGCGAGTGCCGTTTGGGGTGCAAGCCGTCGGGCCACTCGTTTTATCTTTAGATTCATTAAGTTAGATTTTGGACCGCTTGCCTTTTTGGCCCTCAAAAAGACGACATTTAGAAAGTCAGCTTGAAGAGTCAAATGGACTTACATATGAAGCCTCCGAGTCGAAATGACGGCTACGATTCTGACTACAGCCGCTGATACGTGAGTCGGCCGATGAGGCGCACCCCATTGACCTGACACCACTTCCGAGCTTCTCGGCAACGGTGGACTGCTTGCCGTTGAGACCGATGCCATCAGAGGCAACCGTAGCCCCTTTTACCGGTGGCCATCTGCAACCGGCGGCTCGCCGTTCAAATGAGTTTTAATTCACCCTCGCAAATAAACATTCGTATTGTAATGCACTGTTCAAAAGGTCTACAATCTGTGTAAATCAGTATGCACACCACGCAAACGAGGTGCTTAATATGCCGCTTTCTCCCACCGAGGTCGATCAAAGCAAACTCGCCGGAAACACAAGCGAGATAAACGGACTCACTCTACGGCAAGTATTGGTCATGGGTGCTGCTGGCAGCTTGGCCGGCAAATTCCAAACAGCTTACGAACTTTTCCGACAACGCGGCGTTGCAATCCATGCTGCTGACATTGTGGCGGAATCCGACTTCAAGCCAAAGTTCACTGGTTTTGAAAGCTATTTCAACCTAACCCGCCAGGCAGACCGGCAGAAGCTGTCTGCCCTCGGCAACACGCAGAAGTTCGACCTCGTGTACCACTCGACGTGGCCCGAGGCGCACGTCCTCGATGCAGTCGGTTGGGATCACATTACCGATCTGAACATCGTGGCCAAGCCGTTCGCGGCAATTGAGCAATACCAAACACTCCGAGCTTTGATGGAACTACCGGCTTATCAGTCGGTCGTTAAGAAACTCCTCCTTCATGATCATTACGTGAACAAGCCGGGCCTGGAGGCGGTCGTCAAGAGTTTGCCGCAGGCTCACAAGCGGTACGGCAAGTTCGCTCGCATGGTCCTGTTCATAACGGAGCGGAGGACTGTCAATGATGAGGAGCACCGAAAGAACGCTCTTACAGGCGGTATGATTGCGGACCTCGACTCCCATGCTGTGATGACGATTCAGCGGCTTGTTCCGAGCGGGCTGATATGGGAGGACGACCAGGGTCACAGGATCATGCGAATCAGTCGTCAACTGGAGCCAACGGCTTGTGTACGGGCCCAAATGAGAAACGCCATCTGCGATGAAGAAGTTGATACTGCTTGCGTTGTGGAGTATCGAATCACAGAGACTTTGCGAATGGTCCGGGAGGACGGGACTCCCCTCGGGGCTCCTGCCAGAAATGTCTTCTACGCACTGGTAGTATGCGCCAAGGGCCTACGGGCGGACGTTGACATCGAGCGCGACCTAAAGGCCATCGAAATCTCTTTTCAGGGCCAAGGTCGATCCACGGGCATAATAGACCTTGAATCGAACACGCTGAATGAGGTCTTGCAGGCAATACCTGGCATGGTAACGCCGGATGCCGCCACAAGATGTCACAAAGGCGTAAACCGACCGATGTTTGACGTCGTTCAGAGGTGGCGTGAGTTTTCGACCGACACGGTCTTGCGGGAGCAGCTCTTTCCGGCTCAGGAACACGTTTGGGAAAACATGAAGCTACTCTGGCAGACCATGTCCATCAAGCCTAAAGGGGTTCTCCTGCCGACCTACGGCCCGAGCGATCTTATCCACCACTTCGTCAACACTCATATTGGCCCAACAAATCACTTCCAATACTTCGGGCACGAGGGAAGCGGGTGGCCGGTCAAGGAGGCACCACTGCACCTGATCAGAGGGCAGGTATCAGCGTCTCAAATTCCCTAATGAGAGATAGGCTTGGCCGGGTCGGCGACAAGGAATCGCAGACCATTCTGCGTCGGTTATGCGCCATTAGCATTAGCCTCGGCGCTCGGCAAGAATGACCCATTTCTGCTCGGATAGAGTGGCCCACCGGAGGCGCCGCGCCTCCGTCCGCAAGCCGAAGGTAGGGAAGGCGATATCATTCCCGCCGAAGGCGGGTTGCTGGGTCAGGTTTCGTGAGCAAAGTAGGGTCATTTCTCGCGAGTGCCGAAGCATTAGCGTACAAAGGCAAGAGGTCCCGATTAAATCGGAATGGATAGTCCGAAAACGTAGATGATTTTGTAGCTGCGGGCGCACCAGAGCTCAACAAAGCCCAACAGGCTGCAATAGGCTTCCTACAACTTCTTTGTTTGTAAATAATTGAAAACAGACCTATTGTCCTATTTAGACAGGGCGGTTTGGGGTGCAAGAGGTCCCGAGTTCAAATCTCGGCAGCCCGACCAACTAAATCAATGAGTTACGAGTGATTTGTAGCCGCCTTGAATTTGGCTGCAGATAATTATGTAGATGTGATTTCCTCGCAGTGTTTGCTGCTCCTCGGTCCCCGCCACGCCCTTTGGAACCGGTCCGACGCCCCCCTCGGGACCCCGGGGTCGGGCGCTTCTGCTGAATAAGCTAGTTGACTGTTGCAGTTATCTGTATTAGTATGTTATAGTTACATAGCCTCCAAATGTGATGCAGCTAGCCGCCACTCAGGCGTCGCATGGCTGAGCGCCGCACTTCCGCAGCGCAACATCTGCGATAGGAAACTCCAAGAGAGCGGGTTTCGCCGAAAAGCCCGAAGCAAGGTTCTTAGCTCACGTGATATCAACAGCTTATGGGACTATTGTTTAACAAAACCGAATCAAAAGACCACGTCGTATATCGAACTAGTCGTGTGCGCCGCTTGCTGGTCGTCATTCCCGTCGTAGCCCTTTCGGCGATTGCTCTTCACTGGAAGGCCCGCGCCGGCATATTGGTCTTCGCTGTTCTCATCTTGATCAGCTTTGGCTCATGGGCAGAAGAGTATCTACTTCTGAGAAAACAATCGCGACAGTCTTCAAAGCACCCCGGAGAGATCTGGGTTGCCAAACCGTAGTATACTATCGGTGCCTTTTGGAGGTGCATTGTCAATGGTCAGCGGCCGTTTCTACCGCACACGCCTGCCACACGGCATTATTTTTTTCTTGGCCATCACTCCACTCCTGCTGGTAGCGCAGGTGCATAAGGAAATGGTTTCAGAGATTCAAGCGCCCTCTCATCACACAGTGGTTATAGATCAAGAACGCCCGGACCTCCACAGAAAGCTCGCGGCTGTTTTTGAATTACCATCGGTTAAGGCCGCCCGTAGTGAATTAACCCGCCGCGGGTTGTCGCTGGATCCTGCCGGATTCTATAGTTCTCAGGGAAAGCACGATGCATTTGCCATGTTTCTCAAACAAAGTGATGGCAATTACCTTGACCGAGTTAGTGACCCTCGAACACTATCGTTAACTAGTATGGTCGTTTCTGATACAGGCATGGCTCTAACCGTCGAGACAGTAGTTGACAGAGATTCACTCGCCATCACTCGTATTACGTTTACAGACCCTGTTACGGGCGACGGCCGCGAGCTCAATTATCAAGATGGCAAATTGTATAAGCTTAGTAATTCGTCTCTTCGGACGAGTTCTGCACAAACAGGTACGGTCGGCTGTGTTATGAATGCACTAGGGCAACTTGCGTTACCATGTGAGGCGTCGTTTTTGACAAACAGTCTCGGGGCGTGTTTGGGATCCCTCGGAGTGTTTGCCGCGTCGGATGGAGTTTCTGTAATCTGGACGGCTCCGGCCTGTGTGACAGCCGCTGGAGCCTTGATTCAAGCAGTTGCATGTGCCAATGTGGACTGTGGCCTGAGTAATCCCGCACAAGGATCATTCTCTTTGTCGGCGTCCCCGACGTTGCAGAGCATTCTTGCTGGCCAGACTGCAACTTTCACTATAACGGCAACGTTCAGTGGTGGCTTTCCCGGGCCAGTAAATGCATTCAGCGTGTCTAACTTGCCATCGGGAGCGACCTCCTCCTTTTCAGCCTCTTCCATTGGAACCTCGGGAGGGACCACGACATTGACTATTACGACAGCAACAAATACTGCCCCGATCGATTTACCTGTAACGATCAGCGCAAGCGGCGCTGGCAACCTTACTGCAACTAAGGTTGTGGAGCTCAATATTAACCCTCCAACATCAGGCTCGAACTTTACTGATACGATTGTCAGTAAGACTAATCCCGGAGGTGTTTGTTCCGATCCGCCATCGTCACAGTCCTTCGCTACAACCGACGGCACTGTATACTTATACTTTTATGCCGTTACTTCTCTAAGTGACCACATAACCAGTGATTGGCTGGCTCCCGACAGCACAATCGTTGCAGGCGGCAACTGGGGTAACCCGGTGTCTGGGAATTATTGCTACCTCGGCGCTTCGCTAAATATCTCTGGCCTGCCATCAAGTCAAATTGGAGGCTGGAAAGCTCGCGTATATGACAATGGCGCTTTACAGTTTTCCGTACCCTTCACAGTTAGTGGTACAGGCTCGGGTGGGGGACCTCCTGCGCCGGTCCCGCAGATTACTAAGATCACTCCAACGACTGTTCCTGTCGGGAGCGATAATACATTTACGATCACAGGCTCTGGTTTTCAGCAAGGCTTCAGCGGAAAGTTATGGGTGGGGTCAAACTCCTTCCCGTTGAATCCTGGCGCCCAAACTATTTGGGTCGGCAACCCGAACCAAGTGCAGCTGATCGTCCGAGTCGGGGCCGTCGGCGATCCGACAACGGTGTTCGGTCTTCAGATAATAAATCCCGATCAACAGGCTAGTGCCATTTACACCGGATTAACCGCCCAGGGTGGCAGTGCCGGCGGCGGCACTGCGGGCCTGCAAGTTTTATTTTCGCCGAACCCCAACCCGTTAACTTCTGTGAGTGACTGCACAGGTGGCAAGGGATATCTGTTTACGTTCGCCTTGAGTGAGACGCAGGGCGTCGGACTGACTCCGCAGTCCCTCAACATTGATGGAAGTACGGGTTGGACGCCGACTGGATTGTCTCAGCACATTGGTCCTCGCGGTTCCGGCTCTTTTTCGCTTCAGTGGTGTCGCGGCTCGGGAAGCAGCGTATGGACGGTGACAGGGCAAGACGACAACGGCCATACAGTAACCGGCAGTAGTACGTTGATAATGCAGTGAGAACTATCGATTCAAAAAGGCTTCGCTCGGGGTATGGGCTTTTGGCTGCCAGCGTGGAGGAGAATGCCAACGCCGGCATCACCACAACGGTGGGTACCGTAATAAATTGAATAGGGTGCAAAGCGTCTCCTCCCGGATTGCGCTCACTCTGGTCTGATCTGATCTCCACCCGGTACGGCGTTCAAGTTTTCCCTCCCGGAAAGGCCGGCTTTGCCCACACTGGCGCGGAGTTCTGCCGATTGTGGCCTGTGGATATCTGGTCGTGCAGGAGTGGCGCTCCGGCAATTCCGCGATATTGCGGGCACCCGGTTGCGGGTGGAAACGTGTTCCGTCCCCTTCGCCGAGTCTGGCGCACGCCCGGTGCAGTCCTCACATGAGATGATCGGTGTCGCCTGAGGCCCAAAACCGGTGGGCTGGCCTTGACCACCTCCACAGCTTCAAGTCGAACAGCATTCCGGGATGCGCCCGAACAGGCCAATAAGCTGACACCGCGCCGATACTTCGCTGCCTTTTAAGGAAGGTTTTCTTCTTTTCTTGCAATTGGTTATGACGATCACAGCCCGGCACGTCCAGCGCTGGCCACGTCCACCAAAAGCGTGTTAAACAAAGCCCGGAATGCTGTTCGGCTTGCCCCGGAATACGCACACGGCTTCGGTGCCATCTCAGTGCTCGTGCGGCTTCCCGGAGTCGCTTCCAGACAATTCTCTAGGCCCTTGTTTTGCCCGTGCACCCGCGCGATAATGATGATCGCGTCTGAGAAGGGCGAATCGATGAGCTTAAGTCCCATGTTCGAGTACGATCCCAAATGGGAAAGGTACAATAGGAGTCGGTGCTCGAATGGCGCAGCAACCCTGATCGGCGCGGCCGTACGCGCGACGGTTGCTGGATGTTTGGAATGAGTCCAATAAGGCAAATGTGAACATTACGACTGACCAGTCCACATTATCTGCGCCGGTGTCGCAGCGGAGCGCCGACGACGAACATAACTGGAGGCCCTCAGCCGAAGAGGAAAAACTCCTGCGAGAAATCTGTTCGGACCGCCTTCGGAGACCTCTCTTCGTCGTCGGGTCCGGCGTCTCGATGGAGCAAGGCGCTCCCACAATGGGTGACGTTTTTCGATACCTGGACAATGAAATTTCAAACACTCTCAATGAACGTGAGGCTACACCCGCCGATGCAAACGATGTTCAGCTCGAGACTTTGCGGGAAACGAGCAGGCTCGCCAAAGCACTTGCCGAGGGCGTAGGCTATCGTCCCATGCAGGCCAAACTCTTTGGTGAACTACAGGATACCCGACTGCCCGCTATCCACGGGATTTGGAAACGTTTCTGCATTGCATTCCTCAACGGGACTCTTACAGATGGTCCCGCCAGCCCAATGGCGGGACTGAAATGCGGATCGAGCCATGAGACTCTTGCTGACCTCTACACCGCAATTAATGCACTGGTACTCAGCTTTAATTTTGACGGCCTGACATACAAGGCGCTCAGGGATAGATTCTATCGTTCCCGTGATCGCGTCTATATCCTTGACGAGCCACACAAGGTTACGGAGTTCTACGGCCGAGATCCTTCGACACAATCGGACTGGGCTGTCTGGAAAATACGCGGCGACGTGTTCTTTGCAACATGTCGTGAGTCGGGCTGTCCGTCACGCGGCGCCTCCGCACCTCTTTATGCCCTTACGCGTCGGAGACCGAACCAAGTATCGAATCCGGAGATACCGAATCAAGAATTACCGACTCCGATCCCCAGCGCTGAGGACCTCCTAGCATGCCCGGAATGCGGAACACAACGATCGCTCAGAATCGCGTTCCCTGGCCTCGAACAGAAGGAACGCGAAACTACTGCAATGGTCCGTGAGCTCTGGCGTTATGTTGTGCCATCCTTGTCTGGTATAGTCATTATTGGTCTTAGCGGCGTTTGGGATGAGGCCGTCATCCGATCACTGTTTGCTGTTGCGGCATGTCGAAGAATACCTGTTCTTGACGTAAAGCCTCGAGGCGACAATGAGCGACAAAAAGCAGACAACGATTACATCGAGCAGCTTTACAGAGTGCACTTCCCGACTATTGCATTCGGCAGAGTCTACGCAACGGCGCCTGCATTTCTGAACAACTTTAAGGCGATTGCTGAAGAGAGTCAAACACCGCCAGGATTGGCTCAGTTGCCGTCAACTCCACCGAATACACTGCCTACAACGCAATTGGCCGCCGACAATCTTTGGGCCGATAATGATCACTTTGCCATCCCATTTCCTACCGGCACGAGGGGCTCAGCAGCGCCCCACACGGTCTCTCTCCCATCCACCGCGGATACTCTGGCTTATCATCTAGCAGACCATCCGGACGTTAAGCGTCTGCGAGCATATTCACAACTCGGACTCAAGAATTATTGGTGGGGGCGTGATAGCTTTATGCGCCATAACCGATATCTCCATTCGCTCGGATCATTACGCGTCTCGGCCCTCTGGCATCAAGCGCTCAGAGACTCAATAGCCTCGGCGGTACGACCGGCCCGCACGAAGGAATCGCTGGATCGGGAGGCGGACCTGCTCATGATTGCAGCGCTATTACATGACTACGGTCACCTTCCTTTCTCGCACCTCTTTGAAGAGGTTTTCGCAGAACTAAACTGGTCGGAAAATGCGCCTCACGGAAAGTACAGCCACTTGGATGCGGGCACCACAAGGGTCGCTTCATTTTTGGAGAAGGGTCAAATCCAGGTGTCAGGAGGAAGTCTAATCGGAATTCGTGATTGCTTAAAAGACTTAGGGTACTCAATCGAGGATGTCATTACCCTAATACGCGGAGAGACAGGCGTAGGTTATCTGGATGCCATAATCAACTCTCCCATAGACGCTGACAAAATTGATTACATTTTCCGCGATTCGAGTGAACTGAACCTTGGCGTTCGCCTGCTGCCGTCTAAGGCATGGCTGACGGAGTTTCTGATAGATCAAGACGTATCGAGCGAGGGTATGATCCGCCTTAACGGGCGTTCTGCGATTCGCCTGTTGGAATTGCTCGAAACTCGCCAGGCTCTGTATCGGGACTTCTATTTGGCCCCATGGATACGAGCGATGGAAGCGCTCGCGGCTAACGTCATTGTCAAGTTCGTCTTATTGACAACGTCGGAGACAATGATGCGGGAGTTGACCAAGGGGACTTTGCCGCAACCGGACCCTGATTGGGGCTCGGTGAAGATAAATGTTGCAGCAAGGCGGTTGGAGGAAGAGTATGACGCGGTTAAAGGCGAACTCCGTAGCGAGCAAAGACTGGAGCAGCCTCTATTAATGCGAATAGTCGACGAACTCGAAAGTGGAGACTGGACGCAAGCAGTTGACATCGGTTACCGCAAGGAATTCTTAGCCCAGATTAGACGCATCTTTAGCTATTTTGATCCGAGTGCGTCTGGACAAGTCGGCGATACACGTCGACATGGCGAGACACTCCGGTATGTCTACCAGCATATTCACTTAGCAGGTCCGTTTCGCGTGGCGAAATCCAGCGAGACACTCCTTAGGGAAATTGTGAGAGAGGTGCAGCTGCTTTATCCGGATAAGGTTGTCTTTGCTCTAGCGGCGATGCCTGGATTTCTTTCGACCGCAGAGGGTCGGCGGTACGGCATCGAGCAGCCGTGCGGCGAGAATGTCCTTGTTCCATGTGGTGGGCCCGCCAATTGGACTCTTAAGAGCGATGCGCGCGTGCCGATACACAACGAACAATTCCGCGAATTCGAGGATCGTCACCTCGAGGTTGTGCTAGTCGACCCTTGGGAGGGTGGTAGATTGGCAGGACGTTATGTCCTAGATGTGTTTAGGCGGCGATGCCGGCAGGCCGGTGTAGTGTTGAATGAATAGGAGTAGTGCGAGATGAAAGCAGGAGTCGGATTTGAGTCGTGTACGATGCTCGGGTATAGTTTTGAAGAGAGTATTGCGGATGATCTCAGAAGGTCAACGAGGCTGAGATTCGGAGCGATCACGGTCGGGGCAACAGCGAAACAGTGCTCTAGGTATGAGTTCGTCTGGAATATTTCGCCCACCGTACCGGACCAGTCGCGGTCTGAAACCGCGGAGATGCTCGATACGGCTCGCACAGATTCTATGGGCCGTGACCATTTGATCCTAGAGAGAAATATCGCCGACTTAGTTACAATGCATATAGGTCATGCTGCTAGCCAGGGGCGTACCCTCATTTTGGCGCGTGGTCCACTTCTGTCAAAGGTTATAGGTAGGCTCGGATATCGGTGCCTCAAAGAAGATACGGTTTTCGGGTTCTTAAGCTGGCCGGACGTCTGCAAGACAACAAGCGCCATGGGTGTGAGGCTGCAATCGGGTTGGTATGGTCCACATCCGTCGTTCCACGATGATTCCAACGTTCGGACATTTTCTTACATGGGGTCCGGTGCGATGCCTGTGCGGTTGGATCTCTTCTCCCAGGCATTTGGCGACAGCGATCGGGCTAGAGGCTCAGCGGCCCAGATTTCCGCGAATGTGAACGCGGTAAAGCGGGTGATCGCCGCCGAACCGTTCAAGCATCCCGCTGGTATCGACGTTCAAGTGCCAGCTGACTTGGGCCTGCTGAGCAGATCTCTGCATTGGAGTGACGAGCGGTTGAAGAAAACGCTTTCCCACTTTGGTCCAAGGATGCACAGTCCCACGGACAAGGAGAGAATCGACGCTATAGAGAAGGAGGGTATTCTTGGACTACGGCGCTGGACACTTCCTAAATCGCGGGCCTCCGAGCAGACCAGCCTACTACATCGGGGTGACATCGGCGAGTCCGAATATCTTCGTGAGCATCTCTTTTATGGGTTAGATCTGGAGGCAAAGCGGTTCGGTGAGGAGGAAGGAGTTAAACGATTTGTGAGGAGTTTCCACCAAATGTAATGTCCACGAGACGCTATATCGCTGAGCAGGTGCTCTCACATCTGAAGAACTCCAGTGTGCGACAGGCCGCTGTGCTCCTCAGGGACCAGTTGATTCCCGTGGTTCCGGATGCCGACGGATTCGTGGACATGGGGCCCTTACTGGAACACTACCTTATAAGCGAGGCACAATGGCAGCCTATGGAGTCCGTGGGAATGCTCGCCGGCGCTCCATCCGGCTGGCATGCAGTGGTGAGGCGGGGCTCGGATCCATACACACAAAGGTACACACTCGCGCACGAGCTTGGACACTGGCTGTTGTTTCACAGATGTGGCATTGATTCTGAAGAAGCGAAACGGCTCGGACTTTATCATGAAGTCGAGGAGTTGTGCGATGTATTCGCGGCGCTAACCCTGGTCACACGTGAGGCAGTTCAGCGGTTGCTCGAGGGACAGGGTACCGTGACGTTTGCCACGTTGGCAACGTGTGCGCGGAAGGCGAAGGTGCCCATCAGGGCTGTGCTATATCGGTTGGCTACGTTCCCTTCGGGTTTTAGGACTAGTGGTCGGGTATTAGTCTTTCGCGCCGATGGTATTTCAAATAAACTCGTGCTGGCCGCGTCAATGACTATTCTGCCGGAGTGGATCTGTCTGCCCAAGGAGTCTACTGCCGAAGGGCTAGGGCTTCGCCATTTATTAGAGGAATGGGCTGGGTTCACCCCAGGGCGAGAGTATCTTTTGCGCGAAGATGCTACATTGTTCGAGATCCCGGCTGATGAAGGGTCTGAGAGGGCTATTGCGACTTCCACGCAAGTGAGGTACCGCCTATTCAGATCCGCTGACGGAGTGTTCATTGTTGGACTTTTGCCCGACAGTGATAGGAGCGACCTACTTGGTCCGACCAATACATAGTCCCATAAGGGACGGCAAGGTGTTCTTTTGACGACGCCGATGCGGGTGGGTGATTCAGAAGGAGTTCCAGGTCGATTCTCCGCCTTTCCTGGCTCTCCGTCCTAGGGAGTATCTGTCCCAGGGTGAGTTCTGATCTCCATCCGGAACGGCATTCCAGTATTCCCCTCCCAGATTGCGCTGACTATGGTCTCCCAACCGAGCCCCGGCCTCCGGCGAGAATCTGCCGGGCGGCCACAAACAACACAAGAGATTGTGACCTCCGGGCCTGTCCGAGGGGGATTCCATCTTGGGCATGAGGGGTGCCGGATTGCGACCACGATGTCAGGGCATTGTGGTCTCAATACGGCAACAGCCCCCGCCATTTTCGAGCTTCACTCA